>Ga0196981_1000034_pt1 | contig 172324 bp, 156 predicted proteins | sample S3_2013CmetaG_FD_155462 | JGI IMG/M metagenome (GOLD analysis project Ga0196981, IMG submission 155462) | Soil microbial communities from Anza Borrego desert, Southern California, United States - S3_20-13C | ecosystem: Environmental > Terrestrial > Soil > Desert | place: USA: California...
CGCGCCATGCCTCCACTCCCGTGAAAATCGGTCCGCATATCCTTCGCAACAACGTTTTCGTCGCCCCCATGGCCGGGGTGACGGATCGGCCTTTCCGGCAACTGTGCAAGCAGTTGGGGGCGGGCTATGCGGTGTCGGAAATGGCGGCCTCCGACCCGCGCCTGTGGGCCAGCGAAAAAACCGCGCGGCGCACCAACCACGATGGCGAAATGGAGCCGAAGGCAGTCCAGATCGCCGGCGCCGATCCTGCCGTGCTCGCGACATGCGCGAAATTCAACGTCGATCGCGGCGCGCAGATCATCGACATCAACATGGGATGTCCCGTCAAGAAAGTCTGCAGCAGCTGGTGCGGCTCAGCATTGCTGCAGAACGAAAAACTGGTCGGCGAGATCCTCGACGCTGTCGTTTCGGCAGTTGACGTGCCCGTGACGCTGAAATTCCGCACGGGCTGGAACCGCGAGAACAAGAATGCATTGACCATTGCGCGTATGGCCGAGCAGGCGGGCATCGCCATGCTGACACTGCACGGACGCACGCGCGCCGACGGTTACAGCGGTGAAGCGGAATACGAGACGATTGCCGCCGTGAAGGCGGCGGTATCGATCCCGCTCGTCGCCAACGGCGACATCACGACACCGGAGAAGGCCCGGCACGTGCTTCAGGTGACCGGTGCCGACGCCGTCATGATCGGCCGCGCTGCGCAAGGCCGCCCCTGGATTTTCCGCGAAATCGACCACTACCTGCGCACCGGAGAATATCTTCCCGCGCCGCTCGTGAGCGAGGTTCGTGCGTTAATGAGCGAGCACTTACAAGCGCATTACGCGTTCTACGGCGAGTACATGGGACTACGCACCGCCCGCAAGCATATCGGCTGGTACGTGCGCGACCTGCCGGGCGGCGAGGAATTCCGCCAGCGGATGAATCGCCTCGAAAGCTGCGAAGAACAACTTGCGGCCGTCGATACCTTCTTCGAATCGCAATTTGCGCTCGGCGAACGGTTACAATACGGCCTTGCCGCGGAAAAGCTGGCTGCCTGAACCACTATAAAAATATCCATCCACAAGCAATGAGCAAAGACAATATCCAGGACGTCGTCAAGAAAAGCCTTGAGAAGTACTTCAGGGATCTCGGCGAACAGCAGCCTTCGAACGTCTATGAAATGGTGGTCTTTACCGTTGAGAAACCGATCCTGGAAGTGGTGATGGCGCGCGCCGACGGTAACCAGTCGCTTGCAGCAGAAATGCTGGGCATCAACCGCAATACCTTGCGCAAGAAACTGCAGCAGCACGGGCTGCTCTGAGCTTGCCGTGATCGATAACGAAAAAACAGTGCGCACCGGGAGGTCCGCACTGTTTTTTCGTTATTCATCACTATTAGCTAGTCCACTACCATGATCAAACAAGCGCTTATCTCGGTTTCCGACAAGACCGGAGTCCTCGATTTTGCCAAGGCCCTCGCTGCCATGGGTGTCAACATCCTGTCCACGGGCGGCACCGCCAAACTGCTGGCTGACAACGGCGTGAAGGTGACGGAAGTCGCCGACTACACCGGCTTCCCGGAGATGCTCGACGGACGTGTGAAGACCCTGCACCCGAAAGTGCACGGCGGCATCCTGGCACGTCGCGATCTGCCCGAGCACGTGTCCGCACTCGAGAAGCACGGCATCCCGACCATCGACATGGTGGTGGTGAACCTGTATCCGTTCCAGCAGACGGTGGCCAAGGAACAGTGCTCGCTGGAAGACGCGATCGAGAACATCGACATCGGCGGCCCGACCATGCTGCGTTCCTCCGCGAAGAACCACAAGGATGTGGTCGTGATCTGCGACCCGGCCGATTACAGCCGCGTGCTCGAGGAAATGAAGGCGCGCAAGGGCGAGGTCAGCTACGACACCAAGTTCGCACTGGCGAAGAAGGTGTTCGCGCATACCGCACAGTACGACGGCGCTATCACCAACTACCTGACCGCGCTGGGCGAAGACAAGCAGCACACCACACGCAGCGCCTACCCGCAGACGCTTAACCTGCATTTCGAAAAGGTGCAGGAAATGCGCTACGGCGAAAACCCGCACCAGTCCGCCGCGTTCTACCGCGACCTCGCGCCGGTGGTCGGTTCGCTCGCAAACTACAAGCAGTTGCAGGGCAAGGAGCTCTCGTACAACAACATCGCCGACGCTGACGCTGCCTGGGAATGCGTGAAGACCTTCGATGAAACTGCCTGCGTGATCATCAAGCACGCCAATCCGTGCGGTGTGGCCGTCGGCGCCAATCCATTGGAAGCGTACAGCAAGGCCTTCCAGACTGATCCGACTTCCGCGTTCGGCGGCATCATCGCCTTCAACCGCGAACTGGACGGCAAGGCAGCGGAAGCTGTGGCCAAGCAGTTTGTCGAAGTGCTGATTGCGCCGTCGTTTACCGCCGAGGCGAAGCAGATCTTTGCAGCGAAACAGAACGTCCGCCTGCTCGAGACCCCGCTGGGCAGCGCCGTCAATGCCTACGACGTCAAGCGTGTGGGCGGCGGTTTGCTCCTGCAGTCGCCCGATGCGAAGAATGTCGCCGTGGCCGAACTGAAGGTCGTGACCAAGAAGCAGCCGACCCCGCAGCAGATGCAGGACCTGATGTTCGCCTGGCGCGTGGCCAAGTTCGTGAAGTCGAATGCGATTGTCTTCTGCGGGAACGGCATGACACTTGGTGTCGGTGCAGGCCAGATGAGCCGCGTGGATTCGGCGCGCATTGCCTCGATCAAGGCGCAGAACGCCGGCCTGACGCTCGCCGGTTCCGCCGTAGCGTCGGATGCGTTCTTCCCGTTCCGCGACGGTCTCGACGTTGTGGTTGATGCAGGCGCTACTTGCGTGATTCATCCGGGCGGCTCGATGCGCGACCAGGAAGTAATCGACGCGGCGGATGAGCGCGGCGTCGTGATGCTGTTCACCGGAACGCGTCACTTCCGTCATTAATCGAAACAGCCCCGTCCGCACGTGTGGGCGGGGCAGCAATACATGAAAATCCTCGGCATCGACCCGGGCCTGCGCACCACCGGCTTCGGTCTCATCCACAAGCAGGGCAACAGGCTCAGCTATATCGCATCCGGCACCATCAAGACACCGGACGCGGACCTGCCGCAGCGGCTGAAGGTCATTCTCTCGGGCGTGTCGGAAATCATCCGCACCTATTCGCCCGACTGCGCAGCCATCGAAAAAGTCTTCGTGAACGTGAACCCGCAATCGACGCTCCTGCTTGGCCAGGCGCGCGGCGCGGCGATCTGCGCGCTGGTCGGGGCCGACCTTGCGGTGGCCGAGTACACGGCGCTGCAGATCAAGAAGGCGGTCGTGGGACATGGCCAGGCGCAGAAGCACCAGATGCAGGATATGGTGCAGCGACTGCTGATGTTGTCGGGAACGCCGGGTACGGATGCGGCCGATGCGCTGGGCGTGGCGATTTGCCACGCGCACAGCGGTGAGGCGCTCTCTGCCCTGGGTGACCTGGCACCGGCGTTGACGAAGAAGGGTGTACGGGTGCGACGCGGCCGGTTGATCGGCTAGAAATGCTTCTCCGCCTTGCGTGCCGCAATCTCGAAACGGTTGTGCCAGTAGGCGTCCTTTCCGCGAATCGCTGCCCAGGCACTCGAGGCAAGATAGGCGAAGGGAAATACCGGTCCCCACCGCGCCGCCTGCCGCACATGTGCAAGTTCATGGACCAGCACGCGCGATGACAATCCGCCATGCATCGCAATCACCACGTGGCCAAGGGCCATGGCATTCATTACCCCAAAGGGATGCCGGCTTAACATGGCATCGGCAAACGGACCGCGCGCGAGGATCGCAAAGGTGTGGCCGCGAACGACCTGCACGTTCCCGCGATAGAGGATGACCGGCGTCGCCATCAGCAGCCCGAAGGCGGTGAGGGGAGAGGCCCAGATCACACCCAGGACCGTGCCCAGCCAGAACAGCGGACGCTGGACGAGGCGGTGGTTCATGAACAATCGGAACAGGTGGCGCATCTGAATCACACACGAGACGAAGGCGTCCCGGGACGGCCCTTGCAGGCGTTCCGAGAGGCACTCCGTGTCGGAAACGAAATGGTTCTTTAGAGCCTGTTTCATGGGAAAAAATCCTGCGCCGGGCAGGGTGCAATGTCCTGTATGATGCAGCTAACTTTTCTTGTCTACGTTCACCATGATAGGTCGCCTCTCCGGAATTTTGCTTGAGAAAAATCCGCCCCAACTGCTGATCGATTGCAATGGCGTCGGCTATGAGATCGACGTCCCGATGAGCACTTTCTACAACCTGCCCGGCATGGGCGAAAAGGTGGTCCTGCTGACGCATCTTGCAGTACGCGAAGATGCCCATCTGCTGTACGGCTTCGGCACGGTGGAAGAGCGCAATGTATTCAAGCAACTGATCAAGATCTCCGGCATCGGCGCGCGCACCGCGCTGTCCATCCTGTCGGGCATGTCCGTGGCTGACCTGGCGCAGGCGATCACCTTGCAGGAAGCAGGCAGGCTGACCCGCATCCCGGGCATCGGCAAGAAGACGGCGGAGCGCCTGTTGCTCGAACTGAAGGGCAAGCTCGGCGCCGATCTGGGCACGCCTGCCGGCGCAGCGCATAATGATGCCACCTCCGACATCCTCAACGCGTTGCTCGCGCTCGGCTACTCTGACAAGGAAGCCGCGCTGGCGCTGAAGCAGGTGCCAGCCGGTACCGGTGTCTCTGACGGCATCAAGCTGGCACTGAAGGCGCTGTCGAAGTAAGGAAGTAGACAATGAGTATCCAGACCGACAATTTCAGCGAACAGCGCATCATTTCGGCGACGCCCGCGTCGCCTAACGAAGAGGCGATCGAACGCGCGCTGCGCCCCAAGCAGCTCGACGAATACGTCGGGCAGGAGAAGATCCACGGCCAGCTGGAAATCTTCATCACGGCTGCGCGCCAGCGGAAAGAGGCGCTGGACCACACGCTGCTGTTCGGGCCACCCGGCCTGGGCAAGACGACACTTGCGCACATCATCGCGCGTGAGATGGGTGTGAACCTGCGCCAGACGTCAGGCCCGGTGCTGGAGCGCGCGGGCGACCTCGCTGCGCTGCTCACCAACCTCGAACCGAACGACGTGCTGTTCATCGACGAGATCCATCGCCTGTCGCCCGTGGTCGAGGAAATCCTTTACCCCGCACTCGAGGACTACCAGATCGACATCATGATCGGCGAAGGCCCGGCGGCGCGTTCGGTGCGCCTCGACCTGCAGCCCTTCACCCTGGTGGGCGCCACGACCCGGGCCGGCATGCTGACGAATCCGCTGCGCGACCGCTTCGGCATCGTTGCCCGCCTCGAGTTTTATACACCGCAGGAACTGGCGAAGATCGTCACACGCAGCGCCTCATTGCTCAACGCGAAGATTGTCGATGAAGGCGCTCTCGAAATTGCAAAGCGCAGCCGAGGTACGCCGCGTATCGCCAACCGCCTGCTGCGCCGCGTCCGCGATTACGCGGAAGTGAAGGGCAACGGCGAGATCACCAAGTCGATCGCGGATGCCGCGCTGAAGATGCTGGACGTCGACCCGGTCGGATTCGATGTGATGGACCGCAAGCTGCTGGAAGCAGTTTTGTTCAAGTTCAACGGCGGCCCCGTCGGCCTCGACAATCTTGCCGCGGCCATCGGCGAGGAGCGTGACACCATCGAGGACGTGCTGGAGCCCTACCTGATCCAGCAGGGTTTTCTCCAGCGCACGCCGCGCGGGCGTATTGCTACGCCGACTGCGTATACGCATTTCGGCATCACTGCACCGCGGGCCGGCGCCATCGGCGATTTGTGGGAACAGCCGCCGGGCTAATCCTGTCCACTGGATCTGGCTGACGATCTCTGCCGCGCGCACGGGCTTCCCGTGCGTGCAATCATTGCCAATTTTTCAATTTTCGCGGTCTTTCGGGCGAAAAGTTGTCTTGTTGTCATCCGTAAAACTACGGTGCCTGCATTTTCTTGTTAAGAAAACGGCAAAGATGCTCCTATAATGCTTCTTTTAAGCACGGTCGCACTTTTTTGTTTGACGCTCCGCAATTCCGCGGCCTGCCGCCTGCGTAAAGGTCACGGCGAGCCGCAGAATTGTCGAAGTCTGCGACCCATCATTTCGAGTCCCCGCCATGCTCATGTCCACGCAAGCCAATCGCTACGCGCACCAGCTGCTTGATGCGCGAGCGCAGGCGCAACTGATCCCGCCGCTTTCCGCGAACGGGCCGCTCTCCGTGGCCGACGGATACGACATCGCGCGGAGCATGATCGACATCCGCACGGCACAAGGCGAAACCATGATCGGACGCAAGGTTGGTTTCACCAACCGCAAGATCTGGCCCAAGTACGGCGTATCCGAACCGATTCGCACGCCGATCTGGACCCCCATCTTTGACGAGACCGTCCGCTTTACCGAAGATAACCGCGGCATCCAGAGCCTCGACGGCGCGCTCCAGCCGCGCATCGGCCCCGAACTCGTGTTCAAGCTCAACCAGACGCCGTCGTCCGACGCAACGCTGGAGGCGCTGGCGGAATGCATCGAGTGGATGGCGCACGCGTTCGAGATCGTGGTCTGCCCCTTCCCCGACTGGAAGTTCGAGATGGCGGATTCGATCGCGGCATTCGGTTTGCATGGTTCGTTGATTGTCGGTGAGCCGAAGATGCTGTCCGCAGCGAGCCGCCGCAGCCTTGGCGAAGTGCTTCCGCATGCGAGCCTGTCGCTTTCCTGTGGCGACGAGCTGCGCTCGGCCGGCTTTGGCAGCGATGTGCTGGGCAGCCCCATGCACGCACTCTGGCACCTGCACCAGTTACTGAAGGTCCAGCCGCAGTTCCCGCAACTCGCGGCCGGCGAACTCATCACCACCGGCACGTGGACGGACGTGTGCCCGATCAAGCCGGGAGAGACATGGACCTCGGCGTTCTCCGGCATTTCGCTGCCGGGACTGACCATATCCTTCGTCTGATCCGATAAGACCGAAAAAAAAAGGCGCTCATGGCGCCTTTTTTGTTTTATGTCGGATTAGTCCTGCCGGACCCATGTCTGTGTGCGTCCGAGCATCGGCACGCCGATGTAACCACGCACGTCCAGCTTCTTGCCGCCTTCGACCACCGTCAGCTTGCTCTTGTAGACCTTGCCGTTGTTTGGATCGAGGATGTGACCGCCGTTGTACTCGCTGCCGTCCTTCTTCATGCCCGTGATGATGGTCATGCCGATGACCGGCTGGTCCTTCAGGTTGCCCTCGCACTTTTCGCACTTGGGATTCGGGTCTTCGCCGGCTTCGCGGAACAGTTTTTCGATCTTGCCGCGCAATTCACCGTTGCTTTCTGTGATGCGCACCAGCGATTTCGGCTTGCCGGTTTCATCGTCGATAGTTTTCCACACTCCGATCGGGGTGGCATCCTGCGCCATTGCGCTTGCAGCGACCAGCGCGCTGGCCGCCAGGGAAAGGGTGACTAATCGTCTCATCATTTTGTCTCCTGGGGATTGGGTAATCTGTTCGAACCGGGGCGACCCGGTCCGAACTGTCCAGAAGTTTCGATCGAGCCGAGGTTAGCTCTTTTGCAATTTATCAAACTGCTCGCGCAGTTTCTCGAGTGTGGCTCCGAAGGTCAAGAGACGCTCTTTCTCCTGCGCCACGACCTGCGCCGGTGCGCGGGCGACGAAGCTTTCGTTACCCAGTTTTGCATTGGCCTTGGTGATTTCGCCTTCGAGGCGAGTGATCTCCTTGGACAGGCGCTCCTTCTCGGCGGCGACATCGATCTCGACCTTCAGCATCAGCTTGATTGTGCCGACCACCGATACCGGTGCCGGGGATTCCGGCAGGGTGTCGACGATCTGCACGTCGGACAGCTTGGCCAATGCCTGCAGGTAGCGGACGAAGGACTCTGCTTGCGCCTTGTCGCCGGCTTCGATGAACAGCGGCACGCGCTGTGCGGGCGAGAGCTGCATTTCGCCGCGCAGGTTCCGGCAGGCGTCGGTCATGGACTTCAGCTGCGCCATCCAGGCTTCCGCCTGCTCGTCCAGCTTCTCCATGTTCGGACGCGGATACGATTGCACCATGATGGAGTCGCCAGCCGGATTCATTTCGCGGCCGGTCATCGGCGCGATCTTCTGCCAGAGCTGCTCGGTGATGAACGGAATGACAGGGTGAGCGAGGCGCAGCACGGTTTCCAGCACGCGCAGCAGGGTGCGGCGGGTGGCGCGCTGTTGCGCTTCGGTGCCGTTCTGGATCTGCACCTTGGCGACTTCCAGGTACCAGTCGCAGTACTCGTCCCATACGAACTTGTAGATGGCGGAGGCGATGTTGTCGAAGCGGTAGTCGGCGAAGCCTTTCTCCACTTCCGCCTCGGTACGCTGCAGCAGCGAGACGATCCAGCGGTCGGCCTGCGAGAAGTCGCGCATGTCAGGGCCGCAGGTCGCCGGGTCGAAGCCGCAGTCCTTGCCTTCGGTGTTCATCAGCACGAAGCGCGTCGCGTTCCACAGCTTGTTGCAGAAGTTGCGGTAGCCTTCGCAGCGGTTCAAGTCGAAGTTGATGTTGCGGCCGAGGGAAGCGTAGCTCGCCATCGTGAAGCGCAGGGCGTCGGTGCCGAAGGCCGGGATGCCGTTCGGGAATTCCTTGCGCGTTGCCTTGGCGATGCTCTCCGCCTGCTTCGGGTTCATCAGGCCGGTGGTGCGCTTGGCGACCAGCGACTCGACGTCGATGCCGTCGATCAGGTCGATCGGGTCGAGCGTGTTGCCCTTGGACTTGGACATCTTCTGGCCGCTGGCGTCACGCACCAGGCCGTGTACGTACACCGTGTCGAACGGCACCTTGCCGGTGAAATGCGTGGTCATCATGACCATGCGCGCGACCCAGAAGAAGATGATGTCGAAGCCGGTGACCAGCACCGACGACGGCAGGAACATCTTGTAGTCCGGCGTCTCTTCCGGCCAGCCGAGGGAGGAGAAGGGCACCAGCGCGGACGAGAACCAGGTGTCGAGCACGTCGCACTCGCGCGTCAGCGCCTTGCCGCCGGCCTTTGCCTTGGCTTCCTCTTCAGTGCGGGCGACGTAGATGTTGCCGTCCTCGTCGTACCACGCCGGGATCTGGTGGCCCCACCACAGCTGGCGCGAAATGCACCAGTCCTGGATGTTGTTGAGCCACTGGTTGTAGGTGGTGGTCCAGTTTTCCGGGATGAACTTGATGTCGCCGTCGGCGACCTTCTCGAGCGCGACCTGCGCAATCGACTTGCCCGGGAAGTGGGTGCCGTCTGGAGCAGGCACGCTCATCGCGACGAACCACTGGTCGGTCAGCATCGGCTCGATCACGACGCCGGTACGGTCGCCGCGCGGCACCATCAGCTTGTGCGGCTTGACCGATTCCAGCAAGCCCTTGGCTTCGAGGTCGGTGACGATCTTCTTGCGCGCCGCGAAACGGTCCATGCCGACGTATTCGGCCGGCGCGTTGTCGTTGATCTTGGCGTCGAGGGTGAAGATGTTGATCTGCGCGAGGCGGTGGCGCTGGCCGACCGCATAGTCGTTGAAATCGTGGGCCGGCGTGATCTTCACGCAGCCGGTGCCGAATTCCTTGTCGACGTAATCGTCGGCGATGATCGGAATGTCGCGGCCGGTCAGCGGCAGCGTCAGCATCTTGCCGACCAGGTGCTGGTAGCGTTCATCGGTCGGGCCGACGGCGACGGCGACGTCGCCGAGCATGGTTTCCGGACGCGTCGTCGCAACCGTGATGTGGCCGCTGCCGTCCGCGAGCGGATAGCGGATGTGCCACATGAAGCCGTCTTCTTCCTCGGAGACGACTTCGAGGTCGGACACGGCGGTGTGCAGTTTCGGATCCCAGTTCACCAGGCGCTTGCCGCGGTAGATCAGGCCTTGTTCATAGAGTCGGACGAAGACTTCGGTCACGGCCTTGGACATTTTCTCGTCCATGGTGAAGTATTCGCGCGTCCAGTCGGTCGAGGCGCCCATGCGGCGCATCTGGCCGGTGATGGTCGAGCCGGAGTGCTCTTTCCACTCCCAGACCTTCTCGAGGAATTTCTCGCGGCCGAGGTCGTGGCGGGAAACACCCTGCGCGTCGAGCTGGCGTTCGACCACGATCTGGGTTGCGATGCCGGCGTGGTCCGTGCCCGGAATCCAGGCGGTGTTGTGGCCGCGCATGCGGTAGTAACGCGTCAGCCCGTCCATCACGGTCTGGTTGAAGGCATGGCCCATATGCAGCGTGCCGGTCACATTGGGCGGCGGCAACTGGATGCTGAAGGACTGCTTGCCCGGTTCGGTGCTGGCGGTGAAGTAACCGCGCTGTTCCCATTCGGTACGCCAGAATTTTTCAATGTCGGCGGGCTCGAAAGACTTGGCTAATTCCATGATTTCAATATGTTTTTGCGAAACTATGCATTATACGGGAGGGAGCGGCTGACATTGGCAGGGATCGGCGTATAATTCCGCCATCGCCGTTTTAGAGGCATCCGTCTGACGGACGCCGTGCGGTACGACGCTAGGGGTCCTGGCTGCAGTGTAGCCGGGTGAGAAACACCCTCGAACCTGATCTGGGTAATGCCAGCGAAGGGAAGCATCCGGAAAGCCTGCAGTCCCTCCTTTTTCCGTCCGCTCCTTCGCATACCCGTTTTTGCAAAGGAGCACCATGAACGCCAATCCGCAATTCCTCGCCGCCACCGCCAAGGTGGACGAAGCCGCGATCCAGCCGCTGCCGAATTCCCGCAAGATCTACGTCGAAGGCTCGCGCCCGGATATCCGCGTTCCGATGCGCGAAATCAGCCAGGCCGATACCCCGGCGTCCTTCGGGGCGGAAAAGAATCCCCCGATCTATGTCTACGACACCTCCGGCCCGTACACCGACCCCGACGTCAAGATCGACATCCGCTCCGGCCTCGCCCCGCTGCGCGCCGCCTGGATCGCCGAGCGCGGCGACACCGAAGAGCTGGCCGGCCCGTCCTCCCGATACGGCGTCGAGCGCCTGAACGACCCCAAGCTGGCCGAACTGCGCTTCAATCTGCACCGCAAGCCGCGCCGCGCCATCGCCGGCAAGAACGTGACGCAAATGCACTACGCGCGTCAGGGCATCATCACGCCGGAAATGGAATACATCGCCATCCGCGAAAACCTGCGCCGCAAGGAATACCTCGAAGGCCTGAAGGCTTCCGGCCCGATGGGCCAGAAACTGGCCGACCTGATGGGCCGCCAGCATCCGGGCCAGTCGTTCGGCGCCAGCATCCCCGCTGAAATCACGCCGGAATTCGTGCGCTCCGAAGTGGCCTGCGGCCGCGCGATCATCCCCAACAACATCAACCACCCGGAATCCGAGCCGATGATCATCGGCCGCAACTTCCTGGTGAAGATCAACGCCAACATCGGCAATTCCGCTGTCACCTCGTCTATCGGCGAGGAAGTCGAGAAGATGACCTGGGCGATCCGCTGGGGCGGCGACACCGTGATGGATCTCTCAACCGGCAAGCACATCCACGAAACCCGCGAATGGATCATCCGCAATTCGCCGGTGCCGATCGGCACCGTGCCGATCTACCAGGCACTGGAAAAGGTCAACGGCAAGGCCGAAGACCTGACCTGGGAAATCTTCCGCGACACGCTGATCGAGCAGGCGGAACAGGGCGTCGACTACTTCACCATCCACGCGGGCGTGCGCCTGCAGTACGTGCCGCTGACCGCGAAGCGCATGACCGGCATCGTCTCGCGCGGCGGCTCGATCATGGCGAAGTGGTGTCTCGCGCATCACAAGGAATCCTTCCTGTATACGCATTTCGAAGAGATCTGCGAAATCATGAAGCAGTACGACGTCGCCTTCTCGCTGGGTGACGGCCTGCGTCCCGGCTCGATCTACGACGCCAACGACGAAGCCCAGCTCGGCGAACTGAAGACCCTGGGCGAACTGACCCAGATCGCGTGGAAGCACGACGTGCAGGTGATGATCGAAGGCCCCGGCCACGTGCCGATGCACCTGATCAAGGAAAACATGGACCTGCAGCTGAAGGATTGCGCCGAAGCGCCTTTCTACACGCTCGGCCCCTTGACCACCGATATCGCCCCCGGCTACGACCACATCACTTCCGGCATCGGTGCCGCGATGATCGGCTGGTACGGTACCGCGATGCTGTGCTACGTGACGCCGAAGGAGCACCTCGGCCTGCCCAACAAGGCGGACGTCAAGGAAGGCATCATCACCTACAAGCTCGCTGCCCACGCTGCCGATCTGGCCAAGGGCCATCCGGGCGCACAGATCCGTGACAACGCGCTGTCCAAGGCGCGCTTCGAGTTCCGCTGGGAAGACCAGTTCAACCTCGGTCTCGATCCGGATAAGGCACGCGAGTTCCATGACGAGACGCTGCCGAAGGATTCCGCCAAGGTCGCCCACTTCTGCTCCATGTGCGGACCGCATTTCTGCTCGATGAAGATCACGCAGGACGTGCGTGATTTCGCGGCGTCGCAAGGCATCACCGACGACGAGGCGCTGAAGAAGGGCATGGAAGTGAAGGCCGTCGAGTTCGTGAAGTCCGGCGCGGAACTGTATCGCAAGCAGTAAGCCATGGAAATCGAACTGAACGGTGCGCCGCACCCGGTTGAAGAGAACCTGAATGTGCAGGACCTGATCGCCTCGCTGGACCTGGCGAACAAGTCGCTGGCGGTGGCGATCAACCGGGAAGTGGTGCCGCGAAGCAAATGGGCCGAGCGCGTGCTGCAGCCGAGCGATCGCGTTGACATCGTCAAGGCGATCGGCGGCGGCTGACAATTTCACCAGTGCGTCTCATTCGAAGAGACGCACGTAAGGGGAAAACTATGAGTGAACAACAAACGCAAGACACCGGCCTGACCATCGCCGGCAAGACCTACAACTCCCGCCTGCTCGTCGGCAGCGGCAAATACAAGGACCTCGAGCAAACCCGCCTGGCCACCGAGGCCAGCGGCGCCGACATCATCACCGTGGCCATCCGCCGCGTGAACATCGGCCAGGACCCGAACGCACCGAGCCTGCTGGACGTGGTTCCGCCGACGAAATACACCATCCTCCCCAACACCGCCGGCTGCTACAACGCCAAGGATGCGGTCTATACGCTGCAGCTCGCGCGCGAACTGCTCAATGGCCACAAGCTGGTCAAGCTGGAAGTGCTGGGCGACGAGAAGACCCTTTTCCCTAACATGCCCGAAACGTTGAAGGCCGCCGAGACCTTGGTCAAGGATGGCTTCGACGTGATGGTCTACTGCAGCGATGATCCGATTCAGGCCAAGATGCTGGAAGAGATTGGCTGCTGCGCGGTCATGCCACTGGCATCGCTGATCGGTTCCGGCATGGGCATCCTCAATCCGTGGAATCTGTCCCTCATCATCCAGCAGGCGAAAGTGCCGGTGCTGGTCGACGCGGGCGTGGGCACGGCATCGGACGCGGCAATCGCCATGGAACTTGGCTGTGACGGTGTGCTGATGAACACCGCGATTGCGGGTGCGAAGGATCCGATCCGCATGGCGCGCGCCATGAAGCTGGCAGTCGAGGCGGGCCGTGAAGCCTATCTCGCTGGCCGCATTCCCAAGAAGTTCGCTGCATCGCCATCCTCCCCGATGGAGGGGCGCGCAACATGATGCGCCCCAGCGTCCTCGTCTTCGCCGGCTCGGACCCGAGCGGCGGGGCAGGATTGCAGGCGGACGTTCCGGCGATTGCCGCCCTCGGCGCACATCCGCTGACGTCCGTCACTGCACTGACGGTGCAGGATAACGACCGTGTGTTCAAGGTGCATCCTGTGCCAGCGGCACTGGTGCAGCAGCAGGCGCAGGCGCTGGTCGACAAGATCGACATCGCGGCGGTGAAGATCGGCATCGTCGGCAATCGCGCCAATGCGGAAGCCATCGCAGACATGCTCCGCCGGATGCGGGAACGCAACCCCGACTTGCATGTCGTGCTCGACACGGTGCTCGCCAGCGGGCATGGCGACAAGCTCTCCGAGGACAATCCGGCGTTTGCCGTCATGACACTGCTGCCGTTCGCGACGCTCGTCACGCCGAACCTGCCGGAAGCCGCTGCGCTGTGCGGCGGTAACCCGAACATCGACGCGCAGGTGGAAAACCTGCTTCAGTACTGTCCGAACGTCCTGATCAAGGGCGGGCATGGTACCGGTCCCGATATCGTGAACCGCCTGTTCACCCGTGAGAACAAATGCACCTGGACCTGGCCGCGTCTTCCCGGCGGATTCCATGGAACAGGCTGCACCCTGGCTTCCGCCATCGCCGCATTGCTTGCCTGCGGCAAGACCATGGTGGAGGCCGTCGAAGAGGCGCAAGCCTATTGTCATCAATCCCTGCAATCCGCCTATGCGATTGCAGGCGGGCAGCACATCCCCAACCGCTGCACCTATGTCGAGGAAAATCCATGAAAGGCCTGTATCTAGTTACCCCTGACTGGGACGACACGCAGAAGATGATTGACGTCACGGAAGCTGGATTGCGCGGCGGCGCGGCCATTGTGCAGTACAGGCACAAGACCGCATCGCCCGAATTGCGGCGCGAGCAGGCCGCGCAGTTGCTGGCCTTGTGCCGGCGCTACGGCCGGCCGTTCATCATCAACGACTTCGTTGAGCTGGCCATGGAGCTGGACGCCGATGGCGTCCACGTAGGCGGCACCGACGCCGCCGTGGCACAGGTTCGCTCCCTTGTCGGGCCCTCCAAAATCGTTGGATCTTCCTGTTACGGAAGCATGCAGCTCGCCCGGGATGCATGGCAGGCCGGTGCCAGCTATGTTGCGTTCGGCGGTTTCTACCCGTCCCGAGTGAAGAAGTACGAAGTGTCGACACCGCCCGAGATCGTAGCGCAGGCGAAGAAGGAAATTCCGTTGCCGAACGTCGTCATTGGCGGAATGACGCAGGAAAATTCCTTGCCGCTCGTGAAGCAGGGAGCCGACATGGTCGCCGTCATCAGCAGCGTTTATATGGTGGACGACCCCGAAAGCGCCGCCCGCGGCTTCGCGCAACTGTTTGCTGTCTGAAGCTGGCGAACGTTACGGCAACCGACGTAGTGCTTCAGCCAGCATCGCCATCTCTTGCGGCGTGTTGTAAAGGTGCGGCGTGACACGTACCACCGGGATGCCGTCGACCACCGTTGCGACGGTGAAGATGCGGTGCTCCTTGAGCAGGTAATCCGCAACGGCCTTGGCATCCATGTCCTGGACGCGGAAAGCGGCAATGCCGCATGAGCGTTCCGGTCCCTCCGGAATCATCAATTCGACGCGCGGCAACGACCGCGACGGGTTGACCCAACATTCCTTCAGGTAGCGCAACCGCGCTTCCTTGTTCTTCCCGCCGATGCTGTCATGGAAGGCGATCGCGTCCTCGACCGCGAGGATGGGGCCGGGAGGTGTCGTCCCGAAATGGACAAGCTTGCGGATGTCGTCAGCCGCGCAAGTGACATCGCCGAACAGCGGTGCAATATCCCGGACGCGCTCACGGCGGATATGGAGCAGCCCGACACCGAGCGGCGCCCCCAGCCATTTATGCAGGTGCGCGACGACGAAACTGCTTTGCAGCTCGGGAAGACGGTAGTCGATGTGCGCGAAGGAGTGTGCTGCATCGACAAATACGTCAACACCTCTCGCTTCCGCCATCCGCGCGATCTTCGCGACAGGCAGGATCTGCCCGGTCCGGTGCAGCAGATGCGTCACGACCAGCACCCGCGTCTTCGGAGTCATCGCGCGTTCGTAGGCGGCCAGAATCTCGTCGTCATCTCTCGGATGAAACGGCACCTGCACCTTTGCCAGTGTATAACGCCCGCGTTGCTGCATCATCTCGAGTGTTTCCCTGACGCTGTCGTAATCCTGGTTGCCCACGATCACCTCGTCGTCAGGCCGGAAGGGGTAACCCTGGATGAGGATATTCATCCCTTCGGTCGGATTGCGCACGATGACCAGCTCTTCCGGCATCACCCCTGCAAACCCTGCAAGCGTCTTCACGACCCCGGCAAGGCGCTGCGGATACTTCGTGCGCATGAAGAACGCCGCCTCGCGGTTGACCAGGCGATTGTGCTCCTCGAAGGCCGCGATGACCGGCTTGCTCGGCATGCCGAAGAAGCCGTTTTCGAGGTTGATGAAGTCCTTGCTGAAGTCGTACTGCGCGCGAATACCGGACCAGAACGTGTCGTCGCTCGGGGCGATCAATGTGGAAGTTGGATGGGTCAATCTCGCCTCGTTTCGAATCGTTGCGGGAGCCCATCCATTGTACGTGCGCCTCCGCTTACATGCATTCGAGCCGAATCAGTTCCTTCCGGATGTGCTCTTCCAGTTCCGCTGACGCCGTTTGCATCGGCATGCGCAGCGCGTTCGTCATCCAGCCCATCATGGCCAGTGCCGCCTTGAGCGGTCCGGGGTTCGGCTCGCGGAAGATCAGCCGGATCATTGGCAGCAGATGGTAGAAAAGCACCCTGGCCTCGTCGATCTCCCGGGCGCGCATCAGTTCGAAGATCCGGACGAACAGGTCCGCGCGGACATGGGCGGAAGCTGCGATGCATCCGCTGCCCCCCAGCGCAAGCGTCGACAGCAGCTGGGCATCTTCCCCTGCCAGGACCTGCAGCCTTGTCTCGGCAATCAAGCGCATCGTCAGGCCGAGGTCGCCACCGCAATCCTTGATTGCTGTGACACGCTCGTGCAGGGCAATCCTCGCGATAGTGTCGAACTCCATTGCTACCCCGGTGCGATAGGGAATGTTGTAAAGAACCAGGGGAACCGACGACGCATTGGCAAGCGTTTCGAAGTATTCGGCCACGCCGGATTGCGATGGGCGGATGTAATACGGTGCCGGCGCCAGGATACCGGCGATGCGGCGGCGCTGGACCTGTTCGAGTTTCGTCAGTACCGCGCGCATGTTGTTACCGGCCAGTCCCATAATGACGGGACAATCGGGCACCGCTTCGATTACGGCGTCGAGAGCCGCCATTTGCTCATCGTCACCCAGTGACGCCGCCTCACCCGTCGATCCGCATACAACCAGCCCGGCAACGCCGGAAGCACGGAGCCTGCGAGCGAGTGCTTGCAGCGATTGAATGTCGAGCTCGCCATGAAGAAAGGGCGTGGCGAGCGGAACCCAGATACCTGAAAAGCCTGTCATGAACATCTCCTGATGGTTTGACCGACAAGGTCACCGCCAGGAAGGCCTGCAAGGAATCGCGATCGCGACAGAGGGGGAAATGGAAACCGGTCTGTGCTTGCTGTCCCGTCAGCCCACCTGACGGGACAGTGCGCCCCGGTCAGATGAGCGACTGTTTTTTCGATTTGCGCGCGCAGGCGACGTGCATCATCTGCCGGGCCATAAGGCTCGGGGCGAGGACGGTGTCGAGGGAATGCGCAGGCATGTCGTAATGGATAAGTATGTCGGTCGATTATGCGCGAACCGGTTTTGCCACGTCAAGCTGCGGGGTGAGCGCATCAATGAAGGCACGCACGCGCGGCGGCATCAGCCGGTTTCCGGGCCAGATGACGCTGATGGGCAGCGGAGGCGGCTGGAAGCCACGCAGTACTTCAACGAGACTGCCCCGCTCCAGTTCGTCCGCAGCCATGTAGTCCGGCACCTGCGTGAGACCCAATCCCAGGCAGGCCGCCTTGACCATGCCTTCGCCATCGTCGAGCAGGATGCGGCGCGGCGGATGCATGTCGATCGTCTTGCCGTCGAGCGCAAACTGAACCGGCCGATCACGACCGGAGGTGGGATTGCGGAATACGATGAACGTGTGGTCCTCGAGTTTCGACGGATACCTGGGCGTGCCGTGCTGCTTGAGGTAGTCGGGGCTTGCAAAGATCGCCAGCTGTTGCGCACCGATCTGCCTGCTTGCGAGTCGGGAATCGTCGAGCGCGCTGATGCGGATCGCGGCATCCATGCCATCCTTGATCAGGTCGCAGAACTGGTCGGACAGGCGCACGTCGGCCGTCAATCCCGGATGACGCAGCAGGAGTTTCGCCAGGGCGGGGAGGACGACGCGTTTGCCGAAAGTGATAGGGACATTGATGCGCAATTCGCCCCGCGGCTCGCCGCTGGCTCCTGCCGCGAGCGATTCCAGTTCGTCGATGTCGGCGAGGATTCTTTCGCAACGGGCAAACAGCGATTCTCCGTCCGAGGTCAATGTCACCTGCCGCGTCGTGCGATGGAAAAGCTTCAGCCCGAGCCGTTCTTCGAGACGGACGATACGCTTGGCAACAGTGGAGGGGGTGACGCCCATTTCCCTGGCGGCGACGGCAAAGCTGCCGTTGCGGGCGGCGCAGGCAAAGGCAAGGAACTGGCTGAATCCGCTCATGGCTGATTAAGGAAGAATTTTCCTTAATATTACGACATTCGTTGCCATTCTATCGGCGATCATCCTATCGCATACTTCCTTCGTGCCGTCGCCGACGGCAGTGAAAAGCAAACAAGGAGACTGCGATGCAAATCATTTCTAACCAAGCGCCGTCGCCGACGGCCATTCCCGGTATCGAGCATGTCACGCTGGCCGGTCGCGACAACGGACTCGAACATCTTTCAATCTGGCAGCAATCCATCGCGCCGGGCGGTGCGACGCCGCCGCATCGCCACGACTGCGAGGAAGTGGTGCTGTGCACCGCGGGCGAGGGAGAATTGCATTTGGCCGGCCGCGTGGAACGTTTCTCCGCGAACATGACTATCGTGATCCCGCCGCACGTCGACCACCAGATCATCAGTGTTGGGAAGGATCCGTTGCAGACGACGGCGGTCTTCGCTTCCACGCCGGTCGGCGTATGGCTGCCGGACGGTGCGCCGATCGAGCTTCCCTGGCCCACCTGACCGGCCATTGCAAGGAGATTAATTGCGCGAGCGGAAACTGCGGGCGGGCAAGGATTATCCTCACAGGCGAGCCAGCCGCCCGCTTATAATTTGCAGATGCAAAATCTCCTTCACAACCTCAACGCGGAACAGCTTGCCGCGGTCACGCTTCCCAACCAATCCGCACTGATTCTCGCCGGCGCCGGTTCCGGCAAAACGCGCGTACTCACGACGCGTATTGCCTGGCTGATCCAGACCGGACAGGTGTCGCCAGCAGGGGTGCTGGCAGTGACGTTTACGAACAAGGCGGCGAAGGAGATGATGTCGCGCCTGTCGGCGATGTTGCCGATCAATACACGCGGCATGTGGATCGGCACCTTCCACGGCTTGTGCAATCGCCTGCTGCGTGCGCATTACCGTGACGCCGGCTTGCCGCAGACCTTCCAGATCCTCGATTCCGCCGACCAGCTCTCCGCGATCAAGCGCCTGCTAAAGACGCTCAACGTGGATGATGAAAAATACCCGCCGCGCAACCTGATGTACTTCATCAACAATGCCAAGGAGCAGGGGCTGCGCGCAAAGGACGTCGAGGCGAACGACGATTACAACCGCCGATTCGTGGAACTCTACGAAGCCTACGACCAGCAGTGCCAGCGCGAAGGCGTGGTGGATTTCGCGGAACTTCTGTTGCGCACCTATGAACTCCTGACGCGCAACCAACCCTTGCGCGAACATTACCAGGCGCGCTTCAAGCACATCCTCGTCGATGAGTTCCAGGATACGAACAACCTGCAATACGCCTGGCTCAAACTGATGGCCGGCGAGCACAACGCGGTGTTTGCGGTCGGCGACGACGACCAGAGCATCTACGCTTTCCGTGGTGCGAACGTCGGCAACATGGTTGCCTTCGAGCGCGAATTCCGCGTGCAGAACCTGATCAAGCTGGAACAGAACTACCGTTCCCATGGCCACATCCTTGACGCGGCCAACATCCTGATCGCCAACAACAGCAAGCGCCTCGGCAAGAACTTGCGTACCGACGCCGGCCACGGCGAGCAGCTGCGCGTCTATGAAGCCACCAGCGACATCCAGGAAGCCCAGTGGGTAATTGAAGAAGCAAAGAGCCTGATCAACGAGGGAGCGGCGCGCAGCGAGATCGCGATCCTGTATCGCTCGAATGCGCAGTCGCGTGTGATCGAGCATGCACTGTTCACCGCCGGCATACCCTATCGCGTGTATGGCGGCCAGCGCTTCTTCGAGCGCGCCGAAATCAAGCATGCGATTGCCTACCTGCAGTTGATGGACAATCCGCACAATGATTCGGCCTTCCTGCGCGTGGTGAACTTCCCCACCCGCGGCATCGGTGCGCGCTCGATCGAACAACTGCAGGACGCGGCGCGCCAGTACGGCATCTCGTTGTATGCCGCCGTTCCGTACGTGACCGGAAAGGCCGGCACCTCGCTCGGCTCCTTCGTCAAGCTGATTGAAGGAATGCGCTTCGAGACGCAGAACCTGCCCTTGCAGGAAATGGTGCAGGTGATGCTCGACATGAGCACACTGATCACGCACTACCAGACGGAAAAGGAGGGCGCCGACCGCATCGAGAACCTGGAGCAATTGGTCAGTGCCGCCATGCTGTTCGTGTCCGAAGAGGGCTTCGGTATCGACCAGCCGGCCTTGCTTGGCCCGAAGACGCAGGCGTCTGCCGGCGTACCGCTGCCAAACGGTGACGAGGTGCTGGATGCAGACGCGCCATTGCCGACGGTGATGTCGCCGTTGTCCGCCTTCCTGTCGCATGCATCGCTCGAAGCAGGCGATAACCAGGCGCAGGCAGGTCAGGACGCCTTGCAGCTGATGACCGTGCACTCGGCAAAGGGCCTGGAGTTCGATGCCGTATTCATCACCGGCCTGGAAGAGGGATTGTTCCCGCACGAGAACAGCGCGCAGGAAGAGGGCGGGCTGGAGGAAGAGCGCCGGCTGATGTACGTAGCCATTACGCGTGCGAAGAAGCGGCTCTACATGAGTTTCTCGCAGACCCGAATGCTGCACGGCCAGACGCGTTACAACATGAAATCGCGCTTCCTCGACGAACTGCCTGAAGAGGCGATCAAGTGGCTGTCGCCGAAGGTGCAGCCGCAATGGTTCGGCAACACGCGCAAATCGGCGTGGGATGAGGCGCCGGAAACCGGCGCCAACCGGATCGCGCAAACGTTCAGCCGAAAGGATTCCGGCTGGCGTATCGGTGAAACGGTAGCGCACCAGAAGTTCGGCGAAGGCGTGATCGTCAACATCGAAGGCGGCGGGACCAATACGCGCGCCCATATCAATTTCGGCAAGCACGGCATGAAGCTGCTGGATCTGAATATCGCGAAGCTGGAGCGGGTGAGCTAACGCACTATTGTGCGAGATCGAAAAACTTCATCGGCTCCACGCGCCACTTCTCCGGCGATTCATGGCTGACGATCTTGTCGCCGCCGCCCATGCCGAACGGTTTTGACAAGTCCACATCGACCGGCTTGATGTAGGTGTTGGATTTTGTGCTGAAGAAGGTGCGCACCTTCGGCGCCAGCAGGTTGGTCTCGTGCGGTTCGATCACCACGCCGAGACGGCCGGACTCGAGCAGCACCAGCGTGCCCACCGGGTAGATCCCCACGCAGCGCATGAAGCTCTGCACATGCTGAGGGTTGAAGTGGAACTTGCTCCACTCGAAAATCTTGCGCAGCGCTTCCGCCGCCGACATGCCCTTGTGGTAGCAGCGATCGGCGGTAATTGCATCGTACACGTCGACGATGGCTGCCATCTGTGCCACCGTGCTGATCCTGTCGCCCGGCAGCTTGTCCGGGTAGCCGCTGCCGTCCATGCGTTCATGGTGGTGCAGGGTGATGTCCAGCGGGATCTCTCCCACGCCCGGCGTTTTCAGCAGGATGTCGTAGCCATCCTTCGGATGTTTGCGGATGACCTCGAATTCTTCCTCGGTGAGCCGGCCAGGCTTGTTCAGGACCTCGTCCGGAACAAGCGCCTTCCCCGTGTCATGCAATAGTCCACCCAGTCCGGCCTGGCGGGTCAGCTCGGCGTCGATGCCGGTCGAACGGCAGAATGCCACCAGCAGGGTGCACACGCTGACGGAGTGCAGGAAGGTGTAATCGTCCTTGTTCTTGATGCGCAGGAGTCCGGCGAGCGCCCCGGGATTGCGCAGGATGGATTCAGTAATGTTCTGCACCACCGGTTCAACCTGGTCCAGCTCGATCGCCTTGCCCAGGCGCGCGTCGTGCATCACGGTGCGTACCAGCTGGTGCGCCTGGTTTTTGACCTGTTTCGCCCGCTTCATCTCCTCGGCCAGCGTCACACGCGCGATGGCGGCGGGCTGGCGGGCGGCGATGTTGACCAGTTCCTGTTCAAGCGCCTTCTGTGCCTGTTCGGCAGTGGGAGCGTCGGCTACGTCGAGTCCCTTGTCGGTATCGATGTAGAGTTCATGGATGCCGGCGTCGATGACTTTCCGGATATCGTCCTCGGAGGCGATCATCAGGCGGTTGCGCACGAAGGGGTGATCCATCCAGTGGCAACTGAAGTCGTGCACGAACATGCCGACCTTCAGCTGGCGAACGCTAATTTTCTTGATCATCCAAGCCTCCTGGAAGGGGGGCCGCCTGCAAGCAGCAGGACGGCGTCACCGAGCGAGTATAGGAGGTTTATTGCCGAAGTGCAAAAAGCACCCGGAGCCTGTGGCCTATTGTGGCAGCGACGGAACGGCACGGGATTCCGGGCGTCCGAAGATATGGGTATAGGTCGGGTAGAAGGAGCAGTACATGACGACGGTCAGCACCAGCGACACGGTCAGCAGCACCACCATGACCGCGAACGCCTTGCCGACGATGAGGGCGACGAGGCTGCTGAGCACGGCGGGCAGAATGACGCCGATCAGGACCCAGGACAGGCCATAGACCAGGAAGGCCATGCCGGAGCGCTTGACGGCAAAGAAGCTGTAGAAGATCGCCTTGCCGAGCCCCATGTTCTGCCAGGCGATCAGGGGCGCGGCATGCCAGAAGGCCATTGCCGCCGGCGTATAGACGGCGGCCGAGAACATCATCGCCAGGGACAGGTTGGAGCCGCGGATGGTGTCCGCGTCCAGGTTCTTCTGGCCAGACATGATTTCCCAGAACACGCCTCCGTCCACCACTGCCGAGGCTGCGACGGCGATGACCGCGGCGACCAGGTACAGGATGCCGAGCTTGACCAGTTCCTTGAATGCGGGCTTGCGGAAACCGGTCAACAGAAGGTTCGGATACACCTTCTTGCCTTGTTCGATCTGCAGGCAGGCCTGCATGAAGGCCATCGAAAATACCGGCACGAGCACCAGCGGCAAGACCTGCCCGAGGAAGGGCAGGAAACCGACGGCCATCATCAGGAACATGTAGGCCAGGAACAGTGTGGAAATCTCGGCCGGCTGCTTGCGGAACAGCGCGAACCCTTCCTTGACCCAGTTCCAGCCGGCGATTGCGGGCAGTTTGTCCATCGTCAGAATAGGTCCGGAACAGGTTTGTTGATGCGCTCGCGCAGGATGCGTTCGAAATGCGTCGGATCGTGCGGCGTCAGCATTTCCGCCTCGCGCGGCATGTAGAAGTCGTACAGGCGCGACAGCCAGAAGCGCAGCGCGCCGGCCTGCAGCATGAGACGCCACGCCGCCTTTTCGGCGAGGGTGAAATGCCGCACGGCATGGTAGGCATCGAGCAGCGCACGAACCCGTGCCTCGTCCAGTTCGCCTGTCTGCAGGTTGATGCACCAGTCGTTGACTGTTACGGCGACATCAAAGATCCAGGTATCGCAGCCGGCGAAGTAGAAATCGAAGAAGCCGGTCAGGCGCTCGCCGTCAAACATCACATTGTTGCGGAACAGGTCAGCATGCACCGGGCCGCGGGGCAACTGATGGTAAATGGCGGAAGCGGCAAATGCTTCCTGGGTATGGATTTCGGCACGGAGCAGGTGCTGGTCTTTTTCCGGCAGATAAGGCAGGACGACCGGCGTCGTCTCGCGCCACCATTCCAGTCCGCGCAGGTTGGGCTGCTGGATCGGGAAATCCTGTCCGGCAAGGTGCATTTTGGCCAGCATGGCGCCCACGGCGGCACAGTGTACCGGCTTGGGGTCGAGCTGCGATGTGCCTTCCAGCTTGGTCACGACGGCTGTCGGTTTGCCGTGCAGCGCATGCAGAATGTCGCCGTTGCGGTTGGCGATCGGCGCCGGCACCAGCACATCACGGTCAGCGAGGTGGCGCATCAGTTCAAGATAGAACGGCAGTTGCTCGAACGTCAGCTTTTCGAAGATCGTCAGGACATATTCGCCCGTTTCGGTCGTCAGGAAGAAATTGCTGTTCTCAATGCCGGATGAAATGCCCTTGACGGCGAGCGGTTTGCCGAGCGAAAACTGCGTGAGCCATTGTTGGAGGTCATCCAGGCTGACCGGGGTGAATACTGCCATGAGTCCAATTGATTAATGGTCGAAAACCGGCGCGACATGTCGTCGCGCACGGGCTATTTCTTTGCAGGAGCGGCCGGCGGCGCAGGAACGTCAGCGGCTTGCGCTTCTTCCTGCTCCTTCGTCTTCGGCCTGCCGAGGTCGAATTCCTTCACTTCCCACTGCGCAGGACGAATTGTATTACTCTGCAGATCGCCCGGTTGCGCGCTGCCGGCGCCTTCGTTCGGTTTTACCACATAGGCGCTGCCGCCGGTGGTGACTTTGACCTCGGTGATCTTGCCGCCGGGGGCGCGCTTTTCCTGGATCCTGCTCTTCTGTTCCGGCTTGCGGATGGTGACCGCCGGGGCTTCGCCTTCTTCGAGTTTTTCCAGCTTGGGGGGCTGCTGAGCCGAAGCCGCCAGGGAAATTGCCTGGATGGCAATGCCAGCCATGACGAGGCGCCATGCCTTGTTTGTGCACATGATAGGGTAGGGGTGTTATTAGAATGTTTTGGCTCGAAAGCAATCAAGCCTCAAGGCAATATTCTAGCAAACCGCCCCCTGCACCCTTGTCACAGATAAGCGCCGGGTTCCTTGCTGTCTTCGGAAAGCAGTTCGTGGTGCGCCTCGTAGAAGGCGAAGATGGCTTCCACCACGTTGGCCGGCTCGTCGATCAACTGGATCAGGTTCATGTCCTGCGGGGCGATCATTCCATCCGCAACCAGCCTGTCCTTGAACCAGTCGAGCAGCCCGCCCCAGAACGTCGTACCGACCAGGATGACCGGGATGCGCCGCGACTTGCCGGTCTGGATCAGCGTCAGCACTTCGGTGAATTCATCCAGCGTGCCGAAGCCCCCGGGCATGACCACATAGGCATCCGCGTACTTGACGAAGGCCACCTTGCGCGCAAAGAAATGACGGAAGCTGATCGAAATGTCCTGCCAGGCATTGCTGACCTGCTCATGCGGCAGTTCGATGTTCAGTCCGACGGAGGAGGAGGCGCCTTCGAAAGCACCCTTGTTCGCTGCTTCCATGATGCCCGGGCCGCCGCCGGAAATGACCGCAAGCCCGGCATCGGACAGCCGGCGCGCGATGTCGATCGTCTTCTGGTAATACGGATCATCCGGCTTGGTACGCGCGGAGCCGAAGATCGAGACGGCTGGCCGCAGCTCGGCGAGGCGTTCGGTCGACTCGATAAACTCTGCCATAATCGTGAGCATATGCCACGACTCGCGCGCCTTCTTCGCGGTCGCGCGATTGATGTCCGCGATCTGCCGCAGACGGGGCACGTTTTTTCCCTTTGACACCATATGAATAAAACCCTGTTGTTAGTTGACGGTTCCAGCTACCTGTACCGTGCCTTTCATGCAATGCCCGACCTGCGCAATGCCGAAGGTGCGCCCACAGGAGCCATCTACGGCATGATCAACATGCTGCGTAAACTCCGCAACGATTACTCTGCAGCATACATCGCATGTGTGTTCGACGCAAAAGGAAAAACCTTCCGCGACGACCTCTATCCAGAGTACAAAGCGCAGCGTCCGCCGATGCCCGAAGACCTCGCGCGGCAGATCGAGCCGATCCACGAAGCGGTACGTGCGATGGGGTGGCCTATCCTGATGGTGGAGGGCATCGAAGCAGACGACGTCATCGGCACGCTGGCGGCGCAGGCGGTCGAGCATGGGATGGAAGCCGTCATCTCGACGGGTGACAAGGACATGGCGCAATTGGTGAATGAGCATGTCACTTTGATCAACACGATGACCAACGAGAAGCTCGACATCGCTGGTGTCACTGCCAAGTTCGGCGTGCCGCCGGAACGGATCGTCGATTACCTCACGCTCATCGGCGACACGGTGGACAACGTGCCCGGCGTCGACAAGGTTGGTCCGAAGACCGCGGTCAAGTGGCTTACCCAGTATGGGACGCTCGACAACATCATTGCGCAGGCAGCAAGCATTGGCGGCGCGGTCGGCGAGAACCTGCGGCGCGCACTCGACTGGCTGCCGACAGGGCGCAAGCTCATCACCATCAAGAACGATTGCGACCTTGCCAAGCACATGGTGTCCATTCCAGAATCGCTCGTCGCGAAACCGATGGACAAGGACGCGATGATCGACTTTTTCAAACGCTATGGCTTCAAGACCTGGCTGCGTGAACTGGCCGGCGACGATGCCGTGCCCGCACGTCCTTCTGCGGCGCAGGAAAGTGCGGAGCCGCAAGGCAACCTGTTCGATGCGCCTGCGGCCCCGGAGAAGACCGAGTACGAAACCGTGCTCACCGAATCACAGCTCGACCGCTGGATCGAGACAATCAGTGCCGCTGCGCTCACCGCCGTCGATACCGAAACGACCTCGCTCGATCCGATGCGCGCGCAGCTTGTCGGTATCTCCCTGTGCTGCATTCCAGGCAGTGCCGCCTACATTCCGGTCGCCCATCACTATCAGGACGCGCCAGAGCAGCTCTCACGCGAACTCGTGCTGGAAAAGCTCCGGCCATGGCTCGAAGATGCCAGCAAGCGCAAGGTCGGGCAGAACCTCAAGTACGATAGCCACATCTTCGCCAACCATGGCGTTCGCCTGTGCGGCATCGAGCACGATACGCTGCTCCAGTCTTATGTCTTCGAGTCACACAAGAGCCACGACATGGACAGCATGGCAATGCGGCACCTGAACCGCAAGACGATCACGTTCGAGGAAGTGTGCGGCAAGGGGGCCTCGCAGATCTGCTTCGACGAGGTTTCCATCGATCGCGCAACCGAGTATGCGGCCGAGGATGCGGATATCACGCTGCAGCTGCATAACGCCATGTGGCCGCGCGTCGCGCAGGATGACGGGCTGAAGTTCGTCTACGAAAAGATCGAGGTGCCGACTTCCGTGGTGCTGCAAAAGATCGAGCGCAACGGGGTGCTGATCGATAAGGAATTGCTGGCGACGCAGTCGCATGAACTCGGCCTGCGCATCATGGAGATGGAAAAGCAGGCGTACGAGCTTGCCGGCCAGCCGTTCAACCTCAATTCGCCGAAGCAGATCGGCGAGATCTTCTTCGAGAAGCTGCAGTTGCCGGTCGTGAAGAAAACGCCGTCCGGCACACCTTCGACCGACGAAGAGGTGCTGCAGAAGCTCGCGGAGAACTATCCGTTGCCGAAAATCCTGCTCGACTACCGTGGCCTGTCGAAGCTGAAATCGACTTACACCGACAAGCTGCCCAAGATGGTCAATCCGGTCACCGGCCGGGTGCACACGAACTACGCGCAGGCAGTCGCCGTCACCGGTCGCCTCGCCTCGAACGATCCCAATTTGCAGAACATCCCCGTGCGCACCGCCGAGGGGCGGCGTATCCGCGAAGCCTTCGTCGCGCCGCCCGGCAGCGTCATCGTCTCGGCGGACTATTCGCAGATCGAGCTGCGCATCATGGCGCACATCTCGGGCGACGAAAACCTCTTGCGCGCCTTCGCGGAAGGCGAGGACATCCACCGCGCAACGGCCGCCGAGATCTTCGGCGCGGCGCCGGCCGACGTGACCAGCGAGCAGCGCCGCTATGCGAAGGTGATCAACTTCGGCCTGATCTATGGCATGAGCGCTTTCGGCCTCGCGAGCAACCTCGGCATCGAACGCTCGGCGGCGCAGATGTACATCGACAAGTATTTTCAGCGATATCCGTCGGTCGCGCAGTACATGGCCGACACGCGCACACAGGCCAAGGCGCACGGTTACGTGCAGACGGTGTTCGGCCGGAGGCTGTGGCTGGCGGAGATCAACTCACCCAACGGTCCCCGCCGCCAGGCGGCGGAGCGTGCCGCGATCAACGCGCCGATGCAGGGCACGGCGGCCGACCTGATCAAGCTGTCGATGATCGCCGTGCAGGACTGGCTTGAGGCGGAGCGGCTGGAATCGAAGATGGTGATGCAGGTGCACGACGAACTGGTGCTCGAAGTGCCGGAATCAGAATTGCCGACTATTCGCGAAAAGCTTCCGGAACTGATGAAGGGTGTCGGCAAGCTCAAGGTCCCCTTGATTGCCGAGGTGGGCGTGGGCCGGAACTGGGAGGAGGCACATTGACCCGGCAAGGCGGCCAGGACGCAAGTTGCAGTGCTGGAGTTTGCCGAAAATGCCAGTCTGTGCTTTAATTTGCAACTTTGTTGCATTTTAGCCGAGGCCCAAAATCGACTCCCCGCTGTTTTCCATCCTGCTTGCCACGACGCTCGCCGGCGTCCTGAGCATTACCGCAGCGGCGGTGTTCTCGTTTTCGCTCCTGTCGAAGATGGTCGAGCGCATGGTCAGCCTGTCGGTAGGCATCCTGCTGTCGACCTCGCTGTTGCACGCGTTGCCCGAGGCCTTCGAGTCGGATGCAGACGCGCATGCCCTGTTCGCGACGCTGCTCGCCGGCCTGCTCGGATTCTTCCTGCTCGAGAAAATGGCCATCCTCCGGCATTCGCATCATTACGAAGGCGACGGGCACGGCCATGAGCATGGGCACGATGCGCACGAGGCGGGCAAGGCAGGGTGGATGATCCTGGTGGGGGACGGGCTGCACAACTTCACCGACGGCATCCTGATTGCCGCGGCGTTCCTTGCCGATCCAGGGCTTGGACTGATTACCGCGCTGGCGATTGTCGCGCACGAGATTCCGCAAGAGATCGGGGACTTCATCGTGCTGCTGAATGCGGGCTTCACCAGGACGCGGGCCTATGTCTACAACCTGCTATGCAGCCTGATGGCAGTGATCGGGGGCGTGGTCGGCTATCTCGCCCTGGATCGTGCGACGGACCTGATTCCCTTCGTGCTGGTTTTTGCTTCTTCCGGCTTCATCTACATCGCGGTCAGCGACCTCATGCCGCAGATGCAGCGCCGTGCAACCCTGCGCGAAACCATTCCACAGATCGTGCTGATTGCCGTCGGCGTGCTGGCGGTCCTGTTCCTGACCGGCCAGACGCACGGCCACTAATCAGTCACCCGTCGCCATCGGGCGCGTCGTGTCCGCGCACCATTCGCTCCAGGAGCCCGGATACAGCACGGCTCCCCTCAATCCGGCAATTTCCATCGCCAGCAGGTTGTGGCAGGCCGTGACGCCGGAGCCGCACTGCATGATGGTTTTCTCCGGCGCAATCGACAGCGATCCGAAATCGTCGCGCAATTGATCGGGCGCCTTGAAGCGTCCGTCGGACTGCAGGTTGTCCTTGAAGAAACGGTTCTTCGCCCCCGGAATGTGGCCGCCCACAGGGTCCAATGTCTCGTTCTCGCCGCGGAAACGGTCCGGCGCGCGCGCGTCGATGACCGTATAGACCGGGTTGCGCAGGTTGGCCAGCACATCGTCGGCGGATACGGTCGTCACGAGCGGATAGTGCGGCTCCGCATTGCCGCGGGGGCGGGAAACTGGCGTGGTCGCCAGCGGCAAGCCAAGTGCCTGCCATGCCTGCAATCCGCCATCGAGAACTGCCACTGCTTCATGTCCCGTCCAGCGCAGCATCCACCATAGGCGTGCGGCGAACATTCCGCCGTGCGCATCATAGGCGACGACCTGGGAGCCATGGTTGACGCCCCAGCGGCGCAGGGTCTCGACGAAGGCATTGCGTTCGGGAAGAGGGTGGCGGCCGCGGAACTCGCCGTGCGGCCCCAGGCTCTTGTCGGACAGGTCCTGATCGACTGCGGCGAACTGCGCGCCGGGAATATGGCCGCTCTCGTAAGCCATCCTGCCAGCATCGGGTGCGGTCAGGTCGTGGCGGCAATCGAGCACGACCCAGTCAGCGTCACGCACATGGCGTGCAAGGTCGTCGGCGGATATCAACGTGGTGTAAGTCATGGTCCCCTGTTTTCCTAGACTTCGGTCGCAATCGGGTCGTTCGCATTAGCAACCGACTTGCTGGCTGAAGGTGCCGCAGTTTTGCGTGCATTGTAATAGGTGGCGGCGAGGCCGCTGGCGAGGATGACCGTAATCCCGATCCATCCTGTCCACGTCAGCACATCGCCCCATATCAGGATACCCCAGATGCTCGAGAAAACAATCCCGGTGTACTGGAGGTTGGCCGTGACGAGCGTCTTGCCAAGACGGTAGGCACGCGTCATTGCCATTTGCGCCAGGGTCGCCGTCACGCCGATCGACAGCAGCAGCGCGATACCCTGCACGCTGTGCGCACTCAATTCGAAGCCCTTGCCGCCGGGAGCGAATCCGATCGTCAGTGCGCCGACGAGGCCTGCAATAAAGCCGGTCACCGAAAAATAGAAGACCACCCGGTATTCCGGTTCACCCATCTGCCCCAGTTTCTTCACCTGCAGGTAAGCAAGGGCTGACAGCATTCCCGACCCGAGGCCGACGAGCCCGGCGAACCACTGGTCCGCCTGGAAGGAGGGCTTCAGCAGCATGGTAACGCCGACGAAGCTGAAGATGATCGCGGTCGCGAGTCCCCACTCGAACCTGTTCTGTCCGCGCCACCATCCCAGGGTGAAGAGAATGGCCGCGATCCAGATCGGCGACATGTAATTGAGCGTCATGCCGGTCGCAATCGGCAGTTTGCCGATTGAGTAGAACCACATCCAGAGTGCAGTCACGCCGACCACGCCGCGCCACACATGATGCCAGGGGAGTGTAGTGCGGAAGGTGCCGCCGCGCGCGACGATCAGGCCGCCGAGGAAGACGGTGCCGACCAGTCCGCGATACATCACGATTTCGGAGATGGAGTAGGTCTGCGACGCGATCTTCACGCACACGCCCATGATGGAAAAAACAAAGCTTGCAAACAACATCCAGAGCGATTGCATGGGATCGGGGCGACGGGCGAAAACTGCGCGTGCAGGAGAGTCGGGGAAGGCTCCGATGATACGCGGAATCGAACAGGCAGGCAGGAAGGCGGGCGATGCGAGGCACCGCCCTGGCAATTGCTTAAACGGAGATCCGCGCGCGGTACCACTCGTGGAAGTGCTGCATGCCGTCTTCCATCGGCGACTGGTACGGGCCGACCTCGTTCTCGCCGCGATCGAGCAGGATGCGGCGGCCGGCGTCCATGCGGATGCCGATCTCGTCATCCTCGATGCAGGTTTCCATATAGGCGGCGCGTTCCGCTTCGACGAATTCACGCTCGAAGAGCACGATTTCCTCGGGGTAGTAGAACTCGACAACGTTCGTGGTCTTCTGCGTGCCGTTCGGCCATACCGTCGACACGACGAGCACATGCGGATACCACTCGACCATGATGTTCGGATAGATCGTGAGCCAGATCGCGCCAAACGGCGGAACAACGCCGTTGCGGAACTTCATGACCTGTTCTTGCCACTTGCGGTACTTCGGCGAGCCGAACTTCGAGAGACCGTTGCTGATGCCGACGGTCTGCACGCTGTAGTTGGCGCCGAATTCCCAGCGGAGGTCGTCGCAGGTGACGAAATTGCCCAGGCCTGGATGGAAGGGCTCGACGTGATAATCCTCGAGGTAAACCTCGATGAAGGTCTTCCAGTTGTAGTCGCAGTCGTGCACCTCGACGTGGTCCAGCATGTAGCCGGAGAAATCGAGATCCTTGGTGACGCCGAGCTTGGCCATCATCGCCGCGATGTTGACCCCGTTCTGCTCGAACAGCAGGCCGTTCCAGTTTTGCAGCGGCGTTTTCGAGAGGTTGGAGCAGGGCGTTTCGCCGAAGTGCGGCGCCCCGATCAGCTCGCCCTTGAGGTCGTAGGTCCAGCGATGCAGCGGGCAGACGATGTTGTTCGCGTTGCCCCGGCCGTCGAGCATCTTGGCCTGGCGATGACGGCACACGTTGGAGAGCAGTTCGATGCCCTGCGGTCCGCGCACCAGCATGCGGCCCTCGTTTTCCCATGGCAGAGTCGCATAGTCGCCTGCATTGGGGACCATGAGCTCATGACCGACGTAACGGGGTCCTTGATGAAATAGTTGCTTGATTTCCTGCTGTAAAAGCGCGTCGTCGAAGTAGACGTTGACCGGAAGTTGCGCGTTTGACCGCGCGAGCTTGGCGACAGAAGCCAAATCGGACATCCCCACCCCCAAATTAATTTGCACCAACCTAAGAGAGAAAGAATCCGCAAAAACCAGTATTCAAATAAGATGAAACGGAAATTTTGGACAGAACTAGAGATTATACCCCAGCGGCCTGGCAAATCTCCGCGCCGGCTTTGCCAATTAGCAAAAAAGCGAGGTGGAGAGTTGATTGTGAAAAATGCAATTGCTGGGGCGGTATTTGCGCAACCATGTCCATGATGTGAAAGGGGTAGATTGCCATGCCCCTGTGCGACGTGGGCTGTTCCTTGCAGAATCCGGCTTGATCTTGCGCAGAATCGGCGCATTTTCCGGCGATAAGGGCAGTTCTCCCTTTCTGCGGCTCAACTGCATCAGGTGGTTTGTTCTAAAATATCGGGCTACACTTAAATTTTGTGCACCATGTCAAAGAAATCATCGCCAGCGGGCGAGCCCGCGTCCTTCGAGGATGCGATGGCCGAACTGGAGCAACTGGTTGCCCAGATGGAGGCCGGTGAATTGCCGCTGGAAGCGTCGGTGGCCGCCTACAAGCGCGGCTCCGAACTGGTCAAATATTGTGCAGGACAGCTCGACAAGGTCGACAGCCAGGTGAAGGTGCTCGAGGGCGACATGCTCAAGCCGTTCACCACAGATACTGCACCCGAGGCGGACGAATAATGACAGTTGCGCTGGGTTTTCAGGACTGGATGAAGGGCGTCCAGTCCACGATGGAAGATGCACTGGCTTCGTTCCTGCCGCCGTCGTCACACATTCCTTCGCGCCTGCACGAGGCGATGCGCTACGCTGCCCTGGATGGCGGCAAGCGCGTTCGTCCCCTGCTGGTGTTTGCCGCCGGCGAAGTGTTCGACGCCCATCCGGCCCTGCTTGCGCGCGCGGGCGCGGCGGTGGAAATGATCCACGCCTACTCGCTCGTGCACGACGACATGCCTTGCATGGACGACGATGCGCTGCGCCGGGGCAAGCCGACAGTACATGTGAAGTATGACGAGGCGACCGCGCTGCTGGTCGGCGATGCGTTGCAATCGCAGGCGTTCATCGTGCTGTCGGAAGGCGAGGGGGGAGATGCATCCCGCAGGCTGGACATGCTGCGCCTGCTGGCGCGCGCCTCCGGTTCGGTCGGCATGTGCGGCGGACAGGCCATTGACCTCGACAGCGTCGGCCGGTCGCTCTCTCTGGCCGAACTGGAGAACATGCATCGCCTGAAGACCGGTGCTTTGCTGCGCGCATCCGTGCTGCTCGGTGCACTGGCCGGAAAGCGCCTCACGCCGGAAGAAACCGAATTACTGGATGCCTATTCGGCGGCGATCGGACTGGCGTTCCAGGTGGTGGACGACGTGCTGGACGCCACTGCCGATTCGGCCACACTTGGCAAGACGGCAGGCAAGGATGCGGCGGACAACAAGCCGACCTACGTATCGATCCTCGGCCTGGAGGAATCCCGGGCGCTGGCGGAAAAACTGCGGAACGACGCGCATCGTGCGCTCGTGCCGTTCGGAGACAAGGCACGGCGCCTCCGCGAACTCGCGGACCTGATCGTGCAACGGAAAGCATAGTATGGATTTGTTGAAGAACATCAACGCCCCCGCGGACCTGCGCAAGCTGCCGCGCATGCAACTCAAGCCGCTGGCAGATGAATTGCGCGCCTTCGTGCTCGACTCGGTGTCCAAGACCGGCGGCCACCTGTCGTCGAACCTCGGCACGGTGGAGCTGACCATCGCCTTGCATTACGTGTTTAACACACCGGAAGACCGCATCGTGTGGGACGTGGGCCACCAGACCTATCCGCACAAGATCCTCACCGGCCGCCGCGACCAGATGCACACGCTGCGCCAGCTGAACGGCATCTCCGGTTTCCCCAAGCGCGACGAGAGCGAGTACGACACCTTTGGTACTGCGCATTCGTCGACCTCGATTTCCGCTGCGCTGGGCATGGCGCTGGCCGCCAAATCGAAGGGTGAGAACCGCCATTCCATCGCCGTGATCGGCGACGGCGCCATGACGGCCGGCATGGCATTCGAAGCGCTCAATAACGCGGGTGTCTTCCACGACATCAACCTGCTGGTGATCCTCAACGACAACGACATGTCGATTTCCCCGCCCGTAGGTGCGCTCAACCGCTACCTCGCGCGCCTGATGTCGGGCAAGTTCTATGCTGCCGCGAGGAATGTCGGCAAGCAGGTCCTGCCCGGACCGATGCTGGAACTGGCGAAGCGCTTCGAGGAACATGCAAAGGGCATGGTGATGCCGGCGACGATGTTCGAGGAATTCGGTTTCAACTATATCGGCCCGATCGACGGCCACGACCTCGAGTCGCTGATCCCGACCCTCCAGAACCTCAAGAACCTGAAGGGCCCGCAGTTCCTGCACGTCGTGACGAAGAAGGGCCAGGGCTACAAGCTGGCTGAAGCCGATCCCGTGCTGTATCACGGCCCCGGCAAGTTCAATCCCGCCGAAGGCATCAAGCCCGCGACCGCGACCAAGATGACGTACACGCAGGTGTTCGGCGACTGGCTGTGCGACATGGCCGCGCAGGACGAGAAACTGGTCGGCATTACGCCCGCCATGCGTGAAGGGTCCGGCATGGTGCAGTTCGAGCAGCGCTTCCCGAATCGCTACTACGACGTCGGCATCGCCGAGCAGCATGCAGTGACCTTTGCCGCCGGCCTCGCCTGCGAGGGGCTGAAGCCGGTTGTAGCAATCTACTCGACCTTCCTGCAGCGCGGCTATGACCAGCTGATCCACGACGTGGCGCTGCAGAACCTCGACGTGACCTTCGCGCTCGACCGCGCCGGTCTTGTTGGCGCGGACGGTGCGACCCACGCGGGCAATTACGACATCGCATTCCTGCGCTGCATCCCGAACATGGTGGTCATGGCGGCGTCCGACGAAAACGAGTGCCACCACATGCTGTCGACTGCTTACCAGTTCAAGGGACCCGCCGCAGTCCGCTATCCGCGTGGCGCGGGCATCGGTGCGACGATCGAAAAAGATCTGAAGACTATCCCCCTCGGCAAGGGGGAGGTCCGCCGTGAAGGGAAGGACATTGCGATCCTCGCCTTCGGCACGATGCTCGCCCCAAGCCTGGCTGCAGCCGAGTCGCTCAACGCCACCGTGGCCAACATGCGTTTCATCAAACCGCTCGATGCCGAGCTGGTGAAGCAGCTCGCAGAGAAGCACGATGCGATTGTGACGGTCGAGGAAGGATGCATCATGGGCGGCGCCGGTTCGGCCGTGTCGGAAGCGCTGGCCGAAGCCGGCATCGTGAAGCCGGTCCTGCACCTCGGTCTGCCCGACCGGTTCATCGACCACGGCGACGCGGCGCAGCTGCTGTCGAGTTGCGGACTCGATGCGAAAGGCATTGCTGCCGCGATCCGGAAGCGATTCGACAAGGGCGAGCCGAGGCTCGTGGTCAACAACCTCTGATAAAAAAAGCGACGCACCTGCGTCGCTTTTTTTTCGGCGTCGTCATTCGACGTCGCGCTTCCTGTCCTTCTCCCACAATACATCGCTGCCGCCTGCAAACCGGTTCAGCACGCGCGACAGCACGAACAGCAGGTCGGACAGACGGTTCAGGTATTGCCGGGGATTGGCATTGAGCGTTTCGCTGTTGCCCAGCGTGACGACGGCGCGCTCGGCACGGCGGCAGATCGTGCGGCACACGTGGGCGAGCGCCGCACCACGCGACCCGGCCGGCAGGATGAAATCCTTCAGCGGCGGCAGGTCCGCATTGTATTTTTCGAGCAGTGCGTCCAGGCGTGCGACATGTACGTCGGTGATCAACGTATAGCCGGGGATGCACAGCTCGCCGCCGAGATCGAACAGGTCGTGCTGGATCGAGAAGAGTTCCTCGCGCAGGGCCGGCGGCAGCTCCTCGCACAGCAGCAAGCCGATGTGGGAATTGAGTTCGTCCACGTCGCCCATCGCATGCACGCGCAGGCTGTCCTTGGGGACGCGCGAGCCATCGCCGAGTCCGGTTGTGCCATTGTCTCCGGTACGCGTCGCAATTTTCGAAAGTCTGTTGCCCATGGGTTTTCCAAGCAAGGGGGAAAACGCGAGGATACGGCAAAATCGCCCGTTTCGCTGTCATCCGGACGCCAATAGGCGGGCTTTGGGCATCGGAGTAAAATCGAACGACAACTAAAGCCCTTCCGAACACGGAGACAACATGAATCACCCCGCCCAACTGGCTGCGATGAGGAAGCCCTTGCCGGACGAATTGCTGGCCGCACTCCAGGCTATATTTGAAGATCGCGTTTCCACCTCGCAAGCAATGCGCGAGCACCACGGCCGGGATGAGTCTTCCTATGATCCGATGCTGCCCGATGCAGTTGTCTTCGCACAGACCACCGAGGAAGTCGCCGAGGTCGTGAAGCTCTGCAGCGCGCATGAAGTGCCGATCATTCCCTATGGCACCGGCACCTCGCTTGAAGGACATATCCTCGCGCTGCGCGGCGGCGTCACCGTGGATCTGTCGCAGATGAACAAGGTGCTGGCGGTGCACGCCGAGGATCAGACGGCAACCGTGCAGGCGGGTGTCACCCGCAAGCAACTCAACCAGGAGGTGCGCGATACTGGGTTGTTCTTTCCCATCGACCCGGGCGCTGATGCATCGCTGGGCGGCATGGCGGCAACCCGCGCTTCCGGCACCAATGCCGTCCGCTACGGCACCATGCGCGAGAACGTGCTGGCCCTGACCGTCGTCACATCTGACGGTCGCATCATCAAGACCGGTACGCGGGCGAAGAAGTCGTCCGCCGGCTACGACCTCACACGCATCTTCGTCGGCAGCGAAGGCACGCTCGGCATCATCACCGAGGTCACCGTCAAGCTGTACCCGCAGCCGGAAGCGGTATCGGCTGCGGTCTGCTCGTTCCCGAGTGCGGCTGACGCGGTGAACACGGTGATTCAAACCATCCAGATGGGCGTGCCGGTAGCGCGTGTCGAATTTCTCGACGAAAACAGTGTCCGGGCGATCAATGCGCACGACAAATTGAACCTGCCGGAGAAGCCCTTGCTGCTGTTCGAATTCCACGGCAGCGAACGCGGCGTGCAGGAGCAGGCGGAAATGGTGCAGGACATCGCGACCGAGCACAGCGCGATCGGCTTCGAATGGGCCACACGGCCCGAAGACCGCACGCGTCTCTGGGCTGCGCGACACAATGCGTATTTTGCATTGCTCCAGATGCGCCCCGGCGCGCGGGCGATCACGACCGATTGCTGCGTGCCGATTTCCCGCCTCGCGGAGTGCATCCTCGACACCCAGGCGGATTGTGAAAAGAATGACATGATCTACTCGATCATCGGGCATGTGGGCGACGGCAATTTCCATGTGCTGATGATGGTTGATCCGCACGACGAGGCGGATGTCGCCAAGGCCGAAGGGGTGAATGCGCGCATGACGGCGCGGGCGATCTCGATGGACGGCACCTGTACCGGCGAGCACGGCGTGGGCATGCACAAGATGGACTTCCTCGTGCAGGAGCATGGGGAGGAGGCAATTGAGACGATGCGGGTGTTGAAGCATGCATTTGACCCCAAAAACATAATGAACCCCGGTAAAATCCTCCACTGGTAACCGCGTCCGGCCGCAAACCTACTGCGCGGCGCAATCTCGAACCTGCGATGCTCGCCGTACCCCAGTACGGCTGCGCTTCTCGATTCGACCTTGCGTCGCTCGCTACGGTTTTCGACCGCACGCGACTCTCTTCGCGCTAAGGATCGATCTTCTATGGCCACCCGCCTTCCGCCGGTTCATGCACTCTCCGCATTTGAAGCGGCTGCCCGTCACGGTTCCTTTGCTGTTGCTGCCGACGAGTTGTGCATCACGCCCTCGGCGCTGTCGCACCGGATCCGGTTGCTGGAGGACTTTGTCGGGGAGAGGCTGTTCCTGCGGGATGGCCGTACCGTCTCCTTGTCCGAGTTCGGACGGCGTTATCTCGATGTGGTGAAGGCGGCGTTGCGGACCTTGACGGATTTTCCGTTGCCGCACCGTACCGCTCCTGCGCAGCCGCGCGTGAAGATTACTGTTCCGCCGACGTTTGCGCGGTGTCTCCTCGTTCCACGGCTGGCCGACTTCACTGCACAGCACCCTGACATCGTCATTGAGCTGTTCCTCTCCGTGCCGCTGTACGACCTTAGCCTGTCGGAGAGTGACGTTGAAGTGCGCTTCGGTGCCGGCAAGTATCCCGACCTCGTGACGGAGAAGCTGTACGAGGAACCCACTTTCGCCGTCGCCAGCCCGAAGTACGTGGAAAAGGTCGGCGGACTGAAGTCGCCGGCCGACCTGCAGAAGGCGACGCTGCTGCGCTCTGCCCTGGAGCCATGGCAGCCGTGGTTCGAGGTGGCTGGCCTGGACTGGCCGGAGCCGTCCACCGGGCTGCGCGTGGATGACCTCGGCCTGCTGCTTGAAGCGGTACGATTCGGACATGGCGTCGGCCTGAGCCGCAAACATTTCGTCCAGGACATGATTGCCTCCGGCGAGATCGTGCACCTCTTCCCCAACGTGCAGCTAAAGTCCCCTCCGCACGCCTACTACGTGGTCTACGAAAAGACTGCGCGCGACCGGCCCGAGGTCAATGCCTTCGTGGAATGGCTAATGGGGACTATCGGCAAGCTGTAGTGCGGGCGGCCTTTCGCGCCGCTTGAAAAGTATTCACGTCGCCTGCGACGCCCTTGCCTTCATTCGGGGAGTCCTTCTCCAACCGAGTGGGGAATGCAGAAGCCGTTTCCTTGCGCCAGCCGTGAAAAGAATTCACGCCTGCTTTCTCACCCGGAAGCCCGCTTTTCGCTACACTCTTCGTGCTAGCTGAACCAGCCTGGAACCGCCTATGAATGCCCCCTCTCAACCCCAATTCACCCTCGAGCGCCAGCGCGAAGTGGTCGCCGCACTGCGCCGGTTCCTGCCCGAAGGTTGTGTTTTGTTCAACGAAGAAGATACCCGGCCGTACGAATGCGACGGTCTCGCCGCGTATCGCCAGCTGCCCATGGTCGTGGTGCTGCCGCAGACAGAGGAGCAGGTGGTCGGTATCCTCAAGACCTGCCGCGAACTGAAGGTGCCGATCGTGCCGCGCGGCGCGGGCACCGGCCTGTCCGGCGGCGCCATGCCGATCGCCGACGGCATCGTGCTTTCCACCGCCCGCTTTAACCGTATCCTGAAGATGGACCCGTATTCGCGCACGGCGGTTGTCCAGCCTGGCGTGCGTAACCTGGCCATTTCCGACACGGCCAGCAAGCATGGCCTGTACTACGCACCCGACCCGTCTTCCCAGATCGCCTGCACCATTGGCGGCAACGTCGCGGAAAATTCCGGCGGCGTGCATTGCCTGAAATACGGCCTGACCGTGCACAACGTGTTGCGCGTACGCATGGTGACGATCGACGGCGACGTGATCGAGCTCGGCAGCGAGGCGCTCGACGCGCCCGGCCTTGACCTGCTCGCGGTATTCATCGGCTCCGAAGGCATGCTGGGCGTGGTCACCGAAGTCACCGTCAAGCTGGTGCCGAAACCGCAACTGGCGCGCGTGATCATGGCGTCCTTCGACGATGTTGTGAAGGGCGGCGATGCAGTGGCGGAAGTGATTGCCGCCGGCATCATCCCGGCCGGCCTCGAAATGATGGACAAGACCTCGTCGCGCATGGTCGAGCCCTTCGTGAAGGCCGGCTACGACATCGACGCCGAAGCCATCCTGCTGTGCGAATCCGACGGCATTCCCGAAGAGGTCGAGGAAGAAATCGGCCGCATGAGCGAGGTGCTCAAATCCTCCGGCGCGACCGCCATTGCCGTGTCGCAGAACGAGGCGGAGCGCCTGCGTTTCTGGTCCGGCCGCAAGAACGCCTTCCCGGCGGCAGGACGCATTTCCCCCGATTACTACTGCATGGACGGCACCATCCCGCGCAAGCACCTCGCGCACGTGCTGACCAGCATCACCGAGATGGAAACGAAGCACGGCCTGCGCTGTGCCAACGTGTTCCATGCGGGTGATGGCAACCTGCATCCGCTGATCCTGTTCGATGCGAACAAGCCGGGCGAATTCGAGCGGGCGGAGGCGTTCGGCGCCGACATCCTGGAACTGTGCGTGAAGGTCGGCGGAACGATTACCGGCGAGCACGGCGTGGGCATCGAAAAGATCAACTCCATGTGCGTGCAGTTCACCGCGCAGGAACTGGAGGCATTCGTCGCCGTCAAGCGCGCCTTCGACACGGCCTTCCTGCTCAATCCGGACAAGGCCATCCCCACACTCAACCGCTGCGCAGAGAACGGCAAGATGCGCGTGACGGGCGGACAGATGAAGTTCGCACACCTGCCGCGCTTTTAAGGGACAGGAATGGAACAGGTACTGGAACAATTCCGCGAGAAGATTACCGCGGCTACGGCGGCGAAGACGCCGCTGCGCATCCGTGGCGGCGGCACCAAGGATTGGTACGGCCAGTCGCTGCAGGGCGACATCCTCGATACCCGCGAGTACGCAGGCATCGTGGCCTACGAACCGACCGAACTGGTCATCGTCGCCCGCTGCGGGACGCCGCTTGCCGACATTGAGGCGGCGCTGGATGAACGCAACCAGATGCTCGCCTTCGAGCCGCCGCACTTCGGCCCAGGTTCGACCATCGGCGGCGTTGTCGCTGCCGGACTTTCCGGCCCCCGGCGCCAGGCGGTGGGAGCGGTACGCGATTTCGTCCTCGGCGCGACCTTGGTCGATGGCAAGGGTGACGTGCTTCGCTTCGGCGGACAGGTGATGAAGAACGTCGCGGGCTATGACGTGTCGCGCATGCTGGTCGGCTCGCTCGGCATGCTCGGCCTGATCGTCGACGTGTCGCTCAAGGTTTTGCCGAAACCCTTCATGGAAACCACGCTGCGTTTCGAGATCGGCCAGAAGGAAGCCATCGAGCGCCTCAACACTTGGGGCGGGCAACCGCTGCCGATTTCAGCCAGCGCATGGCACGGCGGCACACTGATCGTGCGCCTGTCCGGCGCCGTGGCCGCCGTCAAGGCCGCCATGCAGAAAATGGGCGGCGAGGAAGAACCGCAAGCCGAGGCCTTCTGGAAAGAATTGCGCAACCACGGGAATGAATTTTTTACCGCCACCGATGGTCCTACGTCGCTTTGGCGCCTGTCCGTGCCTTCGGTGACGCCGCCGCTGGACCTGCAAGGCGAACAGCTGGTGGAGTGGGGCGGGGCGCAGCGCTGGCTGCATACCGAAGCCGACGCATCGACGGTCCGTGCTGCAGTGGAAAAGGTCGGCGGTCATGCCACCCTGTACCGCGGAGGTGACAAGAGCGCCGGCGTGTTCCACCCGCTGGCGCCTGCGGTCGCCGCCATCCACCGCAATCTCAAGAACACATTCGATCCGTCCGGCATCTTTAATCCGGGACGGATGTACCCTGAGTTTTAACATGCAAACCAATCTCGCTGATTTCATCAAGAACACACCGGAAGGCGAAGAGGCCGAAGCCATTCTGCGCACGTGTGTGCACTGCGGATTCTGCACCGCAACCTGCCCGACCTACCAGCTGCTGGGTGACGAGCTCGACGGACCGCGCGGCCGGATTTACTTGATGAAGCAGGTGCTTGAAGGCAAGAAGGCGACCCTCAAGACCATGACCCACCTGGATCGCTGCCTGACCTGCCGCAACTGCGAATCGACATGTCCGTCGGGCGTGCAGTACGGCCGCCTGGTCGACATCGGCCGCAAGATCGTCGAACAGCAGGTGGAGCGTCCGCTGTCGGAGCGCGTCGTGCGCACCGCGCTGAAGGAGGCGCTGCCGCGCAAGTGGCTGTTCAGGCCGGCGATGGCGGCCGGCCAGCTGGTGCGTCCGCTGCTGCCGCAAGTGCTGAAGAACAAGGTCCCCGCGAAACAGAACGCAGGTGCCTGGCCGAGGGGGCAGCACGCACGCAAGATGCTGCTGCTGGAAGGCTGCGTGCAGCCCTCCATGTCCCCCAACATCAATACGGCCACCGCCCGCGTGCTGGACGCGCTAGGCGTGCAACTGGTCAGGGCACCGAAGGCCGGTTGCTGCGGCGCCATCCGCTATCACATGAACGACCAGGATGGCGGCCTGAACGACATGCGCAACAACATCGACGCCTGGTGGCCCTATGTGGAATCCGGCGTGGAAGCGATCGTGATGAATGCCTCCGGCTGCGGCGTCACCGTCAAGGAATACGGCCACCTGCTGGCCAATGACGCGAAGTATGCGGAGAAGGCAAAGCGCATTTCGGAACTCACGAAGGACGTGAGCGAAATCCTGCCCGCCTTCGAGGCAGAGCTGGCGAAGAAACTCCAGGGCAAGATCAAGGAGCGTGTCGCTTACCATCCGCCATGCACGCTGCAGCACGGCCAGCAGATCCGGGGCAAGGTGGAAGGCGTGTTGCGCGCCGTTGGGGTGGATGTGCAGTTGTGCGCGGACAGCCATCTCTGCTGCGGCTCGGCGGGCACCTACTCGGTCCTGCAACCGGAGCTGTCGTACCGGCTGCGCGATAACAAGCTGGCAAACCTGCAGGCGACAAAGCCGGATGTAATCGTCTCGGCGAACATCGGTTGCCAGACGCATTTGCAATCGGGAACGGACACGTCGGTCACTCACTGGATTGAGTTGGTTGACAGGGCGCTATCGAAGGCAGCCTGACGGCCAGCGGTATTCGTGGTGTGAATAGGTCTTATCGGCAATCAGAATTGGATCTATAACTGGTGGCTCCCTATACTGGGTTCAAGAAAGATTGAACCACTGAAAGGAAGAGCACCATGTCCGCCGCCGTACCCTACATCGTCTTGCTTTCGCTCGCCGCCGTTGCCATTGCGGAAGCCGTTGCCTATATCGCCATGAAGGGCGACAGCACAACGTCCGCACGTCGCGCGCAACCGGAGTAAGCCTGTTGGACTGCTGCGCGGCTTACTCCGCCAGCAGCTTCTCGATATCCTTCATCAGTTCCATTGGCTCGGTCTGTGGCGCATAACGCTTGTACACGCGCCCGTCCTTGCGGACCAGGAACTTGGTGAAATTCCATTTGATCGCTTCGGTGCCCATGAGCCCCGGCGCCTCGCTCTTGAGGTGCTTGAACAGCGGATGCGCCGCATCGCCGTTCACGTCGATCTTGTCGAAGAGGGGAAAGGTGACGCCGTAATTGCGTTCGCAAAAGGCGCCAATCTCCGCATTGCTGCCCGGTTCCTGCGCGCCGAACTGGTTACAGGGGAAGCCGAGCACTTCCACCCCCTTGTCCCTGAATTGCTCGTAGACGGCTTCCAGCCCCTTGTACTGGGGCGTGTAGCCGCATTCGCTGGCGGTGTTCACGATCAGGAGCACCTTGCCCTTGAACTGCTTGAGGTCGATATCCTTGCCGTCCAGGCTCTTCGCCCTGAAATCGTAAACCGTCGTCATACAATCCCCAGGTGCTCCGTACCCTTGCTCAGGTCGCGGCCTTGCGCTTCCTTGCTGTTGAGCTTGATCGCCAAACGCAGGTCATTGACCGAGTCGGCGTTGCGCAGTGCATCCTCGTAGGAAATCTTGCCCAATTCGTACAAGTCGAACAGCGCCTGGTCGAAGGTCTGCATGCCCAGCTCGCGCGACTTTTTCATGATTTCCTTGATCTCGTGCACTTCGCCCTTGAAGATCAGGTCGGAAATCAGCGGCGAGTTCAGCATCACTTCCACCGCCGCGCAACGGCCCTTGGTGTCCTTCAGCGGGACCAGGCGTTGCGAAATCATCGCTTTCAGATTGAGCGACAAATCCATCAAAAGTTGCGCGCGCCGCTCTTCCGGGAAGAAGTTGATGATGCGGTCCAGTGCCTGGTTGGAGCTGTTGGCGTGCATCGTGGCAAGGCAGAGGTGGCCGGTCTCGGCAAAGGCCACCGCATAGTCCATCGTTTCCCGATCGCGGATTTCGCCGATCAAGATCACGTCCGGCGCCTGGCGCAGCGTGTTCTTCAGTGCGGCAAACCAGTCCGCGGTGTCGACGCCCACTTCGCGCTGCGTGATGATGCAGTTCTTGTGCGGGTGGACGTATTCCACCGGGTCTTCGATGGTGATGATGTGGCCGTAGCTGTTCTCGTTGCGATAGCCGACCATGCCGGCCAGCGTGGTCGATTTACCGGAACCGGTTGCGCCCACCATGATGACGAGGCCGCGCTTTGTCATCGCGACTTCCTTGAGCACTTCCGGCACGCCGAGGTCTTCCAGCTTCGGGATGGTGGTGGTGATGGTACGCAGCACCATGCCGACTTTGCCCTGCTGCACGAAGGCGGACACGCGGAAACGGCCAAGGCCGCCCGGGCTGATCGCGAAGTTGCATTCCTTGGTCGCTTCGAATTCCGCCGCCTGCTTGTCGTTCATGATCGCGCGGGCCAGTTCGACCGTATGCGTCGACGTCAGCGGCTGGTTCGACACCGGCGTCATCTTGCCGTCGATCTTGAATGCCGGCGGGAAGTCGGCGGTGATGAAAAGGTCGGAGCCGTTCTTGCTGAGCATCAGCCTCAGCAGGTCGTGCATGAATTTCGTGGCCTGTTCGCGTTCCATGATCTCTCCTTAGCCCGGGAAGTTTTCAGGCGTCTTCGCGGCGGCACGGGCGGCGGCGGCGGAGATGACATTGCGGCGCACGAGGTCGGTCAGGTTCTGGTCCAGCGTCTGCATGCCGATGTTGCTGCCGGTCTGGATGGCGGAATACATCTGGGCGACCTTCGCTTCGCGGATCAGGTTGCGGATCGCGGGCGTGCCGAGCATGATCTCATGCGCTGCGACACGGCCGCTGCCATCCTTGGTCTTGAGCAACGTCTGCGAAATGACGGCCTGCAGCGACTCGGACAGCATCGCGCGTACCATTTCTTTTTCTTCCGCCGGGAACACGTCGACGATACGGTCGATGGTCTTGGCAGCGGAGGAGGTGTGCAGGGTGCCGAACACGAGGTGGCCGGTTTCCGCGGCGGTCAGCGCCAGGCGGATGGTTTCGAGGTCGCGCAATTCGCCAACGAGGATCGCATCAGGGTCTTCACGCAGTGCGGAACGCAGCGCATTCTGGAAGGACATGGTGTGCGGGCCGACTTCGCGCTGGTTGATCAGGCACTTCTTGGATTCATGCACGAATTCGATCGGGTCCTCGACGGTGAGGATGTGGCCGTACTCGTTTTCGTTCAGGTGGTTGATCATCGCCGCCAGCGTGGTCGACTTGCCCGAGCCGGTGGGGCCGGTGACCAGCACCAGGCCACGCGGCTTCATGGCCAGGTCGGCAAAGATCTTGGGGCAGTGCAGCTGTTCCAGCGTCAGCACCTTGGAAGGAATCGTACGCAGCACGGCAGCGGCGCCACGGTCCTGGTTGTAGGCGTTCACACGGAAACGGGCCAGGCCGGGGATGGCGAAGGAAAAGTCGCACTCGAGGACTTCCTCATACGCCTTGCGCTGGCCGTCGTTCATGATGTCATAGATCATGCCGTGCACGTCGCGATGCTCCAGCGGCGGCAGGTTGATGCGTCGAACGTCGCCGTGCACGCGGATCATGGGCGGAAGGCCGGCCGAGAGGTGCAAGTCGGACGCGTTATTCTTGACTGCGAAGGCGAGGAGTTCGGAAATGTCCATTTATAATCCCTGGGCCGGCGAGGATGCCGTAAGTAAATGAGCAATACCGGTCATGGGCATCGGTATTGCCTTGAGTAAATTGATTATGTCTCCAATTTCCTACAACTTGCAAGCCGTGCGGAACCGTATCGCGGCCGGGGCGTGCGCAGCGTTGCGAGATCCCCAAACCGTGCAGCTTCTCGCCGTGTCGAAGACCTTCGGCGCCGATGCCGTGATCGAAGCGGCGGATGCCGGCCAGCGTGCATTCGGCGAAAACTACCTTCAAGAAGCGGTGGACAAGATGGCATCGATCCAGGCCTCCCGCCCCGACCTGAAGCTCGAATGGCATTTCATCGGTCCCATCCAGAGCAACAAGACGCGGCCGATTGCCGAGCATTTCGACTGGGTTCACTCGGTCGATCGGGAAAAGATCGCGCACCGCCTGTCGGAGCAGCGTCCGGCCGGCCTGCCGGCGCTGAACATCTGCCTGCAGGTGAATATCAGCGGCGAGGACACCAAGAGCGGCGTGGCGCCGCAAGACGTGCCGGCAGTGGCGAAAGCGATTGCCGGACTGCCGAACCTGAAGCTGCGCGGATTGATGGCGATTCCGGAGCCGGCCGACGACGTCGAGCGTCAGCGCGAACCGTTCCGCAAGCTGCGGCAACTGTTCGATCAATTGAACAAGGAAGGATTGGCGCTGGACACGCTCTCGATGGGCATGTCGGCGGACATGGACGCGGCGATCGCGGAAGGCGCGACGATCGTGCGCGTGGGAACGGCTATTTTTGGACAGAGGACGTATGCAAAATAATTTGAAGATCGGCTTCATCGGCGGCGGCAACATGGCGTCGGCCCTGATCGGCGGACTGGCCGGCAAGTTGACCGACGGCGCGAACATTCACGTGGTCGATCCGAATGCCGACGCATTGAAAAAATTGCAGTCGCAGTTCGGCGTCACCACCGCATCGCAGATCGATGCTGCGCTTGGCAGGTGCGACGTGATCGTCCTCTCGGTGAAGCCGCAGCAAATGAAGGACGTGGTGCAACAGCTTCGCCCGCAGGTTTCCAAGCAGCTCATCCTGTCGATCGCCGCCGGCATCCGCGCGGTCGACCTGTCACGCTGGCTCGGCGGCCACGACGTGATCGTGCGCACCATGCCGAACACGCCGGCACTGATTGGCAAGGGCATCACCGGCATGGTGGCCACCACAGGCGTGTCGAAGGAACTGCGCGATGCGGCGGATTCCATCATGCGCGCGGTGGGCGCGACCGTCTGGCTCGACGACGAGTCCCTGATCGACCCCGTCACGGCAGTATCCGGCAGCGGCCCCGCCTACGTGTTCTATTTCATCGAGGCGATGCAGCAGGCTGCGCAGGAGATGGGATTGACCGCCGAGCAAGGCAACCAGCTGGCGATTGAAACCTTCGTCGGCGCCGCGCAGCTTGCGGCGAATTCGACCGAACCGGTCTCGGTGCTGCGCGATCGCGTGACTTCCAAGGGCGGCACGACCTATGCGGCCCTGACCAGCATGGATGCCAGCGGCGTGAAGGAAGCGATCGTCAAGGCCTTGAAGGCGGCCGCGGCGCGCGGCAAGGAACTGGGCGAGGAATTCGGCAAGGTTTGATCAGCGCATCCGCTCGATCATTCCCCTCACCATTGGCGCAATGGACTGCCACGAACGCAGTCCCGATATGCCAAGACGGATGAGCGAAGACAGGCGGCGCGGCGTTACCAGCAGGATGGCGACTGCCGCGCCGGCAATCCACCCCGGAGGTTGGCGCACGCGCGCCGCGATCCGCAGTCCCGACTCCACCGATTCGAGGCGATAAGCCCAGGGACGCAATTGCTGCACAAGCTCGGCGCGATGCATGCCGCTCTCGGCCAGCAATTGCCGCCGTTTCCAGGCGAGGAATTCCGCGCGCGTCTTCATGCACGCGGCTGCAGCAGTTCGGAATCCCGCGACAACTCCGCCATTGTATGCCCCAGCAGCCTCGGTTTTGACTGGTATTGCCGCCGTACCCGAAAGGCAATCAGCAACGCAGCCCCGCCGAACAGCGCCATCAGGACCGCGAGGATCGCGACGCGGTGCGAGTCCCAGTACAACACGACAGCCAGGATGACGCCGAGAACGACGGCGATGCCGAGACAGAACATCGCGGCAAGCGACAGCATGAGGCAGGAGAAATAACGCAGCGACTCTTCTTCCAGTTCCGTCGAGGCCAGTTCGACCCGGTTCTGGACGATGGCAAGCAGGGTCGCCGCGAGGCGGGACGCGGATTCCGCGATCATCATGCGCTTAGCGCCGGCCGATCATGAGGCCGATTGCAAGCCCGGCCACGGCGCCGATGCCGACGGCCTGCCAGGGATTTTCCTTCACGTATTGCTGGGTTGAGTCGAGCGCATCGCGGGCGCCGTCTTCCAGCGTAGACAGGCTGATCCTGGCGTCGCTCAGGGTCGATTCGAATCGCGCGCGCGCAAGACGGTATCCCTCATCCAGCTGAGCGCCGCTGGTGCGCAGCAGGTCTTCGGCATCCTTGATCACGAGCCGCAAGTCTTCGAGCAAACGGTCGCGGATATCTCCGCCCAGGCTAATCGTCTCCATTGTGCACTCCTATGCAGGTTAGACCGCCTTTGAGTGTAAGCAACAGGGCGAGGGGCACCTTGCGAGTGGTCAAACTCGCTATCGCAGAGCGTAATCGAGGGCAATACCGCCGAAGATCGCGGCGCCGAGCCAATTGTTGTGGCGAAATGCCGCGAAGCAGCGCATGCGGTCGCGGCCACGGATGAGGGTGTAGTGATACCACGCGCAGCCGATGGCAACCAGGATGCCGGCAACGAACCAGGCGTGCAGTCCGTACTCCAGGCCGATCACGAGGATGATCACGAAGGCCACGGCGTAGCACACCATCACCGCTATCACGTCGAAGCGGCCGAAGGTAATGGCCGAGGTCTTGATGCCGATCTTCAGGTCGTCGTCGCGGTCGACCATCGCGTACTCGGTGTCGTAGGCGACCGCCCAGAAAATGTTTGCGATCAACAGCATCCATGCCGCCGTCGGCACGGTGTCCTGCACCGCCGCAAAAGCCATCGGAATGCCGAAGCCGAATGCGATGCCGAGGTATGCCTGCGGAACGGCGAAGAAGCGCTTGAAGTAGGGATAGCTGCCCGCGATCAGCACGGCCACGACGGACAACTGCTTGGTCAGCGTATTCAATGGCAGGATCAGGGCAAACGATACCAGTGCGAGGACCGCGGCGACCATGACGGCTTCCCATGCAGCGATCTTGCCGCTCGTCAAAGGGCGCTCGGCAGTGCGTTTGACATGCTTGTCGAAGTCGCGGTCGGCGAAATCATTGATCGCGCACCCGGCCGAGCGCATGAGGATGGTGCCGAGGGTGAAGATCGCCACGAGCTTCCAGTCCGGATGTCCGTTCGACGCCAGCCACAAGGCTGACAGGGTAGGCCAGAGCAGCAGCAGGATGCCGATAGGCTTGTCGATGCGGATCAGTCGGGCGTAGAGGGCGAGGCGGTTCATGGTCGGTATTTGCATTGCAATACCGAATTATAAGCGGCATGCATCCTCGACCATGGACAGTCGTTCAAGCTTCGGCGGTTTCCGCCTCGCGCAGCTTGGTCGCGCCATTCAGGTCGCATGACAGGACGGCATCCCGGATCGCCTCAATGGCCGGGCGGCGGGTGAAGCTCTTGCGCCAGGCGATCACGACACGGCGCGACGGGCTGGGCTGTTCGAAGGGAACGTAACGCAGCATGCCGTCGCGCGACTGCATGTCCGGCACGGATGCCTTCGGCAGGACGGTAATCCCGATGCCGGAAGCGACCATGTGGCGGATGGTTTCCAGCGAAGAGCCTTCAAAGGTGCGGGCGATGCCGTCGCCGCTGGTCGAGAAGCGCGACATTTCCGGGCACACTTCCAGCACCTGGTCACGGAAGCAATGGCCGTTGCCGAGCAGGAGCATGGTTTCCGATTTCAGGTCTTCCGCCCTGATCGCGGAGCGGTCAGCCCAGGGATGGTGCTTGGGCAGCGCCACGACAAAGGGTTCGTCATACAGCGGCTGCACAATCAGCCCCTGGTCTGCAAAGGGCAGGGCCATGATGGCCGCGTCCAGTTCGCCCTGGCGCAGCAACTCGATCAGGCGCGTCGTGAAATTTTCCTGCAGCACCAGCGGCATTTGCGGCACGCGCTCGATCATGGTCTTGACCAGCGGCGGCAGCAGGTACGGCGCAATGGTGTAGATCACGCCGAGGCGCAGCGGGCCGGCGAGCGGATCCTTGTTCTGCTTGGCGATTTCCTTGATGGCGGCGGTCTGTTCCAGCACACGCTCGGCCTGGGCAACGATCTGGGCGCCCAGCGGGGTCATGGAAATCTCGGTGCCGCCGCGTTCGAAAATCACGACGCCGAGTTCATCCTCGAGTTTCTTGATGGCGACCGACAGGGTGGGCTGGGCGACGAAACAAGCCTCGGCCGCGTGTCCGAAATGCTTTTCCCGCGCGACCGCGACAATGTATTTGAGTTCGGTAAGTGTCATAAGGGTACGCTCGCCTCTTCTGTGTAGGACAAGGTCTGGTCGCTGCCGGTAATGATCATAGTATAAAGACTATGCCAAAAAGCAAAGGATTGCATGCGGCAATGCGGCGCGATGGTCAGACTTTCAGGAATTCTTCGCGGCCGCCGAGCCAGCGGGCCAAGTGTGCCTCGACCGTCGCAGGATCGTCGCGCAGCAGGGCCTGAGCGAGATCCCTGGCCTTTTCCACCAGCCACTGGTCAGTCTGCAGGTCGGCAAAGCGCAGCATCGCCTGGCCGGACTGGCGCGCCCCAAGGAATTCGCCGGGGCCCCGGATTTCGAGGTCGCGGCGGGCGATTTCGAAACCATCCGTCGTTTCGCGCATGGTCATCAGGCGCTGCTTGGCTACCGGGCCGAGCGGGCTCTGGTAAAGCAGCAGGCAGACGCTGGCAGCCGACCCCCGGCCGACACGGCCGCGCAACTGGTGCAGTTGCGACAGGCCGAAGCGCTCGGCGTGCTCGATCACCATCAGCGAGGCATTCGGGACATCCACGCCGACTTCGATCACGGTGGTTGCCACGAGCACGTGCACCTCGCCGCGGGAGAAGGCGTCCATCACGATCTGCTTCTCGGCCGGCTTCATGCGGCCATGGACGAGGCCCACACGCAGGTCGGCCAGTTCCGCTGCCAGCGTCGCGTGGGTGTCGGTCGCCGTCTGCAATTGCAGCGCCTCCGATTCCTCGATCAAGGGGCAGACCCAGTAGACCTGCCGGCCTTCCTGTGCCGCGGCGTGAACGCGTTCGATGACCTGGTCGCGCCGGTTCTGGTCCACGATTCGGGTCACGATGGGCGTGCGGCCCGGCGGCAGTTCATCGATGACCGAGACCTCGAGGTCGGCGTAATACGTCATGGCCAGCGTGCGCGGGATGGGCGTGGCCGACATCATCAGCTGGTGCGGCACCGTCTGCGCGTCGAGGCCCTTGTTGCGCAAGGCCAGGCGCTGGCCGACGCCGAAACGGTGCTGCTCGTCGACGATGACGAGGCCCAGCTTCGCGAACTCCACGCCTTCCTGGATCAGCGCATGGGTGCCGATGACCAGTTGTGCGTCACCGGTTTCCACGCGGCCCTGCGCTTCGAGTTTGTCCTTCTTCTTCAGGCTCCCTGTGAGCCACGCGACTTTCACGCCGAGCGGTTCCATCCATTGGGCGATCTTGCGGAAATGCTGTTCGGCCAGGATCTCGGTCGGTGCCATCAGGGCAGCCTGGAAGCCGCTGTCAATCGCCTGCGCCGCGGCAAGCGCGGCGACGACAGTCTTGCCGCTGCCGACGTCGCCCTGCAGCAGCCGCTGCATCGGAAAGGATTCGCGCAGGTCGGCTCGGATCTCCGTCAGTACGCGCTGTTGCGCCCCCGTGAGGGTGAAGGGTAAGGCCTTCATCAGGGCGTGGGACAGGTCGCCGATCACGGGCAGGGCCGCTGCGCCCTTTGCGCGCCGTGCCGCCTGCGCCCGCTTCAGGGACAGCTGCTGCGCGAGCAGTTCGTCGAACTTCATGCGCACCCAGGCGGGATGCGAACGGTCGAGGAGCGCGTGCTCGCTGACATCGGGAGGCGGATTGTGCAGCAGGCGGACGGACGGCTCGAAGGGCTGCAGGTTGAGATCCGCAAGCCGTTCGGGCGAGAGCGTGTCGCGCCAGTCGACGCGGGTGAGGGCATTGGCGATCGCCTTGCGCAAATAGGCCTGCGACAGGCCTTCGCCGGCGGGGTAGACCGGTGTGAGTGCGTCAGGCAGCGGGGCACCTTCTTCCACTACCTTGTATGTGGGGTGGACCATCTCTGCACCGAAGAACCCGTGGCGTACTTCGCCCCGTGCCCGCACACGTGTGCCGGCGGCAAGCTGCTTGACCTGGCTGCCGTAGAAATTCAGGAAGCGCATCACCAGTTGTCCGCTGTCGTCGGCGATGGTCACCACGAGCTGCCGGCGCGGACGATACTGGATATCGCAGTCGGTCACCACGCCTTCCACCTGCGCCGACGTGCCGCCCATGAAGCCTGCCTCCTTGATCGGCAGCAGTTGGGTTTCATCCTCGTAGCGCATTGGCAGGTGCAGTACCAGGTCCATGTCGGTACGCAGCCCGAGCCGCGCCAGTTTGGCGGCAGTGGTGTTGGCTTTTTCCTGTGCGGCGGATTTTCGCTTCGGGGCGGGCATGTGATTGGTGCTGCAGGGCGTAAAATAGCGGGTTTTATCTCGGTTGAAGATTGTATGGCAATTCTGTCAAGCGCAGATGCCATTCCGGCTGGATTCGTCGCACATTGATATTCGCTATAACGACGCGCTGCCGGCTTCAACACCGTTCTGTGCCATTCTGACGCATGTATTCGCTTTCCGACTTTGATTTTCACCTGCCGCAGGAACTGATTGCCCAGTTGCCGCTGCCCGAGCGCAGCGCGTCGCGGCTGCTGCACGTGGACGGCGACGCGCTCATCGACCGCGCTTTCTCTGAAATTGTCGATCTGCTCTCGCCTGGCGACCTGCTGGTCTTCAACAACACGCGCGTCCTGAAGGCGCGCTTCTTCGGCGTGAAGGATAGCGGCGGCAAGGTCGAGGTGCTGGTTGAGCGCGTGCTCGACACGCGCCACGTACTGGCCCAGATCCGGGCATCGAAGTCGCCCAAGACCGGCAGCACGATTCGCCTTGCCGATGCCTTCGACGTGACGGTGGGGGAGCGCGCTGGCGAATTCTTTACCCTGCAGTTCCCGTCCGATGTATTCGACCTGATCGAGGCGCATGGCCGCCTGCCGCTGCCCCCCTACATCGAGCACACCGCCGACGAATTCGACGAAAAGCGCTACCAGACGGTTTATGCAAAAGAGCCTGGTGCGGTGGCTGCGCCGACGGCAGGTTTGCATTTCGACCAGCCGCTGCTGGACAAGTTGCGCGACAAGGGCGTGCAGTTCGCGTACGTGACGCTGCACGTGGGCGCAGGCACGTTCCAGCCTGTGCGCACGGAGAACCTCGCCGAGCACAAGATGCACAGCGAGTGGTACACCATCCCGCAGGAGACGGTCGATGCGGCCCGTGCCGTGCGTGCCGCAGGGCGCCACGTTGTCGCCGTCGGCACCACCAGCATGCGCGCGCTGGAATCGGCGTCTCAGTCCGGCGAACTCGTGGCCGGCAGTGCGGATACCAACCTGTTCATCACCCCCGGCTACACGTTCAAGACCGTCGATCGCATGATCACCAACTTCCACCTGCCGAAGTCGACCCTGCTCATGCTGGTATCGGCTTTTGCGGGCTACCAGCAAATCCGGCTCGCCTACGCACACGCCATCGAGAAGCGCTATCGCTTCTTCAGCTATGGCGACGCCATGCTCCTCACCAGAAACACACAATGCTGAATTTCAAATTGCTCAAGACCGACGGCAAGGCCCGTCGCGGCCGTCTCACACTCAACCACGGTGTGGTCGAAACACCCATTTTCATGCCGGTCGGAACCTATGGCTCCGTCAAGGCCATGTCGCCCGAAGAACTGCACGAAGTCGGCGCCCAGATCATCCTCGGCAATACCTTCCACCTGTGGCTGCGCCCCGGGCTGGACGTGGTCGGCAAGTTTGACGGCTTGCACCGCTTCATCGGCTGGACCAAACCCATCCTCACGGATTCAGGCGGCTTCCAGGTGTTTTCGCTGGGCGCGATGCGCAAGATCACGGAAGAGGGCGTCAAGTTCGCCTCGCCCATCAATGGCGACAAGCTCTTCCTCTCGCCCGAGATCTCGATGCAGATCCAGCGCGTGCTCAATTCCGATATCGTGATGCAGTTCGACGAGTGCACGCCGTACGAGATCGACGGCCGTCCCGCGACCGAAGCGGAAGCGGGCAAATCGATGCGCATGTCCCTGCGCTGGGCAAAGCGCTCGCGTGACGAATTCGACAAGGGCGAGAATCCGAATGCACTGTTCGGTATTGTCCAGGGCGGCATGTTCGAGCACCTGCGCGACGAGTCGCTGGCCGGGTTGCAGGAAATCGGCTTCGAAGGCTATGCCATCGGCGGCCTGTCCGTCGGCGAACCGAAGGAAGACATGATGCGCGTGCTCGAACACGTCGGGCCGCGGCTGCCCGCCGACAAGCCGCATTACCTGATGGGCGTCGGCACGCCGGAAGACCTGGTGGCGGGCGTGGCCAACGGCGTCGACATGTTCGACTGCGTGATGCCGACCCGAAATGCCCGCAACGGCTGGCTGTTCACCCGTTTCGGCGACCTGAAGATCAAGAATTCGCGCTACAAGGATGACGACAAGCCGCTCGACGAGACCTGCGAGTGCTATACCTGCCGCAACTTTTCGCGCGCCTACCTGTACCACCTGCACAGGGCCGGCGAGATTCTCGGCGCCCGCCTCAACACCATCCACAACCTGCACTACTACCTGCAACTGATGCGCGAGATGCGGGCGGCCATCGACGCCGACCGTTTCCAGGCATTTGTCGTGCAATTCCAAGCCGACCGCGCACGCGGCGTCTAGACTTCCCCGTCCGCCGGTTCGCCTCCCGACCGGCGTATTCCATGCCATTTTTGCCCGTTTCCGGGGTCAATTCATCGATCCCGGAAAACCCGGCGGCCAATGCTAAAATGCCGGGTTGATCCATCCCAATGTAAGGAGTAATACGTGTTCATTTCCAACGCATACGCGCAAGCCGCGGGCGCTGCCCCGGAAAGCAGCCTGATGAGCTTCCTGCCCATCATCCTGATGTTCATTGTGCTGTACTTCCTGATGATCCGCCCGCAGATGAAGCGTCAGAAAGAGCAGAAAGCCATGATGGACGCGCTGGCCAAAGGAGATGAAGTCGTCACCGCCGGCGGCATCCTTGGCAAGGTGACCAAGGTGACCGAAGCCTACGTCACGCTGGAAATCGCCGAAGGCACCGAAATCGTGACGCAAAAGGCTGCGATCGCGACCCTGTTGCCGAAGGGCACGATCAAGTCGCTGTAAAGGGATGACTTGCCGCCTTTCCAGGCGGCAGTTTTTCCTGGGCCGCATCATCTGATTAGCCCGTTCTATCCGGAACTTGAATCCTCATGAATCGTTATCCCCTCTGGAAATACATTCTGATCACCATCGCGCTGCTGTTCGGCGTGCTGTATACGATCCCCAATTTCTTCGGCGAATCGCCCGCCGTGCAGATCAGCAGTGCCAAGGCAACCGTGAAGGTGGACCCGTCCACCACGTCTCGCGTGGAAGCGGCATTGACGAAAAACGGCATCACGCCGGAAGGGATGACCTTCGACGTGAGCGGCAACCAGGGTTCGGTGCGTGCACGTTTCCGCGACACCGACACCCAGTTCAAGGCCAAGGCTCTGCTGGAGAAGGAACTGAACACCGATCCGGCTGACCCGACCTACATCGTCGCGTTCAACCTGATGCCGAACACCCCGCAATGGCTGCAGCGCATCGGCGCGCTGCCGATGTACCTCGGCCTCGACCTGCGCGGCGGCGTGCACTTCCTGATGCAGGTGGATACCAAGGGCGTGCTGAACAAACGCCTGCAAGGCCTGCAGGCCAGCACCCGCAGCCTGCTGCGCGACAAGAACGTGCGCCATGCCGGCATCGGCCGCACTGGCGATGCCATCGAGATCAAGTTCCGTGAACCCGAAACCCGCGCGAAGGGCCGCGAAGTCCTGGCATCCCAGCTGTCCGAGCTGGTGTTCCAGGAAGGCACCAACGGCACCGACCTCACCCTGATCGCCAGCTACAAGCCGGAAGCGCTCAGGCAGACGGTGGAAGAGGCGGTCCAGCAGAACATCAGCACCCTGTCCAAGCGCGTCAACGAACTCGGCGTGGCCGAGCCGGTCATCCAGCGCCAGGGCGCGGACCGCATCGTGGTGCAACTGCCCGGCGTGCAGGATGTGTCGCGCGCCAAGGACATCATTGGCCGCACCGCTACCCTGGAAGTGCGGATGGTGGACGAAAGCGTCATGCGCGGCACGGAAGAAACCGCTGCCGTGCCTTTCGGTTCCGAGCTGTTCAAGGTCGGCAAGGGCGCACCGGTTGTCCTGTACAAGGATCCGATCATCACCGGTGACTACATTTCCAGCGCCGGCGCCAGCTTCGACCAGAACCAGCAGCCGGCGGTCAGCATTGACCTGAACGGCGACGGCGGCCGCCGCATGCGCGAAGCGACCCGTGACAAGATCGGCAAGCTGATGGCCATCGTGCTGTTCGAAAAGAACCGCGGCGAGGTGCTGACGGTGGCGACGATCCGCGACGAACTCGGCTCCCGTTTCCAGATCACCGGCATGGAATCGGCCCAGGCGGCCAACGACCTCGCGCTGCTGCTGCGTGCCGGCTCGCTGGCCGCCCCGATGGAAATCATCGAGGAACGCACCATCGGCCCGCAGCTCGGCGCCGACAATATCCAGAAGGGCTTCAACTCGACGCTGTACGGCTTCGCGGCGATTGCCATCTTCATGGTCATCTATTACCACCTGTTCGGCTTCTTCAGCGTGTTCGCGTTGTCGGTCAACCTGTTGTTGCTGATTGCCGTGCTGTCTACCCTGCAAGCGACGCTGACCTTGCCCGGCATGGCGGCTATTGCGTTCACGCTCGGTATGGCTATTGACGCCAACGTGCTGATCAACGAACGTATCCGTGAGGAATTGCGTGCCGGGAATTCGGCACAGGCAGCGATTGCTGCGGGCTTCGACCGCGCATGGGCGACGATTCTCGACTCGAACGTGACGACGATGATCGCCGGCCTGGCGCTGCTGATCTTCGGCTCCGGCGCGATCCGCGGCTTTGCCGTTGTGCACTGCCTGGGCATCCTGACCTCGATCTTCTCGTCGGTCTTCGTCTCGCGCGGTCTTGCCAACCTGTGGTACGGACGCAAGAAGAAACTGACCAGCGTGTCGATCGGCCAGGTCTGGAAACCGAACGCCTGATACACCTAGCGGACCCGGCGGCGATGCCGTCGGGAGCCGGCAAAAGAAAGGAATGTAATGGAATTATTCCGCATCAAGAGGGACATCCCCTTCATGCGCCACGCGTTGATCCTCAATGCGATATCGGCGCTGACTTTCGTCGCAGCCGTGTTTTTCCTGTTCTACAAGGGATTGCACCTGTCGATTGAATTCACCGGCGGCACGGTCATCGAGGTGACCTATACCAAGCCTGCCGACCTGGAAGGCATCCGCAAGAACATCGAGGGCCTCGGCTACACCGACACTCAGGTACAGAGTTTCGGTACGGCGCAGGACGTCATGATCCGCCTGCCGGCGCGCAAGGATGTTTCTTCCGCCCAGCAGAGCGAAAAAGTCATGGCCGCGCTCAAGGCGCAGGATGAGGCGGTCAAGTTGCAGCGCGTCGAATTCGTCGGCCCGCAGGTGGGCGAGGAACTCGCGCAGGACGGCCTGACGGCGCTCGCCATGGTCATCATCGGTATCGTGATCTATCTTGCCATCCGTTTCGAATGGAAGTTCGCGGTAGCGGCGATCATCGCGAACCTCCACGACGTGGTGATCATCCTCGGCTTCTTCGCCTTCTTCCAGTGGGAATTCTCGCTGACGGTGCTGGCGGCGGTACTTGCGATACTTGGTTATTCGGTGAACGAATCCGTGGTTATTTTCGACCGCGTGCGGGAGACCTTCCGCGACCGCCGTTACGGCAAGATGGATACCGGCGACGTGATGAACCATGCCATCACCAGCACGATCTCCCGCACGATCATCACCCACGGATCAACGCAGATCATGGTGATGTCGATGCTGGTGTTCGGCGGTCCGACCTTGTTCTACTTCGCGCTGGCGCTGACCATCGGCATTCTGTTCGGCATCTATTCGTCGGTCTTCGTTGCTGCTGCGGTCGCAATGTGGCTGGGCGTGACTCGCGAGGATCTGATCAAGCCGGTCAAGGAAAAGGACGAAACCGACGGCGCTGTCGTCTGATTTTTCCACGATGAAAAAGCCGGCTTTCGAGCCGGCTTTTTTATTTCTTCATGCAGCGTGCGGCCTCGTCCAGATGCTGCTTGAGCTTGGCCAGTTCCCGCTCGAGCGCGACGAAATCCGCTTCTCCGTACGCAAGGAACGGTCGCTTGCACAACTTGATCTGCGGCGGAAAAACGCGGAGGAATTCCTTCTCGCCTTTGGCCGTCAAGCGTACGATGGTACTGCGTCGGTCATTGGCATCCGAAATCCTGCATACCAGCCCCTTGGCTTCCAGCCGGTCGACCACGCCTGTCAGCGTGCCCTTGGTGATCAGGGTCTTCTCACCCAGCTCCTTGAACGACATGCCCTCGGTATTGCCCAGCGTGGCGAGGATGTCGAACTGCGGCGGTGTGAGGTCGAGAGCGCGGATGTGGGTGGACGAAATGTGCTCGAACGTGTGGTAGCACTCGGCCAGCAGGCGGATGCTGCGCAGGTAACGTTCTTTCTTCATGTGGAACTCAATAAAAAAGCCGGCCTGGAAGGGACCGGCTTGTGGAAACGGCTGGGCGGTCAGTCCGCAATCAGCGCTTCAACCTGGATTGCCAGTTTCACTTCCGGCGCGAAGCGCGGCGTGCCGTAGTTCAGGCCGAAGTCGGTGCGCTTGAATTCGGCGGTTGCGTCGGCGCCGCACACTTCACGCTTGAACATCGGGTGCTCGATGCACTTGAACTTGCTGATGGTCAGGTTCACCGGCTTGGTCACGCCCAGCATGGTCAGCTCGCCTTCCACGGACACCGGCTTGTCGCCGTCGAACTTCATCGACTTGCCCTTGTACGTGATGGTGGGGAATTGCTCGACGTTGAACATGTCCTTGGACTTGGCGTGCTCGTTCATCTTTGCATGGCCGAAGTCGATCGAGTTGGCTTCGATGGCGATGTCCATCGTGCCGGTCTTGGCCTTGCGGTCGAGCTTGACCACGCCGCTGGTCTTGTTGAACTTGCCGCGCCAGACCGAGATACCGAGGTGGTCGGCTTCGAAGCTCGGATAGGTGTGGTTCGGCTCGATGTTGTAGGTCTGTGCGAAGGCGGAACCGGCGCTGATGGCGAGAACGGCGGCGATGATGTGCTTGATCTGCATTGAATATCTCCAAGGGTTGTTTATTGCGTCGCGACGACGCGGAACTTGATCACTACTTCATCGGCGACCATGCTCGTGTCCTTCCACTCGCCTTCACCGATGTTGAAAGCCAGCCGCTTGATGGGCAGCGTGCCTTCGAAAACCTGAGTCGTGGCTTCCTGTTTCACTGTGAGGGGGAAAGCCACATCGGCCGTCTTCCCCTTGATGGTCAGCTTGCCGCTGACGTCGAGCTTGCCGCCGGCGGCCGGCTTGAGCGCGGTCGACACGAAGGTTGCTTTTGGAAATTGCGTTCCGTTGAACCAATCCTTCTTCTGCGCTTCCTTGTTGAACTCTGCATCCCCGAGATCAAAGCTGCCGACGTCGATCTCCATTGCCGCCTTCGAGGTCTCCGGTTTTGCGCTGTTGTAATCGATCTGCGCATTAAATCGCTTGAACTTGCCTTCCACCGGCACGTTCATCTGCTTGAACACGGCCGAGACGCTGCTTTTTGCGGGGTCGGTCTTCAGTTGCGCTGCCAGCACGGGCAGGGCGACGGCCAGTGCAAGGAGGGCGCTGTTGCGGAGAATGGATCGGGTTTGCATGGTCGGTTCCTTCCGTCGGTGTTCAGGGCATCATGCGGCGGAAAACGCCGTCGCGGTCGATGACGAGATGTTTCATGGCGGCGCCGATATGCAGCAGGACACAGGCGAGCAGGGTCATGTTCAGCGCGTAATGGACTTGCTTGAGGATCGGCTTCCACACCTCGTTGGCCTCGATCAGAACCGGCAGCGGGACGACGCCGAGGTACACCACCGGCACGCCGGCCGCGAGGCTGTAGAAATAACCGGAAACCGGTACGGAAAAAATCAGTACGTAAAGCAGGCCATGCAGGACATGGGAAGCCTTGACCTGCCACGCCGGCATACTCAGCGGAAGCGGCGGCGCGGCATGCGTGAGCCGCCAGAGCGCGCGAAGGCAGGCGAGGCCGAGAACGGTCACGCCCAGCCACTTGTGCCAGGAAAAATACTTCAGCTTGGTCGGCGTAATGCCCGGAATGTCGACCATCACCAGGCCGAGCGCGAAGGCGCCGACGATCAGGATCGCGGTCAGCCAGTGCAGCACAATCGCCGGGAGCGTGTAGCGTTCCATAAAAATTACTAACTGTTAATTAGTTTTAATTAGGACGAAATAATATCAGCAAAGTCGCGGCGTTGCTGCGCGGTAGCGCGATGCCGGCTATGGAGTAAACAAATGATCGGGGGAATTTATTCCGCGCTGATGGCGGGAGGGGGGAAGCGCCGTTGCCGGCGGCGCTTCCGGTGCGGAGGGGTCAGATGTTGCGAGCGAGCTGCTCGGCGCGGCCGATATAGGTAGCCGGCGTCATGGCAAGCAACTGGTCTTTAGCTTCTTGCGGGATGGCAAGTGCGTTGACGAACTCGCGCAGGGCTTCCTTCGAGATGCCCTTGCCGCGGGTGAGTTCCTTCAGCTGCTCATACGGGTTCTCAATGCCGTAGCGGCGCATGACGGTCTGCACCGGCTCGGCCAGCACCTCCCAGGTAGCGTCCAGGTCTTCGGCGAGGCGCGCCGGGTTGACTTCGAGCTTGTTCAGGCCGCGCAGGCAGCTGTCGTAGGCCAGGACGGTGTAACCGAACGCGACGCCGATGTTTCGCAGGACGGTCGAGTCCGTCAGGTCGCGCTGCCAGCGCGAGACCGGCAGCTTTTCGGACAGGTGCTTCAGGACCGCGTTGGCCAGGCCGAGGTTGCCTTCCGAGTTTTCGAAATCGATCGGGTTGACCTTGTGCGGCATGGTCGAGGAGCCGATTTCACCGGCCTTGGTCTTCTGCTTGAAGTAGCCGAGCGAGATGTAGCCCCAGATGTCGCGATTCAGGTCGAGCAGGATGGTGTTGGCGCGGGCGACGGCGTCGAAGAGTTCGGCCATGTAGTCGTGCGGCTCGATCTGGATGGTGTATGGATTGAAGGTCAGGCCGAGACGCTGCTCGATCACGTTCTTCGAGAACGACTCCCAGTCGAATGCCGGATAGGCGGACAGGTGGGCGTTGTAGTTACCCACGGCGCCGTTCATCTTGCCGAGGATTTCGACGTCGGCGATGCGCTTCTCTGCACGCTTCAGGCGTGCAACGACGTTGGCGATTTCCTTGCCCAGCGTGGTCGGGCTGGCCGGCTGGCCATGCGTGCGGGAGAGCATTGGCAGCGCGGCGTTGTCGTGCGCGATCTCCGTCAGGCGCGCGATCACGTTGCGCAGCGCCGGCAGCACTACGTCATTGCGCGCCGCCTTCAGCATCATGCCATGCGAGGTATTGTTGATGTCTTCCGAGGTGCAGGCGAAATGGATGAATTCGGACGCGGCCACCAGTTCCGGCACATCCTTGACCTTTTCCTTGAGCCAGTATTCGACGGCTTTCACGTCGTGGTTGGTGACGGCTTCGATGGCCTTGATGCGCTCCGCATCGGCTTCGGTGAATTCGCTCGCCAGCTTGTCCAGCAAGGCGCTTGCCGCCGGCGAGAACGGCTTGATTTCGGCGAAGCCGGCGTTCGACAGCGCCTGCAGCCAGGCGATCTCCACCTTCACGCGATGGTGCATGAAACCCGCTTCGGAAAGCAGGGGACGCAGCTTGTCGGTCTTGGCGGCGTAGCGGCCATCCAACGGCGAGAGGGCGGAGAGAGCGGAAAGCGACATGATATGAAAATGCGGAGAATGAAATGAAAACCTGCGCAAAGTGGGGGAAACCGTGCGCAAAACCGGAGTAATCCGGCATTTTACCATTTGGGCCGCAGCCGAAATGACTCGCACGGCGAGAGGCGCAGGCACGCCGGCATGCCTTATCGTGCGCTTCCTCGATGTTATAATCCAGACCAATTCTTACGATACGCATCTATGAAACTCATCGGTTCTCTCGCCAGCCCGTATGTCCGCAAAGTCCGCGTCGTGATGGCGGAAAAGAAGCTCGACTATGAGCTGGTCCAGGAAAACGTCTGGGCTGCCGACACCAAGATCATGCAGTACAACCCGCTCGGCAAGGTCCCGTGCCTGATCATGGAAGACGGCGGCGCCATGTTCGATTCGCGCGTGATCGTCGAATACCTCGATACGCTGACCCCGGTCGGCAAGCTGATCCCGCCTAACGGCCGCGAACGTGCGGAAGTGAAATGCTGGGAAGCCCTTGCGGACGGCGTGCTCGACGCTGCCGTGGCTATTCGCCTGGAACGCACCCAGCGTCCGGAAGCGCAGCAGAGCCCCGAGTGGATCAAGCGCCAGATGGACAAGGTCACGAACGGCCTGAAGGCGATGTCCGCGGGCCTCAAGGAAACGGCGTTCTGCAGCGGCAACCATTACACCCTGGCTGACGTCTCCGTCGGCTGCGCGCTGGGCTGGCTGTCGTTCCGCTTCCCGGAGATTGACTGGCGCGGCGACCATCCCAATCTCGGCAAGCTGTACGACAAGCTGTCAGAGCGGCAGTCGTTCAAGGATACCGTGCCGCAGTAAGCGCACCGGAATAAGAAAAGGGCAGCCGAGGCTGCCCTTTTTGTTTGTGCTTCTTACGCTTAGTCGCCCATTTGCGACTGCAGGTAGTTCTGGATGCCGATCTTGTTGATCAGTTCCAGCTGCGTCTCGAGCCATTCGATGTGTTCTTCGGTGTCTTCGAGGATGTCTTCCAGCAGTTCACGCGATACGTAATCGCCTGCCGCTTCCGCGGCCTTGATGCCGTCCTTCACGGTCTGCTGTGCGGCCTGTTCCAGTTTCAGGTCGCATTCCAGCATCTCCTGGGTGTTCTCGCCGATCAGCAGCTTGCCCAGCGCCTGCAGGTTCGGGAGGCCGTCGAGCATGAGGATGCGGTCGATCAGGCGGTCGGCATGTTTCATCTCGCCGATGGATTCCTCGTACTCTTTCTTTCCGAGCTTCTCGAAACCCCAATGCTTGTACATCCGGGCATGCAGGAAATACTGGTTGATCGCGGTCAGTTCGTTGGTGAGCTGCGCATTGAGCAGCCGGATGATATTTGGATCGCCTTTCATTGGGCCCTCTGCAGTGGAGTGGGGAAACCAGCGTGAAAATACGCCGGATGTGTAGCGGAATGATAACTCACGCTGCTGCATTTGCCATGGCGGCACTGCGTTTTGTTAGCGCGAATCATTCGCATCGGCTAGCCGATGCGCGAGGGAAAGAGCAGAGGGAGGGAGAGGGATCAGGCGGCGATTGCGGCTTGGAACATCATAGGCTGCGGCTCGCGTACGCCGTCTTCCAGGCATTCGCGCAGCACGGTCTTCGCACAGGAGTGGCACTTGCCGCAGCAGGTGCCGACGCCCAGTTCCTCGCGCAGTTGCGGCATGGTCGAAAGGCCGGCATCCACCGCGCGGCGGATCTGGCGTTCGGAGATGTTGTTGCAAACACAGACGATCATGGCACTGCCTCGGTCAGGTTAGTGGGTGAATGGTTCGTGCCGTCAGGCTGTCAGGATCAGCTTGTTCATCTGGGTCAGCCGCAAGCGGTAGATCCGGCCCTGATGGTCGATCTCCACTTCACGCTGTTGCTGGAACAAGTCTTCGCTCTTGAAACGCGGTGTGCGCGATGCAGCTTGCGCGCCGGGACCGCCTTGCCGGCTGTCGTCCTCGTCCTTGATGTGCTGCATCACCCCGGTCATCATCTGATCCTTTTGTAAATACGAACAATTCTCATTTAGATTATTCATGAAGCCGAGCGGGATTGCAAGGGATTTCGCACGGCATGTGGCAGGTTTTTCTTGCAAGATTGATCAATGTCCGAAAACCCGGGCGGACAGGTGCGCCAGCATTCAACAGTGGTGTTTCAAATTGGATCAGGCCGAACGGTTCGCGGGACCGATTCGAGACCGGAAATCCTGACTGATTGCGCCATTTGCGCAGCCGTCGACAGCCAGCTGCGTTTGGCATGCTCTTTGCGCTTATGGAAACCAGAGATTTCTTAATAAGCTGAGGAGACAACATGAACGCTTCATCCATCCGCACCGCTGCCATTCTGTTCGCCCTTTCCCTCCAGGCTTCGGCCGTCCTTGCGCATGGCGACGTCACGCCGCAGGCCGTCGACACAAAGTCGCTCCCGCAGCTCGGCGATCAGTGGCGCGACGAGAATCCGTTCAGGGGCAACAGCGAAGCGGTCCGTATCGGCAGCTCTGCCTATAACCAGAACTGCGCGCGCTGCCACGGCATTGAGGCGGTCTCAGGCGGTATCGCGCCTGATCTGCGCAAGCTCGACAAGGATTGCGCGAGCCAGAAGATCGAAACGAAGAAGCAGGCCTGCATCAAGGATGTGGACCAGTACTTCCTCACGTCGGCACGCCGCGGCAAGGTGCGCAACGGCGCGGTTTACATGCCGCCCTTCGAAGGCACGCTGAGCCAGGAAGCGATGTGGTCCATCCGCGCCTACCTCGATACGCGGCGTGAAGTGAAGTAAGGCCGGTGGCGGCCATACAACTGCATGGCCGCCGGTTCGAGAGCGCGACACGCATACAGATAACCATCACGGAGACCGTCGTGACACTCATATCCCTCCTCCGCGCCATGCTCCTCACGGCATGTGCGCTGGCAATCCCTGCCGCCCACGCGGACCTGGACAAGATCAAGCAATCCGGCGTGCTCAAGGTCGCCGTATACAAGGACATGCGGCCCTTCTCGTCACAGGAAGGCGGCATCGACATCGAACTCGCCAAGGCACTGGCCGCGCGCCTGGGATTGCAGGTGAGCCTGCTGCCCTTCGAAGCGGGCGAGAACCTCAATGACGACCTGCGCAACATGGTGTGGAAGGGCCACTATCTCGGCTACGGTCCTGCCGATGTGCTGATGCATGTGCCGGTCGACAGGCAGCTCATGGCGGAAAACAAGCGAGTCACGATCTTTGCCCCGTACTATCGCGACCGCGTGCGACTGGTCCGCGACGTCCGCAAGATCGCGAACTGCGAATCGGTGGATTGCCTCGTGGGGAAAAAGGTCGGTGTCGAAAAAATCTCGATCGCGGCTGTACTCCTGCTGGGAGAACAGGACGGCAAGGTGCGCGACAGCGTAAAGATCTACGACACGGCCGCCGCCGCACTCGATGCATTCAAGGCGGGCGAGCTCGACGCGGTGCTTGCCAACCAGTCGGAGATCGAGGGCGCGGTACGCGGCGACGCCAACTATCCCCTGAGCGACCTTTCCTTCCAGCGCCTTCCGCGCCAGGGGTGGATCGTCGGCCTGGCCGTCAAGAAGGACAATGAAGAACTGGCAAAGGCCCTGCAGGCCGCGGCCAATGAACTGGAAGCCTCCGGCGAGATGGCGAAGATTTTCGCGAAGTACGGAGTCACGCCTTCGAGGCCGTGAGTACGTTCGCACGTCTCCTTGTCATCCTGTTGCTCTGCCTGGCGCTGCCCACCAGCGCCGGCGTTCTCACGCGCGACGCGCTCGAGAAGCAGTACCCCGCGCCGTGGAAGATCGGCCAGAAGGATGATGCCGTCCCGGTCTGGCCGGTGCACAGGCAAAACGGTCCCGTGACCGAGCTGGTCGGCTATCTTTTCGAATCGATCGACTTCGTCGCCGTCCCCGGCTTTGCAGGTGTTCCGGTCAATCTGCTGATTGCCATCGACGCGTCGGGAAACTTCCTCGATGTGCGCGTGATTTCGCACCACGAACCCGTCTTCCTTGACGGCCTGGGCGAGGGACCGCTGCACAAATTCGTCGGTCAATACCAAGGGGTGTCCCTCAAGCAGAACGTCATCATCGATGCCGCCGGAAACAAGGACGGCACCAGCGTGCATATCGATGGCGTGGCGAAAGCGACGGCCTCGGTGCGCATCATCAACCAGACCCTGCTCTCTGCCGCGCTGAAGGTTGCGCGAAAGAAGCTCGGATTTTCGGCAGCCCAGGACCCGGACCGGATCGCCCGTGTGCGACAGGACCTGAATGAAACGCTCGACATGAAGGCATTGTTGGCCGAGGGCATGCTCCTGCCCTTTGCGCTGCGCAATGCCGATGTGGAAATGGGCTTTGCCGGCACAGACGCCGCTGGCCTGGACGAAGTCGTGCAGCAGCGTCCCGACGAGCTGTTCGCGGACATGCAGGTCGCGTTGGTCTCCGTGCCGTCGATCGGTCGCAGCCTCCTCGACGACGCCAGCTGGAAGCGTCTGTCGGACCGGCTGGAGGCCGGCGACCACGCCTTGCTTGTGCGCTGGCGGGGAGGCTATGCCCCGGTGTCCGATCGCTTTATCGCCGGCACGCCACCGGACCGTTTCACGCTCATGCAGGGCGGGCTGCCCATCGAAATGCGGGACCTGAACCTCGAGCTGCGACTAAAGGACGGCAACGTGAAGGATACCGTCAAGGTTTTCCGCGTCATCGCGCAGGCAGGACTGGACCCCGCGCAACCGCTGGATCTCGCGCTACATGTCACGCGGCTGAAAGGGATGATTTACCCCGAGCGTTTCGTCCGCAGTTTCGGTTTCACCTACCGCTTGCCCGAGCGCTTCACCATCCTGCCCGCCGGCGAAGAGAAGTCCTGGATGCCGGCATGGAAGCAGCGGTGGATGGAGCTTGCCGTAATTACCTCGGCGCTTGTGCTGCTCTTCATTGCCTTATCGAGGCAGGCGCGACTTGCCGCCAATCCGCGTCGCTTTGCATTCTTCCGCGCCGGCTACCTGGCCTTCACGCTGTTCTTTATCGGATGGCATGCCCAGGGCCAGTTGTCCATCGTCACGCTCACGGGTGTTATCCATGCCTTGAAGGAAGGCAGCAGCCTTGCGTTCCTGCTGTACGACCCGGTGTCCATACTCGTCTGGTGCGCAGTAGCGATATCTCTTTTCGCATGGGGCCGCGGCACCTTCTGCGGCTGGCTGTGTCCGTTCGGTGCCTTGCAGGAGCTGGCGGGGAAACTCGGGCAATGGGCGCGGCTTCCGCAGGTGCGCCTACGCCATCGAGGCGACGCGCGACTGAGGAATGTGAAATACGCGGTGCTCGCCATCCTGGTCTCAAGCGTATTCATCTCGGGCGGCGCCACCGGATATCTCGTCGAAGTCGAGCCCTTCAAGACCGCAATCACGCTCGGCTTCCAGCGCAGTTGGCCCTATGTCCTGTACGCCGCGGCACTGCTTGCCGCCAGTGCCGTCTGGTACAAGTTCTTTTGCCGCTATCTCTGTCCGCTGGGCGCCGGCCTTGCCCTGTTCGGACGCGCGCGGGTGTGCGACTGGCTACCCCGCCGCTCGCAGTGCGGCAAGCCCTGCCAGACCTGCCACCATCGCTGCGACTACACGGCCATCGAGCCGAGCGGCGCCGTCCGCTATGACGAATGCTTCCAGTGCATGGATTGCGTCGTCATTTACCGGAATGAAGACAAGTGCGCGCCGCTGTTGCTTGACAAGAAGCGTCGCCAGCCCATCCCCATCAAGGCAGCCTGAGCCTTGTCGTCGCATGTGCAAACAGAAACTGTGCTGCAGATTGGGACAGTCCCATCCCGACTGCTCAAAAACATGACAGCCCTGTTCACCCGCTATCCGGCTAACCCGCTTAAAACCCCTTGATTCCAGAGGTATTCAGGCTTTCCGGCGCATGGCACGCCAATTGCGAAGCGTACTGTGTCCCGGCAAAGCAGGCCGGATCACACAACTTCCACAATCACAATCGGAGGACGGCATGAATCTCGCAGACATCACCAAGCTCGGCATCAAGAATCCCTTCAAGCAGCGCTATGACAATTTCATCGGCGGCACATTCGTTGCGCCGACCAAGGGTGAGTACTTCCAGAACATCAGCCCGGTGATCGGCCAGGCATTCTGCGAAGTGGCACGCTCCACCGAAGAAGACATCGATCTCGCACTCGACGCCGCCCATGCCGCGAAAAAGGCATGGGGCAAGACGTCACCGACAGACCGCGCCAACATCCTGAACAAGATCGCCGACCGCATGGAAGCCAACCTGCAGCTGCTGGCGACCGCAGAGACGATCGACAACGGCAAGCCGATCCGCGAAACCATGGCTGCCGACATCCCGCTGGCCATCGATCACTTCCGCTATTTCGCCGGCTGCATTCGCGCACAGGAAGGCTCCATCGCCCCGATCGACTCCGAAACCTACGCCTACCACTTCCATGAGCCGCTGGGCGTCGTCGGCCAGATCATTCCGTGGAACTTCCCGATCCTGATGGCCGTGTGGAAGTTGGCCCCGGCCCTCGCTGCAGGCAACTGCGTCGTCCTCAAGCCGGCAGAGCAGACCCCGGCATCCATCATGGTCCTGATGGAACTGATCGCCGACCTGCTGCCCCCGGGCGTGATCAACGTCGTCAACGGCTTCGGCCTCGAAGCAGGCAAGCCGCTGGCCACCAGCAAGCGCATCGCCAAGATCGCCTTCACTGGCGAAACCGGCACCGGCCGCCTGATCATGCAATACGCCGCGCAGAACATCATCCCCGTCACGCTGGAACTCGGCGGCAAATCGCCCAACATCTTCTTCGCCGACGTGATGGAGAAGGACGACGACTACTTCGACAAGTGCCTGGAAGGCTTCGCGATGTTTGCGCTGAACCAGGGTGAAGTCTGTACCTGCCCGTCGCGTGTGCTGGTCCAGGAATCGATCTACGACAAGTTCATGGAGCGTGCCGTCAAGCGCGTGGCTGCGATCAACCAGGGCAGCCCGCTCGACAGCAGCACCATGATCGGCGCCCAGGCCTCGCAGGAACAGATGGAAAAGATCCTGTCCTACCTCGACATCGGGCGCCAGGAAGGCGCTAAAGTGCTGATCGGCGGCGAGCGCAACAACCTCGGCGGCGATCTCGCAAGCGGCTTCTATGTCAAGCCGACGATCTTCGCCGGCCACAACAAGATGCGCATCTTCCAGGAAGAAATCTTCGGCCCGGTCGTATCGGTCACCACCTTCAAGGATGAAGACCACGCGCTGGAAATCGCCAACGACACGCTGTACGGCCTCGGCGCCGGCGTGTGGACCCGCGACGGCTCGCGTGCCTTCCGCATGGGCCGCAACATCCAGGCCGGCCGCGTATGGACCAACTGCTACCACCTGTACCCGGCGCACGCCGCGTTCGGCGGCTACAAGCAGTCGGGCATCGGCCGCGAAACCCACAAGATGATGCTCGAGCACTACCAGCAGACCAAGAACCTCTTGGTCAGCTACAGCCCGAAGGCTCTGGGTTTCTTCTGATAGCAGCAAGCGGCGGTGCGACCGCACCGCCGCAATAAAGGAACAGACATGGCATACACGCTTCCACCACGAGTGGTCGCCACCGAGGCCGCGACGCAATTGATCGATACCCTCACGCAGCGTTACGGTCCGCTGATGTTTTTCCAGTCCGGCGGGTGCTGCGACGGCAGTTCACCGATGTGTTACCCGCTGGGTGATTTCAACGTCAGTCCGACCGACGTCTGGCTGGGAGCGCTGCATGGCGCGCCGTTCTACATCGGGCGCGACCAGTTCGAGTATTGGCAGCACACGCAGCTGATCATTGATGTGGTGGACGGCATGGGCGGGATGTTTTCGCTGGAGAACGGCACCGGAAAACGCTTCCTGACACGCTCGCGCCTGTTCACAGACGAGGAGTGCGAACAGCTTGCGCGGCAAGCGGCGCGCGAGTCGGTAAAGACCTGACCGCAAGCATTCATTCAAGAAAAAACGGAGGAGCAATGAAAACCAACCTGATGAGGCTGTCGCTGCTGGCAGCCATGGCCGGCGCTGCCGGCGCGCACGCGGCTGGCGTCACAGACGCGATGATCGAAGCCGATGCCAAGTCCACCAATGACGTGCTGTCCTGGGGCATGGGCCAGCAAGGACAGCGCTTTTCGCCGCTGACGCAGATTAACGACAAGACTGTGTCGAAACTGGTCCCGGCATGGTCATTTTCCTTCGGCGGCGAAAAGCAGCGCGGCCAGGAGTCGCAGCCGCTGATCCACGACGGACGCATGTTCGTGACTGCATCGTACTCGCGCATCTATGCGCTGGACGCGAAGACCGGTGAAAAGCTCTGGAAGTATGAGCATCGCCTGCCCGACGCCATCATGCCTTGCTGTGACGTGGTCAATCGCGGCGCCGCGCTGTTCGAAAACCTCGTGATCTTCAGCACGCTTGACGCGCAATTGATTGCCCTCGACCAGAAGACCGGCGACGTGGTGTGGAAGGAAAAGATCGACGACTATGCCGCCGGTTATTCCAATACCGCTGCCCCGCTGATTGCCAAGGGCCTGCTGCTGACCGGCGTCTCCGGCGGCGAGTTCGGCATTGTCGGCCGCGTCGAAGCTCGCGACCCGCGTACCGGCCAGCTGGTCTGGACGCGCCCGACGGTCGAAGGCCACATGGGCTACAAGTACGACACGGAAGGCAAGCCGCATGAAAACGGCATTACCGGTACGACCGGGAAAACCTGGCCGGGTGAGCTGTGGAAGACCGGCGGCGCTGCCACCTGGCTCGGCGGCACGTACGACCCGACCACGGGCCTGGCCTACTTCGGCACCGGTAATCCCGCGCCGTGGAACAGCCACCTGCGTCCCGGCGACAACCTGTACTCGGCCTCGACCGTCGCCATCGATATCAAGACCGGCCAGATCAAGTGGCACTACCAGACCACCCCGAACGATGGCTGGGATTTTGACGGCGTGAACGAGTTCGTCACCTTCGACCAGGGCGGCAAGCGCCTCGGTGGCAAGGCCGACCGCAACGGTTTCTTCTATGTGATTGATGCGAAGAACGGCAAGCTGGAGAACGCCTTCCCCTTCGTCAAGAAGATCACCTGGGCCACCGACATCGACCTGAAGACCGGCCGCCCGAACTACACGCCGAAGGGCCGTCCCGGCGACCCGACCAAGGGCGCCGACGGCAAGAAGGGTGAAACGATCTTCTCCGCGCCGTCCTTCCTTGGCGGCAAGAACCAGCAGCCGATGGCCTACAGCCCGAGGACAGGTCTGTTCTACGTGCCCGCGAACGAATGGGGCATGGATATCTGGAACGAGCCGATCAGCTACAAGAAAGGCGCGGCCTATCTCGGCGCGGGCTTCACCATCAAGCCGCTGAACGAGGAATACATCGGCGTCATGCGTGCCGTCGATCCGAAGAGCGGCAAGATCGTGTGGGAAGCGAAGAACAACGCGCCATTGTGGGGTGGCGTGATGACCACCGCCGGCAACCTGGTGTTCTATGGCACGCCCGAAGGCTTCCTGAAGGCGTTGGATGCCAAGACTGGCAAGGAACTGTGGAAGTTCCAGACTGGATCCGGCGTGGTGGCGCCCCCGATCACCTGGCAGGAAGGCGGCACTCAGTACGTCGCAGTTGTCTCCGGCTGGGGCGGTGCGGTACCGCTGTGGGGCGGCGAAGTGGCCAAGCGCGTGAACTTCCTCGAGCAGGGCGGTTCCGTGTGGGTTTTCAAACTCTCGTCGATCTAATCTGATGTCTCCTCATTCTCACTAACCTGGTCGCCTCCTGTCCTGTACCCGGTGAGATGTGTTGGCCGGCGGTGAAAACCGCCGGCCTTTTTTGTTTGCGAAGTACTGTCCTTCATTGAAGCGTCACAAAACGCAACAATGATGTTGCTAAATGCAGCAGCGCAGAGCGCATGGCATAGTCAACGGCGTTTTAAGCCAGTGGCATGCTACTTGCAGAACCGAAAGCAGGGCAACGGCGCCTAATTCACCCGAGGGACACCATGCACAAACCGCTTTTCATCCGCCGCGCGATTGTCGCTGCACTGTCGGCCAACCCGCTCCTGATGCTCTGCACGGAGACGGCGGCGCAGGAAAAACAGCTTGATCCGGTGGTGGTCTCGGCAAATCGCACTGAACAGAAGCGATTCGACGCCGCCGCCTCCATCGACGCCGTGCAGGTCGATCCGCTGCGCACCCCATCGCCCCTGGTGAACATGTCGGAGCTGTTGAATAGCGCGCCCGGCATCCAGGTCCGCGACCGGCAGAACTATGCGCAGGACCTGCAGTTGTCGGTGCGTGGCTTCGGCACGCGATCGACCTTCGGTGTGCGCGGCGTGCGCATCCTGATCGACGGCATCCCGGCCACTATGCCGGACGGGCAAGGGCAGGCAGCGACCGCGACGCTGCAATCGGCACGCCGCATCGAAATCCTGCGCGGCCCGCTTGCGCAGCTCTATGGCAATGCCGCCGGCGGCGTCATTAACGTCTTCACCGCCGATCCGCCGCTGTCGGCCGAGGAATCCTACGCCACCGCTTCGCTTGGCGCAGGCAGCTACGGACAGCGTCAGCTCGGCTTTACCGTAGCCCGCGGCGCCGGCGATTTCGGCGGACTGCTGGACGTGTCGCACTACCGTACCGATGGCTATCGCGACCACAGCGCGGCGGAGCGCACGCAGCTCAATGGCAAGCTGAAGTGGCGGCCATCCGCATCGACCACGGTCACCGGACTGGTGAACCTGTTCGACCAGCCGCTGTCGCAGGATCCGCTCGGCCTCACGCACGCCCAGTTCGAGCAGGATCCCCGTCAGGTTGTCCCGGTGGCGCTGACCTTCGACACGCGCAAGACGATCGAACAGCGCCAGGCAGGGCTGGTGCTCGAACACAAGGTCGACAGCAGCAATACGGTCAACGCACGCGCTTACACCGGCATGCGCAAGGTCATGCAGACGCTGTCGTTCACCGGGGCTGCGGCCAATTCAGCGGGCGGCGTGGTGGACCTCGACAACGATTTCTACGGCATTGGCGTGAACTGGACGCACGCGACCAAGGTGAACGGCATGCCGGTCAACTGGACAGTCGGCCTCGAAGCGGACGAGCTGGAACAGCAGCGCCGCGGCTTCGTCAACAACAATGGCATTGCCGGCGCAGTGCGGCGCGACGAAACGGATACCGCGCGCAATGTCGACGTGTTCGGCCAGGTGGACTGGATGTTCGCGCCGCAATGGAAGGCCACCGCGGGGATTCGTGCAAGCCGCGTGCGCCTGTCGGTGGACGACCGCCATATCACCGCTGCCAGCCCGAATGACAGCGGTAGCGTGGAGTACAACAACACCAGTCCCGTCCTCGGCCTCGTCTGGTTCGCAAACGAGGACCTGAATATCTACGGCAATCTCGGCCGCGGCTTCGAAACGCCGACGATCAACGAGTCTGCCTATCGCCCGGGCGGCACCGGGCCCAACCTTGGCCTGCAACCCTCGCGCAGCCTGCAGGGAGAGATCGGCTTGAAGTGGAAACGCGACGGTCACACGCTCGACCTCGCCCTGTTCAACGCCCGCAGCCGAGACGAGATCGCACAGCTTGCAACCGAGAATGGCCGCTCGATCTTCCAGAACGTCGACAAGGTGGAGCGCCGCGGCGTAGAAGCGAGCTGGCGGATGAACGCGGGCGCGTTCTCGACGCAACTTGCCTATACGTTGCTGGATGCCCGCTTCCGCGAACGCTTCACGACCGGGACCGGCGCCGTTGTTGCCGCGGGCAATCGCCTGCCAGGCGCTCCCCAGCACAGCCTGTTCGCGCAGGTCGAGTACCGTCCGTCGCCCGGCCTGACGACGGCGGTTGAAATGCGCACGGAGAGCAAGATCTACGCAGACGACCTGAACAGCGATGCCGCGCCGGGTTACGCCGTCTTCAACCTGCGCGCCGGACAGGAGTTCAAGACCGGAGCGACCAAGTGGTATCTCTTTGCGCGCCTGGACAACATCTTCGACCGCAATTACGCCGGTTCCGTCATCGTCAACGACGGTAACCGCCGCTTCTTCGAGCCCGCCGCAGGACGCCGTCTGTTCGTCGGCTTGCGTGCAGCCCTGTAGTTCGCACTTCGCCTCATAACAATCAAAGGAGACAAGATGAAACCACTATTGCTCGCAACCCTGTTGGGCGCCGGCACAGCCTGGGCTGCACCCTATGCCTACGTGCCAAATGAAAAATCCGGCACCGTATCCGTCATCGATGTGGAAACCGACAGTGTTGTCGCGTCAATTGAAACCGGTGGACGGCCGCGCGGTATCGTCGTCGGCCACGGCGGCAAGACACTGTATGTGAGCGACGAGTCCACCAATTCCCTCCTGGTGGTCGACCTCGCGCAGCGCAAGGTGGCCGAACGGGTGAAGCTGCAGGAATCGCCGGAAGGCGTCGGTATTTCGCCCAAAGGCGACTGGGTGGCGGTGGCCAGCGAAGTCAGCAACAGCGTCAACTTCGTCTCTCCGTCCACGCACAAGATCGTCTTCAACGTGACCACCAAGGGCAAGAACCCCGAGCACGCCAATTTCAGCCCGGACGGCAAGTGGGTGTACGTCAGCGCTGAAGACGCGGACATGGTCGACATCGTCGACGTCGAGCAGCGCAAGCAGGTGAATGCGGTCAAGGTCGGCATGCGTCCGCGAGGCATCGGCTTCCTGCCTGACGGTAGCCGTGCTTACGTGGCGGCAGAGATCGCGGGTACGGTGTACGCGATCGATACGAAAACGCAGAAGGTCCTGGCCAGCATCCCCTCCGGCAATTTCTCCAACGGCGTCACCGTGCATCCCGACGGCAGCACCGTCTACGTCACCAACGGCAAGGATGCGACGGTCAGCGTGATCGACGTTGCCGAGAACAGGGTGACGGCGAAGATCCCGGTGGGCAAGCGCCCGTGGAACATGGCGATCACGCCCGACGGCAAGAAGCTGTACGTCGCCAACGGCCGGTCCGGCTCCGTCTCGGTGATCGACACCGCGGCGCGCCAGGTCATCAAGGAAATCACTGTGGGAGAGCTGCCATGGGGCGTAGTCATTCAATAAGCCTGGACGCGCTGGCGCCAGGGCGCGAGTCTGCGAAGACCGCGCGCTATTCCCTGCCCGCCATCGTGCTGCACTGGGCGATGGCCGTGCTACTCGTCGGTCAGGTTGCGGTCGGCCTGTACATGGTCGAGTTGCCCAAGCGCACGCCGGAGGTCGCGTACTACTACGGGCTGCACAAGTCCTTCGGGCTGGTTGCGCTGATGCTGATTGCGCTGCGCCTGTGGTGGCGTGTGCGGACGAAGCCACGGGTGGCACCGCACATATCGGCCTTGCAGGAAAGGGCGGCTTCCATGGTGCACCGTCTCCTGTATGCGTGCATGGTGATGATTCCGCTGTCCGGGTTCATCGGGTCGAACTTCGGCAAATATCCGGTGAAGTTCTTCGGCTATGCGCTGCCACAGGTGGGGTGGGAGAATCCGGCCGTGCAAGCCTTCTTCCGGTACACGCATGCGGCGTTTGTGTGGCTGCTGTGCGTGCTGGTGGCGGTGCACCTGCTGGCGGTGGTGCTGCATTTGGCGAAATCGGGGGCTGGAACGCTTCGGCGGATGCTGCCTTAATGCCTCGAGGCGGCAGTGCGGGCGAAGACTGCCCGCACTCAGGTGCCGTCAACCGAGCTTGCGATAAATCGTATTCCGAGAAATCCCCAGTGCGCGCGCAGCGGCGGACACATTGCCGCCATGCGCTTGCAAGGCCTTCTGGATCATGTTGAGTTCCACGTCTTCCAGCGTCGCATTCGCTGGCACGGTATCAACGGCAGCCGGCGCCTCTTCCTTGCTACCCATGTTCTTCACATCGTCGAGGAAGTCATCCGGCAGGTGCTCCATACGGATTTCACCGTCGTCACCGGTCATCACCATCGCGGTACGCAGCAAATTGGTCAGCTGGCGGAAATTGCCCGGCCAGTTGTGCTGCTTGAACATCTGCATGACATCCGGTGCAACGGTGTAGCGTGCTCCCTTGCCTTCGCACGAGAGCAGCTTGTTCACCACGATCTCGAAGTCCGTGCGCTCGCGCAGCGGCGGCAGCTTCACGACCAGGCCGTTGAGACGGTAGTAGAGGTCTTCGCGGAAGTCGCCCTTGGCAATCATGTCACGCAGATTGCGGTGGGTGGCGCAGATGACATTCACGTTGACCGGGATCGACTTGGCGCTGCCCAGCGGCGTCACCATACGCTCCTGCAATACGCGCAGCAGGCGTGCCTGCAGGTTCAGCGGCATGTCGCCGATTTCATCGAGGAAGAGGGTGCCGCCATTGGCTTGCAGGATGCGGCCGATGCTGCCTTTCTTGCGCGCACCCGTGAAGGCGCCGTCCTCGTAGCCGAAGAGTTCGGACTCGATGAGGGTTTCAGGGATGGACGCACAATTGACGGCAACGAAGGGGCTGCCGGCACGCGGGGAGTCATTGTGGATGGCCTGCGCAAGCAGTTCCTTGCCGGTGCCCGTTTCGCCGTTGATCAGGATGGGAATGTCTTTTCCGTTGACCTTGGTGACCTTGGTAATGATCGCAGCGACCTGCGCATCGCCGGTGTTGAGGTAGCGCAGGCTGGAGAGCCTCGGGTTCGCTTCGTTCTCCACAGGCGCCGGCCGTGGCGACGGCAGGATGTCGGCCCCACAAATCATGCTGTTGGAGAGGCGCACCGAGGCGCGCGCATAGACGCGTACGCCGCTGGGCAGGCACATGTGCAGCAATTCCGGTGTGGCAGTGCGGTAATGGTCGAAGAGGGCGGACACGCCCAGCCCGAACAGGGAATTCAGGGTATGCGTGCTCAACGCATTCGGCGCCAGCCCGAGCTGGAACATGGCGCTGCGGTTCGCCGCAATGAAACGTCCGCCGGGCGTAAACGAAACGATGCCTTCCATCAGCGTGCCGATGAATTCCGGCCGGCTGTGGAAGTGCAGCGTGATGCCGTCCTGGTAGGCGGCGGCGAACAATTGATTCTCGATCATCTGCGCCGACATGCGCACCAAGGCCATGGTGTGGCGGTGGAAGCTGTTGCAGTCACCTGTCACGTCCAGCACGCCGATGACCGCTCCGCGCGGATCGAAAATGGGTGCGGCAGAGCAGGTGAGGATATGGTTCGCATGCAGGTAGTGTTCTTGGGCATGCACGAGCGTTGGCGTGCCTTCGGCGATCGCGGTGCCGATCGCATTGGTGCCCCGGCGCTGTTCGGACCAGGCGACGCCGGGCGTGAGCGCTACCCGGTTGGCTTTTTCCAGGAAGTCGTCATCCCCCAGCGTATGCATGATCACACCCTGCGCATCCGTCAGGATGACCATGTTGTGGGTGTTGACGATCTGCTCGTAGAGGGTTTCCATCACGGGCAGTGCGTACTTGTGCAGCGCCTGGTTCTGCTGGATGACGAGCGAGAGGTCGGATCTGTTGAGCGGGGCGAAGTCGGGATTGTCGGCGGTGGCGAGGCCGTAGGAGGCCGAGCGTTGGTGTGATTTTTCTACCATGGTCCCGCGCTCGTCTGCATGAAGCATGCCAAATTGCAAAGCGCCGGGCGCGATGCCCGTACCGGCTGCAGCCGGCATGTCTGCTTTTCCGTGTACCACCGTCGTCTCCTTTGCGGCAAGTTATATGGATTGCTCGCAGGGCTGTCTCATTTTGTGACAGGTGTGTCGTTCTGGGGCAGAACGACTGTGTCACAGGGCTGCAATCCGCGCGCTTTTATAGTTGTCTGCGGATGTGGCCCATCATACCCCGTTTGACTCGTGCGGCGATGCTTCTTGCACACGGTTTGCGAGGGGGAGCAGCACTGTCCTGTTTGTATTTATGGAGGTGGTGACGTGCAAAAGTCGTTCCTTCTCGGGAAAGGAAACGACTTTTGCAAAGAGGGGATGGTTCTAACGGGAAAGCGGGGGAGTGTGCGCCAACTGCTATGCATTGGCGTCGATGATGCCGCCGCCCAGGCACACTTCGCCGTCGTAGAGCACCGCGGACTGCCCGGGGGTCACCGCCCACTGCGCATCAGGGAAAGCGAGTGAGAAGCGATCGGCGCCTTCCGCCGTAAAGGCGCAAGGAACGTCCGCCTGGCGATAGCGTGTTTTCGCCGAGAGCGCGGCCGAGGCCGGCGGCTCCCCGGCAATCCAGCTCGCCTGCCCAGCCGCCAGCGACAACGACAGCAGCCAGGGGTGGTCATGCCCTTGCACCACGTACAAGGTGTTGTTTTCCACGTCCTTCCGCGCCACGTACCAGGCGTCGCTGTTGCCGTCGGCGTTCTGGTAGGACTTCATGCCGCCCAGGCCGATGCCCTTGCGCTGGCCCAGGGTGTAGAAGCTCAGGCCGACATGCTCGCCGACCGTCTTGCCGTCCGGTGTTTTCATCGGTCCAGGCCTGTAGGACAGGTAGCGGTTCAGGAACTCGCGGAACGGGCGCTCGCCGATGAAGCAGATCCCGGTCGAATCCTTCTTTTTCGCGTTGGGCAGGCCGATTTTCTCGGCGATCTCGCGCACTTCCGTCTTCGGGATTTCACCCAGCGGGAACAGCGTCTTCGACAATTGGGCCTGGTTCAGCCGGTGCAGGAAGTAGCTCTGGTCCTTGGTATGGTCGAGCGCCTTCAGGAGCTCAAACTTGCCGTTCCCCGCTTGACGCACGCGGGCATAGTGACCCGTCGCGATCAGGTCGGCGCCGAGATGCATCGCATGGTCGAGGAAGGCCTTGAATTTGATTTCGGCATTGCACAGCACATCCGGGTTCGGCGTGCGGCCGGCCTGGTATTCGCGCAGGAATTCGGCGAACACGCGGTCCTTGTATTCGGCGGCGAAGTTCACGGCCTCGATGTCCACGCCGACCACGTCGGCCACGCTGGCCGCGTCGATCCAGTCCTGGCGGGTGGAGCAGTATTCGGAATCGTCGTCGTCTTCCCAGTTCTTCATGAACAGGCCGATCACTTCGTAGCCCTGTTCTTTCAGCAACCATGCCGAGACGGAGGAATCGACGCCGCCCGACATGCCAATGACAACCCGCTTCTTAGACATTCACTGCCCCGACGACGCTGGGATGGGTATAGATCACCGACAGCGGCATGCGCTGGCCGGCAAGGTAATCGTCGATGCACTGGAGGACGAGCGGGCTGCGGTGCTTTTCCTGGCAGGCGAGCAGTTCGTCGCGGGTCATCCACACGGCACGCAAAATGCCTTCGTCGAGTTCGCGGTCGTACTGCACGCCAAGGTTTCCGCAGAAAGCGAAGCGCAGGTAGGTCACCTCCTTGAGGGTGCGGGACGATACGTAGCGCGACATGTAAACACCGACCAAAGCGGTCGGGGTGAATTCGTAGGCAGCTTCTTCGAGCGTTTCGCGTGCCACGGCTTCAGGCAGGGATTCGTTCGGATCGAGGTGTCCCGCTGGCTGATTGAAGCGGATACCGTCGCTGGTTTCTTCCTCAACCAGCAAGAAACGGCCGTCGCGTTCGATGATCGCGGCTACGGTGACAGAGGGTTTCCAGACTTCAGACATATGTTTCCTTGGAGAGGCCGCCATTGTACCGTGCATGGCAACCGCGAGCGAAAACAGGAATGATCGACTGCCAGATGGAAAGAATCTTGATTTCGCACAACTCTTGCTAAGCGTAATCTTCGTTCGGGCGCAAAAAGCCGCTACATTTAATTTTCGTCATTTTGCAAATTGGAATGACGCCGATAAAGCGGAGGAATGAGAGGGTTTAGAGTGCCCCATCGAGAATAAATAAAAAAGAACGGTTGTGCTAATTTTTCTTTTGCGTGTAAGATCAGTGTAAGAATACCAATGAGCGGCAATCGCGCGCGGCCGGCCGGTGTGCGGCTGCGGGATGTTTTGTTGCCGAAAATGAATCAGGAATGGGGCAGGTGAGGCTGACCCATGAGCTGTCCAACCCAATCTACAACCATAAGCAAGGGGAACAACGTATGCCTCTAACGATAGGAGTGCCACGGGAAGTCTTCCCGGGCGAGAAGCGCGTCGCGACGGTGCCCGATGTGGTCGAAAAGCTCATCAAGCTGGGTTTTTCGGTCCAGGTCGAAACCGGAGCCGGCGACGCCGCCAATTTCAGTGATGACGCCTATCGCGCCGTCGGTGCCGGTATCGTCGACAGCGCGGCCAAGCTGTGGACAACGTCCGACATCGTCTTCAAGGTGCGCCCGCCCACTCCCGAGGAAGTCGGCTTGATGCGCGAAGGCGGCACGCTGATTTCCTTCATCTGGCCGGCGCAGAACCCCGAACTGATGAAACAGCTCGCGGCCAAGAAGGCCACCGTGCTGGCCATCGACTCGCTGCCGCGGACATTGAGCCGCGCCCAGAAGATGGATGCGTTGACCTCGCAGGCCGGCGTTGCCGGCTATCGCGCCGTGATCGAGGCTGCCAATGCCTTCGGCCGCTTCTTCAACGGGCAGGTGACGGCTGCCGGCAAGATTCCGCCGGCCAAGGTCTTTGTGGCGGGTGCAGGCGTCGCCGGTCTGGCGGCAATCGGTACTGCCGCAGGCCTGGGCGCGATCGTGCGCGCCAACGACACCCGCGCGGAAGTGGCCGACCAGGTTGTGTCGCTGGGCGGCGAATTCGTCAAGGTCGATTACGAGGAAGAAGGCTCCGGCGGCGGCGGTTATGCCAAGGTGATGAGCGAAGGCTTCCAGCAGGCCCAGCGCGAGATGTACGCCAAGCAGGCCAGGGAGGTGGACGTCATCATCACGACCGCCCTGATCCCCGGCAAGCCGGCCCCGAAGCTGATCACCGCCGACATGGTGAAGTCCATGAAGCCGGGCAGCGTCATCGTCGACATGGCGGCCGAGCAGGGCGGCAACTGCGAACTGACCGAACCCGGCCAGGCCGTCGTGAAGCACGGCGTGACGATCATCGGCTACACCGATCTTGTCAGCCGCCTGTCCCGACAATCGTCGACGCTGTATTCGACCAACCTGTTGCGCCTGACGGAAGAGCTCTGCAAGACCAAGGACGGCAACATCAACGTCAATATGGAAGACGACGCCATCCGCGGCCTGACCGTGATCAAGGGCGGTGAGGTCACATGGCCGCCGCCGGCACCCAAGCAGCCGGCCGCGCCCGCCAAGCCGACAGCCAAGCCGGCTGCAGCGCCGGCAGCAAAAGGGCATGGCCACGGACCGAGCGGCGAAGCGATGTCGGGCACCAAGATGGCCATCCTGTTCGGCGTTGTCGCCGCGCTGTTCTGGTTCATCGGCGCCTATGCACCGCCGGCCTTCCTTGGCCACTTCACGGTCTTCGTGCTGGCCTGCTTCGTGGGTTACATGGTGGTGTGGAACGTGACGCCGTCGCTGCATACGCCGCTGATGAGCGTGACCAACGCGATCTCGAGCATCATCGCCATCGGTGCGCTGGTGCAGATTGCGCCGCCGCTGGACGCGGGTATCGAACGTCCAGGGGACATCATTCGCTGGCTCGCGGTGGTCGGCATCGTGCTTACCACCATCAACATGTTCGGCGGATTCGCCGTGACCCGCCGCATGCTGGCGATGTTCCGCAAATAAGGGAGGCGATAATAATGTCGGAAAGTCTCACAATCGTCGCTTACCTCGGTGCGACCATCCTCTTCATCCTGAGCCTGGGCGGCCTGTCGCATCCGGAAACGGCGCGGCGCGGCAATGCCTACGGCATGATCGGCATGGCCATCGCCGTGCTGGCCACCGTCTTCGGGCCGCATGTTACCTCGGTCGGTATCCCCTGGATCATCGGCGCGATGGTGGTCGGCGGTGCGATCGGCTTGTACGCCGCCCGTGTCGTGCAGATGACCCAGATGCCGGAACTGGTTGCGTTGATGCACAGCCTGGTCGGTCTCGCGGCAACGCTGGTCGGCTATGCAAGCTACATCGATCCTGCCGCCACGGCGAACTTCACGGGTGCCGAAAAAATCATCCACGAAGTCGAAATCTACGTCGGCATCCTGATCGGCGCGGTGACCTTCTCCGGTTCGATCATCGCCTTCGGCAAGCTGTCCGGTCGCATCGGCGGCAAGCCGCTGCTGCTGCCAGGTCGCCATTTCCTCAATCTGGCCGGCCTGCTGATCGTGATCTTTTTCGGCGCACAGTTCCTGCGCGCCGGATCGATCAACGAAGGCATGATGCCGCTGGTCGTGATGACCGTGATCGCGTTGCTGTTCGGCATCCACATGGTGATGGCGATCGGTGGCGCGGACATGCCCGTGGTGGTCTCCATGCTGAACAGCTACTCCGGCTGGGCAGCGGCGGCAACCGGCTTCATGCTGTCGAATGACTTGCTGATCGTGACCGGCGCGCTGGTCGGTTCAAGCGGTGCGATCCTGTCGTACATCATGTGCCGTGCGATGAACCGCAACTTCATCAGTGTGATTGCAGGCGGCTTTGGCTCGGAAGGCGGTAAGCCGGCGCCAGCCGGCGGCGCGGCAGAACCGCAGGGCGAAGTCGTCCCGGTGACTGCACTCGAAACCGGCGAACTGCTGCGCGAAGCCAAGAACGTGATCATCGTGCCGGGCTACGGCATGGCGGTCGCCCAGGCGCAGCACACTGTCTACGAGATCACCAAGCATCTGCGCGAGAAAGGCGTCAACGTGCGCTTCGGCATCCACCCCGTCGCGGGACGCATGCCGGGCCACATGAACGTGCTGTTGGCGGAAGCCAAGGTACCGTATGACATTGTGATGGAAATGGACGAGATCAACGACGACTTCTCGGATACCGACGTCGCCATGGTGATCGGCGCCAACGACATCGTGAACCCGGCGGCGATGGAAGACCCGACCAGCCCGATTGCCGGCATGCCGGTGCTCGAAGTCTGGAAGGCGAAGACCTCAATCGTGATGAAGCGCAGCATGGCATCCGGCTATGCAGGCGTGGACAATCCGCTGTTCTACAAGGACAACAACCGCATGCTGTTCGGCGATGCAAAGAAGATGCTGGACGAAGTGCTGGTGGCGTTGAAGACGGCCTGATCTCAAGGCATGCAGTAATGAAAAAGCCGCGCGATGCGCGGCTTTTTCTTTTCTATCGCACGCCGAACATGAACTGTTCGGCCAGCAATCGTTTCGCCCCAGGAACGGTGTCGACGAGGGCGAGGGAGAAACCGAGCGCCGATTGCGTCAGCGCCCCATCGTGTGCGCTGGCGAACACGCGTGCCAGCGTGTCGGTGAGCGAGATCGTGACCCTGCGGTCCATCTGCCTTTCCTTCACAAAGCGCAACAGGTTATCGGGCACCGCTTCGCGCGCCAGCACGCGTGCCAGTACGGCCGCGTCCCGCAATCCGAGGTTGAGGCCCTGGCCGGCGACCGGATGCAGTGTTTGCGCGGCGTTGCCGATGGCAACGGTGCGCAGGGATGCTGCGGCATGGGCATTCAGTCCGAGCGGATAGGTGATGCGTGGTGTCACGCTCGTAAAGCGGCCGACGCGCGTGCCGAAGGTTGCGCCAAGTTCGGCCAGGAATTCCGCATCGGAAAGTGCGAACAGGCGCGAGGCCGTCGCAGGGCGCGCACACCAGACCAGCGCGTAGCCGTCGTCCTGCGGCAGGAGCGCGAGCGGGCCTTCTTCCGTAAATCGCTCGAACGCGCGGAAGGCAACCGGCGCGCTTGCCGTGACGTGCGCAATGATCGCCGTCTGTTCGTAATCGCGGCGCACCGACCTGGCATCCTGCTCGGAAAACACGCCGCCTTCGGCCTGCACCATGATGCCGGCGCTGATCGATTTTCCATCGCCGAACCGGATTTCTACGGCGTCGTCACGTTCCATGGATGAGGTGACATGCGCGGGGCGCAGCATCGTGATGGCCGTTTGCCGCGCCGCAGCCGCCAGCGCCGTCACGATGGCGCCGTAGCGCGTCACGTAACCCAGCGCCGGCACGCCGTATTCTTCGCGATCGATGACGGTACGGCCGAAATGACCGCGTCGCGATACGTGGATGTCGTGGATCGGGTCGGAAGCAACCGGCCAGGCACCGATTTCTTCCAGGACCTGGGTGCTGCCGTACGAGAGTGCCAGCGAGCGCGGGTCTTTGTTGACCTGTTCCAGCGATTTGGCATCGATGAGGGCAATCCGGGAGGCGGCGGCGCCGCGCTTGACGAGAAGCAGCGCCAACGCCAGGCCGACCGGTCCGGCGCCGCAGATGGCGATGTCGAAATCGGTCCCCGTCATCACTGTTTCATGACAGCTTCGATGTCGGCGACGGTCTTGGGTGCGGCTTCGGTAATGATCTCGCAGCCGTTCTCCGTCACCAGCGCATCATCCTCGATGCGGATGCCGATGTTCCAGAACTGTTCCGGCACGCCGGGTTCCGGACGGACATAGATGCCGGGCTCGATGGTGAGCATCATGCCGGGCTGCAGCGTGCGCCATGGTTTTTCGTCGCTCGCGCCATTCAGTTCGCGGTATTCGCCGACGTCATGCACATCCATGCCCAGCCAGTGACCGGTACGATGCATGTAGAACTGTCGGAAGGCACCTTTCTCGATCACGTCGTCCAGCGTACCGACCTTGTTCTTGTCCAGCAGTCCTGTATCCAGCATGCCCTGCGCCAGCACACGCACCGCGGCGTCGTGGCCATCGATGAAGCGTTTGCCCGGCTTCGTCTCGGCAATGGCGGCATACTGCGCGGCCAGCACGATTTCATACAGGGCTTTCTGCGGGCCATTGAACTTGCCGTTGGCGGGGAAGGTGCGGGTGATGTCGGATGCATAACTGTCGAGTTCGCAGCCGGCGTCAATCAGGATCAGGTCGCCATCCTTGATTTCGGCGTCGCTGGCCCTGTAATGCAGCACGCAGGCATTGGCGCCGGTGGCGACGATGGAGCCGTAGGCGGGGAATTGCGAGCCGTGCCGGCGGAATTCATGCAGCAACTCGGCCTCGACGTGGTATTCGCGCAGTCCGGGACGGGCCGTCTGCATGGCACGGCGGTGGGCGCCGGCGGAAATCGCCGCGGCGCGCTTCATGATGGCGACTTCCTCGGCATCCTTGTAGAGGCGCATCTCGTCGAGCAGCACATGCACGTCGTGCACGATGGACGGCGCGGTGACGCCGGCGCGTGCCTGCATGCGCACGCTGTGCAGCCAGTCCTTCACCTGGTTGTCGAGCTTGCTGTCGCTGCCCAATGCATAGAACAGGGCCGGCGCATCGGCCAGCAGCTTCGGCATCTCGGCATCGAGTGTAGAAACGGGATGGGCGACGTCGAAGCCGAAGGTTTCGCGCGCGGCTTCCGGTCCGTAGCGGTAGCCGTCCCAAATCTCGCGCTCGAGGTTTTTCTCGCGGCAGAAGAGGATGGCCTGGTCGGTTTTCCCTGCAACCAGCACGGTCACCGCTTCCGGCTCGGTGAAGCCGGACAGGTAGTAGAAATAACTGTCATGCCGGTATGGATAGTCGGCATCGCGGTTACGCATGACCTCGGGCGCGGTGGGGATGATGGCCACGCCGCCGCCTTTCGCTTTCATCTGCGCCATCAGGGCGGCGCGCCGTGCTGCGTACGACTTCATCGACACTCCTTATCCGTTCAGTTGTGCGAGGCGCTCCGGTGTGCCAACGTCCGTCCAGTCGCCGCGGAAGACTTCGCCGCCGACCTGCCCGCGCGACGCATATTCGCGCAGGATGGGGGCAATCTGCGCCGATTCGCCGGGCTTGACCGAGTCGAAGATCTCGGTGCGGTAAACGCCGATGCCCGAGAAGGTGTAGCGCGGCTCGCCTTCATTCGCCACCGAAAAGCTGTGCAGCGCGAAATCGCCTTTCGGATGATGCGGCGGATTCTTCACAAGGTAGAGCCATGCCACATCGCGCTTGTCATGCGGATGCGGATTGCCCCACATGTCGTTGTCCTTGAGCGCATCCTTGACCTGCTCGAAATCGAAATGCGGGCAATAGATGTCGGCCGCGATCGCGACGAAAGGTTCCTCGCCGAGCAGGTGGCGTGCCTTTGCCACACCGCCCGCGGTTTCCAGCGCCGTCCCTTCCGCTGAGTAGGCAATGCGCGCTCCGAACTGCGAACCGTCCCCGAGCGTTTCCTCGATCATGTGCCCGAGATGCGCGTGGTTGATCACGATATCCTTGATGCCGGCGCGGACCAGGTTCAGGATGTGCCACACGATCAGCGGCCGGCCGCGCACCTTCAGCAGGGGCTTGGGGCAGTTGTCGGTGAGGGGGCGCATCCGCTCGCCGCGTCCGGCGGCGAAAATCATCGCTTTCATTGTGCAGTCCTCAGAAGGTGAAGCCGACCGACGGACCCTTGGCTTCCAGTTCATCCAGCAGGACGATCAGCGGGGCCAGCGCCTTGTAGCGGCCGGCGGCCTTGCGGGTGTATTCCATCACCAGCGGCAGATCCTTCAGGTAGCCGTCCTTGCCGTCGCGGTGATACAGCCGCGCGAAGATGCCGAGCACTTTCAGGTGGCGCTGCAGGCCCATGAATTCGAAGTCGCGATAGAACGCGTCGACGTCATGCGACACAGGCAGGCCGGCGCGGCGGGCACGCTCCCAGTAACGGATCGCCCAGTCGAGCACCATTTCCTCGTCCCACTGGATGTAGGCATCGCGCAGCAGCGACACGAGGTCGTAGGTGATCGGGCCGTACACCGCATCCTGGAAGTCGAGGATGCCGGGATTGCCGCGCTCGGTCACCATCAGGTTGCGCGAGTGGTAGTCGCGATGCACGTATACCTGCGGCTGGGCGAGGTTATTCGCCAGCAGGACCTCGAAAACGCTGTTCAGCAGCGCCGTCTGCTTCTCCGTCATCGTAATGCCGAGATGCTTGCCGATGTACCAATCCGGGAACAGCATCAGTTCCCTGTGCAGCAGCGCGCGGTCGTATTCGGGGAATACGCCGGGCTTGCTCTGCGCCTGGATCAGGACCAATGCGTCGATGGCATCGAGATAGAGCTTGTGCGCGGTGTCATGGTTCAACTGGTGCAGGTAAGTCGTGGAGCCGAGGTCGGACAGCAGCAGGAAACCGCGCTCGACGTCCCTCTCCAGCACCTTGGGTACGGATACGCCTGCCTCGCCGAACACTTCGGCTACGTGGATGAAAGGGCGGACGTCCTCCTGCGGCGGCGGCGCGTCCATGGCGATATAGGTGGAGCCGTCCGGCGAATCGACGCGGAAATAACGGCGGAAACTGGCGTCGGAAGATGCCGGTCTGATGGATTCGGGCAATACTTTTTCGGCCGACAGGGTGGCCAGCCATTCTTTCAATTGTGCGAGACGAAGATCGGAACCGGTATTAAAAGACATGAAACTACCTGGGGGTAAGGTTTGCGGGAGGTGAGTTCCCATATAATAAGGGATTAAACCTAAAAAAGCGCCAGCCGACCTTTCTTTTCATGACCCGGTTCCCCGCATTTCCCCCTTCACAACTTCGTCTCCGCATCCTTGCCGCCATTGCCGTCATGGCATTGCCGTCGGCCGCTTCGGCACAAGCGGTGAAGGACGGAAACGTCGCGGAAAAGGACCTTCCGGCGACCATCAGCGCCGAGCAGATGAGCGGCAGGCCGGACCGGGAGATCGTGCTCGAGCGCGATGTCGAAATCATCCGCGGCCCGACCACAGTCAATGCCGACCGCGCGACCTACCGGATTGTCGAGGATGAGGTCGAGGCACAGGGCAACATCCGCATGCGCCGCTTCGGCGATACCTATACCGGTGACGAGCTGCGCCTGAAGATCGAGGCGAGCGAAGGCTACGTCCTGAACCCGACCTACCGCCTCGAACAGAACAACGCCCAGGGGCGGGCCGACCGCATTGATTTCGAAGGCGAAGACCGCGCGACGGTGCATGAAGGCTCATACAGCACGTGCGAAGGCCCGGATCCGGACTGGTACCTCAGGTCGGGCCGGCTCGACCTCGACAATGCCCGCGACGAGGGCATTGCCCACCGTACCCTCGTCTACTTCAAGGGCGTGCCCATCCTGGCGGCGCCCGCGATGTCCTTCCCGCTGTCCGACGCACGCAAGAGCGGCGTGCTGCCGCCGACCATCGGTACCACCAACCGTGGCGGCCTTGAAGTCACCGTGCCGTATTACTTCAACATCGCGCCGAATCGCGACCTGACGCTGTACCCGAAGATCTATGCGCGCCGGGGCCTGCAACTCGGTGCGGAGGCACGCTACCTGGGCGAAAGCTACTGGGGAACGACGCGTGTCGAGGCGCTGCCCGATGACCAGCAGACCAGGACCGACCGCTACGCGATCTCGACCACGCACACGCAGGTTCTCGCGCCGGGCCTGGTCTATTCGTGGAACATCAACAGTGCGTCGGACGACGACTATCCGACCGACTTTTCGCGCACCATTACCGAGGCAAAACAGCGTCTCCTCTTGCGCGACATGGCACTCAGTTACGCCACGCCGCTGTGGCAGGCATCGGCCCGCGCATCGAATTACCAGGTGCTGCAGGATCCGCTGTTGCCCATCGTCCGCCCCTATGACCGTCTGCCGCAGGTGAACTTCCATGCTGGCAAACAGGACGTCAACGGCTTCGACTGGGATGTCGATTCGGAACTCACCCGCTTCTGGCACCCCAGCTTCCTGCGCGGCGACCGCTTCCTGGTCAATCCGCGCATCGCTTACCCGATCATCCAGCCCGGCTATTTCATTACACCGAGGCTGTCGCTGCATACGACGAAATACCACCTGGATCGCAACGTGCCGGTTGCAAACAACGACCTGTCGCGCACGCTGCCGACGCTGTCGCTCGACAGTGGCCTGGTGTTCGAGCGGGAGTCGCAGTTCTTCGGCAGCACGATGACGCAGACGCTTGAGCCGCGGCTCTTCTACGTCTACACCCCGTACAAGGACCAGTCGGCCTTCCCGAATTTCGATACGGCAGAAGCCGACCTGAGCTTCGCGCAGCTGTTCAGCGAAAACCGCTTTATCGGCAACGACCGCATCAGCGACGCTAACCAGGTGACAGCGGCCATCATCTCCCGTTATATCGAGCCGAACGGTGCGGAGCGGATGCGCTTCGCGCTCGGCCAACGCTTCTATTTCACGGAGCAGCGCGTCACGCTTGGTGGCGCGCGCAACGAGAGCCGCTCGGACCTGCTCGTGTCGGCCTATGGCCAGCTCACGCGGGCCCTCAGTGTGGAAGGCAACGTACAGTACAGCCAGACCCTCGACTCGATGAGCCGGGCCAATTACGGTGTACGCTGGCAACCGGCACCCAAGCGCGTGCTCAACCTGCAATACCGTCGCGCTCGCGTCAACAACCTCGAGCAGGTGGATGTGTCGGGTCAATGGCCGGTGAGCGACCGCTGGTTTGGCGTGGCCCGTGTAAACTACTCGCTGCCCGACAGCAAGGTGGCGGAAGGCTTGCTCGGCATGGAATACAAGGCGGACTGCTGGGTGTTCCGCGTCGTTGGCCAGCGTACGCCGACGGCGACCGGTCAGACGAACTCGGCCATCTTCTTTCAGCTCGAACTCAATGGCCTGACGCGCCTCGGATCGAACCCGATCGACGCGCTGCGCGCCAACATTCCCGGCTACCAGCTGGTGAACCAACCCTGAACCTCAACGAAGAACTGCGTTTATGAAGACTCTTCCGATCATGCGACTTGCAATCTCCCCCGCGCGCAGCATCGCGCTTGCCGCCGCCGTCCTTTGCGTTGGGGCCGGACTGCAGCAAGAGGCTGTCGCCCAGGCCAAACCGGGAACCGTGCAGGCTGCTCCGCGCGTGTATCTCGCCGACTCGATCATTGCGGTGGTCAACAACGAGGTCATCACGCGCCAGGAACTGGTCGAGCGCCTGCGCCTCGTGGAGCGCCGCATGAAGAACCAGGGCATCGCCCTGCCGCCGCCTGCCGAGTTCCAGCGCCAGCTGCTGGAGCGCATGATCATCGACCGCGCGCAGCTGCAACTGGCGAAGGAATACGGCATCCGCGTCGACGACATCATGCTCGACCGCGCTGTGGCGCGTATCGCCGAGCAGAACCGCATGTCGCTGCAGGAGTTCCGCACCACGCTGGAACGCGAAGGCACGCCCTTCACGCGCTTCCGGGAAGAGATCCGCGAAGAGATCATGATGCAGCGCCTGCGTGAGCGCGAGGTGGACAACAAGATCCAGATCACCGAATCCGAGGTCGACAACTACCTCGCCGAGCAGGGCGCGCCGCAGGGCCAGGAATTCCTGCTGTCCCATATCCTGATTCGCACGCCGGAAAACGCGAGCGCGGAGCAGATCGCCGAGCGCCGCAAACGCGCCGAAGAGGTGCTGCAGCAGCTGAAGGCGGGCGGCGATTTCGCCAAGCTCGCCGCCACCTATTCCGATGCGACGGATGCGCTGACCGGCGGCGACCTCGGCTGGCGCAACCAGGACCGCCTGCCGCAACTCTTCGTTAATGCAACTGAAGGCCTCAAGCAAGGTGAAGTGACCCCGATCGTCAAGAGCCCGAACGGATTCCATATCCTCAAGCTCAACGGCAAGCGCAGCGCCAGCGTCGTCAAGGCCACCGGCAATTCCGTGCAGCAGACGCGCGCCCGCCATATCCTGATCAAGGTGAACCAGATCGTCTCGCCGGCCGACGCCAAGCGCAAGCTGGTCGAGCTGAAGCAGCGCCTCGACAACAACGCCGCCAAGTTCGAGGACCTGGCCAAGCTGTTCTCCAACGACCTGTCCGCGTCCCGCGGGGGCGACCTCGGCTGGATTTATCCGGGCGATACCGTGCCGGAATTCGAGCGCGCGATGGATGCCCTGAAGCCGGGCGAAGTCAGCGAGCCGATCGAGTCGCCGTTTGGCTACCACCTGATCCAGGTGCTGGAGCGCAAGAAGGATGACGTGTCGCAGGAGCGCCAGCGCCTGATCGCCCGCCAGGCGATCCGCGAGCGCAAGCTGGACGAGGCGACGCAGGACTGGCTGCGCCAGCTGCGCGACCGCGCCTATGTTGAGTACCGTTTCGAGAACGCGGACGCGCGCTGAGAACGACGATGGACAAGCGGCCGACTATTGCCATTACCTGCGGCGAGCCCGCAGGCATCGGCCCCGAGATTTCGATTCGCGCCGGGTGGGAGTTGCGCAATGAAGTGCGCGCCGTCCTGATCGGCGACGCGGCGCTGCTGTCGATGACGGCCTCCGACATCGACCCGCAGATCCGCCTCGTGGCGATCTCCACGCTCGCCTTCCGCAACAGCGGACTGCCGCACCTGCCGGTCGGGCAGATTCCCGTCATCGATTGCCCGCTGGCCGAACCGGCCGTCCCCGGCAAGCTTGATTCGCGCAATGGCCGCGCTGTGCTGCAGACGCTGGACGTCGCGATCCGTTACGCGATGCAAAAGCAGTTCGACGCCATCGTTACCGCGCCCCTGCAGAAAAGCACGATCAACGACGCCGGCGTGCCGTTCACCGGCCACACCGAATACCTCGCCGAAAAGACGCAGACACCGCAGGTCGTCATGATGCTCGCGGGCGGACAGCCAATGCTGCGCGTCGCGCTGGCGACCACGCACCTGCCGCTGAAGGATGTTCCTGCAGCGGTTACGTTCGAAAGCCTGTCGCGGACCATCGACATCATCCATGCAGATCTGCAGCGCAAGTTCGGGCTGCCGAAACCTCGCATCCTCGTCACTGGACTGAATCCGCATGCTGGGGAAGGCGGCTATCTCGGACGCGAAGAGATCGACGTCATTACCCCCGTGCTCAAGGCCGCGCAGGCAAAGGGCATTGATGCGACCGGCCCCTATCCGGCCGATACCCTGTTCCAGCCCAAGTACCTGGAAAATGCGGACTGCGTGCTGGCCATGTATCACGATCAGGGCCTGCCTGTCCTCAAGCATGCCAGCTTCGGTCGCGGCGTCAATATCACGCTCGGCCTGCCGATCATCCGTACTTCCGTGGATCATGGAACTGCCCTCGATCTCGCCGCCGCCGGCCTCGGCAAGGCGGACCACGGCAGCATGCTCGAAGCCGTCAGGGTCGCTGCGCAAATGGCAGCCGCCTCTCATTAGAATTAGTCCCATGAAACACATTCCACGCAAGCGCTTCGGCCAGAACTTCCTGACCGATCAGACGGTATTGCACGACATCATCCGCGCCATCGATCCGCGCCAGAACGACGCGATGGTCGAGATCGGCCCCGGCCTCGCAGCAATGACCAGCCTGCTTCTGGAGTCGCTCGACAAGCTTCATGTGGTCGAACTCGACCGCGACCTCGTTGCGCGTCTGAAGAAGAAGTTTGATCCGGCCCGGCTGGTGATCCATGAAGGCGATGCATTGCAGTTCGACTTTGCATCGATCCCCGTACCGGAAGGACAGAAGTTGCGCGTGGTCGGCAATCTTCCGTACAACATTTCCAGCCCCTTGCTGTTCCACCTCGCGGAGATTGCGCCGCGCGTGCAGGACCAGCATTTCATGCTGCAGAAGGAAGTCGTCGAGCGCATGGTTGCCGAGCCCGGCAGCAAGGCCTATGGCCGGCTGTCCGTGATGCTGCAATGGCGCTATTACATGGAGTTGCTGTTCGTGGTCCCGCCTGCGGCCTTCGATCCACCGCCGCAGGTTGACTCGGCAATCGTGCGCATGATTCCGCTGCCGCAGCCGCTCGCATGCGACGCAGCGAAGCTGGAACAGGTCGTGGCCAAGGCATTTTCACAGCGCCGCAAAGTGATCCGGAACTGCTTGGCAGGGATGTTCACCGAGAACGATCTCGTCGACGCCGGCATCGACCCGCAAGCCCGCCCCGAAGCCGTGCCGATGGAGCAATTCGTCGCGCTGGCCAATCGCCTTTAGACGAGTCCAAACCAGCCCAGCAGCGCACCTGCACCCAGCATCCACAGCAGGTGCAGCTTCGTGCGCCAGATGACGACTGCGGACACAGCCGTCAGCAACCACAGCGGCCAATCCCTAGCCGCATCGTTGTGCGTGCTCGTCAGCACCCAGCCCGTTGCAACCAGCAGCGCAATCACGATCGGTCCCATGCCTTGCTTGAATGCCCGTACTCCGCGCAGGTTGCGGTTGCGATGGCCCCATTGCGCGGCGAGGTAGGTCAGCGTCGTGCTCGGCAGCATGATGCCCACCATCGTCACCATTACGCCGAACAGGCCCATCAGGATGCTGCCGGTATTGATGCCGACATGCCATCCCATCAGCGCGACGAAGAGAATGTTGGGTCCAGGTGCCGCCTGTGCGATGGCAATCGAGGCGGTGAACTGCTGTTCGCTCAGCCAGCGCGTTTCGTCCACGAGGTAGCGATGCATTTCAGGCGCGGTAGAGATCGCGCCGCCGACGGACAGGAGCGAAAGGGACAGGTACTGCATGAAGAGCTGCAGCCAGTCGGCCCATTGCAGGGTAATGCCGCTCATGGCTTGAGCTTCCGGTATGTGAGCACGCAGGCAACCACGCCGAGGCTCGGCAATACGTAAAGCAGTGGCCAGCGCAGCAGGGCGATGGCAATGAAGCATGCTGCGGCAAAGGCAATACCGAGTGGCAGCCCGAGCGGGTTTGTCTTCAGTGTCGAAAGCAGACGCAGCCCGGCTGCGGTAATGAGACCCGCCGCCACGGCGCCCATGCCCCGCAGCGCGCCCTGCAGACCGGGATGGTCGGCGAATTGCGCGTAGCCGAAGGTCAGGAGCAGCACGATCACCAGCGGCAGCGTCAGCATTCCGGCCAGTGCCGCAAGCGCGCCCGGCAGGCCGAAGTAGCGTGCGCCGATCATCAGAGAGAGGTTCACGACGTTCGGGCCGGGCATGATCTGCGCGACTGCCCATTCCTCGACGAATTCCTCGCGCGTCATCCAGCGCTTTTTCTCCACCAGTTCATGCTGGACGATGGCGAGCACGCCGCCAAAGCCTTGCAGCGCCAGCAGCGTGAAAGAGATGTAGAGATCGGACAATGACTGCGGTTGCGGCCGGTCTGGCGAGGGGCGGGACTCCATCCTGCCGCGTCACGCGCCCTTGCGCTCGATCAGCTCGATCTTGTAGCCGTCAGGATCCTGCACGAACGCAATGACGGTCGAGCCGCCCTGCACCGGACCGGCCTCGCGCGTCACGTTGCCGCCCGCCGCCTTGACCTGCTCGCAGGTCTTGTACGCATCGTCGACGCCGATGGCGATGTGGCCGTAGGCAGAGCCCATGTCGTACTTGTCGACGCCGTAATTGTAGGTGAGCTCGAGTTCGGCGTGATCGGGATTGGTGCCGTAGCCGACGAAGGCGAGCGTGTATTTCTGCTCCGGACGGTCAGTGGTGCGCAGCAGGTTCATGCCGAGCACCTTGGTGTAGAAATCGATGGAGCGCTGCAGGTCACCGACCCGCAGCATGGTGTGGAGAATGCGCATGTGTATTCCTGTTCAGAAGATGGGTAGCGTATCCGGTCCGCTTTCGCGCAGTGCGCGTTTTGCCATTTCGAATTCCGGGAAGATCGACTGCACCGTCGCCCAGAAGCGCGGGCTGTGGTTCATCTCGCGCAGGTGAGACAGCTCGTGCGCGATCACGTAATCGATCATCGGCAGTGCGAAATGGATCAGCCGCCAGTTGAGCCTGATTTTGCCTTCCACCGTGCACGAACCCCATTGCGTGGTGGCCGATGACAGGGAGAAGGATTGGTAGGTGACACCGAGTTTTTCCGCATACACCGGAAGACGTTCCGCGAAAATGCGTTTGGCTTCCTGCTGCAGCCATCCTTGGACACGGTCCTTGAGCTGTTGTTCGCCGGCGTCCGGCGGCAGGCTGACAGTCAGCTCGCGAGTCTCCGCATCGTAGGCGACGCCGGATGCCTGGCCGGCAAGAATGCGCAGCGTGACGTCGTTGCCGAGGTAGGGCAGCGTTGCCCCGTCACACCATTGCATGTGCGGCTGCAGGCGGCGGGCAGACCGCTCGCGGCGCTCAGACAGCTTGGTGAAGATCCAGCGCTGCTTTTCGCAGATCGCATTTTCGATTTCCGCAATCGTGACCCACTTCGGCGCCGTGATGCGCAGCCCATCCTCGTCGATCAGGAAACCGATCGAGCGGCGCTTGGAGCGCACAAGGCGGTATTCGAGGAGATGGTCGCGCACTTGCACACGGCGCCTTCCTGTAGGAAGCACGCCACGCGAGGGTGTTGCCGGAGCGGGAAAAAGTTCTTGCGGTTCCCCTTGGGCCACCGACGCCGCGCCCGGCGTTTGTGCCGGAGCGGGTTGATCGACGGCAGGTTGTGCCGAGAAATCCGGAGAGAAAAAGTCAAGCTGCAGCGAGAGCTGAGATGGGTCAGGCGGAGTCTGGCGTAGCAGCTTCAAGGGATTCGGGGAGGTTGTCTTTTGAATAAATGCCGGGCGAGGAAATCACTCGCATCTCGGATTCTATCCAATTTTCAACTTGTTGCAGTAACTCGGCGGAAGTCTTGCCTTCGGGGGAGATCGGCTTGCCGATCGAAACGGTGATCAGACCCGGCTTCTTGATGAAGGAGTTTTTCGGCCAGCATTCGCCTGCATTCATCGCGATCGGCACGACGGGGGTATTGGTTTCTACTGCGAGTCGCGCGCCGCCTGCCTTGTATTTGCCTTTCGTCCCGACGTACGAGCGCGTGCCTTCGGGGAACATGATCACCCACTGGCCGTCTGCAAGGCGACGACGACCGTGCTCGACAACTTGTGCGAAAGCGTCCTTGCCTTTCTGGCGGTCGATCGGGATCATGCGCAGCAGCGCGATGCCCCAGCCGAAGAACGGGATGTACAGCAGCTCCTTCTTGAACACGTAGACCAGCGGACGCGGCATCGCATAGAGATAGAAGATCGTTTCCCATGCCGACTGGTGTTTGGAAAGGAGAATGACCGGCGCATCCGGAAGATTCTCATAACCCTTGAACTGGTAGCGCATGCCGCAGATGACCTTTCCGGCCCAGATGACGAACCGGTTCCAGTAGGACGTCAGGTGATAGCGCTTGTTATACGGGAGGGGCGCGAACAGGAAGCACATCGGCGCCCAGATCAGCGTCGCGAGGATCATGAGGAGCGTAAATACAAGCGAGCGCAGGAACAGGTTGAGGCTAGACATCAGATCTCCAGGAACGCCGGACAGGAGCCGGCCGGTGCATGTGTTACGCGGCGGCGGGTACGTCCGCCGTTGACTTCAATAGCTGGTCGACTACCGCGGCCAGATTCGGATAGATAGTTGTCCCCGGCGGCAGCCCGCCCTTGGCGCGCGTCTTTTCTCCCTTGCCGGTCAGGACCAGATACGGCGCGCAGCCGACCACAAATCCGGCCTGCAGGTCGCGCAGGGAGTCACCCACGGTGGGCACACCCTTGAGGCCGACGTCGAAGCGCTTGGCGATTTCCTGCAGCATGCCGGGTTTGGGTTTGCGGCATTCGCAGTGGTCGTCCGAGGAATGCGGGCAGAAGAAGATCGCGTCGATTTCACCGCCGACCATGCGTACCGCCGTGTGCAGTTTCTGGTGGATCGCGTTGAGCGTGACGATATTGAAGAGGCCGCGTGCGATGCCGGACTGGTTGGTGCAGACGACGACACGATACCCCGCCTGGTGCAGGCGAGCGATCGCCTCGAGCGATCCGGGAATGGGAACCCACTCGTCCGGCGACTTGATGAAGTGGTCGGAGTCGTGGTTGATAACGCCGTCGCGGTCGAGGATGATCAGTTTCATCGCGCCTGCTTCCGTGCTTACGCTGCCAGTTTCGAAATGTCGGCCACGCGGTTCATCATGCCGTGCAGGTCGGACAGCAGGGCGAGGCGGTTGTTGCGCAGCTGCTCGTCCTCAGCCATCACCATTACGTCATTAAAGAAGGCATCGACGCTGTCGCGGATGTGCGCCAGTGTCTTCAGCGTGCCGGTGAAGTCGCCGCCGGTGAATGCCGCGTCGACCTTGGGCTTGAGTTCCGTCATTGCCTTGTAGAGGTTTTCTTCCGCCTGCTCCTTCAGCAATTCCTTGCTGACTTTGGCGGAACCGACTTCGGTCTTCTTCAAAATGTTGGTGATGCGCTTGTTGGCGGCGGCAAGCGATTCGGCTTCCGGCAGTGCGGCGAAGGCCTTCACCGCATCCAGGCGCTCGATGATATTGTCGAGGCGGTCCGGGTTCTGGGCAACCACTGCTTCGATCGCGCCTTGTGCGTAACCGCGGTCGCGCAGCAGGCCGCGCAGGCGGTCGAGCATGAACTCGGTGACTTCCGCGGTGGAGTCCTTGAAGTTGGCATTGCCGGCAAACAGTTGCACGGTGTCGGCCAGCACCGCCTTGAGCGACAGCGGCAGGCGCTTCTCGACGAGCATGCGCAGCACGCCGAGCGCGTGGCGGCGCAAGGCGAATGGATCCTTGTCGCCGGTCGGCTGCAGGCCGATGCCCCAGATGCCGACCAGGGTTTCGAGCTTGTCGGCGAGGGCGACGGCGGTGCCAGTCTGGGTCTCCGGCAAGGCATCGCCGGCAAAGCGCGGCTGGTAGTGTTCCGACGCGGCGCGGGCAACCTCATCATGCTCACCGTCATGGCGGGCGTAGTAGGTGCCCATGATGCCTTGCAGTTCCGGGAACTCGCCCACCATGTCGGTCAGCAGGTCGGCCTTCGCCAGCAGCGCGCCGCGCTCGGCCAGTGCGACGTCAGCGTTGAGTGCCTTGGCGATCTTGCCGGCCAGAGTCTTGATGCGTTCGGTGCGCTGCCCTTGTGTGCCCAGCTTGTTGTGGTACACCACATTGGCCAGACCGGGGATGCGGTCAGCCAGTTTCTTTTTCTTGTCCTGCTCGAAGAAGAATTTCGCATCGGACAGGCGCGGACGCACGACGCGCTCGTTGCCGCCGATGATGTGCTGCGGGTCGGCGGTTTCCAGGTTCGACACGATCAGGAAACGCGAACGCAGCTTGCCGTTGGCATCCGTCAGCGCGAAGTATTTCTGGTTGGTCTGCATGGTGAGGATCAGGCATTCCTGCGGAACCGTCAGGAAGGAATCCTCGAACTTGCATTCATAGACAACCGGCCATTCGACCAGCGCGGTGACTTCGTCGAGCAGGCTTTCCGGCATCAGTACCTTGTCGTGCTTCGCCTCGTCGAGCAGGGAGGCGCGGATGCGCTCCTTGCGCGCGCTGACCGACGGAATGACCTTGCCTTGCACTTCCAGCGTCGACGCGTAGCTCTCGGCATTCGTCACGGCGATTTCGCCAGCGGAGAGAAAGCGGTGGCCGAGCGTGCTGCGGCCGGCGGAGAGGCCGAGCAAGGCAACCGGCACGACCTCGGCGCCGAGCAGCGCGATCAGCTTGTGCGCGGGACGGACGAACTGCACGGTGGAGCCGTCAGGACGCTGGTAGCTCATCACCTTCGGGATGGGCAGTTTTGCGATCGTGTCTTCCAGTGCTGCCTGCAGGCCGGTGTGCAGCGAGGAACCCGGTGCGGTGTAGGTGTAAAAAAAGCTTTCGGCCTTTCCATCAGAGGCGCGTTCCAGGTCGGCCAGCTTGAGGTCGGGAAAGCCGAGCGCGGCGAGTTTCTTGGCCAGCGGCGGGGTCGGGTTCCCTTCCTTGTCGAGTGCGACCGTGACCGGCAACACTTTTTCACGGATCGACTTGTCTGGCGAAGTGGCGCGCACCTTCGTGATCGAGACGGCGAGGCGGCGCGGCGTGGCGTACGCGGTCGCAACGGAATCAGCTTCGACGAAGTCGCGGGACTTCAGGCTGTTGAAAATGCCGGCGGCAAATGCCTCGCCCAGTTTGGCCAGCGCTTTCGGCGGCAGTTCTTCGGTGAGCAGTTCGACTAGCAGTGTCTGGTTCATGTTTTCTTGTCGTCATTCCCGCAGGCGCGGGAGGAATGTTCTTAAGCAGCCTGGCGGGAATCGCCGCACATCGGGAAGCCCAGCTTCTCGCGCGATTCGTAGTACGCCTGCGCCACCGCGCGCGACAGGTTGCGGATGCGGCCGATGTAGGCGGCACGCTCGGTCACGGAAATCGCGCCGCGCGCGTCCAGCAGGTTGAAGGTATGCGCGGCCTTCAGGATCATTTCGTAAGCCGGCAGGGCGAGCGGCACTTCCATCAGGCGCTTCGCTTCGGCTTCGTAGTTGCCGAACAGCGAGAACAGGAACTCGGTATTCGAATGTTCGAAGTTGAAGGTCGACTGCTCGACTTCATTCTGGTGGAACACGTCGCCGTAGGTCAGGCGTTTGGTCACGCCGTGTTCTTCCCACTCGGTCCAGACGAGGTCGTAGACGTTTTCAACGCCTTGCAGATACATGGCAAGACGCTCGATGCCGTAGGTGATCTCGCCCAGCACCGGTTTGCAATCGAGGCCGCCGACTTGCTGGAAGTAGGTGAACTGCGTCACTTCCATGCCGTTGAGCCACACTTCCCAGCCAAGGCCCCAGGCGCCCAGCGTCGGGTTTTCCCAGTCGTCTTCGACGAAACGCACATCGTTCTGCTTCAGGTTCAGGCCCAGCGCTTCCAGCGAACCGAGATAGAGGTCGAGGATATTTTCCGGCGCCGGTTTCAGCACGACCTGGTACTGGTAGTAGTGCTGCATACGGTTCGGGTTCTCGCCGTAGCGGCCGTCCTTCGGGCGGCGCGACGGTTGCACGTAGGCGGCGCGCCACGGCTCCGGGCCAATCGCCCGCAGGAAGGTCGCGGTGTGCGACGTGCCGGCACCGACTTCCATGTCGTAGGGCTGGAGCAGGGCGCAGCCTTGCGCGTCCCAGTACTCTTGCAGCTTCAGGATGACTTGTTGAAATGTGAGCATCGTAAGAGTGCCTTCACCGCCGCTCGGGCGGGATGAGGATGAATGACGGAAAATCGCTAAAACCCTAGATTTTAGCGGGTTTCGAGGGGGTTATGCGGATTGTTGCGACGGGTCAAGACCGAAATCCCGGCGGCAAACAGGAGCAGGAAGGCGAGCCCGACGGCCACGATGTTGCCATACAGGCTATACGGCGTGAGGCCGTGGAATCCCTGCACAGTCGCCGAGAGCACGCCCTTCACGAAGGGCGGCAACTGTGCGAGGACCTCGCCTTTTGGGCCGATGACGGCTGTTACCCCGGTGTTGGTCGAGCGCAGCATCGGCCGGCCTGTCTCGATCGAACGCATTTGTGAAATCTGCAGGTGCTGGGGCAGAGCGATGGAATCGCCGAACCAGGCGATGTTCGACACGTTGAGCAGGATCGTGGCTTCCGGGATCTCGCCGTCGCGGCTGGCGGCGAGCTGCGCGGCAATTTCCTCTCCGAACAAATCCTCGTAGCAGATGTTGGGCAGTACCCACTGGTCGCGCACGCTGAAAGGCGCCTGCAAAAGGCCGCCGCGGGTGAAATCACCCAGCGGGATTTTCATCATTTGGACAAACCAGCGTGAACCCGGCGGAATGAATTCGCCGAAGGGAACGAGGTGGTGCTTGTCGTAGCGGTACATGCCCGACGCGCCGGGGGCAAGGCCAAGCACGCTGTTGGCATACATCCGCGGACCGTCGCTGACGGGAATGCCGAGGACCAGGTGGCTTTTCGAGCTGGTCGAAAAATTGCTCAGCAGCGGGAGGTAATCCGGTGGTAACTGGGTCGTGAGCAGGGGGATCGCGGTTTCGGGTGTGGCGATCAGGTCGGCGGGCTTTTCCGTGATCATGCCGTGGTACAGGGAGAGCGCGGCCTCGATCTGGCCCGGCATGAACTTCATTTCTTGCGGGACGTTGCCTTGCAGGAGACGGACGGTGACCGGATTGCCCTGCGGCTGCGTCCAGTCGATTCCACGCAACCCGAATCCACCGGCAAACAGTACTACGGCAAGCGCAAGCGCGATTTTCTTCGAGGGCAGCAGCGCCAGGCAGCCGGCAATGACAGCCGATACCAGCGCGATGCCGTACACGCCTGCAACCGGCGCGTAGCCTGCGAGCGGGCTGCCCGTGTGCGCATAGCCGGAGCTGACCCAGGGAAAACCGGTGAAAATCCAGCCGCGCGTCCATTCGATCAGCGTCCATGCAGCCGGCATGACCAGCAGCAGGAAGGCCGGCGGCGTGATCGTCCACCGTTTTTTCGCCTCGGCGACAGCACCGGTGCCGAGGGCGGTGAAGATCGACAGTCCAGCGCCCAGCAGGACGACCGCCACGACGGCCATCCAGCCCGGCAGACCGCCGTAGCGATGCATGCTGATATACAGCCAATGGACCCCGGCCACGATCCAGCCCGTTCCGTAAGCCCAGCCGAGTAGTGCGCCGTGCGTGAAGCCGGTCTCGCGCATCATCAGCCAGAACAGCAGCGCGAGCGTGGCGATCTGCACCGGCCACATCCCGAAGGGGGCGAAGGCAAATACATTGAGCGCGCCCGCGGCAAGGGCGACAAGATAGACCAGCGGCGAGCGGGAGGTCGTCGGGAGGCTGAGTTTCACGCGTCGGGCGGTGGTTGTTCTCGTTTATCGGATCGCAGTGTCTCAGGAAGCAGTGACGAGGCTCGGTTCCTGCAGCTTTTGCACCAGCAGCACATGCACCTGGCGCGCATCCGCACGCAGGACTTCGAAGCGGACGTTCTCGATGTCGAACACGTCGCCCTTGCGCGGCACGCGGCCGAGATGGTTGGCGACGAGACCGCCGATGGTGTCGACATCCTCGTCGGAAAAACCGGTGCCCAGCGCTTCGTTGAACTGTTCGATCTCGGTCAGCGCCTTCACACGCCAGCGCAGTCCGCGCGCGCCGTCGTTGACCGGGAGAATGTTGTCTTCTTCCTCGTCGTAATCGTATTCGTCCTCGATGTCGCCGACGATCTGTTCCAGCACGTCTTCAATGGTGAGGAGTCCGGCAACGCCGCCGTACTCGTCGACGACGATCGCCATGTGGTTGCGGTTGGCGCGGAAGTCGCGCAGCAGCACATTGAGCTGCTTCGATTCGGGGATGAACACGGCCGGGCGCAGCATGTCGCGCACCTCGAACGACTCTTCCGCGTAGTAGCGCAGCAAGTCCTTGGCCAGCAGGATGCCCACCACCTTGTCGCGGTCGCCGTCCACGGCGGGAAAGCGCGAGTGCGCGGTCTGCAGCACCAGCGGCATCCATTCCTCGATGGGCTTGTTGATGTCGATGACGTCCATCTGCGGGCGCGGCACCATGATGTCGCGGGCCGACAGGTCGGACACCTGGAACACGCCTTCGATCATCGACAGCGCATCGGCGTCGATCAGGTTGCGCTCATGCGCCTCCTGCAGGATCTTGAGGAGTTCTTCGCGATTTTCAGGCTCAGGGGAAATCAGTGCGGTCAGGCGCTCGAAGAGGGAACGCTGCGGCTTGGTGTCAATGAATTTGGCACCACTAGGGTGATCTTGCATATGGCGGGAAGCCGTTGTTGGGGTGGGTATAAGCATACAACAAATGGCGGTGCGAACCCAGAATTCAGGTTTGCAACTTGCTCAAAATTTAACTATCCGCATAAGGGTTCGCTTCGCCGAGGCTTGCAAGAATTCCAACTTCGAGCGCTTCCATTTCGGCGGCTTCCTCGTCGGTTTCGTGGTCGTAGCCCTGGGCATGCAGCACGCCGTGTACCACCAGGTGGGCCGTGTGCGCTTCCACCGATTTATTTTGCTCCTCGGCCTCGCGCTGAAGGACGTCGGTGCAAAGGATAATGTCCGCCTGGGTGACTTCGCTTTCCTCGTCTTCGGTATAGGCGAAGGTGAGCACGTTGGTGGCGTAATCCTTGCCGCGGAATTCGCGGTTGAGCGTCCTGCCTTCTTCGGCGTCCACAAAGCGGACGGTCAGTTCCGCCGGGGCGAACAGGGCCGCCTGTATCCACCCGCGCAGCTTGCTGCGCGGAATGGCATTTTTCAGGCGGGGATCGGGATACTGGACGGACAGGGTCAGTTTACTTTTTTGCGACATGTCTTGCGGCTGCACTCTTGGCGGTTCCAGAGGCGTCGTAGGCATCAACGATGCGCGCGACCAGGGGATGGCGCACAACGTCGGCACTGGTGAAATGGGTGAAGGCGATGCCGCGCACATTGCGCAGGATCTGGACGGCATCGACCAGGCCGCTTTTCTGCGTGCGCTGCAGGTCGATCTGCGTCACGTCGCCGGTGACGACGGCCTTGCTGCCGAAGCCGATGCGCGTCAGGAACATCTTCATCTGTTCCGGCGTCGTGTTCTGCGCTTCGTCAAGGATGATGAAGGAATGGTTCAGCGTGCGGCCGCGCATATAGGCGAGCGGTGCGATTTCGATCACCTGCTTCTCGAACAGCTTCTGTACGCGATCGAAACCAAGCAGGTCGTATAGTGCGTCATACAGCGGGCGCAGGTAGGGATCCACCTTCTGTGCCAGGTCGCCGGGCAGGAAGCCGAGGCGTTCGCCGGCTTCGACAGCCGGACGGGTAAGCACGATGCGCTTGACCGCGTCCCGCTCGAGTGCATCTACGGCGCATGCCACGGCGAGATAAGTCTTGCCGGTCCCTGCGGGGCCGACGCCGAAGGTGACGTCATGTTCGAGGATTGCCTTGATGTACTGACTCTGGTGCGGGGTGCGCCCCCGCAGATCGTGGCGGCGCGTTTTCAGGGCAGGAATGGCTTCTTCTTCCGCCTCCGGGCTTTCTTCCTTCGCCTCGCCATTGACTTGCGTGACGGCGCGCTGCTCGACCAGGGCGAGCTGGATGTCCTCGACCGAAATCGCCTTCTCTGCGATCTGGTAGAAGTTCTCCAGGAGTTCGACTGCGCGTGGCGCATTAGAGCCGCTGACGACGAACTTCTCGCCGCGGCGGAAGATGGTCACGTCGAGGGCGGCGGAAATCTGGCGGAGGTTTTCATCCATCGGCCCGCACAGGTGCGCCAGCCGCTTGTTGTCCAGCGGCTCCGGGATAAAATGTTGCGGTTGGGCAGGAATTTTTGTTTTCAAAATGGATTGTTGGTCTCGCTGAGATTCACTGTTTGATGACAAGTTCTCCGCGCAGCGAATGCGGGTAGGCGTGGACGATGTTGACGTCGAGCATCCGGCCGACCAGGCGCGCGCCGTTTGGGCCGCCGTCGAAATTCACGACGCGGTTGCTCTCGGTGCGACCCTGGAGTTCGTTCGGATTCTTCGTTGTCGGGCCCTCGACGATGATGCGCTGCACGCTGCCGACCATGCTGTCGCTGATGCGTCGGGCATTCTCTTCGATCGTCGCCTGCAAGCGCATCAGGCGCTTGAGCTTGACGTCGTGCGGCGTGTCGTCGTGCAGGTTGGCGGCCGGGGTGCCGGGACGCGGGCTGAACAGGAAGCTGAAGCTGCGGTCGAAGCCGACGTCTTCGATGAATTTCATCAGGGCTTCGAAGTCCGCTTCGGTTTCTCCCGGGAAGCCGACGATGAAGTCGCTTGCGATGCAGATGTCGGGGCGAACTTCCCGCATACGGCGGATCACCGACTTGTACTCCAGCGCCGTATAGCCGCGCTTCATCGCCATCAGGATGCGGTCGGAGCCATGCTGTGCCGGCAGGTAGAGGTGGTTCGCCAGCTTCGGCACCTTGGCGTAGGTGTCGATCAGGCGCTGCGTGAATTCCTTTGGGTGGCTGGTGACGAAGCGGATGCGTTCGATGCCGGGAATCTCAGCCACGTACTCGATCAGCAGCGCGAAATCGGCGATTTCGCCGTCGGCCATCAGGCCGCGATAGGCGTTCACGTTCTGGCCGAGCAGCGTGATCTCCTTGACCCCCTGTTCGGCGATCAGCGCCACCTCGGCGAGCACGTCGTCGAAGCGGCGCGATACTTCCTCGCCGCGGGTGTAGGGCACGACGCAATAGCTGCAGTACTTGCTGCAGCCTTCCATGATCGAGACGTTGGCCACGCCGCCTTCCACCTTCGCCGGCGGCAGGTGGTCGAACTTCTCGATTTCAGGGAAGCTGATATCGACCTGCGAGCGGCCGCTCTCGCGGCGCTTGCTGATCAGGTCGGGCAGGCGGTGCAGGGTCTGCGGGCCGAACACGACGTCGACGTAGGGCGCGCGCTTGATGATCGCATCGCCTTCCTGGGAGGCCACACAGCCGCCCACGCCGATGACGAGGTCGGGACGGGCCAGCTTCAGCTCGCGCAGGCGGCCGAGGTCGGAGAAGACCTTCTCTTGCGCCTTCTCGCGCACGGAGCAGGTATTGAGCAGGATGACGTCGGCGTCTTCCGGCGTATCGGTTTTGACCAGGCCCTCGGATACGTTGAGGACATCTGCCATCTTGTCCGAGTCGTACTCGTTCATCTGGCAGCCGAAGGTCTTGATGAATACTTTTTTCGGCATGGCTATTGTTGCAAGGGATTGATTTGCTTCGCGACCGGCTGGCGCGCCTCTTCCGGCGTCAGGATCCAGATGCGGTCGATTTCGCTGTGGCTGTCTTCGGTGTAGTTCACCACCAGTTCCGACCCGCGCAATGCGGCCGGCATCTCGATGAGGTTGTTCTCGTTCCAGATCCGCGCCCCGGGCGCCAGCCTGCGCAGCTTGCCGTCAATGGCAATTTCCGGGTGTCCGCCGGGCGTCAGTTTTCCGCGCTTGGTCGGCGCCGGGAACGGGCGTTCGAATGCCATTGCAGGGACGGCAAGCACGGTGGAAAGGCAGATGGTGAGGAAGGGTCGACGCCACATCTCATACCCCGTTTCGTCGAAACGCTGCGCAGCAGCGAACAAGATTGGAATCCGCTGGGACGCATGGCGGAACCGGTTCCGGAGCGTCCCGCAGGCGCGAAGCCCGCGACCAGGAACGGTGCATCGGGGCGTGCGAATTATATCATTCGGCGCCCTTGGCCAGAGAGGGCTGGCGTGATGTGCCTTCGCAGGATTGGGGGGCGGAAAAACAAAATGGGTTACGAGCGAACTCGTAACCCATCGGTATTTGGTGGTGATAGGTGGACTTGAACCACCGACCCCAGCATTATGAGTGCTGTGCTCTAACCAGCTGAGCTATATCACCAAAAAAGAGCCCTAGATTATGTCGTATGCCGTAACGCTTGTCAACATGCCTGGGCGTTGCCTGCAAAAAAAATCTAGCCTTGGGCTGCCTTTGCCTTATCGACCTGGTGAAGCACCTGGGCTGATGCGTCCGGCGCGAGGCAATCGACGACAATCCGCTCGGGCATGGCGCGCAGCCAGGTCAACTGCCTTTTCGCCAGCTGCCTGGTCGCGGCGATTCCCTTATCGCGCATGCTTGCACGGTCCACCGTGCCATCGAGGAATTCCCACGCCTGACGGTAGCCGACGCAACGCATGGACGGCAATCCAAGGTGCAGGTCGCCACGTGCCCGCAGTTTTGCTACTTCGTCAATCAGACCGTCTTCGGCGAGCATGGCATCGAAGCGCGCGGCAATCCGGGCGTGCAACACGACGCGGTCCGAGGGCTCCAGCGACAGGGGGAGCAGTTCGAAGGGCAGGGGCTCTTTCGTTGTCCCGGACAGCAATTGCGACATGGGGCGTCCGGTCAGTTCGTGGATTTCCAGCGCGCGCTGGATGCGCTGCGAATCGTTCGGCTTGAGGCGCGAGGCCGTTTCTGGATCGATTGCCGCCAGCTTCGCATGCAAGGCCGGTACGCCAAACTCGGCGGCCTCCGCGTCCAGCCGGGCGCGGACTTCGGGATCCGCCTCAGGCAACGCATCGAGGCCGTCGCGCAGCACCTTGAAGTACAGCATGGTCCCGCCGACCAGCAGCGGCAGGCGGCCGCGCTGCACAATATCGTCCACCAGTCGCAGCGTGTCCTGCCGGAATTGCATGGCCGAATAGGCATCGAGCGGGTCGAGGATGTCGATCAGGTGATGCGGGACGGCGGCGCGTTCTTCCGGCGTCGGCTTTGCCGTGCCGATGTCCATGCCGCGGTAGACCAGGGCGGAATCGACCGAGATGATCTCTGAAGGGATATGGCGCGCGACTTCCAGGGCGGCGGCGGTTTTGCCCGACGCGGTCGGGCCCATGATCGCCACCGCAAGCGGCTTTTGGGGAATGCTCACAATGCTATTGCCCGCGCAGGAACAGTTTGTCGAGGTCGGTAAGCGCGAGCTGCACCCAGGTCGGGCGGCCGTGGTTGCACTGGTCGGACCGCTCGGTCGCTTCCATCTGGCGCAGCAAGGCGTTCATCTCGGGCAAGGTCAGCGCGCGGTTGGCGCGCACCGCCGTATGGCAGGCCAGCGTCCCCAGCATTTCGTTGCGCCGCTCCAGCAGGACGCGGGAGCCGCCGAATTCCCGCAGGTCGCGCAACACATCCCGCGCCAGGCTTTGGGCGTCCGCATTCTTCAGCAATGCCGGAATCGCACGCACCGCCAGCGTGGTCGGCGACAAGGCGCTGATATCGAAGCCGAGCGATTTCAGCGCATCCGGGTTCTCTTCAACGGTTCCGACCTCTACCGGATCGGCGTGGAAGGTGACGGGGATCAGCAGCGGTTGCACCTGCAGCGCATCCGCATCGAGGGCGTTCTTCAGTTGCTCGTACAGTATGCGCTCGTGCGCCGCGTGCATGTCCACCAATACCAGGCCTTTCCGGTTCTGGGCGAGGACGTAAATGCGGTGCAATTGCGCGAGGGCAAAGCCAAGAGGGAATTCTTCGTCGGGCAAGGGTTGCGGCGACGGGGGCACAGCCAGCGGTTGGGGAGACGCTCCGAATGGCGCTGGCGAGGACGGGCTAAACAGCGCACCGTAATCCGCCGTCGTTTGCGCGACGCCCAATCCGGACGCGAACTGCATGCCGAACGAAGCCTGCCGCTGCTCGCGGATCCACGGCAATGCGGCGGAAGACGATACGACCGGCGCGGCGGCTTCGTCGACGGTACCGGGCACCGTCTGCGCCAGCGCGCGGCTGATTGCATGGAAGACAAACTGGTGCACGGCGCGGCTGTCGCGGAAGCGCACTTCGATCTTGGAGGGGTGGACGTTGACATCCACCAGCGCCGGGTCGAGGTCGAGGCCGAGCACGTATGACGGGTAACGATCGCCGTGCAAGACGTCCTGGTAGGCGGCACGCACCGCGTGCGTCAACAGCTTGTCGCGCACGAAGCGGCCGTTGACATAGAAATACTGTGCATCCGCCCGTGCACGCGACGCGGTCGGAAGGCCGACAAAGCCGTGCAGCCGCAAGGGGCCTGCCGATTCGTCCAGCGGCAGACGGGCGCCGGCGAATTCATTGCCGAGGATATGCGCGCTGCGCTTGTCCACCGCGCTGACGTTCCAGTGGTCGATCGTCTTGCCGTTGTGCGACAACGAGAAGGCGACGTCCGGGCGTGACAGCGCAATGCGGCGCACCACTTCCGCGCAATGGCCGAATTCGGTCTGTTCGGATTTGAGGAACTTGCGTCGTGCCGGCGTATTGAAATACAGGTCGCGCACATCGATCGTTGTCCCCAATGCGCCTGAGGAGGGTATGACCTGCGCGGTATGGTCGCCGGAGATCTCCCAGGCGTGCGGTTCCAGCGCGGTGCGCGAGGTGAGCGTCAGTTGCGCCACCGATGCAATGGAGGCAAGGGCTTCGCCGCGGAATCCGAGCGTGCCGACATTTTCGAGATCATCGAGGGACGCGATCTTGGACGTCGCATGACGTGCCAGGGCCAGCGGCATCTGCGCCGGCGGAATGCCGCGTCCATTGTCGGTAATGGCAATGCGTTTGACGCCGCCTTCCTCGAGCCGGATGGTGATGTGCGTAGCACCTGCATCCAGCGCGTTTTCCAGCAATTCCTTGACGACGGCAGACGGCCGGTCGACGACTTCGCCGGCGGCGATCTGGGAAATCAGGTGGTCGGGAAGTGCCTGGATCGGGCGGGGCGGGATATGCGGTGCGTTCATGCGGGAATTATAACGCCGGGGGCGAGGGCTCCCGGACGGGCTTTGTGGCGCTTGTGCCTCGTCGCTGTAAATGTTTGTTCCACCTCTTAATCCGTGGAAAAACCGTGGTGTATGATTCGCCGGTCAGAAACTGGAGTACGTATGGATTTCCTGCAATTCTTCGACATGATCCTGCATGTCGACAAATACCTCGGTACCTTCATCGCTGAGTACGGCACGATGGTGTATGTGGTCCTGTTCTTGATCGTATTCTGCGAAACGGGGCTGGTCGTGCTGCCGTTCCTGCCGGGGGATTCGCTGTTGTTCATCGCCGGCGCGTTTTGCGCGACCGGTGCGATGAATGAGTGGCTATTGATGACCCTGCTGGTGATCGCTGCCGTGACGGGGAATACGGTCAATTACTGGATCGGGCGCGCGATCGGGCAGAAGGTCTTCACGCATGATTATCGTTGGCTGGACAAGGATGCCTTGCGGAAGACGCATGCGTTCTACGAGAACCATGGCGGAAAGACCATCATCCTCGCGCGTTTTGTCCCGGTTGTGCGTACCTTCGCGCCGTTCGTCGCCGGCGTGTCGGCCATGACGTTCACGAAATTCCAGTTCTTCAACATCGTCGGTGCATTGGTCTGGGTGGTTGGCCTGGTAGTGGCGGGCTACTTCTTCGGCAATATCCCTTTCATCCGCAATCACCTCAACACGATCGTCATCGTCGGCGTCGGAGCGGCGGTGATCCCCGTGGCGCTGGGAGGTTTGTGGAAGGTCTATCAGAAGCTGGCGGGGAGCCGGCGCTAGGATTGCGCCACGCAGGAAAAAAAAGAAGCCGCATCTGCGGCTTCTTTTTTTTGGCAATTTTTCCTGCTTATGCAGCAATGTTTTCAATCAGTCCCATTTCCGAACTCGACATCAGCCTGTCGATATCGACCAGGATCAGCATGCGCTGGTCGACCGTACCCAGGCCGATCAGGTAATCCGTATTGAGCGCAGTCCCCATCTCCGGCGCCGGCTTGACCTGGTCGGGCGAGAGCGTGATTACATCGGACACGCTGTCTACCACCATGCCGACGACCCGGCCGTTGATGTTGAGGATGATGACGACGGTGAATTGGTCGTAGGTTGGGGTGCCGAGATTGAACTTGATGCGCATGTCGACGATCGGCACGATGATGCCCCGCAGGTTGACGACGCCCTTGATGAAGTCGGGTGCGTTCGCAATCCGTGTCGGCTCTTCGTAACCACGCAATTCCTGCACTTTCAGGATGTGGATCCCATATTCTTCCTTGCCCAGCGTGAAGGCGAGGAATTCACGTGCTGAGATGTCGTCGGCTGCTTCCGTTGTGGCGGCGGTTGTCTGCATCATGATCCTTGTCCCTTTCTACAAGCTGTCCGGCGTGCTATATGCAACGCCAGGTAACGTAAGAAATTTCTCTTATGCAATAAAGAGTAGCAGACTCTCGGGTACATTGCGATACGGCAGTGCAGTAAAGGCGAGCGGGACCGGATTGCCGGGTAAGACCAGCGGCGTCGAGGGCAGCCGCCGGTTTTGTTAGAACTCTTCCCAGTCTGCTCCGTCCGATCCTGCCTTGACGGTCTGCGGCGGCGCAATCCTGGTGCGTGGCGCGCGCGCGGGAATCTCTGCAGCTTTCGGTTTTGGCAAGGGGGCCGGGCTCGTCTGCGCGGCATGCATGAGGGGAGGCTGGGCAGCGCGCACCTGGCCGTCGTGGAGCTTGAATACGCTGACCACCGTCGACAGGTTGCGCGCCTGTTCCTGCATCGAGCCTGCTGCAGCAGCAGCCTCTTCCACAAGAGCGGCGTTCTGTTGAGTCACGTTGTCCATCTGGATGATGGCCTGGTTGATCTGTTCGATGCCGGCGGTCTGCTCGTTGCTGGCGGCAGCGATCTCGCTGATGATGTCCGTGACGTGGCGAACGCTGGAGACAACCTCGTCCATGGTGCTGCCGGCCTGGTCCACGAGCTTGGCGCCGACGCCCACTTTCTCCACCGAGTCGCTGATCAGGGCCTTGATTTCCTTGGCCGCTGCGGCGGAGCGCTGGGCCAGGTTGCGCACTTCCGATGCGACCACTGCAAAACCGCGCCCCTGTTCACCGGCGCGTGCCGCTTCGACAGCGGCATTCAGTGCCAGGATGTTGGTCTGGAAGGCAATGCCGTCGATCACACCGATGATGTCGACGATCTTCTTCGCCGATTCATTGATCGAGCCCATGGTTTCGACGACCTGGGACACCACGTTACCGCCCTTGACCGCCACTTCCGAGGCCGTCGCGGCAAGCTTGTTGGCCTGCGCCGCGTTGTCGGCGTTGTGCTTCACGGTCGAGGTCAGTTCTTCCATGGAGGAGGCGGTCATCTGCAGGGAGTTGGCTTGGTCTTCCGTGCGCGCAGACAGGTCCATGTTGCCATGCGCGATTTCATTCGATGCGATGGTGATCGTGTCGGTGCCAGCGCGGACTTCGCCGACGATGCGGACCAGGCTTTCGTTCATGTCACGCAAGGCTGCCAGCAGCTGGCCGGTTTCATCCTGCGATTCCGCGACTACCTTCGTGGTCAGGTCACCGTCGGCCACGCGGCGGGCGACGTGAACGGCGTCCTGCAGCGGAGCCGTGATGCTGCGCGTGACATACCATGCGACAAAGGCGCCGACCGCCAGCGCCGCTCCCGCCAGCGCGATAGTGAGCAGGCGGGCATTGTCGTAGATGCTGTCCGCGTCGGCCGATGTCGCCATGGCGAGCTTCTGTTGTTGGGCAATCATCTCGTCGATGGCCTCGAGCCATTTACGTTGGTGCGGCACGACGCTGCTAAGCAGGACAGGGATCACGTCCCCCTGCTTCTTTGCCAGCATCGTCGCCTTCTCCACGCCGGGGGCCGTCGCCGCTTGCGCCTCCGTAATCTTTGCGAGGGTGGCCTTGCCGGATGCATCCACGATGAGCTTGGCCAGTGCCGCCGCGCTCTCCTGATACTCTGCGTTGGCCGCGCCGATCTGCTTGATCTCGGCGTTGACCTCATCCTCGTTGGTCATCACCGACACATTCCGTACTGCGACGGCAACCAGCATGACGGCCTGGCGCATGTCGTTCAATTCCTTGATGACGACATTGTTTTCGTTGATGACCTTTTCCAGGCTGAGATGGATGGTCGACATGCGTGAAAGGCTGGCGATTGCCAGGACGACCAGGAGTACCAGCACCAGGCCGAAACCGAAGCCGAGGCGCGTGCCAATGTGCAGATTGCGGATTTTCATGTGTCTCCCCCGTGACGGGATTGTGCTGCGGTTGCGACTGTTGTGCGCCGCTGAAAAGGATTGCAAGCAGGCCCGAGGGGATGCCAGCACGGATAGACTTGTGCATTGCAAAACCCCGGTGCCGCGCGGTCTTTTCTTGAAATCTGGTATTGCCGCTTCGTACTCTGTCGGTACGTTGTTGCTTGTAATCTATATTAGAACGCAGTTTGCGCGGAGGATCACCTTCGTATTAATACTTATTGAAATGGCACGCCCACGTTCTCTTCCCAGAGCCGCCGACGCACAAGATGACGTAACCGCACTGGTCAAGTCATGCGGTTCTTGGCCAGGGGTGGGTTCTTTGCAAAGTATTTCTTGATGCCCTTGAGGACGGCGTCGGCCATCTGGTCCTGGTAGGCATCGTCGGTAAGCTTGGCTTCTTCTTCCGGATTGGAGATGAACGCGGTTTCGATCAGGATGCTCGGGATGTCCGGCGCCTTGAGAACGGCGAAGCCGGCCTGTTCGACGGCATTCTTGTGGAGGCGGTTGATGCCGCCGATTTCGTTGAGGACGGCCTTGCCGACCTTCAGGCTGTCGTTGATCTGCGCGGTGGTCGACAGGTCGAGCAGGACATGCGCGAGCTGGCGGTCGTGCGACTTGATGTTGACGCCGCCGATCAGGTCGGCCGAATTTTCCTTGTTGGCCAGCCAGCGCGCGGCAGTGGACGAGGCGCCTTTCTCGGACAGGACAAACACCGACGAGCCGCGCGCGGTCGCTTCGATCCATGCATCTGCATGAATGGACACGAACAGGTCGGCCTGCACCTTGCGCGCCTTTTGCACGCGCACATGCAGCGGCACGAAATAGTCGCCGTCGCGCGTGAGCATCACGCGCATGTTCGGCTGGTTTTCGATCTTGCCCTTGAGGCGTTTGGCGATCGCCAGGACAACGTCCTTCTCGCGGCTGCCCGCCCGGCCAATGGCGCCCGGATCTTCGCCGCCATGCCCGGGGTCCAGTGCAATGGTGATCATGCGGGTGAGCGCGGGCGCCTTGTCTTCCCGTGCTTCGGCCTTCGCGGTTTGCACTTCAGGCTGGGTGGGCGGCAGTTCGGGCCTGGTTTCCACCGTGGGTGGCTTGATGTCCGCGGGCTTGTTCCACTCCCCCTTCTGGATCAGCGCGAGGATGGGATCCGCCGGGTTGACCGGATACAGGTCGAAAATCAGGCGGTGGCGATATTCGCCGACCGGCGCGAGCGTAAACACTTGCGGGTTGACCTCTTCCTTGAGGTCGAAGACCAGGCGCACGACATTCGGGCGATTCTGCCCGACACGGACCTGCTTGATGTACGGATCGTTCGGCTGGATCTTCGCCACCAGCTCCTTCAGGGTCGGGCTGAGCTCGAGGCCCTCGATATCGACCACCAGCCGTTCCGGGTCCTTGACGATGAAATGGCTGGTTTTCAGGTTGGTGTCGTTCTCCAGGGTGACGCGGGTGTAGTCTTCGGCCGGCCAGACACGTACGGCCAGGATCTGGGCCGCGTGGGCAGGCAAGGGGGCAAAAACGGAGAGAAGGAGGGTGCCGCCGGCTTTGATGATGGTGCGGCGGGTTCCTGAGGTCACAGATTTGGCGCGAATTTCAAACGGTCGAGGCATTGACTACCCTGGTCGGTCAACCCTTGCAATTCTATATCACGACCGTGCCCGGAGATGCTCAAAAGCACTTTTATGTCTGGCGCCGGCAACACCCCGGCCGCCTTTTCCGGCCATTCGATGACGCAGATGGTGTTTTCGTTGAAATGATCCCGGAAGCCGGCGTCGAGGAATTCCTCCGGACTGGCAAGGCGGTAGAGGTCAAAATGGATGATCTCGACGGGTCTGCCGCCGAGCCGGACCGAGTACGGTTCGGCCAGCGTGTAGGTCGGGCTCTTGACGTGGCCTTGATGACCGGCGGCATGCAGCATGGCCCGGGTCAGCGCCGTTTTTCCTGTGCCAAGGTCGCCGTGCAGGTAGATCGTCAGGCCCGGCGCCAGCGCGCGTGCCAGCGAGGTCCCGAGCGCTGCGGTGCCTGCTTCGTCATGCAAGTGAGTCTGGAAGTGCTGCATCTCGTAAAATGGCTTCTTTGGTGTTTTTTCGCGACCGTTTCCCGTGTGTTCGGGAAATCCCGCCTGTCATGACTGCTTCCGATAACAATCTGTCCAACCTCGCACTGGCCATCAAGGCCTGGGGGCGGGAACTCGGTTTTGCCGACATCGGCATCGCCGACGTCGACCTGCGGCATGCGGAACCGGGCCTGCAGGCATGGCTGGACGCCGGGTTCCACGGCGAGATGGATTATATGGCAGCACACGGGATGAAGCGCGCCCGTCCTGATGAACTGGTGCCGGGAACCGTGCGGGTGATCACCGCGCGCATGAACTATCTCCCCCGGGAAGGAGCGGACGACTGGCGCGAAGCGGAGGCAGAGCGGGCGTGCGACCCGCAGCAGGCCGTGATTTCGATCTACGCCCGCGGGCGCGACTATCACAAGGTGTTGCGTGCGCGGCTCCAGCAACTGGCCGATCGGATCCGGACCGAGGTTGGCGAGTTCGGCTACCGCGTATTTACCGATTCGGCGCCGGTCATGGAGGAAGCGCTGGCAGAAAAATCCGGCATCGGCTGGCGCGGCAAGCACACGTTGCTGCTGAGCCGCGAGGCAGGGTCGATGTTCTTCCTCGGCGAATTGTTCACCGACCTGCCCCTGCCGGTCGATCCGCCCGCCGAGCCGCATTGCGGACAATGCCGGGCCTGCATCGACGTCTGCCCGACGCAGGCGATACTCGCACCCTACAAGCTCGACGCGCGGCGCTGCATTTCTTACCTGACCATCGAGCTGAAGGGCAGCATTCCGGTCGACCTGCGCCCGCTGATCGGCAACCGCGTCTATGGTTGCGATGATTGCCAGATTGCGTGTCCGTGGAATAAATTCGCCCAGCGCTCGACGCTGCCGGATTTCGATGTGCGGAACGGGCTGGACGGCAGCACCATGGTGGAGCTGTTTGCCTGGGAGGAGGGCGATTTCAACCAGCGCCTCGAGGGAAGCCCGATCCGTCGCATCGGTCATGAGCGGTGGCTGCGCAACCTGGCAGTCGGCCTTGGCAATGCGGCCGCGCAGCGTCACGGCGACCCCGGAATCGTTGCAGCTCTGTCTGCGCGATTAACGCACCCGTCGGACCTGGTGCGCGAGCATGTCGAATGGGCGCTCGCGCAGCACCGGTGATCAACGTGCCAGGGCGAGCCAGACCGGAATGGTGAATACGGAAAGCACGGTCCCCGCGGAGATCAGGAAGGCAACAAACGGTCCGTTGCCGCCCATCCGTGCCGCCAGTACATAGGCACTGGAGGCGGTCGGCAGGGCGCAGAAGGCGACCGCGATCTGCAGTTGCAGCGGCGGCAGGTTCATCCAGCGGCCGAGCGCATAGCCGAGCGCCGGCAGTGCCACCAGTTTGATGGCGAGGAAGTAGATCGCCAGTCCTTTCGCTTCATGCAATCCCGACAGACGCAGCCCGGCGCCGACAGTCAGCAGACCGACTGCGATGGAGGCGTTGGACATTCGCGAGAGCGTGGCGCTGATCACTTCAGGCACCTGCAGGCCCAGCAGGTTGAAGGTCATGCCTGCCGCAGTCGCCATCAGGAGCGGATTCTTCGCCAGTTCTTGCAAGAGCCCGCCGCCGCGGTGGACGAGCGCGTGGACGGCGGCCATGTTGCAGATCGGGACGGCAAAACCGATGATCAGCGCCATCAGCGAGGTGCCTTCCTCCCCTGCGAGGCGGGATGCGATCGCAAGCGCGATGTAGGAGTTGAAGCGAAAGGCGGTCTGGACGCCCGACTCGAACATCATGTGCGGGCTGCGGAAGAGCAGTTTCGCCAGCCAGCCCAGCGCGATGGCGCACGCCACGCCGATCAGCGCCACCTGCAGCATTTTTCCTGTGGTGCCGAAGTCGAAAGGCGTGCGCGAGGTCGTGTAAAACAGAAGCGCCGGGAAAAGGAAGTAGTAGATCAGCTTTTCCAGCCCACTCCAGAATTGCGGTCCCCAATCCGTGTAGCGCATCAGCAGGAAGCCGAGCAGGATCAGCGCAAAGTCAGGAAAGAGAATGGTGGCGATCGACATGGAACGGGGCGGGATTTCGGTGAAGAACTGGCAATCTTACCGACTATTCCATCGTCGCGCCCTCAGGGATGTCGCTTATTCGAGGCTTACTTGAGCAGCCTTGCCAGCTCCACGGCGGTTTTCACATTCATCTTGTCGAAGATGTGCGCACGATGCACTTCCACCGTGCGCATGCTGATGCCGAGCTCGTCGGCAATCACCTTGTTCATTTTGCCGACAAGGATGAGGTCGAGCACTTCCCGTTCCCGGATAGACAGCGTGGCAAGGCGCGTGTGCACTTCCGCTGCCGCGCCGGCTTCGCGCGATGCAGCAAGGGCTTCCTCGACGCGGTCCATCAGCTTGTTGTCGTTGAACGGTTTCTCGAAGAAGTCGAACGCGCCGCGCTTGAGCGTATCGACCGCCATCGGCACATCGCCGTGTCCGGTCAGGAAAATCACCGGCAGGCGGCGGGTCAGGCCGCGCGTGGACAGGGTGTCGAAGAGTGCCGCGCCGCTCATGTCCGGCATGCGCACGTCGAGCAGGATGCATTCTCCCTGCGGGTCGAAGTCCTTTTGCGCTTCCAGCGCGGCCAGGAAGGCGGTGCCACTTTCGTACGCACTGGTTTCGATGGCGCGTGAGCGCGCGAGCCACGTAAGCGAATCGCGTATTACCTCTTCGTCATCAACGATGTGCAGCATGCTGTCTCCTCGTATCCGGACGTGTGCCGCCGCCCGTTACGTTTGCATTATAGTGAGTTGTCGCACGGCAAGGCCAGTTCGCGCCGTATTGTTGAGCTTACTTGAGCTCCGCGGACGCGGATTCCACTACATTTTCCGCCAGAACCGGCAGCGAAAACCGGAAAATGGTTCCACCCGCGGGATTGTTCGCATGCACCAGCGTGCCGCCATGGAATTCCACCGTCGTCCTGCAAATATTGAGCCCCATGCCCATGCCTTCCGCCTTGGTGGAGAAGAAAGGCGAGAACAGGCGCTCCGCCACTTCCTGCGGAATGCCATGACCCTGGTCAATGACGGAAATCACCACGTTGCGCTGCCCGCCCGGATCGGCATCCTGTTCTGCGGTGATGCGCAGGATGCGGCGTTCGGGCGCCACGTCCTGCATTGCTTCGATCGCGTTGCGGGTCAGGTTGAGGAGGACTTGCTCGAGCATGACACGGTCGGCCAGGACCGGGGGGAGCTGCGGCGCCACCTGTACCTGGATCGCGACAAAAAACTGCCGGGCCTGCAGCTCCACGAGGGGAATCACGCTGTCGATCAGCGACTGCACCGCAATCGGTTCGCGGCTCGGCTCACGCCGTTTTACGAAGGTATGGACACTGCGGATGATGTGTCCGGCGCGCTGTGCCTGCGTGCTCGCCTTTTCCAGAGCCGGCTTGAGGACCTCGGGATCGAAGCGGATGCCTTTTGCCGCGCTGTTCTCGATCAGGTTAAGGGCGCCCGTCGTATAGCTCGAGATTGCCGCCAACGGCTGGTTGAGCTCGTGGGCCAGCGTTGAGGCGATTTCACCCATCGTGGCCAGGCGGGCGCTCGCCTGCAGTTTTTCCTGCTGGCGCCGGTTCAGGTCTTCCACGCGCTTGCGATCGGAGATGTCGAGGATGGAGCCCATCCAGCCCGTCTGCTTGCCGCTATCGTCCACCAGCGGTGACTCGAAGATCAGCACCGGGAAGCGCTCGCCATTCGACCGCTGGAAAATCGTCTCGAACTGCGGGGTCACCGTTCCTGCCAGGACCTGCGTGAAACGCTGCTTGTACTCGTTCATCGCCTCGGGCGCCCAGTAAGGCATCGGCGGGGCCTTGCCGATGAGTTCTTCCGCCGGGAATCCGACCATTTCGCAGAATGCCGGGTTGACATAGGTGATCCGGCCTTCCAGGTCACGCGCGCGCAGGCCGGTCATCAGCGAGTTTTCCATTGCAGTACGAAATACGACCTGCTGACGCAACGCACCTTCCGCCGCGAGGCGGCGGTTGATATCGCGCCACAGCGCAATCAGGCTCCAGATCAGGCCTACCGAAAGCGCAATGACCGAGCCGACCAGGAGGTTGGGCAAGAGTTTCGGCGCGTTCTTGACGCTGTTGGTGCGCAGTGTGAGGCTGGCGTAAGGTACCTCCAGCGCCCGGCTGTGGGTGTAAACATTCCGCCCCGGACCACCTGCTGCACGACGCGCAATGATCGCGTCATCGCCGTCGGTGAGCACGATTTCATTATCCTGGGCGAACCACCACGGCACCATTTCATCCAGGATGCTGGTGACGGAATAGCTCGCCACGAGGCTGCCGAGGTACTGCTCGCCCAGGTAGAGCGGGACATGGTAATCCATCAGCATGGGACCATTCAGGCCGGGCGGCGGGGCAGGCTGGCTGTACTGCGGCGTCTTGGTCGCGCGTGCGCGTTCGGCCGTGATGCGCGAGCTCGACGAAAGGTCGGTCAGCGCGATGGAGGAATCGTCGGTGGACACGATTGTCTTCCCTTGAGGGTCCAACCAGACGATGCGATTCAGCTCGCGATTGTTGCGGATGAGGATCGCCATGCGCTCCTGCAGTCGCTTGCCCGACAGGTATCCGGTACTGATTTCGTTGCCGATCAGCCGGATGCTGTCTTCGTTGCGATCCAGCTGGAAGCGGATGGTCTGTTCCACCCACAAGGTGTCGGCAATCAGCTGTTCCTGGCGTTCGTTCGCTTCCATCTGCTGCGCCTGCCATGGCAACCACAGCATGGTCGAGACGAACAGCAGTACCAGCAGCATCGGAACCAGCCAGTGCCAGATGCGCCTGCGGCCAGGGAATCTGAACAGCGATGCGAGTTGTTTGTTAAGCATGATCGGGCGTGTTAGCGTAGGCGCCGGGCGGGATGGTGGCGGTTGCATTGCCAAGGCTCCAGTGTAGCCGACTGTCAATGGGCTTTACCGGTTCTCCATTGTGGTTATCCACAGTTGTAGCGGCAAACACGCACCGTGACAATGTTCTAACCGGAAGTCTATTCCTATCTCTTGAGCATGGTATCCCCATGAAACTGGTCGCATGGCTTCTCGCCATTCCCGCATTCCTTGCAAGTTTCTGTGCGCACGCGCAGGCACCGGCGCAGGCCCCCATCGTCATCAAATTCAGCCACGTCGTTGCCAGCGACACTCCCAAGGGCAAGGCCGCCGAGCGTTTCAAACAACTTGCCGAAAAGGCAACCGGCGGCCGGGTTCGCATCGACGTGTATGCCAATAACCAGCTCTACAAGGACAAGGAAGAGCTGGAAGCGCTGCAGCTCGGCGCAGTGCAGATGCTCGCGCCGTCGCTTGCCAAATTCGGCCCGCTCGGCGTGCGCGAGTTCGAAGTGTTCGACCTGCCGTACATATTCCCGACCAAGGAAGTGCTTTACCGGGTGACCGAAGGGCCGGTCGGGCAGGGCTTGCTGAAGAAGCTGGAGTCCAAGGGAATCACGGGTCTCGCTTTCTGGGACAACGGCTTCAAGGTCATGTCCTCGAACAAGCCGCTCAGGACGCCCGGCGATTTCAAGGGACTGAAAATGCGCATTCAGCCATCAAAAGTCCTTGACGCCCAGATGCGAGCCCTCGGGGCCAGTCCGCAGGCGCTGTCTTTCAACGAGGTTTATCAGGCGCTGCAGAGCGGCGTGGTCGACGGGACAGAAAACCCGCCATCCAATTTCTATACGCAGCGGATGCATGAATTGCAGCGCCACCTCACGGTTTCCAACCACGGATATCTGGGGTATGCGGTCATCGTCAACAAGAAGTTCTGGGATGGCCTGCCGTCCGGCATCCGTACCGCGCTCGAAGGCGCAATGAAGGAGGCGACAAAGTACGCCAACGCCATTGCGCAGAAGGAGAACGAGGAAGCCATGGAAGCCATCCGCAAGTCCGGCAAGACCTCAATCTATGTCCTGTCCGAGAAGGAACGGGAAGAGTGGCGTCGCGCGCTGCTCAGCGTGCACAAGGAAATGGAGCCCCGTATCGGCAAGGACTTGCTCGCCGAGGTGTACCGCGAAGCGTCGGCGTATACCGGCAGGTAGGGCGCGAAAATCCGGAACGGGCGCGATGCCGATTCCGGCTTTTCACATTCCGAAAGAAGGAATTTTCAGCGAAAGTCGCATGAAATCAACGCGTTGCACTATTGGGACGCGTTGGCATAAAGAATGCAGGAGAGGATCAGCATCATTATGCTGACGGTATGCATACCGTCCTTAGTCCAACAAGTTGAGGAGATAAGACATGAAGTTGAACAAGCTGTTGTGTGCGCTCGTATCCGGTTTTGCCTTTGCAGCTTCGGCGCACGCAGATAATTTCCCCAGCAAGCCCATTACCTTGATCGTTCCCTTTGCCCCCGGCGGAACAACCGACATCGTCGCCCGCATCGTGGCCGACAAGCTGGGCAAGGAGCTCGGCCAGACGGTTGTGGTGGAAAACCGTGGTGGTGGCGGTGGCAGCATTGGCGCCGCAGCGATTTCCAAAGCCGCCCCGGACGGCTATACCATCGGCGTCTCGACCGTTTCCACGCATGCCGTCAATGCGGCCTGCAATCCCAAGCTCGGCTATGACCCGATCTCCGGTTTTGCGCCGATCACCAACATGGCGCGCACGCCGAACGTGCTGACGGTGAACGCCAAGTTCCCCGCGCAGGATTTCAAGCAGTTCCTTGAGCAAGTGAAAAAGAGCCCGGGCAAGCTGAACTATGCCACCTCGGGTACCTGCAGCATCCAGCACATGGTGGGCGAGCAGTTCAAGGCATCGACGGGAACGTTCATCCTGCATATCCCGTACCGCGGCGCCGGTCCTGCACTCAATGACCTCCTCGGCGGCCAGGTCGACATGATGTTCGACAACCTGCCGTCTTCCATGTCGCACATCCAGTCCGGCAAGCTGCGTCCCCTCGCGATCGCGTGGAACAAGCGTCTCGATGCCCTGCCGAATGTGCCGACCTTCGCTGAACTCGGCCTGAAACAGGTGAACGACCCCGCATGGTACGGGCTCGTCGCTCCGCCGAAGACGCCGGAAGACATCGTCAAGAAGATCAATGCAGCGGCGGTGAAGGTATTGAACATGCCTGACGTCAAGGATCGTCTGAAGCAGCAGGGTGCGGAGCCGGTGGGCAATACGCCGGCCGAGCACGCTGCAGAAATCAAGGCCGAACTCGACAAGATGAAAAACGTTGTTACCAAGCAGGGGATCAAGTTCGACGCTTCCTGATCGTCGCCGGCTTGACCGTGCCCGATGGCCGCCGCCTTGCATACCCTGCAGCGGCGGTTTTTTTTGCCCAATGTGGTTATCCACCATTGAGAATCATGGACAAGCAGGCAATAATTTCGAATCTGAACCGCAGTGTTCCTTCGGTTTTTCCGATTGAAAGCTGCTTGTACGGTTGGCAATATTCGGGATTGCGCGTTTTTCGGGCCTGCCTGGCGACCGATCCAGGCGCCGAAGCGGCTTCCCTGCTCCCCAACCTCCCCGTTCAACAAATCTAGCCTATTGGGATCATTATGGACTTCTCTAATCCACAGTTCTGGGTCGCACTCATGCAGATCGTCGCCATCGACATCGTGCTGGGTGGCGATAATGCAGTCGTGATCGGCCTTGCCTGCCGACGCCTGCCTGACCATCAGCGAAGGCTGGGCATACTGTGGGGCATGGCCGGCGCGATCGGCCTGCGTGTCGTATTGATCTTCTTTGCGGTCACCCTGCTGGCCGTACCCTACCTCAAGCTGGTCGGCGCCGTGTTGCTGCTGTGGATTGGCGTGAAACTGCTGCTGCCCGAAGACGATGAGGGTGGGCACAATATTGAAGCCGGCGCAACGCTGGCAGCGGCGATCAAGACCATTATCGTGGCAGATGCCGTCATGAGCCTCGACAACGTGATCGCCATCGCCGGTGCCGCGAAGGACAGCATGTTCCTGATCGTTTTCGGCCTGCTCCTCAGCATTCCCATCATCATGCTCGGCAGCCAGCTCGTGATTCGCCTCATGGATCGCTTCCCGATCGTCATCGTTGCCGGCGGCGCCTTGCTGGGTTGGATTGCAGGCGGCATGGCAGTGAGCGACGTGGCCTTGGGCAGCTGGTTTGAATCCGTGCTGCCGGCATCCAAGTGGATTGGACCGATCGTTGGTGCCATCTTCGTTGTCATCGTCGGCAAGCTGCTTGCTGCGCGGGCGGAGGCGAAAGGCAGGGAGCCGCTGGAAGACCTGGCTTCCAAAAAATCCGAAGGCAGCGGCGCACAGTAATGCGCCCCCATTCCACCGTAATGACAAATATCATCTCGGAGAAGAACGATGCAAAAAATACTATTGGCGGTTGACGGGTCCGAAAGCGCATTGCATGCGGCAGCGTATGTTGCCAAACGTGTGGGTGCAGCCAAGGATGGATATCAGGTCCACCTGGTGAATGTGCAGTACCCGTTGCATGGCAGCGTCGCAGCCTTTGTCGAAGGCACGCAGATCAAGCAATATCACCACGACGAGGGCATGAAGGTGCTGGCTTCTGCCCGTGCGCAACTGGATGCGGCAGGTGTTCCCTGCGAAGTGCATTTGTTTGTCGGTGAGCCTGCTGAAGTGATCACGCGTTTTGCGAAAGAGCAGGGATGTGACGAGATCGTGATCGGCACCCGCGGCCTGTCCGGCATCTCCAGCCTGCTGGTCGGCTCGGTCGCAACCAAGATCATCCATCTTACCGACGTGCCGGTGCTGCTCGTCAAGTAAGAAATCCGCTTCCGCATTGCGGCACATCCGCGGCCGGCGCGGTCACGTTGATCGTGCCGGTCTCTTCCCCTCAGATATCCAGCATGTGTTGCCGGTTTGCCATGCATCTATTGCGTGAGCAGGCGGGATGCGTTTGCCAGTTGCAATAGTGGCATCCTCACTGCGGCTTTCCACAATTGTTTGTGGAATAGCCACTCGCAATAATGGTGCATGGAGGCACACTTGCTGCTGTAAATACGTGTGCATCAAATAAGTCTCCAGAAGGAATCAACGCACACGGCTGTTTTTTGTACCAAATACCAATTATTGGAGGAGTGACACTCATGAATCTCAAGCCTTTGCGCTTTGTTGCAGGTCTCGCGCTGGTTGCCAGCACTGCTGCCTTTGCACAGTCCTATCCCGCGAAAACGATCACCGTGATCGTCCCGTTTGCAGCAGGTGGTCCGACCGACACGGTTGCGCGCCTGGTCGCCCAGTCGATGGGCAAGACGCTCGGCCAGCAGGTCATCATCGAGAACGTCGGCGGCGCCGGCGGCACGATCGGTGCTGCTCGCGTGGCCAAAGCTGACCCGGACGGCTACACGCTGTTGCTGCATCATATCGGCCAATCCACCGCCCCGGCGCTCTACCGCAAGCTGTCCTACAACGCAATGGACAGCTTCGAGCCGGTCGGCCTGATTACTGATGTGCCGATGACCTTTGTTGCCCGCAAGGACTTCCCGGCGAAGGACTTCAAGGAACTGCTCGCCTACGTCAAGGCCAACAAGGAAAAGGTCACGTACGCCAATGCCGGCGTGGGCTCCGCTTCGCACCTTTGCGGCATGCTTTTCATGAGCGCAATCGACACCGACCTGACCACGGTCCCTTACAAGGGAACCGGGCCGGCGATGAACGATCTGCTCGGCGGCCAGGTTGACTTCATGTGCGACCAGACCACCAACACCACCAGCCAGATCAAGAGCGGCAAGATCAAGGCCTATGGTGTGACCACCAAGACGCGCGTTGCGTCGCTCTCCGACCTTCCCACGCTGCATGAGTCCGGGCTCCCGAACTTCGAAGTCGCCGTGTGGCATGGGCTTTACGCACCGAAGGGTACGCCGAGGCCAGTGGTCGATACGCTCTCCAAGGCACTCCAGACCGCACTCAAGGATCCTACTGTCAAGCAGCGTTTCGGCGAGTTGGGTACCGAGCCAGTTGCCGAGGCTCGCGCAACACCTGATGCTCACCGCGCATTCCTGAAAGCGGAAATCGACAAGTGGAGCCCGGTCATCAAGAAGGCCGGTGTGTACGCTGACTGATCATCCATCACTACTGTCATCACTTTGCCGTAATCTGCGAACCGTAGCGGGCAACGCCTGCTACGGTTTGTTGCGGTCAATCGGAAGCAGATCCGATGGCCGGAAAATGGGATAAGATGCCCCTTGACCGCTTGGGCTGTTGCTGCAGTGCGCAGGAAGGCATTACTCCCATCGATTCAATAAGTAGAAGGAGATCGCTTTGCCATCGTTCATTCGCGACCCCAAGGATTTCTGGTCCGGGGTCATCTTTGTCATCTTCGGCCTCGCCGCCGTCATCATCGGGCGCGATTACTCGATGGGCACCGCCGGCAGAATGGGGCCGGCTTACTTTCCCACCATCCTCGGCGGATTGCTTACGTTGATCGGCCTGGTCGGCGTTGTCCGTTCCATGGTCAAGTCCGGTGGTCCGGTCGGTCGTTTCGCGATACGCGAAATTTTCCTCGTCATGCTCGCAGTCGTGGTGTTCGGCGTCCTGGTGCGCGGCGCCGGCCTTGCCATCAGCGTCATCCTGCTGGTCATGGTCAGCGGATACGCCAGCGTCAAATTCAAACCTGGTCCCTACCTTCTGCTGGCGGTTGGACTGGCTGTGTTCTGCGTGCTGGTTTTCGTCAAGGCGCTCGGCCTGCCGATGCCCATGTTCGGGCCTTGGCTCGGTTTCTAGAGGGAAGACGTCATGGAAATTCTCAGTAACCTGGCGCTCGGATTCGAAACCGCCCTGTCTCTGTCCAACCTGCTGTACTGCCTGATCGGCGTGTTCCTCGGTACCGCCATCGGCGTGCTGCCCGGCCTTGGACCAGTCGCCACCATCGCGATGCTCTTGCCGGCGACCTTCTCGCTGCCGCCCATCTCGTCGCTGATCATGCTCGCCGGCATCTACTACGGTGCCCAGTACGGTGGTTCCACTACAGCCATCCTGGTTAACCTGCCCGGTGAATCCTCGTCAGTCGTGACCGCCATCGACGGCTACCAGATGGCGCGAAACGGACACGCCGGCAAGGCGTTGGCCACTGCCGCTATTGGTTCCTTCTTCGCCGGTACCGTTGCCACCATCCTGCTGGCCCTGTTTGCGCCGCCGCTGGCTGACCTGGCGCTGACTTTCGGCCCCGCGGAGTACTTTTCGCTGATGGTCCTCGGCCTGGTGGCGTCGGTCGTGCTGGCCCACGGTTCGCTGCTGCGCGCCATCGGCATGATCGTGCTGGGTCTCCTGCTCGGCCTGGTCGGCACCGACGTCAACTCCGGCACGCCGCGCTATACCTTCGACCTGCCGCAACTTGCCGACGGCATCAACTTCGTCGTAGTTGCCATGGGTATGTTCGGTCTCGGTGAAATCATCTCCAACCTCGAGCATGAAGAATCGCGTTCGCTGGTGATGAAAAAGGTGACTGGCCTGATGCCGACCAAGGACGATCTCAAACGCATCATCGCGCCGATCCTGCGCGGTACCGGCCTGGGTTCGATGCTTGGTATCCTGCCCGGCGGCGGTGCGATGCTGGCGTCCTTCGTGTCTTACTCCATCGAGAAGAAGGTATCGAAGAACTCGGCCAACTTCGGCAAGGGCGCCATCGAAGGCGTGGCGGCACCTGAATCGGCGAACAACGCCGGTGCACAGACCTCGTTCATCCCGATGCTGACCCTGGGCATTCCGTCCAACCCGGTGATGGCGCTGATGATCGGTGCGATGATCATCCAGGGCATCCAGCCGGGCCCGGCCGTGGTGACAGAACAGCCGGCACTGTTCTGGGGCATCATCGCCTCGATGTGGATCGGCAACTTCTTCCTGATCGTGCTGAACCTGCCGATGATCGGGCTGTGGGTCCGCATGATCATGGTGCCGTACAACTTCCTGTTCCCCGGCATCCTGGTATTCTGCGCCATTGGCGTGTTCAGCCTGAACAACAGCGAATTCGATGTGTTCATGATGGCGGGCTTCGGCTTGTTCGGTTACATCTGCTCGAAGCTGGAGATGGAACCGGCACCGATGCTGCTGGGCTTCATCATCGGTCCCATGATGGAAGAGTACCTGCGGCGCGCGCTGCTGCTGTCGCGCAGCGACCCGATGGTCTTCCTGCAGCGTCCGGTTTCGGCAACGATGCTGGCGTTGGCGGTTCTGGCCATGGTTGTCGTTCTCAGTCCGAACCTGCGCAAGAAGCGTGAGGAAGCGTTCGAAGAGTAAGTTCGATAGCATCCAGTCAATCGGCGTGTTTCGGAAACGGACACGCCGATTTTCTTTGTGGCAGGCGAAGTGCAAGGTGCGGAAACGTCCGGGATTTTGATTTATCCTAACGCCATGCATGCACAGCAGAACAGCCGCCTGTTTTCCGCCATCGTCGAGGCCCCATTCGGTGCCATCGGTATACGCACCGACGCGGGAGTGTTGCAGGAGATGGTATATCTTCCGCGCAGCTTCAATGAAAAGGCGCCCGTGGACGCGCTGTCCGAGCGCGCGTCCCGGCAGGTTGAGCGATACCTGAAGGAGGCGGATTTTCGCTTCGATCTCCCTTTGGCGGAGGTCGGCACCGCATTCCAGCGGCGTGTGTGGGATTCCATTGCGGCGATTCCGCGCGGTGAGGTGTTGACCTACGGACAAGTCGCGAAGCTGATCCGATCTGCACCGCGCGCCGTAGGGCAGGCCTGTGGTGCGAACTGGTTTCCACTCGTCATTCCCTGCCATCGTGTCACGGCTTCCGGTGGCCTCGGCGGTTTTTCCAATCATGACGATGAAACCGGCTTCCATCTCGGCGTCAAGCGATGGCTGCTCGCCCACGAGGGTGTCAAGGGCTATTGATGACAGAAGCGCCGACTGCAAGCCAAGCTTCCATCGACGAATTCTGCGATACATTGTGGCTGGAAGACGGACTTGCAAAGAACACCCTCGATGCCTATCGGCGCGACATGGCACTGTTTGCCGCCTGGCTGGATGCCGAAAGGGGAAAGAGCCTGTATGCGGCGACCGATACCGACATCCACGCGTATTTCGCGGCCAGGCACGCGGACACCAAGGCGACGTCGGCCAACCGGCGGCTTGCCGTCCTGAAGCGTTTCTATCAGCTGGCATTGCGGCAAAACCGCGTCGCAGCCGATCCGTGCCTCAAGATCAAGTCAGCCAAACAGCCGCCACGCTATCCGAAGACATTGTCGGAGGCGCAGGTCGAGGCACTGCTTGCTGCTCCCGACGTAAACAGTCCGCTCGGCTTGCGCGACCGCACAATGCTCGAACTGATGTACGCAAGCGGCCTGCGGGTGTCGGAACTGGTGTTGCTCAAGACAATCGAAGTCGGCATGAACGAAGGCGTGCTCCGGATCACGGGGAAGGGCAGCAAGACACGCCTTGTGCCGTTCGGTGAAGAGGCACGGGGATGGATTGAGCGTTACCTGAAGGAGGGACGTCCTGTGATTCTCAACGGGCAGGTGGATGACGCACTCTTTGTCACCGCGCGCGGCAGTGCCATGACGCGGCAGATGTTCTGGACTCTCATCAAGAAACATGCGTTGCGGGCTGCAATCAATGCACCCTTGTCACCGCATACCCTGCGGCATGCGTTTGCCACCCATCTCCTCAACCATGGTGCCGACCTGCGCGTCGTGCAGCTGCTGCTCGGACATGCGGATATTTCTACAACGCAGATCTATACGCACGTCGCGCGCGAGCGGTTGAAGACGCTGCATGCCGCGCATCATCCGCGAGGTTAGCGGAGTGCGCGCCAGATGAAGATCCTGCTCATCGTCATCGGCTGTATTTCCGTCGTGCTGGCGATCCTCGGCGTATTCCTGCCGCTGCTGCCGACGACCCCTTTTTTGCTGCTGGCATCGGCATGCTTCGTGCGCAGTTCGAACCGCTTGCACAGATGGTTGCGCCATCATCCGATATTCGGCGAATATCTCCGCAACTTCGAGGACAAGCGGGCACTGCCCCTGCGCGCGAAAGTCGTGGGCCTCCTGCTCCTGTGGCCATCCATGATGTACTCGATCTACCTCGTCAAACCCTTGCTGCTCAAGGGCATGCTGTTGGCCATCGCTGTCGGCGTCACGATCATGATCCTGCGGATGAAAACGCTGGAGGCGATGGAATCGGGGCGAGACGGGGAGTAGGTGCACGGCTTTTTCCTGAAGCGGGAATCAGGGGAGGAATCCATTGCTTTATCTCAATTTGCCCCTCTGCAGAAGTTGGTACATTGGGTAAATGGTGAATTTTTCCCGGATGTCTGCCATGGAAAGCCTGCGTACAATTTCTTATCTTCTTCTGGTTGCCGCTACCTTCGCAGCCACCTATCTGGTCACTCACATCTGACGCTGATGACAGGGCATGCGCGCCTCATCTGCGTGCTTGTCCTGCTCGTTGCCGGAGCCGCACATGCCGATCGCCACGCGCTCCGGAGCTGGTTCGACGATCCGTTCTTCCAGATCGCCGACAGCATGCCGGGGTGCCCGCTGCCACTCGGTCCATTGCTGACCGAATCCGAAATGAAAGCCGAATCGCATTCGCGTGCCGAACGGGGCACGACGTGCTGGCTTACCGGCGCCTGCAGCGAACCGAATGCTTATCTCTATGATGCGGGTATTGCCCGGCATATCCGTGAGCAGGTGACCGTCCCGGGCCCCGCAAGTCTGTGGATTACAGTCAAACGGCGATTTGTCTGGCTCGAAGGATGTGTGTCAGGTCGGGAGCAGGCTGCGGAACTCGAGAAGCGATTGAAGGACGTGCCTCAGGTTGAGCGAGTGCTCGTTGACGTCATGACCGGCGTGGAGGGAAGGCCTCCGTACCGGACGCAGGCGCGCTGAAAGAACAAAAAAACGGGCCGATCAACGGCCCGTTTTTCTTCCTGTCGGCTGCGCTGGAATTACTTGCGTGCGCGGCTGGTGGTCTTTTCCGCAGCTTGTGTAAACTGGGTAACGGCAGAATTCATGTTGGCTTCCATGACTTCCACGGCTTGCTTGGCAGTCTTGTTGAACTGCTCGTAACCGGCGTTGGCGTTGCCGATTGCGGATTTGACGATGGCGATGACGTTTTCGGAACCTGCGGGCGCATTCTTGGAAACGTCTTCAACCAGGGCGCTCATCTTGCGGCCGGTTTCAGCGATCTGCTCTTCGGTCGCGCGGGTGAGTTCAGCCTGTGCGCTGGTGGCGATGCCTGCCAGGTGACGGCCATAAGCGATCGCCTTGGCTGCAGCAGGCTGTGCCTGGGCTGCGGACAGCGAGAAGAACTCTTGCGGATCCTTGGCGCTCAGCAGCTGGCGGGCCGCGATGGAGGAATCCTCGAGGGATGCCTTCGCAACATTCAGGTTCAGGTCGACGACCTTTTCAACGCTCTCGAAGGCCTTGCTGGTCAGGTTGGTGATCAGGGACAGTTGTGCTTCGAAGTTGGCTTTTGCAGCGGTGGAAAACTGTTCGGGAATGGTAAACATGGTTCGCTCCTTGGTAAGTAGGCGGATAATCGGGGGCGGCAGCTTATTGTGCGCCGCAACAATTCCTATTTTATGGCCGGATTCCCCGAAGTCAAGCGGTTTTTTGTGCGACGCACAAAAACGTCCAGAAAATTAAGGTTGAATGCCTTGCCTTATTTATCACACGACCCGTCTATCGAAGCGCGTCAGCCTGCCTTTTGACTGAAGTATTGACTCCGCTCAAACACAAGACTCCGCGGGGAAAGGACTTGGTATTTCTCAATAGAAGGTAAATTCCAAATGCATGCGATGCGTCTCGCGCTACTTGTATCTGGGGAAAGACTCTATTAGTCTGAAAACATGTCCTTTCCGCAAGGACACAGGACAGTCTTGTCTTGCGGGATCAGGGTGACCACATAAAAGAAAACACGCGCAAAGGCCCTGTCAGGGGGAAAGCCGCGTAAATCGGGGACAGGATGTATTCGGTAAGCAAGATCCTGCATGTTGGCAGCATGGCGATCCTGTGCCGCGGGCAGCGCACGGCTGACGGGTGCGCGGTCCTCATGCATCTCGCCCCGGAACATTATGGTTCTCGCCATGTAGACTGGCTGCGGAACGCGCTCGCCATCGGCAAGGAGGTCGATTCTCCCTTTGTCACCAGGCCGATTTCACTCGACACATGCGATGGCCGTCCGGCTCTGGTGCTGGAAGTTCCACCTGGCGAACCCTTGTCAGCACTGCTCGGCAAGCCGATCGAGCCGCAACGCTTCATCACCATTGCCTCGGCCATCGCCGAGGCAGTCGGGCAGCTTCATTGTTGCGGCATCATGCATAAAGCGCTAGAGCCCGGCTGCATTTTCGTGGACGAGGAAGACCGGGCAGTGCGCCTGACAGGACTGGGGCTGGCCGAAGCGCTGCCCGGCCAGCAGCAGAACGCCGCATTGGACGCAGGCGTGCCCCAACCCACGATGGCGCCTGAGCAAACCGGCCGCATGAACCGGTTGCCCGATCGCCGCACCGACCTGTACGCACTTGGCATCATCTACTACCAGATGCTTACCGGACGGCTTCCTTTTGATGCCGCTGATGCGATGGGCTGGGTCTACTGCCACATTGCCCGCATGCCGGCACCCCCTGCGGACATGCACCTGCTCCTGCCGCCGATGCTGTCCGCGATCGTCATGAAACTGCTGGCGAAGGAACCGGAAGAGCGCTACCAGAGTGCGGAGGGGCTTCTGCACGACCTGCAGGAATGCGGCCGCCAGTGGCGGACGCGCGGCGCCATCGATGCCTTTACCCTGGCACAGCATGACGTTCCATCGCATTTTCAGGTGCCCCAGAAACTGTACGGACGCGACAGGGAGATTGGGCTGTTGCGGCAAGCCTTCGAACGCGTGGTCGGCGAAGGACGGTCGGAACTGGTGCTGGTCACCGGTTACTCGGGCATCGGCAAATCCTCTCTCGTCAACGAACTGTACAAACCGATCGCGCGCGAACAGGCGCTGTTCGTATCCGGCAAATTTGACCAGTACAAGCGGGACATCCCTTATTCAACCATTGTCCAGGCGTTCGCCTCACTCGTGCTGGAACTGCTTGCGCAAAGCGAGGAACGCATTGGCCTGTGGCGTCGCCGCCTGCAGGACGCGCTTGGCGTCAACGGCCAACTGATCGTCGATGTCATTCCGCCGGTCGAGCTGATCATCGGACGGCAGCAGCCGGTGCCCGCGCTTGCCGCCACGGAAGCGCGCAATCGCTTCAGTATCGTTTTCCGTCAGTTCATTGGCGTATTCGCGCGGCAGGAACATCCGCTCGTCCTGTTTCTGGATGACCTGCAGTGGGCCGATCCGGCCAGCCTCGCGCTGCTGGAGAGCCTGCTGCTGCATCCGGATATCCGGTATTTCATGCCGGTATGTGCCTACCGTGGCAGCGAAGTTGGCGCCTCGCACCCGTTCCTCATGAGTCTTGACGCATTGCGCGGTGGACGGGCACGGGTAACCGAAATCGTGCTCGACGCGCTTCCCGACACCGCGATCAGCATGCTGCTGGCGGACGCGCTTCACCGCGATGAACAAGACACGTTGCCACTGGCGCGCCTGATCCGCGAAAAGACAGCAGGCAATCCCTTTTTTGCCAACCAGTTCCTTGTTGCATTGCACGAGCAGCACCTGATCGCATTCGACCGCAGCCTGTCGGCATGGACCTGGGACATGCCGCGCATCGAAGCCCACGGATTCACGGACAACGTGGCTGAATTCATGATCGGCAAGCTGATGCGAATGTCGCAGGGGGCGCAGCAAGCATTGCAGCATTTTGCCTGCCTCGGCACCCGCGCCGAGGGCAAACTGCTCGCCGTCGCCCTCGAATGCGACGCACAGGACTTGCCTGCGGTGCTGTCCGAACCACTGCGCGCGGGACTAGTCTTGCGCGTCGGCGATGACTACAAGTTCCTGCATGACCGCGTGCAGGAAACTGCCTACTCAATGATCGATGCCGACGACCGTGCGGCAATCCACTTGCGGATCGGACGTGCATGCGTTTCCGCCTTCACGCCGGAACAAGTGGAAGAACAGGTGTTCGACGTGGTCAACCAGTTCAACCAGTGGCCGGATGTGCTCGACGATCCCGGGGAAAGGGAATTGCTATGCCGGTTGAATCAACGCGCTGGAAAGAAAGCCAAATCGGCAATCGCTTACGCCGCCGCACGCACCTACCTGCGCTACGCAGTGGTGCTTCTGCCTGGTGACATCTGGTCGACGGATGCGAACCGGGCGTTCGATCTCCACTTCGAACTGGCCGAATGCGAATACCTCGCCGGAGATAGTGAACGGGCCGAGGAATTGTTCGGCCTCATCCTGCAGCGTGCCGTCTCGCCGCTCGACCGGGCGAGAGTGTACGGGCTGCGCATGAGCCTGTGCCAGACGGCGGGACGCTTCGACGAGGCGGTCAGGGCGGGAAGCGAGGGCCTGCAACTATTCGGCATCTCCCTTCCGTCCAGCGACGCTGATATCGCCGCCCAGGAGGACAAGGAGCGCGCGGACATCGAGGCAGCACTTGCGGGACGTGCGCCGGCTGAACTCTTCGACCTTCCGCGTGCGACCGACGCGGCAGCGAAGGCGACCATCGCCTTGCTGGTGGAAATGCTCCCATGTACCTTCGTCGCACGTAACCGCCTGTACCCCCTGCTGATATACAAGGCGGTAGGTTTCTCCCTGGAATACGGCAATACGCCGAATTCCTGCCTGGCCTACAGCGGCTACGGCATGATTCTGGCATCGCGGTTCGGCGATCTTGGGTCAGGCTACGCGTTCTCGGACGTAGCCCTGAGACTGAACGAAAAATTCCAAGACGTCCGGATGCGGGGCGCGTTGATTTTCCTGCACGGGAATTACCTCAATTTCTGGCACAAACCCTTCGCTGACAACATCGCCCTCATGGAAGAGGGATTCCGGGCCTGCATCGAGGTCGGCGACCTCGTATGGGCGGGCTACTCCTCGTATCGTACGCCATGGCAGATGATCGAAAAGGGCGAATCACTCGAGGCAGTGTCGAAGGCCCTGCAGAAATATGCTGCGTTTGCCCAGCAAAGCCACAACGACGCAGCATGGCGTGCTGTACGCCTGGAGCAGCAGTTTGTCGCGAGCATGATGGGTGCGACCAGCGAGCAGGCCGGATTCAGCGACGACAGTTTCGACGAGGCTGAATGCCTGCAGACGTTCGAAAAGACGCGATTCCGCTCCGGCACCGCCTTCTACCATGTCATGAAGCTCATCGCCAGCTACCTGTACCGGCGATATGGAGATGCGCTTGATGCGTCACGGCTGGCCATGGACATGCAGGACGTCATGATATCGATGCCGATCGAGGCGACCAGCACCTTCTACCAGGCATTGACGTACACGGCGCTTTACACACAGGTCGACGCGGACCGCCGGATAGCGCTTTCCGATACCCTCAAAGAACACCAGAAGCGCTTGCACCAGTGGGCGAAGAACTGTCCGCAGAACTTTCTTCATCGATGCGCGATGGTCGCGGCAGAAATTGCGCGTATCGAAGGCCGCGATCTCGACGCCATGCAGCGCTATGAACAGGCGATTCGCCTCGCCGCACAGCACGGCTTTATACAGGACGAGGCCCTCGCGAATGAATTGGCGGCGCATTTTTACCGGACGCGTGGCTCCGGCCGGAGCGCGGATGCCTATCTCCGGCACGCGCACGCCAGTTATGCCCGTTGGGGGGCTGCAGGCAAGGTGCGCCAGCTCGAGTCGCTGTATCCGCAATTGCAGGGAGGCGAAACGTCCGTCACGGACGATTCCTTGCCGCGTGGCACCCTGCAACTGGACGCCCTCGCGGTCATCAAGGCATCGCAGGCGCTATCCGGCGAAATTGCGTTCGACCGGTTGCTGTCCCGGCTGCTTCAAGTTGTGATCGAGCAGGCGGGGGCGCAAAGGGGGTATGTGATCCTCCAGCATGGCGGCGAACTGGCGATCGAGGCGGAAGCCGTGCTGGACGAGCACGGCGTCGTCCAGGCACGCCGCCTCAATTCGATACGACTGGCTTCCGCGACGTTGTTGCCGGTCACTCTCGTCCAGTACGTCTGGCGGACGCGCCAGAAGGTGCTGCTGGAGAGCGCTTCAGCGGATGCGCGCTTCGCTTCCGATCCCTACATCGCCTCGAACCAGCTGAAGTCCGTCCTGTGTCAGCCGATCTTTCGTCAGGCGGAGCTGGTCGGCCTGCTCTACCTGGAGAACAACCTCCTCGCCGGCGCATTCTCGGCCGATGCGCTCGGTGTGCTGGAGCTGCTTTCATCGCAGGCCGCCATCTCGCTCGAGAACGCCCGCCTGTACACCGACCTCGAGGAGGAAAACGCCGAGCGTCGCAGGATCGAACGTGAGCTCCAGTTGTCCGAAGCGCATTACCGTCGCCTGTTCGAAACGGCAAAGGACGGCATCCTGCTGCTGCATTCCGACTCGGGTGTGGTGACGGACGTGAATACCTGCCTGCTTCACATGCTCGGCTACCGCTACGACGAGTTCGTTGGCAGGCGCATCTACGATGCGGCGCCGTTCAGGAACCGGCCGGGGTGCACCGCGCTTTTCAATGAGCTGCAGGAAAAGGACTCGGTGCGGCACGACTCGCTGCCGCTGCAGACACGCGACGGCTACGAGCTCGTCGTCGAATTCGTCAGCAGTGCGTATCAGGTCGAGAATACGCGCGTCGTCCAGTGCAACATACGCGACATTACCGACCGGCGGCGGGCGGAGCAGCGCCAGGCAGTCCAGTTTGCGGTAACGCGTGTTCTGGCCGATGCTACCTCCCTGTCCCAGGCCGCATCGCCGCTGCTTGAGGCAATCTGCGAAAACTTTGGATGGGAAATCGGCGAGCTGTGGGATGTCGATGAGGACGCCGACACTTTCCGGCGGACGCAGGCATGGGAATCTCCCGCCATTGCGCCGACCGAATTTGTGGCGGTGGCGAAGAACAAGACCGGATCCGCCTCGAAAGGCCTTTCCGGGCGCATTGTCCGCTCGCAGCAGCCGCTCTGGGTGCCCGATGTAACGACGGAACCGGCGTTCTTGCGCCAGCGGGAAGCGGCGCAGCTCGGCTTGCGCGGCAGTTTCGCCTTCCCCGTCCTGCTAGGGAACAAGGTAGTCGGGGTGATGGCTTTTTTCAGCCGGGAAACGCGCATGCCCGACGTGGAAATGATCGGCATGATGCAGGTCATCGGCAGCCAGATCGGACAATTCATCCAGCGCAAGCGCGCCGAGCAGGCCATGATCAGGAGCGAAGAGCGTTTCCGGAGCCTGACCGACCTGTCCTCGGACTGGTATTGGGAACAGGACGAAAATTTCCGGTTTACCGTCATGTCGGAGGGCGTTGCGCGCGTCGGTGGCATGGTGCCGGAACACCTGATCGGCAAGACTCGCCACGACCTTGAGATCGATGAGGGGACGCTCGATCCCCAGGCCTGGGAAGAGCATGTGCGCATACTCAGGGAACACCAGCCTTTCCGCAACCTGGAGTACAAGGTGCGCGCGGAGGATGGGCGCTGGCATTGGTTCAGCATCAGCGGCGAACCGCTGTTCGACGATGAAGGCGTGTTCCGCGGTTACCGCGGTACCGGCAAGGAAATCAGTGAACAGAAGCAGGCCGAGGCACTGCACATCGGCCAGGCACGGGTCCTGGAGATGATCGCGACCGGCGCATCGCTGCATGATGTGCTGACCTGTCTTGTCAACGTCATCGAATCGCAATCGGAGGGCATGATCGGATCGGTCATGCTTCTTGACGAGGATGGCCAGCGCATGCGTGCCGGCGCGGTGTCGGGTCTGCCGGTTTCCTACGTCGAACTCATTGAAGACGTACGTATCGGCCCGGCGACCGGCTCCTGCGGGACGGCGATGTATCTCGGCCAGAGCGTAATCGTCGACGACATCGCGCAGGACACATTGTGGCTGGACTATCGGGACGCGGCCTTGCAGCATGGCTTGCGCGCGTGCTGGTCGACGCCGATCCTGTCGCAGCAGGGCAGCGTACTGGGAACGTTCGCGATGTATTACCGCGAGGTACGCACGCCGATACAGGCTGAACTGCGGCTGGCCGATTTTGCCGCGCGCATTGCCGGCATCGCGATCGAGCGCAAGCAGGCCGAGCACCGCATCAGTTACATGGCCCACCACGATACGCTGACCGGCCTGCCGAATCGTGCCCTGTTGCTGGACAGGCTGCGGCAGGCGGCTGCACAGTCGCAACGCATCGCAAAAACGGTGGCCGTGATGTTCATCGATCTCGATGATTTCAAGCACATCAACGACTCTCTCGGCCACCAGGTCGGCGACCAGCTGCTGCAGATGGTCGCCGCGCGCTTGCAACTGTGCCTGCGCCGGGGCGATACGCTCGCCCGTCTGGGAGGCGACGAATTCGTGCTGGTGCTGCCATCGATCGACGACGACCATGCTGCGGCATTGGTGGCGCAGAAGATCCTGGACGCGCTCAGGAGTACGTTCTACGTCAACAGCCACGAGCTGCATGTTGGCTGCAGTATCGGCATCAGTCTCTATCCCAATGACGGGGAGGACGCCGACACGCTCATGCGCGCAGCGGATACCGCGATGTACCATGCCAAGGCAAAGGGGCGGGGTAATTACCAGTTTTTCATGCAGAGCCTGAACGTTGCCGCGCAGTACCGCCTTGCAATCGCGAATCAGTTGCGCCAGGCGATCGCGCGCGGCGAGTTCAGCCTGCATTACCAGCCGCAGGTCGACATGGAGCGAGGCAAGATCGTTTCGGCGGAAGCCTTGCTGCGCTGGCTGCAGCCGGATCGCGGATTCATTCCCCCGGCGGAATTCATTCCGATTGCCGAGGAAACGGGACTGATCACGCAGATCGGCGAATGGGTATTGCGCGAAGCCTGCGTGCAGTTGCGGCGCTGGCGCGACGCGGGCCACGCAGAGTTGTGTATGGCCGTGAACCTGTCGGCGCGGCAGCTTCTGCAGCCGGATTTTGTCGGCAGCGTGGAGCGCATTCTGCTGGAGACCGGTGTTCCTGCCTCCGCGCTGGAATTGGAAATCACCGAAAATCTCCTGATGCATCCGAGCGATGAAAATATGGTGCCGCTCACGCAGCTGAGTGAGATGGGCGTGCAGTTATCGGTGGACGATTTCGGCACCGGCTACTCCAGCCTGTCCTACCTGAAACGTTTTCCCATCGACGCGCTCAAGATCGACCAGTCCTTCGTCCGCGGCATCGGCCATGCGCAGCACGATGCTGCGATTACCAACGCCATCATCGCGATGGCGCACAGCCTGAACCTGAAAGTGATCGCGGAAGGCGTCGAGACAGCCGAGCAGGCCGCTTTCCTGCGGGCGCGGCAGTGCGTGTTTGCGCAGGGTTACTACTACAGCAAGCCGGTGCCGCCGGCCGCTTTCTACGAACTGCTGCGCCGCCAGCCACTCCTGTCCGCGGCATGACAAAAGCGCAACGAAGGGCGCAAATCCCAGTTCTTGCTGCATAATTGGGGCCAAAATTTTTTGGCACGTGCCATGGCAAAGAAAGAACACGTCTCCGAAACGCCGGCCACGCAATTCCTGCGCAAGCAGGGCGTCACGTTCACCGAGCACCCCTACACCTATGAAGAGCATGGCGGCACCGCCGTGTCCTCTCGCGAGCTGGGCGTGGACGAACATCATGTGGTCAAGACACTGATCATGCAGGACGAGGCGGCCAAGCCGCTGGTTGTGCTGATGCACGGCGACCGCAAGGTCTCGACCAAGAACCTGGCGCGCCAGATCGGCTGCAAGTCGGTCGAACCCTGCAAGCCTGAGGTCGCGAACCGCCATTCCGGCTACCTGGTCGGCGGCACGTCTCCGTTCGGCACGCGCAAGGCGATGCCTGTCTACGTCGAGGAAAGCATCCTCGGGCTCGACAAGATCTACATCAACGGCGGCAGGCGTGGCTACCTGGTCGGTATCGACCCGAAAGCCCTCGCCAATGTCCTGCCGGTCAAAACAGTCAATTGCGCGCTCGACGAGTAAGTCGCGCGCACCCATCCATCTGAAAGGGAGAGAATGTCCACAGTGCTGTTTGCCATCGCCGCCTACCTGATCGGCTCCATCTCGTTTGCTGTCGTCGTCAGTGGCCTGTTCGGCCTGGCGGACCCGCGCACCTACGGGTCGAAGAATCCCGGCGCGACCAATGTCCTGCGCAGCGGTAACAAGGCCGCAGCAGCACTGACCTTGCTGGGAGACGGTTTCAAGGGCTGGCTTGCCGTCTGGCTGGCGATGCGTTTCGGCGACCAGCACGGCGTAGGCGATACCGGACTCGCGCTGGTGGCGGTGGCGGTGTTCCTCGGCCACCTGTGGCCGGTGTTTTTCCGCTTCGTCGGCGGCAAGGGTGTCGCAACCGCGCTGGGCGTCCTCCTCGGCCTGAATGGCTGGCTGGGATTGGCCACGCTGGTGACCTGGCTGGTGATTGCCTATGCCTTCCGTTATTCCTCGCTGGCTGCGCTGGTCGCCAGCATTTTCGCGCCGTTCTACTACGGCCTGCTGTTCGGCGTGAATCCCCAGCTGCTCGCCGTCGGTGTCATGAGCGCGTTGCTCATCTATCGTCACCGCCAGAACATTGCCAACCTGCTGGCCGGCAAGGAAAGCAGGATCGGCAGCAAGAAGAAATAAGTTACACCGCCCTCAGTTCGTCCAGCGGCCAGCGCGGGCGAACATTGAACGCATAGTCCCGCTTCGCCGCCTGCGGATTGATCTGCAGGCGCATCGCCCCCGCAAACGCAATCATCGCGCCGTTGTCCGTGCAGAACTCCAGCTCGGGATAGAACACGCGGAAGCGACGTTTCTGCGCAGCCGCGTTCAAGGCTTCCCGCAACTGCCTGTTGGCGCCCACGCCACCGGCGATTACCAGCCGCTTCAGGCCGGTTTCTTTCAGGGCCGAGAGGCATTTCGCCACCAGTACATCGACGATCGCATCCACGAAGGCGCGTGCAATGTTCGCCTTGTCCTGTTCGCAGATATTGGCCACCTGGCTCTTCACGAGGGTCAGGACGGCCGTTTTCAGGCCCGAAAAGCTGAAGTTGAGGTCCTTGGAGTGCAGCATGGGCCGTGGCAGCTTGTAGGTGCCGGGGTCACCGAATTCGGCCAGGCGCGAGATCGCAGGTCCGCCGGGATAGCCGAGGCCGAGCAGCTTGGCCGACTTGTCAAAGGCTTCACCCGCAGCGTCATCCATCGTTTCGCCAAGCAGTGTGTACTGGCCGACGCCATCCACGCGCATGAGTTGTGTGTGCCCACCCGAGATCAACAACGCAACAAACGGGAACGACGGCGGATCGCTCGACAGCAGCGGCGACAGCAGGTGGCCCTCGAGGTGATGCACCCCGAGGACCGGCCGGTCGAGTGCCAGGCCGAGGCCGCAGGCAATCGACGCACCGACCAGCAGCGCGCCGGCCAGGCCCGGGCCTTGTGTAAACGCTATTGCGTCAATCTCCGGTCGCGTGACTCCCGCGTTCGACAGAACTTGTTCCAGCAACGGAATCGCGCGCCGGATGTGGTCGCGCGACGCCAGTTCCGGCACAACACCGCCGTATTCTTCGTGCATCGCGACCTGTGAATGCAGGGCGTGCGCAAGGAGACCGCGTTGTGTGTCGTACAACGCCAGGCCGGTTTCGTCACAGGAGGATTCAACGCCGAGGACAAGCATGGGATGGGAGATGGCAAGCTTCTTGCAAAGCCCTATTCTATAGGATTAGCGCACAGAGGTTCTCATACCATGAACGACTCCAAACAACTCAAGATTGTTGTCATCAACTCACTCGTCGCGCCGGAAGGGGCGGACAGGGCAGCACAGCTACAGGCCGAACGGGCACGTGCCATCCGCATCGGCCTGCTCGAAAGCGGCTACAACATTCTCGCAGCACTCCCACCGGACGCCGACCTGGAAGAGCAGATCGCACAGCTTCAGCCCGACGTGATCATCGTCGACGAACAGTCCGACGCTGCGCTGAAAAAGGTGGTGTCCGCCACCGCCAATGACCGACGTCCCATCGTCTGCTTCACGGAGGACAACGACAGGGAGAAAATGCACGCTGCCATCGAGGCAGGCGTCTCTGCCTATGTCGTGGCAGGACTCTCGGCAGACCGCGTGAAGGCGGTGCTCGACGTCGCCATTGCGCGCTTCGAGGTTGACCAGAAGCTGCGGCACGAACTCTCCGAAACCAAGCTCAAGCTGGCCGAGCGCAAGGTCATCGAACGCGCCAAGGGCTTGCTCATGGAGCGGCATCATTGCACCGAAGACGAGGCATACAAGAAACTGCGCCGCCTGGCGATGGACAAGAACCTGAAGCTCTCCGAAGTGGCGCAGCGCATGCTCGATGTCGCTGATCTGCTCATCTGAGCGCCCCGTTTCGATGCGCTGCACGAAATGAGTGCGTGCATCCATCTTATTCTGGATCAAATAAGTAGGAAACTGGCTGACACGCGCTGGCACACCACTTGCAAATAAGGACCGAGCGCCAACGAAGGCGCACTGATTGAATACGTCGTCCTGACCAATGTTGGTCAGGATGGTTCGGACAAAGGCGTCCGTTCACGCGAGTCTCGACTCGCGGTGAACGGACGCCTTTTCTTTTGCCAGTTTCGAAATCACTCATGAGGACATCATGACCATAAAAGCATCCAAAACGAACCTGACTCGTCGCAGCCTGATCAAGGCAGGTGCCGCAATGACCGCGGGCGCCTTCGGTGGATTGGCCACGCAAGGCGCATGGGCAGCCGGCTCCGACAAGCCAGAGAAAGAAGAAGTCAAGGTCGGCTTCATTCCGCTGACAGACTGTGCATCGGTCGTCATGGCATCCGTCCTGGGTATCGACAAGAAATATGGCATCAAGATCACCCCGACCAAGGAAGCATCCTGGGCGGCGGTGCGCGACAAGCTGGTCAACGGCGAACTGGACGCGGCACACGTGCTGTACGGCCTCGTCTATGGCCTCCATCTCGGCATGAGCGGTCCGAAGAAAGACATGGCAATGCTGATGACCTTGAATCACAACGGCCAGGCCATCACCTTGTCCAAGAAGCTCGCCGACAAGGGCGCAGTCGACGGTGCATCGCTCGCGAAGCTGATGCGGACCGAGAAGCGCGAATACACCTTCGCGCAGACCTTCCCCACCGGCACGCACGCCATGTGGCTCTACTACTGGCTGGCCGCGCACGGCATCGATCCGATGAAGGAGGCGAAGATTATCACCGTGCCGCCGCCGCAGATGGTCGCCAACATGCGCGTCGGCAATATGGACGGCTATTGCGTGGGTGAGCCTTGGGGCCATCGCGCCATCATGGACGGCATCGGCATCACCGGCGTCACCACGCAGGACATCTGGAAAGACCACCCGGAAAAGATCCTCGGCACGACGGCCGAATGGGTGAAGAAGTATCCGAACACGGCGCGCGCAATGACCGCCGCCGTGCTCGAAGCCGGCAAGTGGATCGACGCCGGCCTGCAGAACAAGCTCAAGATGGCGGAAACCGTCGCCGACAAGTCCTACGTCAACACCAGTGTCGACGCGATCAACCAGCGCATCCTCGGCCGTTACCAGAACGGCATGGGCAAGACCTGGGACGACCCGAACCACATGAAGTTCTTCAATGACGGCTACGTAAACTTCCCGTACCTGTCCGACGGCATGTGGTTCCTGACACAGCACCGCCGCTGGGGGCTGCTGAAGGAAGACGTCGATTACCTGGCCGTCGCCAGGCAGATCAACCAGATCGACCTGTACAAGGACGCTGCCAACATGGCCAAGATCAGCGTGCCGAAGGACCCGATGCGCACCTCCAAATTCATTGACGGTGTGGTGTGGGACGGCAAGAACCCGAAGGTGTACGCGGGTTCCTTCAAGATCAAAGCCTAAGAGGACATCATGAGCGCAGTCATGGACAACGTACTGAACAAGCCGGTCGAGCCGGTCTCCGAGTCGCCGCCGAAGAAAATGAATTCACACGCAGAAACCAGGATGCAGGGGGCACGACCCGTTACCGCGGCAACTGTAAGAAAGGCGTCATTGAAGCCGTTCTTCCTCGCCGTGCTGCCCCCCATCCTCGGCCTGGCCCTGCTGGTCCTCGTCTGGGAAATCGTCGCCGCAAAGAGCAGCGGCTTTCCGTCCCCGATGGTGACGCTGGAACACGCCATCAAGCTGTTCTCCGACCCGTTCTACCAGAAGGGACCGAACGACCAGGGCATCGGCTGGAACCTGTGGTCCTCGCTCAAGCGCGTGGGCACTGGCTTCGGCATGGCTGCGCTGGTCGGCATTCCGCTCGGCTTCATGATCGGCCGCTTCAAATTCCTCGCAGGCATGTTCAATCCGATCGTCAGCCTGCTGAAACCGGTGTCACCGCTGGCCTGGCTGCCGATCGGCCTGCTGGTGTTCAAGGCCGCCAACCCGGCCGCCATCTGGGCGATCTTCATCTGCTCGATCTGGCCGATGATCATCAATACCGCCGTCGGCGTGCAGCGCGTTCCGCAGGATTACATGAACGTGGCCAAGGTGCTCAACCTGTCCGAGTGGAAGATCGTGACCAAGATCCTCTTCCCGTCGGTGCTGCCCTACATGCTGACCGGCGTGCGCCTGGCCATCGGCACCGCATGGCTGGTGATCGTCGCGGCCGAAATGCTGACCGGCGGCGTGGGCATCGGCTTCTGGGTATGGGACGAATGGAACAACCTGAACGTGCCGCACATCATCATCGCCATCGTCGTGATCGGCGTCGTCGGCCTGCTGCTGGAACAGGCGCTGGTGGCGATTGCCAAGGCATTCACCTACGAAGAAGTCCGCAGCTAAGGAGCGCATCATGGACAACACAAGCAAGTTCATCGAAATCCAGAAGGCGGAAATGGTGTTCCACACCAGCAAGGGCACCTTCCACGCGCTGCGCGATATCAACCTGAACGTGAAAAAGGGCGAGTTCGTGACCCTGATCGGCCATTCCGGCTGCGGCAAATCGACGCTGCTGAACCTGATCGCCGGCCTGCTCACGGCAACCGATGGAACCCTGCTGTGCGCCAATCGCGAAATCGCCGGTCCGGGACCGGAGCGGGCTGTCGTGTTCCAGAACCATTCGCTGCTGCCTTGGCTGACCTGCTACGAGAACGTCTATCTCGCCGTGGAGCGCGTCTTCGGCGCGACCGAAGGAAAGGCCAGGCTGAAAGAGCGCACCAAAGCCGCGCTGGCCCTGGTGGGTCTGGCGCATGCGGAGCAGAAACGTCCGCATGAGATTTCCGGCGGCATGAAGCAGCGTGTCGGCATTGCACGCGCACTGTCGATGGAGCCGAAGGTGCTGCTGATGGACGAACCTTTCGGCGCACTGGACGCCTTGACCCGCGCCCACCTGCAGGACGAGCTGCTGAAGATCGTCGCCAAGACGGAATCCACCGTGGTCATGGTGACGCATGACGTGGACGAAGCGGTACTGCTGTCGGATCGCATTGTGATGATGACGAACGGCCCGGCTGCGACTATCGGCGACATCGTCCATGTGCGCCTGGACCGTCCGCGCGACCGCGTGGCGCTGGCGCACGATCCGTTGTACATCGAGTACCGCAGTGCGGTGCTGGAATTCCTGTATCACCGCCAGGCGCATCCGGCGGCAATGAAGGACGCAGCTTGAGAGAGAGTATGACGAGGGTGGAAAGGCGACGGGGGCTTCGGCCCCCGTCGCTTTTCAGGTTGCGACGACGAGGTACAGCAGGAGCAGGTTGATCACGATCGAGATCGTTGCCATCGCCCGCCAAAGCGCCACCGGATCGCGCCTGGCAAGCGGTAACGGAGCACGCGGCGCAATTGGATTACTGGCACCACGTTCAAGGGCGAGCAGGAATTCTTCCGCCGTTTCGAAGCGGTCTGCCGGACTGCGCGCTACCGCGCGCAAAAGGACGTTCTCCAGCCACAGGGGAATTTCCGGGCGATATCTGCTCGGTAGCACCGGCTCCACGAAGCGCGGGCGCTGGAATGGTTCGATCTCCCCGTAGGGATAGTGGCGCGTCAGCATCAGGTACAGCGTCACTCCGGCGGCGTACACATCGGTTTGCCGCGACGGCGGCGCATTCTCGAACTGCTCGGGCGCCAGGAACGACGGCGTGCCGGCCTGCGGCGCGTTCAACGGGTCTTCGTCCTCAAGGCCGGACAAGGCGACGCCAAGGTCCAGCAGGCGCAATTCGCCATCGGTTCCGAGGTGAACGTTGCCCGGCTTGATGTCCCGATGAATGATGCTGCGCCTGTGCAAGGCACCGACCGCACGCACCAGCTTCTCGCCGATCGCAATCGTTTCCGGCGCCGTGAAATGCGCCGCCACATCCAGCTTCTGCTGCAGCGTTTCACCTTCGTGCCAGGTGGTGAGGTAATAGAAATAGTTCTTTTGCTCGGGTGTGATCACCTGCGGGAAAAAACGGGCGACAACGCGCTTTGCCAGCCACTCCTCATGCGCGAAAGCGGATCGTTCTTGCGGATCGCTGGCGCGGTCCGGGTGCAGGGTCTTCAGGACGAGCTGCCGCTGTGTCTTCGGATCGAGTACGCGATACAGCAGCGTGGCCTGCGAACTATGGATAACAGCTTCGACGGTGTATCCGTCGATGGTTTGACCGGGCTTCAACTTGGGCGGAACCGGCATTTGGGCGGAAACCGACAATGCATCGCGCAGGTTTTCTTCCGGCAGGCCGTCGACACGCAGCACGAGGGCACTGCAATTGTCGGTAGAACCTGACGCGAGCGCCGCCTTGACAAGGGCGTCCGCGCAGGACGACGCATTCCAGCTTTCCATCGCCACGTCCGCCAGGGCGTGGGTGATGTCGTATTCCGTCATGCTCGACCATACGCCGTCTGACGCGAGCAGAAGCACATCCCTCTCGCGCAGTTCCCCCATGCCGTGGTCGATCGCGAGGCGTGTGTCGAGGCCAACCGCGCGCGTAAGCACATGCTGCATCTCCGGGCGGTCCCATACATGGTCGGTCGTCAGGCGGGTCAGTGCGCCGCCGCGCAGGAGGTAAAGCCGGGTGTCCCCGATGTGGGAAAAGTAATAGCAGTTCCCGCGCAGGACAACGGCGGTGAGCGTCGTGGCCATGCCGGCCAGTTCCGGTCGCACCGAGCTTTGCTTCTGCAACCAGCTGTTAATGGCCTTGATGACCTTGTCCAGAGACTGCGTCACCGGCCAGGTGTCCGGTGTCGCGTAGTAGTCGGTGAGCAAGCCGCGCACGGTGTACTCCGATGCTTCACGGCCGCCATCGTTGCCGGACACGCCGTCAGCGATGGCCGCGATCAAGCCCTTCGTCGACAGTTCGGGTTCGTTCGGCGTGACCATGCCGACAAAATCCTCGTTTCTCTCGCGCAGGCCTGCGAGCGTGCTGTGTCCGATGCTGACGGAAAGGGGCATGGTGGAGTCCGATAAAAAACGGCGGAAGCGGCGATGACCGTTCGCCACTCCCGCCGTTCATGTTACTCAATTTTCTGCGTCAGATCTTCGCTGTCGTCATGGCGGCGCTGCCCCAGGTTGTGCGCCAGCGCCCCTTGACCGCAGTGAGGCCGACGAGGGCCAGCGCGGCCAGCGCGGCAAACAGGGTCAGGCCGAGCTGGTAGCTGCCGGTGATCTGCTTCGAATAGCCAAGGCTGGAGGCGAGGTAGAAGCCGCCAATGCCGCCGGCCATGCCCACCAGTCCCGTCATCACGCCGATCTCATTGCGGAAGCGCTGCGGTACCAGTTGGAACACCGCGCCGTTGCCGGTGCCAAGCGACAGCATCGCGAGCACGAAGACGACGAGGGCGAGTTCGTAGGATTGCAGGCCGGTGCTGGCGATGAACAGGAACAGGGCGGCCAGCACATACATCAGCGACAACGTCTTGATGCCGCCGATACGGTCGGCAACGATACCCCCGACAGGGCGCACCAGCGAGCCGGCGAACACGCAGGCGGCGGTAAAGTAGCCCGCAGTCACCGGGGACAGACCGTACTGGCTGTTGAAATAGATCGTCAGGGACGACGCCAGGCCGGAGAAGCCGCCGAAGGTCACGCTGTAGAAGAACATGAACCACCACGCATCCTTGTCCTTGAGCACATGCAGGTATTCGACCATCGCCTTGGGCGGCGGGGCGGTGGGTGCATCCTTGGCAAAGACCAGGTACACGACGAATGCCACGCCGAGCGGGATCAGGCACCAGCCGAACACGTTCTGCCAGCCGAATGCAAGTGCGAGCGACGGTGCAAACAGGGCTGCGAAAGCAGTGCCTGAATTGCCTGCGCCGGCAATCCCGAGCGCCGTACCCTGGTGCTCCGGCGGATACCAGCGCGAGGCAAGCGGCAGCGCCACGGCAAACGCCGCTCCGGCCACGCCGAGGAGGATCCCGAGTGTGAGCATGCTTTCATAGCTGTTCAGCTGACCCAGCCACGCCCACACCAGCCCGGCAATCACGACCACCTGGCCGATAGCACCGGCCTTCTTCGGTTTCAGGTGGTCGACCAGCACGCCCATGACGATGCGCAGCAACGCACCTGCAAGCAGCGGCGTCGCGACCATCAGGCCCTTCTGGGCGGGTGTAAGAGCGAGATCCTTCGAGATCTGCACGGCGAGCGGCCCGAGCAGTACCCAGACCATGAAGCTCAGGTCGAAATAGAAAAAGGAAGCAAGCAGGGTCGGCGTATGACCCGCCTTCCAAAACGACGTCGTTTTCATGATGCGCCTTTGCACCGGAGTTGGAATTGCTGTGCACTATGCAATCGCCGTGCCACGCGTTTTCGCGCGTCAACACGCTTTTAATAGGGCATGCAGAAATCGAATGTGCTCCGTGCGCTGGCGATGCGCGGAGATTGCACTGCATCGGTGCGGTTTTCTCTTCATCCCGGTGCGTTTACCTGCTTTTCGCATTGGCACCGCTCTTGCTAAGAAACCCCCAGGATCATTTTTTCTAAAGCTTCAATGGCGAAGCGGAGTGGAGAAGGAGCTTTAATGAAGAAGCTGAAATTAGTCATGGTCGGTAACGGTATGGCCGGCGTGCGCACACTCGAAGAGCTGCTCAAGCTCGCACCGGACGTCTACGACATCACCGTGTTCGGCGCCGAACCCTACGCCAACTACAACCGCATCCTGTTGTCGCCGGTGCTCGCCGGCGAACAGACCATCAAGGACATCATGCTCAACGATGTCGACTGGTACGCGGAAAACAATATCACCCTCCATCTCGGCAAGAAGATTGCGAAGATCGACCGCGTCAAGCGCATGGTCATCGCGGAAGACGGTACGACCGCGGAATACGACCGCCTCTTGCTCGCCACTGGATCCAATCCCTTCATCCTCCCCGTGCCTGGCAAGGAACTCAAGGGCGTGATCTCCTATCGCGACATCCAGGACACCAACGCGATGATCGAGGCCGCAAGGATGCACAAACATGCCGTCGTGATCGGCGGCGGCCTGCTCGGCCTGGAAGCGGCCAACGGCCTCAAGCTGCGCGGCATGGAAGTCACCGTCGTACACCTGCCAGCGTGGCTGATGGAGCGCCAGCTCGATCCGACGGCAGGCAAGCTGCTGCAGAAATCGCTGGAAGACCGGGGCCTGAAGTTCCTGCTAGACAAAAACACGAAGGAAATCGTCGGCGACGAATACGGCAACGTGAAAGCAATCCGCTTTGCCGATGGCCTGGAGGTTCCCGCCGAACTGGTGGTCATGGCGGTTGGTATCCGTCCGAACACGACGCTGGCCGAATCGGCCGGATTGTTGTGCAACCGCGGCATCGTCGTCAACGACACAATGCAAACCTATGACCCGCGCATCTATGCCGTCGGCGAATGCGTCAATCATCGCGGCACGGCTTATGGCCTGGTCGCGCCGCTTTTCGAAATGGCGAAAGTGTGCGCCAACCATCTTGCCAACTTCGGCATCGGCCGCTACCAGGGATCTGTGACATCGACCAAGCTGAAAGTCACCGGCATCGACCTGTTCTCCGCCGGGGAATTCATGGGTGGCGAGGGCACGGAAGAAATCGTCCTGTCCGACCCGATCGGCGGCGTGTACAAGAAACTGGTCATCAAGGACAACAAGCTGGTCGGCGCCTGCCTCTACGGCGATACCGTGGACGGCACCTGGTACTTCAAGCTGCTGCGCGAAGGCAAGGACATCGGCGAGATTCGCGATACGCTCATGTTCGGCGAATCGAATACCGGCCGCCCGGGCGATACCGGCCACGAAGGCTTCACCCTTGCGGCCGCCATGCCGGACGACGCCGAGGTTTGCGGCTGCAACGGTGTGTGCAAGGGCACGATCGTCAGGTCGATCAAGGAAAAGGGATTGTTTACGCTGGAAGATGTGCGCAAGCACACCAAGGCCTCAGCATCATGCGGATCCTGCACCGGACTGGTCGAGCAGATCCTGATGGCGACTGCGGGCGGCGACTATTCCACGGCGACCAAGGCAAAACCGGTCTGTGCCTGCACCGACCACACCCATCAGGAAGTGCGCGACGCGATCAAGGTCAACAAGCTGCTGACGATTGTCGACACCATGCAGTTCATGGAGTGGCGCACTCCCAACGGTTGCTCCACCTGCCGTCCGGCGCTGAACTACTATCTCATCTCCACCTGGCCGCACGAGGCGAGGGATGATCCGCAATCGCGTTTCATCAACGAGCGCGCGCACGCGAATATCCAGAAAGACGGGACCTACTCGGTCATTCCGCGCATGTGGGGCGGCGAAACCACCGCGAAGGACTTGCGCCGAATTGCCGACGTCGTCGACAAGTACCGGATCCCGACCGTGAAGGTGACGGGCGGTCAGCGTATCGACTTGCTGGGTGTGAAGAAGAAAGACCTGCCCGCCGTATGGAAAGAACTCGACATGCCCTGCGGCCACGCCTATGCCAAGGCGCTGCGCACCGTGAAGACCTGCGTAGGTTCGGAATGGTGTCGCTTCGGCACGCAGGATTCCACCGAGATGGGCAAGCAGCTTGAGCGCGCCATGTGGAAGATGTACGCGCCGCACAAGGTCAAGATTGCCGTTTCGGGCTGCCCGCGCAACTGCGCCGAATCCGGCATCAAGGACGTGGGCGTGATCGGCGTCGATTCCGGCTGGGAGATTTATGTCGGCGGCAACGGCGGCATCAAGACCGAAGTCGCGCATTTCTTCGCCAAGGTGAAGACGCACGAGGAAGTGCTGGAATATTCCGGTGCCTTCCTGCAGCTTTACCGGGAAGAGGGCTGGTATCTCGAACGTACGGTGCACTATCTCGGACGGGTCGGCCTTGACCATGTGAAGAAGAAAATCCTGGAGGACGCGGAAAACCGGAAGGCGCTGTACGAGCGGCTGCTGTTCTCGCTCGACGGCGAACCGGATCCCTGGCACGAGCAGGAAAAGGCCCAGGTCGACGCGCGCCAGTTTGCGTCGCTGAACGTATAAATCCTTCTCCCGCCTCCGGGAGAAGGGAGAGAGCAAGTTCCGCTTCATTGCATAAAAGGGACCACCATGCCGCAACAATGGAAAGCCGTCTGCAACGTCGCAGACATCCCCGTGCTCGGTGCACGGGTCGTCAACCGGGCAGCGAAGCCTGACGTGGCGATTTTCCGCAACAGCGAAGACAAGATTTTTGCCTTGCTCGACAAGTGCCCGCACAAGGGCGGCCCGCTGTCCCAGGGGATCGTATTCGGTGAACGCGTCGCCTGTCCGCTGCACAACTGGAACATCCAGCTCGATTCGGACTGCGCTGTGTCTCCAGATGAGGGGTGCACGCAAAAGTTCAGCGTCAAGGTGGAAGACGGCAAGGTCTTCCTCGACGTCAAAGAATTGAGTTCCCTGGCGATCGAGGTCAAGGCCGAATGAATGCGATACGCGAAACGAAAACCACCTGTTGTTACTGCGGCGTCGGGTGCGGCGTCATCGTTGAAAGCGATGGCGAAAAGATCACCGGCGTCCGCGGGGATCCGGACCATCCTGCCAATTTCGGACGGTTGTGCACGAAGGGCAGCACGCTGCACCTGACCGCCAATCCGGTGCTGCAGCAGCAGGCGCGCGCGCTGTACCCTGAAATGCGTGTCTCGCGAGACGGCATGCGCGACAAGGCTTCCTGGAACGACGCGCTCGATTTCATGGCAAGAAAGTTTGCCAGCACCATCCGCGACCACGGGCCGGACAGCGTCGGCTTCTATATCTCCGGCCAACTGCTGACGGAAGACTATTACGTCTTCAACAAGCTGTCCAAGGGGCTGGTCGGCACCAACAACATCGACACCAACTCGCGGCTGTGCATGTCAAGCGCGGTCGCCGGCTACAAGCAGACGCTGGGCGCGGATGCCCCGCCTGCGTGCTACGACGATGTCGACCATGCAGAGGTGATCTTCATCGTTGGCTCGAACACGGCCTACGCGCATCCCATCATCTATCGTCGGATTGAGGCGGCGCGCAAGGCGAACCGTGCGCTGAAGATGATCGTCGCCGACCCGCGTCGGACCGACACGGCGCGCGATGCTGACCTGTACCTGCCCATCCTTCCCGGCACGGATGTCGCTCTGTTCAACGGCATGTTGCACATCTGCCTGTGGGAAGGCTGGGTCGATGCGGACTACATCAACGCCCATACCGAGGGCTTCGACGAACTGAAGCGCACGGTGCGCGACTACACGCCGCAGTTCGTCGCTGAACTCTGCGGTATCCGCGAGGAAGACCTGGCGACGGCTGCGCGCTGGTTCGGCCAGTCGAAGGCATCGCTCTCTCTGTATTGCCAGGGGCTGAACCAGTCGACTTCCGGCACCGCCAAGAATGCCGCACTGATCAACCTCCACCTCGCCACGCACCAGATCGGCAAACCCGGCGCAGGGCCGTTTTCGCTGACGGGGCAACCCAATGCCATGGGCGGTCGTGAAGTCGGGGGATTGGCGAACCTGCTGTCCGCCCATCGCGACATGGCCAATGCGGAACACCGTGCGGAAATCGCTCGCCTGTGGGGCGTCGAGGGCGTACCGGCCAAGCCGGGCAAGACGGCGGTCGAGATGTTCGAGGCGGTGCGCAATGCCGAAATCAAAATACTGTGGATTGCCTGCACCAATCCCGCACAGTCCTTGCCCGACCAGAAGCTGGTGCGTGAGGCGCTGGAAAAGGCGGAACTGGTGGTCGTGCAGGAAGCGTACAAGACTACCGCGACCGTCGATTACGCGGATGTGCTGCTGCCTGCCACGACATGGGGAGAAAAGGAAGGCACGGTCACGAATTCCGAGCGCCGCATCACGCGCTTCAAACCTGTCCTGCCCAAGCCTGCCGAAACCAGGCACGACTGGGAGATCGTGATCGACTTCGCTCGCCGGCTGGAAGCGCTGATGGGCAAGGAAAAGACGATCTTCCCGTATGCCAATACCGAGGAGATCTGGAACGAGCACCGCGAATCCACGCGTGGCCGCGACCTCGACATCACCGGCCTCTCGTACAGGATCCTCGAAGAGCAGGGGCCGCAGCAATGGCCCTTCCCCGAGGGGGCGACCGAAGGCAAGAAGCGACTGTACGAAGATGGCGTGTTCCCGACGGCCAGCGGCAAGGCAAAGTTCGTCAACACCGTCTACAAGCCGGTTGCCGAACCGGTCGACGCCCGCTTCCCGTTCCGCTTGACTACCGGGCGCCAGCGCGACCAGTGGCACGGCATGAGCCGTACCGGTACGGTGGCGCAATTGTTCTCGCATGCCGCCGAACCCGCGGTGATGATGTCGAAGGCCGACATGGACCGCCGCATGATGGCCGACGGCGACCTCGTGCATGTGACCAGCAAGCGGGGGTCGCAGATCCTGCCCGCGGTGGCAAGCGACGACACGCGCGCCGGGCAGGCTTTCATCGGCATGCACTGGGGAGAGGAATACGTGTCCGGACGGGGCAGCGACGGCAAGGGCACGTTCGGCGTCAATATGCTGACGTCCCCGGCGTTCTGCCCGAGCTCCAAGCAGCCGGAATTGAAGCACGCCGCAGTCAAGATACTGAAGGCGGAGCTGCCGTGGCGCTTCCTCGTGTTCGGCTGGGTCGACCAGGACAAGGCGCTCGCGCTGCAGTCAGCGCTGCGGCCGTTCATGCGGCGCTACAGCTATGCATCCTGCACCCTGTTTGGGCGAGATAAGGTGGGCGTTCTCTTCCGTGCAGCGGACGACTACCCGGCTGCTCCGGAACTGGTACGGGAAATCGAAACCATGTTCGGCATTACCGGCGCGGAAGTGCTGCGCTACGACGATGTCCGTCGTGGCAATGCCCGCCACATCCGCGTGAGCGACGGCAAGCTGGCGGCCGTGTCGCTTGCCGGAGACACCTCCGCCGAGCACTGGCTGAAGGAATACCTGCAAGGCGAGCAGCCCGTGGCCGCCCTCGGCCGCCTCCTGCTGATGCCGTCGACCAAGGCGCCGCAGGGCTTCAAGGCGCGCGGACGGATCGTCTGCAATTGCTACAACATTGCGGAGACGGAAATCAACGAGGCATTGGTGAAGCACGACTGGATCAACCAGGGTTCGCCGGATGCTGTCCTTGCCGTGTTGCAGGGGCAACTCAAATGCGGCACGAACTGCGGCTCCTGCGTGCCGGAACTGAAGCAAATCATCCTGCACCAGGCGCCGTCCGCCAAGGCTGCCGCCTGAGGCCTGCTTTTCCCGCTCCGTTGCCACCTGCGCAACGGAGCGCACCCTGCCATGACGGTTTAAAATAGCGTTCCTTTTCCGTCACTCAACGCACCCGAACGCCATGGCCGTCAATCTCCCCCTTCCCATCGCCGCCAACCTCACGCCCGTCGCAGGGATCGAACTGGGTTTTGCCGAAGCAGGAATCCGCAAAGCCAACCGCAAGGACTTGCTGGTCATGAAGCTGGCGCCGACGGCCACCGTATCGGGCGTGTTCACCAAGAACCGCTTCTGCGCGGCGCCCGTACAGGTGTGCAAGGCGCACCTGGAAGGCGTCCGCCTGTCGGGTGCGCCGATCCAGGCGCTGGTCGTCAACACCGGCAATGCGAACGCCGGTACGGGCGAAGCCGGCCTGGCCAACGCCAACGCGACGTGCGAGGCCCTCGCCGAACTGCTCGGCTGCGCACCGTCGCAAATCCTGCCGTTCTCGACCGGCGTCATCCTCGAGCCGCTGCCGGTTGACCGCCTCAAGGCCGGCCTGCCGAACGCGATTGCCAATCTCAAGGCCGACAACTGGTACAACGCCGCGGAAGCGATCATGACCACTGACACGCAGCCGAAGGCAGCTTCGCGCACGGTCACGATCGCCGGCAAGCAGGTGACCCTGACCGGCATCAGCAAGGGGGCGGGCATGATCAAGCCGAACATGGCGACGATGCTTGGCTACCTCGCGATGGATGCCAAGGTTGCCCAGCCGGTGCTCGACCAGATGGTGAAGGCGGCAGCCGACAAGTCCTTTAACTGCATCACCATCGACGGCGACACGTCGACCAACGACTCCTTCATGGTGATCGCCACTGGCGCCGGCCAGCTGGAAGTGAACGAGGTTGGATCGCCCGAGTATGCCGAGCTCGCCGCGGCCGTTACCGCGATTTCCCAGGAACTGGCGCAAATGATCGTGCGCGACGGCGAAGGCGCTACCAAGTTCATGACCATTACCGTGGAAGAGGGCACCTCGGTCGAGGAGTGCCGGCAGATCGCTTACTCCATCGGCCACTCGCCGCTGGTAAAGACCGCCTTCTATGCCTCCGACCCGAACCTGGGCCGCATCCTGGCCGCGATCGGCTATGCCGGCGTCGACGACCTGGATGTCAGCAGGATCAACCTCTACCTCGACGACGTCTGGGTGGCGAAAAATGGCGGCCGCAATCCCGACTACAAGGAAGAAGACGGCCAGCGCGTGATGAAGCAGAGCGAGATCACCATCCGTGTGAAGCTGGCCCGCGGCAATGCGGCCGCCACGATCTGGACCTGCGACTTTTCGCACGAGTACGTGAGCATCAACGCCGATTATCGTTCCTGACATGACGCAACTCGATCAATTTCTCGAACGCGCGGAAGCGCTGCTGACGCGCATCGAAGCCTTCCTGCCGCACGCCGTACGAAATGTGGACTGGGATGCCTCGAACGCTTTCCGGTGGCGCAAGCCGGGCGGCAAGGGCAGCCGCGGCTACCTGCAGCCGGTCGCCCATGTGGCGCGCATCGCTTTTTCCGACCTGCACAACATCGAACGGCAGAAGCAGCAGATCGAGCAGAACACGAAGCAGTTCGTCGAAGGCCGTCCGGCCAACAATGTGCTGCTGACTGGCGCCCGCGGCACCGGCAAGTCCTCGCTGATCAAGGCCTGCCTGAACCAGTACGCGTCCCAGGGCCTGCGCCTGATTGAAGTCGACAAGGACGACCTGTGCGACCTGCCCGATATCGTCGATCTGGTTGCCAGCCGTCCAGAACGTTTTGTCATCTTCTGCGACGACCTTTCCTTTGAGGAAGGCGAGGGAGGCTACAAGGCATTGAAGGTGGCGCTTGACGGCGGCCTGACCGCGCAGTCGGACAACGTGCTGATTTACGCGACCTCCAATCGCCGCCATCTCATGCCCGAGCGCATGTCCGACAACGCGACGTATGTGCACACCGAGGATGGCGACCTGCATCCGGGCGAGACGGTCGAGGAAAAGATTTCGCTGTCCGAACGCTTCGGCCTGTGGGTGTCGTTCTATCCGTTCAAGCAGGATGACTACCTCGACATCGTCGGGCACTGGCTGCGCCACTTCGGCTGCAACGCGCAGCAGATCGAGGACGCCCGTGGCGATGCGCTGCGCTGGGCGCTGCAGCGCGGTTCGCGCTCCGGGCGCGTGGCGTGGCAGTTCGCCAAGGACCATGCCGGCAAGATCCGGCAATAAGATATTCATGTCGACAACTTCTGCTGCACCCATCGACGTCGCCGTTGGCATCCTCATGAAGCCGAACGGCGATGTGCTGCTCGGCCAGCGCCCCGAGGGCAAGCCCTACGCCGGTTATTGGGAATTCCCGGGCGGCAAGGTGGAGCCGGGCGAGGACATCCTCGACGCGCTCAAGCGCGAGTTTGTCGAGGAGCTCGGCGTCCAAGTACTGTCTGCCGAGCCCTGGTGCGGCGTCGAGCACGTCTATCCGCACGCGCACGTGCGCCTGCATTTCTACATCAGCCGCGAATGGGTGGGGGAGCCGCAGAGCCTTGAAGGACAGGCCTTTGCATGGCAGGGGACGCTGGGTGTCGAACCGCTGCTGCCGGCGACCATCCCCTTGATCGAATGGCTTGACCGGGTTCGGTACCCCACTTCTGCTCACTGACTGTATTCTCTGGAGTACACTGTACAAAAATATGTACAGTGGTTTTGGTGTGGCGATTTCTTTTATTTTCAAAGACTTAGATCCTTTGGTGGTGTCTTCTGTACATATTTTTGTACACCTGCCCCTCTTGCAGTCGCATCCAAAAATCGGCTAACTCGTTGAATCTATTGAGTTAATTGTTCTGGCACGCCAGTTGCTGAACCGTTACGAAACATGACCGGTACAGGCCCAGCCCCCGGTCGATGACACGTAACGAGGGGACAATGGCGGATCGGGAAAAGCAAGCCGGAGCGGTACTCACCATCGACCTGGGCGCAATCCGCGCCAACTATCGTTTCCTGCGTTCCCAACTCGCCGGCGCAAGCTGCGGCGCCGCAGTGAAGGCTGATGCTTACGGCCTTGGGGCTGCCCCCGTCGCTGGGGCGCTTGCCGCTGAAGGCTGCCGCCACTTCTTTGTCGCACACCTCGACGAAGGTATCGCGCTGCGCCCGCATCTTCCCGCCTCGGCGGACATCTTCGTGCTGCACGGTCCGCTTCCTGACACCGAACTCGAGTTCGTCGAGCATCGCCTGATCCCTGTCCTGAACAGTGCATCGCAAGTTGCCGGCTGGCGTCAGGCCGCTCGAATCCTTGCCCGCCGCCTGCCGGCGGTCGTACAGGTCGACACCGGCATGTCGCGTCTCGGCCTGAGCCGCGTCGAAGTCGAGAGCTGGCTGAACGATCCGGATTTCCTGCGCGGCATCGACATGTGCTACCTGATGAGCCATCTTGCCTGCGCAGAGCGCCAGGACCATCCGATGAATGCGGCGCAGCTGGACGTCTTCCAGGACTTGCGCAGGATGTTGCCGCATTGCCGGACCAGTTTCGCCAATTCATCCGGGATCTTTCTCGGCCACGACTACCACGGCGACCTCGTTCGCCCCGGCGCGGCGCTCTACGGAATCGCGCCCGTCCATGGGAAATCCAATCCGATGCAACCTGTTGTCACCCTGCAGGCGAGGGTGATCCAGACGCGCGTCATCGAGCGCGGCGACTGTGTCGGCTATGGCGCCACCTACCGTGCAAGCACACGGCGCAGGATCGCAACCATCGCCACGGGTTATGCGGATGGATGGCTGCGCAGCTTCAGCGGGCGCGGCTTCGCGCAAGTCGACGGGGTGCGCGTGCCTGTCGTCGGCACCGTCTCCATGGACACGCTTGCACTCGACGTGACCGACCTATCGCCCGACCGCGTACATGCCGGCGCCTTCGTCGACCTCATTTCCGCCACTCAGCCGGTGGACGAGGTCGCCGCGCTCGCGGGAACCATCGGCTACGAACTCCTGACCAGCCTTGGCACCCGTTATCACCGCGACTACGTCGATGCGCAAACGACGCACTCGCCGCAACGGCAGGCAACAACCGAATTCAGCATTTGACCACTAGCAGAGGGACTATCGTGAAAGTAATCGTATTGGGAAGCGGCGTCATTGGTACCGCATCGGCGTACTACCTGGCGCAACAGGGCCACGAGGTCACCGTGATCGACCGCCAGCCGGCGGCCGGCCTGGAGACCAGCTATGCCAATGCTGGCGAAGTCTCCCCCGGCTATTCCGCCCCCTGGGCCGCACCCGGCATCCCGGTCAAGGCGATGAAGTGGCTGCTGATGCGCCACAGCCCGCTGGTCATTCGCCCGGGCACCGATCCCGACATGTGGCGCTGGGTGTTCCAGATGCTGCTTAACTGCACGGCATCCCGCTATGAAACCAACAAGGGCCGTATGGTCCGCCTGGCCGAATACAGCCGTGACTGCCTCATCGCGCTGCGCGCGGCAACCGGCATCAGTTACGACCATCGTACCCAGGGAACGCTGCAGCTGTTCCGCACGCAGAAGCAGCTCGACGCGTCGGCAAGCGACATCGCCGTCCTGCAGCGTTATGGTGTCCCTTATGAAGTCCTCGATCCGGCCGGCTGCGTGCGCGTCGAACCGGCGCTCGCCCACGTGCGTGAGAAGTTTGTCGGTGCGCTGCGCCTGCCGAACGACGAAACCGGCGACTGCTTCAAGTTCACCCAGCAGCTCGCCGCGATGGCCGAGCAGGCCGGCGTGACTTTCAAGTACGGCGTGTCGATCCAGCGCCTGCTCGCCGATGAGCGCAAGATCACCGGCATCCGCACCTCGGAAGGCGACTTGAAGGCTGACAGCTACGTGCTGGCGCTCGGGAGCTATTCGCCGCTGCTGTTGCGCGACATCGGCATCCGCGTCCCGGTTTACCCGATCAAGGGTTACTCGATCACAGTGCCGATCAACGACGCGAAGCATGCCCCGGAATCGACCATCATGGATGAAACCTACAAGGTCGCCATCACCCGCCTCGGCGATCGTATCCGCGTCGGCGGCACGGCAGAAATCGCCGGCTACGACCTCACCCTGCGCAACGCCCGCCGGGAAACCCTGGAGCACTCGGTGGTCGACCTGTTCCCGCAGGGCGGCGACGTGGCGAAGGCAGAATTCTGGTGCGGCCTGCGGCCCATGACGCCGGACGGCACGCCGGTGATGGGGCCGACGCCTTACCGCAACCTGTTTCTCAACACCGGCCATGGCACGCTCGGGTGGACGATGGCCTGCGGCGCCGGCCGCGTGCTGGCTGACCTGGTATCCGGCAAGCGGCCGGAAATTGATACGGAGGGATTGTTCATGGACCGTTACGGCAAGACCAACCGCCCGATTGTGGTTCCGCAAGAGGTGCGTGCATGAACGCCCGCGCCATGGAGACGCCTGGCATCCCGGAATTCATTTTCGGCGACCAGGAGCTGCATGCACGATTTTCCATGGCCATCGAACTCTTGGCCCGTATCGTCATTGCCAATCCAAGGGCGGTGACGACAGCGGCGCTGGCCGAGTCCCTCGGGCAGAGCGCGCGCTCGGTGCGGACTCTGCTGGGCAACCTGCTCCAGTCCGGCCTTCTGAGCCAGGACGAAAAGACGCGGGATGCGTGGTATTGCGCGTCTCCGCTGGGCACCATCACGCTTGCCGATGTATTTCGCAGCGTCGCGGGCGCCGCGGAGGAGTCGCGGCGCAAAAAGGCAGAGCCGGTGGCAGACGAAACCCGGTCGGCCGCACAGCAAAGTGTTGACCTGCTTCTAATGCAGGCCACCATGTCCATCAACCAGGTCGTAATGCAGCATCTGCAGGCCTTCGACCTCGGTCGCTTGAAAGCGGTGCGCTCATCTGGCGGTCTGCATCCCTTTCATTATTCCACCCGGTCCTACATCGCCGAACCGGTCTGACTTGTCGCCCGCCGGCAGCGCGGGTAAAGTGGTCGTGGATGGAGCCCGGAGGGGCTCCGCGTCTTTTGGCTTCCCGAGAAACGAGCAACCCCGACCATGCGTATCGATGTCCAGTTTGCTGACCGCGTAGGCATTGCGCACGAAATCCTTGCCGTGCTCGCGCGCCGCAATATGAATGTGGTCGCCGTGGAGGTCGATTCCTCTGACGTGTTCATCGATATCCCCGAACTGACGGAAAGCCTGCTGCCCTCGTTGCGTGCCGATTTCATGCGTGTTTCAGGCGTTCTCGACGTCAAAGTCGTCGATGTCCTGCCCGGCGCCCGCCGCCGCCTGCACCTCGACACGCTCATGGCCGCCTTGGCCGATCCGGTCATGGCAGTCAATGCGGACGGCCGCATCGTGGCCGCCAATGCCGCCGCAGCAGCTGTCGCCGACATGAGCGAGAGCGAGCTGAACGGCAAATCCCTGCACGAGCTCTTCGGTGAAACCAGCCTGCAGGCAGAATTGCTGGAAACCCGCTTTCAGGCGCCTTCGCGTGAGGTGCGCCTGCAGGGGCAGCCCTTCCTGCTCGAAGTCACGCCCGTCTCGGAGCCGATCAATTCGGCGATCGGCCAGACCATCGGCGGGGTGATTACGCTGCATGCACCGCGCCGCCTCGGCGGCCGCCTGCATGCGCTGCAGCACGGTGGCGGTGGCTTCGATGCGATCATCGGCGAGTCGGAGCCCATCCGTGCCCTCAAGGCCCGCGCTGCCCGCGTGGCTATCGTCGATGCGCCGCTCCTGATCGCCGGCGAAACCGGCACCGGCAAGGAACTTGTCGCTCAAGCATGCCACGCAGCCAGCCCTCGCAGCGGCGCCCCATTTCTGGCGCTCAACTGCGCGGCATTGCCGGAAAGCCTTGCGGAGAGCGAGCTCTTTGGTTATATGTCCGGTGCTTTCACCGGCGCCCAGCGTGGTGGCAAGCCCGGCCTGATCGAAATGGCGGATGGGGGAACGGTTTTCCTGGATGAAATCGGGGAGATGTCGCTTTACCTGCAGGCCAAGCTGTTGCGTTTCCTCAACGACGGCAAGTTCCGCCGCATTGGCAGCGACCGGGAGATCAAGGTCGATGTGCGTATCATCAGCGCCACGCATCGCAACCTTTCCAAAATGGTGGCAGAGGGCGCCTTCCGTGAAGACCTGTTCTACCGCCTGAACGTGCTGCACCTGGAAGCTCCGGCCTTGCGCGAACGACCCGACGATATCCTGTTGCTGGCACGGCACTTCATTGAACGCGCTTGCGCGCAGGCGCAGAAGCCGATCTGCCGTCTCAGTGCGGAGGCCTGCGCGGCATTGGTGGCGAATCACTGGCCGGGCAATGTCAGGCAGTTGCAGAATGTGGTGTTCCGCGCCATTACGATGAGCGACAAGCGCGTCCTCGACGCCGCCGACCTCGATCTTGCCGAGGGCAGCATCATGACGGCGGAGGCGGCCGGTAACGGCCATGACGGGCAGGACTGGGACAGTGCGATGGAATCCTTCGAACACGCCTTTCTGGAGCGCCTCTATCCGCAGTATCCGTCCAGCCGCAAGCTCGCTGCGCGGCTCAAGACCTCACATTCGATGATTGCAAACAAGCTGCGGAAATACGGGATTCCGGGTTCAGGCCGGTAAGTAGTCGGGAGATCAGTGCGGCAGGTCGCCGTCGTCGAACTCTTTGGGTGGATTGACTGCGGGGATGCTGTATTTCTCTTCCGCCCACGCCCCCAGGTCGATCTGCTTGCATCGTTCCGAGCAGAACGGACGGTATTTGCTTGCCTCGATCCACTCGACCTTCTTGCCGCAAGTGGGGCAGTCAACGACGGTTGGCATTACTCACCTCAGAAATTACACAAAGCCAGTTCGAATGGTACATCGTTCTCGAACGATTTCGGCTTCATGTCGCCGTCCTGGGAAGTAAAGCGCACCCACAGCATGTACTTGTTGGCGGAAATTTCCGGGATGGCGCCCAAAGCCTCGTCGATGCCGAGGCGAAGCATCTGGTACACCTTGCCTTGCAGCATCTGCTGGTAGCTTCCTGCCTGTGCAATGGTCTTGGTGGAGCGCCCGGATTCGCGCAGCAGGCGCAACACAACGCTGATCGCATCAAAAAGCGGCACCAGTGGCGCGAACCAGCCGGAAATGTCGTTGAAGCGTTGCTGCGGAGAGCGCTGCTGCCATGCGTAGTACGAGGGCAGGTCGAATTCACAGGCACCGCCTGGGATGATCGTCCGGCCGCGAATGCTCATCAGCCATTCGTTGTCGCGGATGTTCTGTCCGGTCTTGCCCTGGGAACCCATGAGCGCAACCAGACTCCGGTCCACGTCGGACAGCACTTCGTCGAGCCGTTCCGAAGCGACGTTGGGATTGGACTTGAAACCGAGCAGGGTCTGCTTCTGGCGCTCGAGCTCCTGCAACAGGTCCGATTTCAGGTCGGCACGACCGGCGACCTCGAGCATTTCGAAGATCGTGGCGAGCGCAACGTGGTGTTGCTGCGGATGCTCCTGGTGCAGGAAAAAGATGAACTTCTCGTAAAGGTCTTCCAGCCGCAGCAGAGTGCGAATACGCTCATTGAATGGGTATTCGTAGATGATCAAAGTGGCGTCCCTTTAGCAATAAAGGTTGGGCTGGAAATAATTACGTGATTCTGAACGAACCCATAAAAAAATACAAATATTGCAGGTCAAGCAAATCGTCCGCATGTCGGTCGTCGTGGTCATGTCACGCGCTTGCCGCCGACAAGGAAGTATACAGTGCGTGGATCCTGTCGACCTGGGGTACGAGTGCCATGACATCTGCGTCGTTGTCGATCACGTCATCCGCCGCGGCGAGTCGCTCACTCCGCGACGCTTGCGCAGCCATGATGGCGCGAATTTGCGCTTCGGGCAGTCCGCTTCGGCTCATCACACGACGCACCTGCGTCTCTTCGGCGCAGTCAACCACCAGCACGCGCGTGACGCGCTGCTTCCATGAGCCGGACTCGACGAGCAGGGGGACAGCAAAGACAACGTAGAGGCCGTCAGCGGCTTCGGCGGCCCGTTCGGTTTCAATGCGAATCAGGGGGTGCAGGATTGATTCCAGGCGTGTCTTTGCCGCAGGCACGGCGAATACGTAGGTGCGCATCTTCGCCCGGTCCATCGCACCCTCCGGCGTGAGGAAGGCATCGCCGAATTGCGCGCGAATCTCGGGAATGGCCAGGCCGCCGGGGGCGGTGAGCGCGTGGGCGATCTGGTCGGTATCAATAACGGCCGCCCCACGGGCAGCCAGCATGTCGGCAACAGTTGTTTTCCCGCTTCCGATCCCCCCGGTAAGCCCGACGGAAAATGTGCGGGTGCCGCCTGCGGAGCCCGCCATGCTAGACCGTGAACCCGAGGTAGGCCTGCGCCAGCGGTTTGCCGTAGAACAGGGCGATTACACCGGCGGCCGCGAGGTAGGGGCCGAAGGGGATGGGATTATGCCGACCGAGCCGTGACAGAAGGATGAGGGTGATACCGACCACCGCACCGACGATCGAGGACAGCAGGATGATAATCGGCAGCATTTTCCACCCCAGCCAGGCACCCAGCGCCGCAAGAAGCTTGAAATCGCCGTAGCCCATGCCTTCCTTGCCGGTCGCCAGCTTGAACAGCCAGTAGACGGCCCACAGACTCAGGTAACCGGCCATGGCGCCGATGACCGCTTCTTGAAGCGGCACGAAAGTCCCGTTCAGATTGACCAGCAAGCCGCACCACAGCATCGGCAGGGTCAGGTCGTCCGGCAGCAATTGCGTGTCCGCATCGATGAATGTCATGGCAATCAACAGGTACGCGAACAACAGTGTTGCCAGTCCGGCCATGCCGCTGCCGAAGCGCCAGATCAGGACTGCAGAGAGCGTTCCTGTCAGCAGCTCAACCAAGGGATAGCGAATTGAAATCGATGCCTTGCATTTGCGGCATTTTCCGCCAAGGAGCAGGTAGCTGATGACCGGGATATTCTCCAGAGCGGTAATCCGATGCCCGCAGTGCGGGCAGGCGGACCGGGGCACCATCAGATTGTATCGATCGGTATGCGGTAAATCCTTGCCGCTTTCATGCGCGACGTAGTTGTCGGACTCCCGCTGCATCATCCTTGGCAAGCGGTGGATCACGACGTTCAGGAAGCTGCCGATCATCAGGCCAAAGACGGCGGCGACGACTGTCGCCGCAGTGCTCCCGGGCGGGGAGAAAATCAATTGGTCGAGCATCAGACAACTGCTCCAAGCTTGAAAATAGGCAGGTACATGGCAACGACCATGCCGCCAATCAGTACGCCGAGGATTGCCATGATCAGGGGCTCCATCAGGCTGGAAAGGGATTCGACAGCTTCGTCAACCTCTGCCTCATAGAAGTCAGCAACTTTTCCGAGCATCTGGTCCAGTGCACCTGATTCCTCGCCGATCGCAACCATTTGGGTGACCATGTTCGGGAATACGTTCGCGTTGACCATCGCGTTTGTGAGGCTGGTGCCAGTGCTTACCTCGGTCTGTATCTTTTTTGTCGCCTCCATATATAGGATGTTGCCGGATGCGCCACCAACTGAGTCGAGAGATTCAACCAGGGGAACGCCAGCCGCAAACATTGTTGCGAGGGTCCGCGTCCAGCGCGCAATCGTCGCCTTGCGAATGACGACGCCGAAAATCGGTGCCTGCAACAGCAACTTGTCCATCACACGCTGGACCTTCGCCGAGCGCTTCCATGACTGGAAAAAGAGATACAGGCTGGCAAACAGAGTGCCGAAGATGAGGTACCAGTAGGCCACAAAGAAATCGGAGATCGCCATTACCATGAGAGTAGGGGCGGGCAGATCGGCGCCAAAGCTCGTAAACACCTCCTTGAATGCCGGTACGACCCAGATCATGATCACGGAAGTGACGACAAACGCCACCACCAGGATCGAAATCGGATAGAAGAGCGCGGACTTGATCTTGCCCTTGATTGCCTGCGTTTTCTCCTTGTACGTGGCAAGTCGCTCAAGAAGGCTTTCGAGAATGCCCGCCTGTTCACCTGCGGCCACGAGGTTGCAGAACAAGCTATCGAAGTACAACGGATACTTGCGAAACGCCTGATTGAGACTGCTGCCTGTTTCAATGTCTGCCTTGATGTCCTGGAGTAGTTTGGCCACGGAGGGGTTGGCGTGGCCCTTGCCCACAATGTCGAACGATTGAAGCAGCGGGACACCCGCCTTCATCATCGTCGCAAGCTGCCGTGTGAACAGCGTGATGTCCTTGTCCGTAATCTTCTTGCTGGAACTGAACGACTTCTTCTTGACTTTCGTGACCAGGATCCCTTGCTTGCGGAGCGTCACATTGACAATGGTTTCGCTGCCCGCCCGAAGTTCCCCCTTGACAGTCTTTCCAGCCTTGTCCTTGCCTTCCCAGGTGTAGATGAGTTCTTTTGCGCCTGTGGTCTTACTGGCAGCAGTTGCCATGTTCTACCCCTAACAAGTTATGCATTGGTACAGCCGAGCACTTCTTCAAGGCTCGTCAGTCCCGACTTGACCTTTACCAGTCCTGCCTCGCGCAGCGTCTTGACGCCTTCGACCCTGGCCTGGTGCTCGATCTCCAGTGCCGTACCATGCGCAAGGATGATGCGTTCGATTTCTTCCGAGATAGGCATGATCTGGTAGATACCGACGCGACCCTTGTATCCGCTGCCATTGCAGCGGTCGCAGCCGACGGGCTTGTACGGCATCCAGGTGCCGTCGAGCTCTTCTTCCTTGAAACCCGCCTCAAGCAGGGCTTCGTCCGGAATGACCGTGGGCTGCTTGCAGGTGCACAGCCGCCGGGCCAGGCGCTGTGCGGTAATCAGGATGACAGACGATGCAATATTGAACGGTGCGACACCCATGTTCATCAGTCGGGTCAGCGTCGACGGTGCATCGTTGGTATGCAGTGTGGAGAACACCATGTGGCCCGTTTGCGCTGCCTTGATCGCGATGTCCGCGGTTTCAAGATCGCGGATTTCGCCCACCATGATGATGTCCGGATCCTGGCGCAGGAATGCCTTCAGCGCGGCTGCAAAAGTCAAGCCCGCGCGATCGTTGACATTGACCTGGTTGACGCCTGGCAGGTTGATTTCGGCCGGATCTTCAGCGGTCGAAATGTTGATGCCGGGCTTGTTCAGGATGTTCAGGCAGGTATAGAGCGATACCGTCTTGCCAGAGCCCGTCGGACCTGTCACGAGCACCATGCCGTAAGGGCGTTCGATGGCCTTGAGCAGAAGTTCTTTTTGGTCCGGATCGTAGCCGAGCGCATCGATGCCCATCTGCGCCTGCGACGGATCGAGAATACGCATCACGATCTTTTCGCCGAACAGGGTAGGGAGGGTGCTGACGCGGAAATCGATGGCCTTGTTCTTTGACACGACCAGCTTCATGCGGCCGTCCTGCGGCACGCGCTTTTCGGAGATGTCCAGCTTGGAGATCACCTTGATGCGCGATGCCAGCTTTTCCTTGATTGCCAGCGGTGGCTGTGCAATTTCACGCAGCACGCCGTCGATGCGAAAACGAATGCGGTAGAACTTCTCGAACGGTTCGAAATGAAGGTCCGATGCGCCCATGTTGATCGCGTCGAGCAGGATCTTCTGAAGGAAGCGAACCACCGGCGCATCGTCAATATCGCTGCCCGCATCTGCAACCGGAGCAGCCGCGGTTTCATCGTCGCCGAAATCGATGTCCGAGTCGTCGCCGATCAGTTCGTCAAGATGCTGCTCCGCGCTCTGGCTCAGCTTTTCAATCAGTTGCAGCAGGACCGGATGCTCGACGATCACCGGTTCGACCGTCATTTCGGTCTGGAACTTGATCTGATCCAGCGTATGAGTATTGGTCGGATCGGAGATGGCCACCGATACCTTGTTACCCCGTTTGGCGAGCGCGATCACGCGCTCCTTCTGCATCAGCTTCGCGTCAATGACGTTTTCGGGAAGGTAGCTGAGGTTGTACGCCGAAAAATCGATGACGGGGTAGCCAAAGGTCTCGGAGCAGAATGCTGCAAGCGACCGGGAATCGATGCTGGCGCTGCCGAGCAGCACGTCGATGAAGGGGAGCTTATCCGCCTGCGACTGCTTGTGAAGCGCCTCCGCTTGCTGCGCGGACAGGCGCCCGGCTTGCACCAACGCGCGTGCAAGGCCAGACATCATCGAACTAGTCGCCTGATTGGGGAGAACTGCCGCCATTTAGTAAGCCGGAATTTGGGTCACAATCGTCCAAGTTGCGTTAGATAATGCCTATAGGCATCTGATTTGTAAAGATATTGTGTCAAACAGTCATCATCCTCGGGCTCGAGTGTGACGCTGCAGAAACGCTTGGAGTGGAAAGCTGTAACAGTATGTAAAAGGCCGTGTCAGATTCGTATCAATTTCACGACCTTGATTGCCTGGTTCTGGGACTGGACGGTCTCAACCACGCAGCCTTCCATTTTCACGCTGACGTTGGCTTCCGGAATATCGCGCAGTTCTTCCAGCAGCAAGCCGTTGAGTGTTTTCGGCCCATCGAGGGGAAGGTTCAGCCCGAGGTGCTTGTTGATCTCGCGCAGTGGCGTCGCACCTTCAAGCAGGCATTCCCCGTGTTCATCCCATCCGAATAAATCCGCACGCGACGCACCCGGCATGGAGGTGGTGAACTCGCCGATCATTTCTTCGATGATGTCTTCCAGCGTCACCAGTCCCTGCACCTCGCCGTACTCGTCGACGATGATACCGAGGCGTTCGTGGTTTTCCTGGAAATACTGAAGCTGGGTGAAGACGCCCGTGTCTTCAGGGATGAAATAGGGCGGCGTCAGCAGCGCCCTGAAATGCTCGACGGTCAGCTCTTCTTCATGATTGAAGAGCGTCATCGCCTTTCGCACATGCAGGATGCCGACGATGCGGTTGATCTCGCCTTCGTAGACCGGCAGTTTGTTGTGGTAGCAGGTCGTCAGCTGGTGCAGGATTTCTTCCACAGGCACGGCTAGATTGAGTGCCTCGATCTGTGAACGGGGGGTCATTACATCTTCCACCGAGATCTGCTCCAGCCCGAACAGGTTGAGCAGGATGCTCTTGTGCTTTTGCGGGATGAAATTGCCGCCTTCCAGAACGATCGTACGCAGCTCTTCCGCGGACATGGCATTCTCTGACGGCTTCTCCGGCACGCGCAGCAGTCGTAGCAGGCGTCTGACCATGAGGTTGGTCAGCCACACCAGTGGATTCATCGCGACAGTCAGGAGCCGCAGTACCGGCGCAATCAGCAGGGCGATGCGTTCGGGATAAGTCGCACCGATGACCTTCGGCGTCAGTTCGGCAAAGATAATGATGGCAAACGCCACGGCGGTCGACGCGATCGCCAGCGCATACTGGCTTTCGCCGAAGTAGTGGATCGCAAAGGTAGCGGCCAGCGCGGACAACGCGGTGTTGGCCATGTTATTGCCAAGCAGGATCACGCCGAGGAGGCGTTCGGTTTGCTCAAGCAGGGAAAGCACAAGCGCCGCGCGCCGGTTGCCCGCGGAGGCAAGATGCCGGATGCGGTAACGGCTCAAGGCCATCATCGCCGTTTCCGAGATTGAAAAAAAACCTGAGATCAGTAGCAGTAAGACGAGCCCGAGAATCTGGGCCCATAAGGGAACGGCATCCAAAGGGTCACCGTAATGAAATCTGCATATGGGAAGTTTGGATATGCAAAATGGTCGGGGTGAGAGGATTCGAACCTCCGGCCTCTACGTCCCGAACGTAGCGCTCTACCAGGCTAAGCTACACCCCGAATGCGGTGTCATCGGCCTCTAGTGGTTCCGATGAACTGCGAAAGCGCATAATTGTAGCAGAGAATCCTTGAAAAGGCTATTCGGCATCGAGGAAATTGCATTGGCGGCGCGTTCGGATGCTTTTTCGGCAGCCTGCATGGTGTATTCCAATGCGCCCGAGCCGGTGATCGCGCTCAGGATTTCGTCGAAATGCTGCTCATCGCCGTTCTCGATGCACGCGCGCACCAAGTCGCGCTGCGTAGGAGTGCCGTTCTGCATCAGGTAAATCAGCGGCAAGGTCGGCTTGCCTTCGCGCAGGTCGTCGCCGACGTTCTTGCCGATGTCGGCGGCATTGCCGGAATAATCAAGCACGTCGTCAACGAGCTGGAATGCGGTGCCGATCGAGCGGCCGTATTCGGCAGCGGCCTCGATTGCGTCGTCGGAGGCGCCAGCGATCAGCGCACCCAGCTGTGCGGCAGCCTCGAACAGCTTCGCCGTCTTGGATCGGATGACCTGCAGGTAGCGTTCTTCGGTCACGTCCGGGTCGTGCATGTTCAGCAGCTGCAGCACCTCGCCTTCGGCGATGACGTTGGTCGCATCCGCAAGAATCTGCATCACACGCATGTTCCTCACGCCGACCATCATCTGGAATGCGCGCGAGTAGACGAAGTCGCCCACAAGGACCGAAGCCGCATTACCGAACAGCGCGTTGGCGGTTTTCCGTCCGCGGCGCAATGAGGATTCGTCCACAACGTCATCATGCAGCAGGGTCGCGGTATGGATGAACTCCACTACCGCGGCCAGGTCGTGATGGTGAGTGCCCTTGTAGCCGTAGGCATTCGCCACGAGCAGGACCAGGACCGGTCGGATCCGTTTGCCCCCGGCGCTGATGATGTATTCAGCGATCTGGTTGACCAGTGGGACCTCCGAATACAGCTGGCGACGGATGACCGCGTTGACGGCTTCCATGTCGGCGCTGATCGGCTGGATGATGGTGGTCTGGGAAGTGGGTTGGAGGGCGGCAGACAAGGTAAACCTGCGAAAATCGTGAATTTCGTGAATTATACGCTGACAATCCCTCGCATCTGCCATGGATATGGTAGTTGCTGTTCGATCAATCCCGCTTTCAGGTGGTCGGAAACGATCTGAAACAGGGTTTTGACCGCTCAGCTAAGTCCATGTATAATTGGAGGTTTTCCCGATTCCGCCAGCAGTTTCAGCGGGGCGCCGGGAGAAAAAGTTCATTCACAATCATTCGATGAGGTTTCACATGTACGCGGTCATAAAAACCGGCGGCAAACAGTATAAAGTTGCTGCTGGCGAAAAACTCAAAGTAGAACAGATACCGGCTGACATTGGTTCCGAAATCACTCTCGATCAAGTGCTCGCAGTGGGCGCTGGTGACACCATCAAGTTCGGTGCGCCGCTGGTCGAAGGTGCCAAGGTCCAGGCTACGGTAGTGGCGCACGGTCGCCACGATAAGGTGAAAATTTTCAAGATGCGCCGCCGCAAGCACTACCAGAAGCGTCAAGGCCATCGCCAAAACTACACCGAATTGCAAATCGTTTCGATCAACGCTTAATTCCTGATCGAACAAACCGGATACCAAGGAGTCTGAAATGGCACACAAAAAAGGCGGCGGCACTACGCGCAATGGTCGCGATTCCGAGTCGAAACGACTGGGCGTCAAGGTTTACGGCGGCCAAGCAATCAACGCAGGCGGCATCATCGTGCGTCAGCGCGGCACCCGTGTTCACGCTGGCGAGAACGTCGGCATGGGCAAGGACCACACCCTGTTCGCCCTGATTGACGGCAAGGTGCAGTTCACCACCAAGGGCCCGCAACAGCGTCACACCGTGATCGTCGTTCCGGCCTGATGCAGGACTGACTGCGCAGCAAAGGCGAAAGCCTTCGACTAAAAGGCTCTGCCGATGGTAGGGCCTTTTTAGTTTGTAGCACCATATTTATCCATCACCTTAAAGCGCCATTTTCGGCGGCAAAACATGAAGTTCATCGACGAAGCAAAAATTGAAGTGATTGCTGGTGACGGCGGTAACGGCGTCGCGTCGTTTTGCCGCGAAAAATTCCGGCCGTTCGGCGGCCCGGACGGTGGCGACGGCGGCAAGGGCGGCAGCATCTGGGCGACGGCCGACCGCAACATCAACACCCTGGTGGATTACCGCTATTCCAAGCTGCACAAGGCGCGCAACGGCGAAAACGGCCGTGGCTCCGACTGCTACGGAAAGGGCGCGGACGACATCGAACTGCGCATGCCCGTCGGCACGCTGATCAGCGACCTGAACACCGGCGAAATCATCGCCGACCTGACCGAGCATGGTCAGCGCGTGATGCTGGCCAAAGGCGGCGAGGGCGGCTGGGGCAATATCCATTTCAAGTCGTCCACCAATCGCGCCCCCCGTCAAAAGACGGACGGCAAGCCCGGTGAGCGTCGCGAGCTGAAGCTGGAATTGAAGGTGCTGGCCGATGTCGGCCTGCTCGGCATGCCGAACGCGGGCAAGTCGACTTTCATTACGGCCGTGTCCAATGCGCGCCCGAAGATCGCCGACTATCCGTTCACCACGCTGCACCCGAATCTCGGCGTCGTTCGCGTGAGCCATGAAAAAAGCTTCGTCATCGCCGACATCCCCGGCCTGATCGAGGGCGCCGCGGAAGGCGCCGGGCTCGGGCACCAGTTCCTGCGCCATCTGCAGCGCACCCGCGTGCTGCTGCATATCGTCGACATCGCGCCCTTTGACGACAAGGTCGATCCGGTGAAAGAGGCCAAGGCGATCGTCAAGGAACTCAAGAAGTACGATGAATCGCTCTACGAGAAACCGCGTTGGCTGGTGCTGAACAAGCTGGACGTGGTGCCGGAAGACGAACGCAAGAAGCGCGTCAAGGATTTCGTCAAGCGCTTCGGCTGGAAAGGCCCGGTCTTCGAAATTTCGGCGCTCACGCGCGAAGGTTGTGAAGACCTGATCATCGCGATCTATGAGTACCTGGCCGAACAGCGCACGCAAGAATATCGGGCGGAAGAAACCAAGATGGCGGAAGAGGCGCGTGGCATTGTATCGATCGATCCCGACGATCCGCGTTTCAAGGTCATCGAATAACAGCAGGTCACGCCATCCTCAGGCATGATGGCGGTTTCAGATAAAGAACAATGAATTCCGTCATCCAAAAGGCCAAGCGCCTCATCATCAAGGTCGGCTCCTCCCTCGTGACGAACGACGGCAAGGGGCTCGACAACGCCGCGATCGCCAAATGGGCCGAACAGATCGCGCATCTCCGCTCGCTCGGCAAGCAGGTCGTGCTGGTCAGTTCCGGCGCGATTGCCGAGGGCATGCAGCGGCTCGGCTTCGACAAGCGCCCGACCGGCATCCATGAGCTGCAGGCGTGCGCCGCAGTCGGCCAGATGGGCCTCGCACAGATTTACGAAACCAGCTTCCGCGAACACAACCTGCGCACGGCGCAAGTCCTGTTGACCCACGCCGACCTTGCGGACCGCGAACGCTACCTGAACGCGCGTTCGACCTTGTTCACGCTCCTGCACCTTGGTGTCGTGCCGATCATCAACGAGAACGACACGGTCGTGACCGATGAGATCAAGTTCGGCGACAACGACACGCTCGGCGCGCTGGTCGCCAACCTGATCGAGGGCGACGCCCTGATCATCCTGACCGATCAGAAAGGGTTGTTCACGGCTGATCCGCGCAAGGATCCTGCCGCCACACTGGTGCGTGAAGCGAAGGCTGGCGACCCAACCTTGGAAGCGATGGCGGGAGGTGCGGGCACCGGCATCGGACGTGGGGGCATGTTGACCAAAATCCTGGCTGCACGTCGGGCAGCGACCTCCGGCGCGCACACCGTGATCGCGTGGGGGCGGGAAGACCAGGTCCTGACGCGACTGGCCGCAGGCGAGGCGATCGGCACACAGCTGGTCGCGCAGACTGCCCAGCTGACTGCGCGCAAGCAATGGATGGCGGACCACCTGCAGACTGCCGGCAAGGTGGTGCTGGATGCAGGCGCGGTGCAAAAATTGACGGCGGAAGGGAAATCGCTCCTGCCGATCGGCGTCATTGAAGTCAAGGGGGAATTCGGCCGGGGTGACGTCGTCACCTGTACGGATGAAGCAGGACGTCCGATCGCGCGTGGCATCAGCAATTACTCAAGCTCGGATGCGCGCCGCATCATGCGCCGTCCGTCAACCGAAATCCTGTCTATTCTCGGTTTCGTGGAAGAGCCTGAACTGGTTCACCGTGATAACCTGGTCCTGCTCTGAATCCCGGACGTACGGTCCGGGATTTTCTCAACGATTGCTGTGGGGCGCGAGGGTTTGTCCCGCGCGAAGTCGACGGACGATGTCCTCTCCCGTACCTGCAATCGTCTTTTCCACGCAGAAGAAATCTTTCGTCAAAGCCGCATGGTGGCGATTGGCGGCGCTCGACTGAATTCGTTCCCACTGATCCCTGCGCGAACGCGACCAGCTGCCGTCCGAGCGGCCGAACGCATACAGCTTCCGTTCGTAGGTCGCACAACGGATGCCTTCGTAGCTGACGTTCTTCGCGCCCGCGTCGCTGATGGCGACCAGGGTGTAACGAATCACGCCATCCTGCCCAACGCTCAGAGAACGGGTGTCGATCGCAAAGGATTGGGTAGCGGTCGCGCTGACGTAGAACGGGACAAGATCCGCCTGCTGCGGCGCGGCGGGCAATTGTACGGCGATCTCCTGCCAGGGTTTTTCCTTGTCGTCGAAATCTTCCTCGAATCGCGACTGCGCATGGCTGGCCGTGGCGAGGGTTATCAGGACGGCCGCAGCCGCGGCAAAGAATGCGGTTTTTTCTGCCATCAGGATTCGGTCTTCGGTTTGGCCGCGGCAGGCTGGGCAGTTGCCGAGCCGCGCGTGCCATGGTTTTGCCTCAGGTAGCGCGCACCGTTGCGTTGCGGATTTCCGCCCGAGGGACGAGTCAGGAAGCGCGACAGTTCTTGCAACGCCTTCTGGTAAACCTCGCGCTTGAATTCAATGACGACGTCGAGCGGCACCCAGTAGTCGTGCCAGCGCCAAGCGTCGAACTCTGGATGGTCGGTTCCGCGCAGGTTGATGTCGCAGTCGCGGCCCACCATGCGCAGCAGGAACCAGATCTGCTTCTGCCCGCGGTAATGGCCGCGCACCTCGCGCTTGATGAAACGGTCGGGGACTTCATAACGCAGCCAGTCGCGCGTCCGTCCGATGATCTTGACGTGTTC
>Ga0196981_1000035_pt1 | contig 170416 bp, 141 predicted proteins | sample S3_2013CmetaG_FD_155462 | JGI IMG/M metagenome (GOLD analysis project Ga0196981, IMG submission 155462) | Soil microbial communities from Anza Borrego desert, Southern California, United States - S3_20-13C | ecosystem: Environmental > Terrestrial > Soil > Desert | place: USA: California...
CGGAGTCGGTGTCGGCGTCGGTGTCGGCGTCGGTGTCGGCGTCGGTGTCGGCGTCGGCGTCGGTGTCGGCGTCGGCGTCGGTGTCGGTGTCGGTGTCGGTGTCGGTGTCGGTGTCGGCGTGCCGATCGCCACCTGCGAGCCGGTCGACGTCACCACCGTCTGACTGGCCAGCTGCAGCGTGTTGCCGGAATTGTCGGTCGCCGTCAGCGCCGTCACCGGGGCGGCCGGTGTGGTCGTCGCAGGGGCGGTCGCGGCAGTGACGGTCGCCGCTGCGGGCGCCGGGTCGCTGGACGCGGTACTGCTCTCGCTCGACGACGACTGGTGGTCCGATGATGCGGACTTGCTCTCGCTGGACGATCCGCTGTCGGCCGCCTGGGCCGACTTCTCGCCGTCCTTCTTCTCTTCCTTGTCCTTGTCGGCCTTCGCCTGCGGCGCCGGAGTCGCACGATAGATCTCGGGGATCTTCGGCAGGATCACCGGCGGCTGCGTCGGCGACGCGGCATAGCCGACCTGGTTGGGGCCGATCACTGCGGTGCCGGCCTCCGTGGTCAGCGAGGTCGCGCCGACGTTGACCTTGTCGTAGGTGCCGGGCGGAACCGGCACGGTCTGGCCGCCGACCGGCGGCAGGATCACGACCGGTTCATGGTCGGTGCCGCGGATGCCGATGACGGCGGTCGGCGTCTCCATGCGGTAGCGTTCCTTGTTGGTCCGGCCGACCAGTCCGGTGATGGTGCGCAGGCCGCCCTTGAGCAGCGACAGGTCGACCTTTTCGCTGCCGTCCTCCTTGCCGTTGAACACGTAGCCGCTGATCTTCAGGCGGGTGTCGGGGCGGATCGCCACGATCGCGTTGTCGATCATGCGCAGCTGGGCCGACGCGCCGGGCGCGGTCAGCACAGTATCGCCCTCGCTGACGTCCTGGCCCTTCTGCAGGCGCACTTCGCGGCCGGCGGCATCGACCAGGCGCACGTCGCCGCTGACGAATTGCGCGCGGCCGGCGACGGCGGCCTCGGCCAGCGCCGGCAGCGCCATGACCAGGGCGAGCGACAATGCCTTCATGCGGATCGGTTGGGTGGTGATCATGATGGTGGCCCTCCTGGGTCAGCGGAAGTCGCGGCGCACGGTGATCGTGGCCTCGGTGCGCTTGTATTCGCTCAGCGCGATGTTGGAATCGTTGCTCGCATGGGTGAGCTGCGGACGCACGCTCCAGTCCGGCGCCGGGCGCCAGTTGATGCCGAGCGTGACATCGGCGATGCGGTCGCGGCCGAACGCGGTGACGGTCGAGCGCGCGAAGGCCGAGCGGTCGCGCCGCGACAGCAGGCCGACGCCGGCGAACACGTCGGCCGTCTCGGACAGCGACGCCTGCGCATACAGGCGCCCGCTGACGAAGCGGCGGCTGTTGTCGGCGCCGTTGGCCAGCTGCCGGCGCGCATCGTCGAGCCCGGCGGACAGGCTGGCATATAGCAGCGGACGGGACGGGCCGCTGCCCAGGTGCAGCCAGCCGGCGCCGAGCACGACGCTGTCCTGGTCGTTGACCGCGATGTCCGGGAAGCGCTGGCGGGTGGCGGCCAGGAACACCATGCTCTGGTCGGACTGTCCGTGCATGCGGCGCCACTCGACGTTCACGCCGAGCGCATGGCGGTTGGCGGTCGGCACGTCGGTGCGCTGGCGGAATTCCTGGGCGGTGATGCCGGCGCGCAGCTGGTCGGCGCCGGCGGTGCGGGCGACCGAAGCGCGCAGGTCGAGCTGGTCGCTGCTGTAGTTGCCGGCATCGAGCACTTCGCGGCGGCGCAGGTCGGCCGACCCGGCCACGCTCCAGGCATCGTCGATGCGGTGCTGGATGTCCAGGCCTCCGGCCAGCCCGGCGATGGCGGAGTTGCGCTTGATCGCATTGCCGGTCGGCTGGAAGCCGGGCAGCCGGTAGGTGGCCAGCACCGCGCCCGTGAAATCGCTCACCACCGAGGTGATGTTGTCGTCATGGCCGGAGGAGCCTTCGACGTAGCCGGACACGACCGTGCGGCGGGCCTGCTCGCGCTCGGCGATCGCCGCCAGGTATTTTTCGGCGGCCATGCGTGCCGCGGGCGGCGGGTTGTTCTGCATGACCACGTCCAGTTCGAGGCGGGCCCGCGCCAGGTCGCCCAGCGCGAAATAGGCACGCGCCATGTCCAGGCGCACGCCCATGGCATTGGGGTCCATCGCCAGCACGCGTTCGAAGGCCAGCGTCGCCTTGTCCGGCCGGCCCGCGTCGAGCGCGGCGATGCCCAGCACGGTGTCGAAGGCGATGTCGCCGGCCCGTTCGAATTCCTGCGGCTCGAGCAGCGCGAACGCCGCGGCCGGCTTGCCCTCGCGCAGCAGGGCGCGGGCCTGCTCCACCTGTGCGTCCGCGGCGACCGCGCCGGCGCTCGCCAGCAGCATGGTCAGCAACGCGGATGCCACCGTCGACCTGACAGTCATTGCCATGCGCATTCTCCCTTGTGGTGTGTACCGCAATGTAAGGCTTTTTATGTTTCCCGAGAGTAAATCCAAATGCCGTGACGCGGCAACCGGCAGCGCGCGCTGGCGCTGCCGGCAGGGCGGAATTGCAACATTCGACTTCCGGTTTCCCGGGCGGCTTACTTGGTCTTGAAGGTGGTCACGCCGTCCCAGTCCGGGCCGGGCGGGTCGGTACGGAAATAGGCGATGCGCTCGAGATAGAGCGTGTACAGCACGTCGTCCGGATGCGCCGCGTGCAATTCCTGCAGGATGGCTTCGGCGGCATCCCATTGCTGGGCGCGCACCAGGCCAAGGGCTTCGTGCCAGCGGTCGATGGTGCGGCGCACGTCGTCGGGAACCTCGTCGGCATGGCCGACCGGATGGTAGATCGGCACCGGTTCGTTCTTGCCCTTGACGCGCACGCGGTCGAGCTCACGGTAGGCGAACTGCGGCGCCTCGCGGCGGGTGATCTCGCCGACCACCAGGCCGACGCCATACTCCTTGGTGATGCCCTCCAGGCGCGAACCGAGGTTCACCGCGTCGCCCATGACGGTATAGGCGCGGCGGATCTTCGAGCCCATGTCGCCGACGCGCATCTCGCCGGTATTCAGGCCGATGCCGATCTTCAGCGGCGGCCAGCGGCGTGCCTGGAATTCCTCGTTCAGGCGCGCTGCGGTCTGCAGCATCTTCAGCGCGGTGCCGACGGCCAGTTCCGCATGGTTGGGCAGCACCACCGGTGCGCCCCAGAACGCCATCACCGCGTCGCCGATGTACTTGTCGAGCGTGCCGCGGTTGCCGCGGATGTCTTCCGACATCGCGGTCAGGTAGATGTTGATGAACTCGCGCAGCTCGTTCGGCTTGAGGCTCTCGGAAATCGTGGTGAAGCCGCGCACGTCGACGAACAGCACCGTCAGCTCGCGGCTCTCGCCTTCCATGTTGTAGGACTCGGGATCCTCGGCCATCTGGGCCACGAGTTCCGGCGCGACGTATTCGCCGAACAGGTTGACCATGGCGTTGCGCTTCCTGAATTCGAAGAAATAGCCCCATGCCATGTTGAACACGAACAGCGCGCCGACCAGCATCAGCACCAGCGCCAGCGGCAGCACTGCATCCGCCTTCTGGTAGGCCCACAAGTTGAATGCTGACAGCCCGGCGGCCACCGTGACCGTCAACACCATCGACCAGAGCGGCGAGGCGACTGCCAGGAGAAAGGTCAACACCAGGCCGACGACGGCGATCTGCGTCACGTCGAACTGGATATAGATATCCGGACGCTGCTTGAACGTGCCGTCGAGAATCCCCTTGATCACGTTGGCATGCATTTCGACGCCGGGATAGTCGAGCCCGACCGGTGCGGTACGCAGATCCTTGAGCGAGGGCACGGTGGTGCCGACCATGAAGATGGTGCCGCCGATCTCCTCGACGGGCACGCGGCGCTTCATCACGTCGACGGCGGACACGTAGCGGAAGGTGCCGCCATCGGGACCTCCCTTGCCGTAGAACGGGATGAGCGTCGTCATCAACGGCTCGAGCGGCACGATCGTCCTGCGCTGCTCCGTGTTGATCAGCAGGGACTCGACATAGCCGTAGGTGCGGCCCTCTTCTTCGGTTTGCCCGCGCGGCATGCGCGGGTAGATCGCGGTCCCGCCCATCGCCACGCGGAAGGTGGCCAGCGCCAGCGATTCATAGAACGCATCGCCGTGGGCCGCGAGGATCGGCACGCGCCGGATCACGCCGTCGGCATCCGGCAAGGGATTGAAGAATCCGCCCGCCGGCGCCGCCGACTGCAGGCGGTCGAGATTGGCATTGTAGGAATTCCATTCGACGGCGTCGATCAGGTAGTTCTCGTAGTCCTTGCGGGTGAAGGCCGGTTCCGGCAATTTCCCCTTCTTGATCGTCGATTTCTCGTTCGACAGGTAGAAACCCATCACGACCGGCTTGTCGCGCAGCGCGTCTTCCAGCAATCCGTCGTAGTCGAGCTGCTGCCTGAGCGCCTTCACCCGCTGGTCGAAGCCGGGCACATCGCGCAGCTCGCGCCTGGCCAGTTCGGAGAGGGTCTCGTAACCGGAGGTATTGTCCGGCTCGGCGAAGATCACGTCGAAACCGACCGACGCCGCCTGATAGTGGTCGGTCATGCTCGAGACGAGCTCGGCGATGGCGTTGCGGCTCCATGGCCAGCGCCCCACCTCGGCCAGGCTCTTGTCGTCGATGTTGACGATGACGATGCGCGGATCGTAATCCGCCGGCTGCAGGCGGATGCGCATGTCGTAGATGAAGTCGTCGATCCGGTCGACCGCCGTCGTCGGCAGGACCGCCACCGACGTCAGGATGGCAACGCCGACGATCGCCAGGCTGCATGCCCAGCGCGCGCCGTGCTTTTTCAGGATGCGTCGCAAGAGACCTCCCTCCGCTTGAAATCGTTTCCCCGGCGAGCGCTCAGGGGACGTAACCCGGAATCTTCGACTCGTCGACCACGTCGATCTGGCTCGGGTCCATGTATTTCTCGGCGTACTGCAGGTAGACCTTGCGGCGGATGAAGACGTCGAACAGGTCGGGATCGATGTGGCCGTTGAGCGCGAACTTGCCGAGGATGTCGAGCGATTCCGTCAGCAGCTTGCCGGGCTTGTAGGGACGGTCGCGCGCGGTCAGCGCCTCGAAGATGTCGGCGATGGCCATCATGCGCGCCTGCGGCGACATCTGCTCGCGCGTCAGGCCGCGCGGATAGCCCTTGCCGTCCATGCGCTCGTGGTGGCCGCCGGCGTACTCCGGCACGTTGCGCAGGTGCTTGGGCCAGGGCAGCGCCTCGAGCATGCGGATCGTGACGACGATGTGGTTGTTGATGACCTGGCGTTCCTCGTTGTTGAGCGTGCCCGCGCGGATGTTGAGGTTCATCTCCTCGTCGGCATCGAGCAGGTTGCGCTCCTGGCCGTCCGGGCCGACCCAGCGGCGGCGGCCGATCTCCTTCACGCGTTCCTGGTGCTCGGGCAGCATCGCCTCGCCGCCGATGTTGGCGCGCGCGAGGAAGCGGCGCTCCTCGTCGAGCTGGGCGATCTCGTGGTGCAGGTCTTCCTCGATGGCCGATTCGGTGGCGACGTCGCGCATGCCGGCGGCCGCCAGCTTGGCTTCCAGCGCGCGGATGTGGGCATCGCGCTTGAGCACCTCGAAGCGGGTGTCGACCGTGTGGATGCGGTCGTACAGCGTCTGCAGCTTGGTGGCCTTTTCGACCACGTGGACCGGCGTGACGATCTTGCCGCAGTCGTGCAGCAGGCCGGCCAGCCACAGCTCGCGGCGGTCGCGGTCGGTCATGCGGAAGCTCGCCAGCGGGCCGCTGTCGGTCGCGTGGGTCGCCTCGGCCAGCATCATGGTCAGTTCCGGCACGTTTTCGCAATGACGGCCGGTGTGCGGGGATTTCTCGTCGATCGCCAGGTTGATCAGCTTGACGAAGGATTCGAACAGTTCCTCCAGGCGCTGGATCAGCGTCTGGTTGGTGATGGCGATGGCGGCCTGCGAGGCCAGGGCCTCGATGAAACGGCGGTCGGTATCCGAAAAGGCGGTCGCCACGCCGGTCGCCGGGTCGATCGCGTTGATCAGCTGCAGCACGCCGATCAGCTCGCCCTCGTGGTCGCGCATCGGCACCGACAGCAGCGACTTCGTATGGTAGCCGTGCGTCTGGTCGAACATGCGCATGCCGGAGAAATTGAAATCCTCGGCCGCATAGACGTCGCCGATGTTGACCGAGCGACCGGTGTTGGCCGCGTACGCCGCCACCGCCGACAGGTTCGGATTGCCAGCGGCGTCGAAGAGCGGCAGGTCGGGCAGATGGATCGGCCGGCCGGTGCTGCCGCCCTCGTACATCTTCAGGGTGTCGTTCATCGACAGGTAGAACGACAGGCCGGACTTGTCGGCATTGATGCGGTACAGCGTGCCGCCGTCGGCCCCGGTCATGGTCTTGGCCGCCTTGAGGATGTGCTCGAGCAGCGTCGGTATGTCGTGGTTGTTGCTGAGCTCGACGCTCAGTTCCGTCAGCCGATCAAGCCTGCCGGCGATATCGGTCTGTTTCAATTCAGTCATCGTGGCGCTCTCCCTTTCGCGCGCAGCTGGACAGGACTGTTATCGGGGCCGCGCTTCTGCCGGCGCGGCTGCGGCCCGGATCGCCGGGCCCTGCAGGTCAGAACTCGAAGCGGTCGCCGCAGGCCAGGGCGGCGAAGCGGCGGCCACCCGAGGCGGCATGCAATTCTTCCATGATGCGGTCTTCCTGGCCCGGCTTGAGATGGTAGATCAGGAATTCCACCGAGGCCGGCATGGCGCGCACGTCCTCGATCAGCGACGCGGGACAGAAATGCATCGACCGCTCGGCGACCTGTGCCTCGGCATTCGGGAAGGAACAGTCGACGATCACCTTCTCCAGCCGCGGATCGCCGGCCAGCGCCTGCCACAGCGCGGGAGTCGATGCCATGTCGCCGGTGAACAGGAAACCGTGGCGGCCGGCGTGCGCGAAATACGCCAGCGCACCGTGCGTATGGTTGACCGCGTGCGGCACCAGGGTGCGGCCGCCGATCTCCACCGCGCGGCCGGCCTCGACCGGCGACCACGCCAGCGCGGGTCGCGACAGGTCGGGGATCACCGAGAAATCCGGCCACAGCTCCCAGTTGAACAGGTGGCGCTTGAGCGAGTCGATCACCGGCGCGCTCGCATGGACGGTCACCGGCTTGCTGCGCCGTCCCTGCACGGCGTCGACCATCAGGGCCAGGCCGGCCACGTGGTCGAGATGGAAATGGGTCAGGAACACATGGTCGATCGCCGCCAGCGACTCGATGTCGAGGGTGCACAGTCCGGTCCCGGCGTCGAGCACCAGGTCATGGTCCAGCATGAGGCAGGTGGTATGGCGCTCGCGCCCGCCGATCCCGCCGGCACATCCCAGCACGTGGAGCTTCATCGGACCGCCCTGTGCCGTGACGGAACGGCGGCGGCCCTCCCTGCGGGCGCATCGCCGCCATGCCTGACGCCCGTGGCCGGGCGCCGAATCCTTGCCGTCATCAGCTCTTCCTCCTGGATGGTGCGGGGCCGCATCGGTGCCGGCCCATCGTATCGCCTTGCTGCGCGATTCATCGAATTGTAGACCGAATCGCTCCCGTTGCATGCGCACGGCGTCGTGCGGAAGCCGCACCGCCGGGGAAAGCGGCGGGGCGCCGGCCCCATGACAAAGCGACAACTGGGCCTGCGCGACGGGGCGCCGCAGGCGGTTGTCGCGCGGTTGTCGCGAGGTTGTCCCCGGATGTCACGCGTCTGCAAATGCGGTTCTGGCAGGGGAGGTTCTGTGCAATAATCGGTTCGTTCACGACACCGCCCCACGACGGCCCGGGTCCTGCGGCCGCGGCGGCTCCGATACCCAATATGAATGAGACCCTATGAGCGCGGTCCTCGGCACGCAAACCTCCGGCCAGCTGGATGATGTCGGCAGCCGCCTGGAGTTCTTCAAGCGGCTGCAGTCGGTCACCAACAAGATCCATTCGGCCAGCAACGTCGACGAGATCATGCTCGACGTGTCCGGCGACATCTGCGACCTCTTCCATGCCGACCGCCTGACGATCTATGCCCTGTCCGAGGACAAGCAGACCATCGTCTCCAAGATCAAGACCGGGCTGAACACCTCCAAGGACCTGCGCCTGCCGATCTCCGAGCAGAGCATCGCCGGCTACGTGGCCCTGTCCAAGCGCATCGTCAACATGCGCGACGTCTACGACGAGGCCGAGCTGAAATCCCATTCGCCGAACCTGCAGTTCCTGCGCGAGGTGGACCGCCGCACCGGCTACCGCACCAAGCAGATGCTGGTGGCGCCGATCGTCGACGGCAACTCGCGCGAGCTGATCGGCGTGGTCCAGATGATCAACAACCGCAGCGGCGGCCCGTTCCTGCCGGTCGCCGAGGAAGGCGTCAAGGAACTGTGCGCCACGCTGGCGATCGCCTTCACGCTGCGCCAGAAGCCGCTGGCGATCATCCGTTCGAAGTACGAGTTCCTGGTGACCGAGGCCGTGCTCTCGGCTGCCGAACTCGAGGTCGCCACCCGCTCGGCACGCCGCAAGGGCGACGACATCGAGCAGATCCTCATGGAGGAATTCCAGGTCAAGCTGCCGGCCCTCGGCAGCGCCCTGGCGAAGTTCTTCGGCGTGCCCTACGAGCCCTACAAGGCCGACCGCATCAAGCCGGCCGACCTGCTGCGCAACCTCAAGCGCGAGTATGTCGAGCAGAACAACTGGGTGCCGATCGAGGAAGGTCCGGAAGGCATCGTCATCCTCTCGACCGATCCCGAGGCGGTGCGCAGCGCGCGCGTGATCAACACCATCTTCCCCAAGTCCAAGCTGGCCTACCGGGTCACCACCAACCAGGAGTTCCGCTCCACGCTGGACGACTTCTACGGCGTCGAGCACGACACCGGCTCGGTGGACGACCTGCTGTCGGGCATGGCGGAGGACGAGGAGGAAGGCGGCGACGCGCTCTCCGACGACGTGTCCGCGGCGGCCGAAAACGAGCTGGTCAAGCTGGTGAACAAGGTCATCATGGATGCCTACCAGCAGGGCGCCTCGGACATCCACATCGAGCCGCGGCCCGGCAAGGAAAAGACCCAGATCCGCTTCCGCAAGGACGGCTCGCTGGAGCCCTACATCGAGGTGCCGGCGACCTACCGCAACGCCCTGCTGGCGCGCATCAAGATCATGTGCGACCTCGACATCTCCGAGCGCAGGAAGCCGCAGGACGGCAAGATCAAGTTCAAGAAATACGGCCCGCTCGACATCGAGCTGCGGGTGGCGACGATCCCGTCGGCCGGCGGCGTCGAGGACGTGGTCATGCGTATCCTCGCTTCGGGCGAACCGATCCCGCTGGACAAGCTCGGCGTGCTGCCGTTCAACCTGCAGCGGCTCAAGGACACGGTGTCCAAGCCCTACGGCCTGTTTTTCGTGTGCGGCCCGACCGGTTCGGGCAAGACCACCACGCTACACTCGGTGCTCAATTTCCTCAATACGCCGGACACCAAGATCTGGACCGCGGAAGACCCCGTCGAGATCACCCAGAAGGGCCTGCGCCAGGTGCAGGTCAACCGCAAGGCCGGCCTCGATTTCGCGACGGTGATGCGCGCCTTCCTGCGCGCCGACCCGGACATCATCATGGTCGGCGAGATGCGCGACAAGGAAACCGTCTCGATCGGCCTGGAAGCATCGCTGACCGGCCACCTGGTGTTCGCCACGCTGCACACCAACAGCGCGCCGGAATCGATCATCCGCCTGCTCGACATGGGCATGGATCCGTTCAACTTCGCCGACGCCCTGCTCGGCATCCTCGCCCAGCGCCTGGCCAAGCGCCTGTGCTCGGCCTGCAAGGAAGCCTACGAGCCGTCCGACGCCGAGCTGCGCTCGCTGCTCAACGAATACTGCACCGAGCTGCGCAACACCCCGCGCTTCCAGCAGGACCAGACGGCCGCCGAGGAGGAAGTGCTGGCGCGCTGGCGCAAGGACTACGGCACCGACGGCAAGATCCGCCTGTACCGCGCTGTCGGCTGCAGCGCCTGCAGCGGCGGCTACAAGGGACGCGTCGGCCTGCACGAGCTGATGGTCGGCACCGATCCGGTCAAGAAGCTGATCCAGGAGCACGCGCGGGTGGCCGAACTGACGGCGCGCGCGCTGGAGGACGGCATGCTGACCCTGAAGATGGACGGCATCGAGAAAGTCCTGTCCGGCATCACCGACATCAAGCAGGTGCGGGTGGTCTGCATCAAGTGACCGCGGCCGCGCTGCGGCCGCCCGAAAAAAAACGCCAGCATCCTGCTGGCGTTTTTTTTCGATGATCCGCGGGTCAGCGCACTTCGCAGTTGACGTTGCTCGACGTGCCGCCGGACGACCCGTCGCCACCCTGCCCCGTGCCGGTGTTGAAGGTCGGCGGCGGGGTGAACTGGATGCCGGGATTGTTCGGCAGCACCACCGGCGGGCTGTTCCGGTTCGGGACATAGCCGAACTGGCCGGTACCGTAGCTCTGCGCGCCGGCGCCGTTGACCGCCTGGATCTGCCCGTCCAGGACCTGCAGGTACAGGCCGGGCGGGCGACCGCCGCCCGGGCCGCCACCGCCCGGTCCGCCGCCCGATCCCGGTCCGCCGGCCTGGGCGAGCTGCAGCGGCTCGACCGCGCCGATGCCCCCGGAGCCGGCAACGCTGGCGCGCAGGAAAGCGACCGTGCCCTGCGGATCCGGCGCCACGTAATCGACCACGAAGATGGTGCCGCGGATACCGATGGTCGCCGTCGGCGTCTGCAGGCTGAATCGTTCCTTGTTGCGCTTGCCGAGAAGGCCGGTGGCGGAACGCAGGCCGCCCTTGATCAGGTTGAAGGCCGCCTTGTCGCCGTCCTGCTTTGCCTCGTCGAACGCGAAGCCCTCGATCTTCAGCTGCGTGCCCGGCTTGAGCGTCATCTCGCTGTTGTCGACGAACTTGATGCGCGCATAGGTGTCCTTCTCGGTCACGAGGGTATCGCCCTCCTCGACCGCGGATTTCACGGACAGGACCTTGGCCGTGCCGTCGGCCTTCCTTGCCAGCAGCGGTCCCGACAAGTGGGTGACGGTGCCTGCGACACCGGCAGCCCACGCCACCGCGCTCGACAGGAGCAGCGCGGCCAGCGCCAGCAGGCGCAGCGCGTCAGTTGCAATACATCTTGGGTGCCGGATCATCTTTCTTCGCTCCGCTGTCGTTGGTGGATGCCACGGTATCGCTCTTCTTCTCGTCCTTCTGGTCAGACGACTTGCCGTCGCTCGAACTGCTGGACGTCGACGAGGACGACGAGGACGACGAACCGCCGCCCGAACCGCTGCCGGGGTTGCCGGTCGAGATGCTGGCAATCTTGCTGGTGTTGTTGTTGATCGTATTGACGGTGGTATTGAGCGCGTTGCTGACCGGCTCGTTGGACGGCGTCTGCGCCGTGGGCAACACGACCGAGCAACCTGGCAGGGTCGGCGTCGTCGTGCAGGTGGCGATCGACGGCAGAACGGTCGAGCAGCCGGCCAGCGTCGGCGCGGCGATGCACTGGGTCAGGGTCGGCAGCACTGCCGAGCAGCCCGGCAGGGTCGGCACGGCCACGCACTGCGCCAGCGTCGGCAGCACCGCCGAACAGCCGGCCAGGGTCGGCGTCGCAATGCATTGGGCCAGGGTCGGCAACACCACCTGGCAACCGGCCGTGGTGGGCGCCGCGATACAGGCGGCCAACGTGGGCAGGACGACCGAGCAGCCGGTCAGGTTCTGGTTGGCCATGCACTGGGCCAGCGACGGCAGCACCGCCTGGCAGCCTGCGGTGGCCGGCGCCGCCACGCACTGCGCGAGGGTAGGCAGCACGGCGCCGCAGCCGGGACGCGACGGCGTGGCGACGCACTGGGCCAGTGTCGGCAGCACCACCGAGCAGCCCTGCAGCGACGGATTGGCCGAGCACTGCGCCAGGGACGGCAGCACGGCCTGGCAGCCGGCCGTGGTCGGCGCGGACAGGCAGGTCGCCAGCGACGGTAGGACCACCGTGCAACCGGCGGTCGACGGCGTCGCCACGCACGTCGCGATCGTCGGCAGCACCGCGGAACAGCCATTGGTGGCCGGCGCCGCCATGCAGGCCGCCAGCGACGGCAGCACGACCGAGCAGCCGGGGGTTGACGGCGCCGCCACGCAGGTCGCGAAGGATGGCAGCACCACCGCGCAGCCATGGGTGGACGGATTGGCCACGCAGGTGGCGACCGACGGCAGCACCGCGGAGCAGCCGGCCGTGGTCGGCGCGGCCAGGCAGGTGGCGAAGCTTGGCAGCACCACCGAGCAGCCTGCGGCGGTCGGGTTGGTCGCGCAGGCATCCACCGACGGCAGCACCACCGAGCAGCCCGTGGTGGCCGGCGCGGCGATACAGCTGGCCAGAGACGGCAGGACGGCCGAGCAGCCGGCCGTGGACGGCGCAGCCAGGCAGGTAGCGAAGCTCGGCAGCACGACGGAGCAGCCGGTAACCGACGGATTGGCCACGCAGGCATCGACCGACGGCAGCACCGCCGAGCAACCGGTGGCGGACGGATTGGCCACGCAGGTGGCCAGCGACGGCAGGACGGCTGAGCAGCCCGCCGTCGACGGCGCCGCCACGCAGGTGGACAGAGACGGCAGCACCACCGAGCAGCCGGTGGCGGCCGGGTTTGCCACGCAAGCATCCACCGACGGCAGCACCGCGGAGCAGCCGGCCGTGGTCGGCGCGGCCAGGCAGGTGGCGACGCTCGGCAGCACCACCGAGCAGCCCAGCGTGGCCGGGTTGGCCAGACAGGTCGACAGCGACGGCAGCACCACCGAGCATCCGCTCAGCGCGTTGTTGGCGATGCACTGTGCCAGCGTCGGCAGCACCACGGCGCAGCCGGCCGTGGTCGGCGCGCTGACGCAGGTCGACAGCGACGGCAGCACCGAGGAGCAGCCTTGCAATGTCTGGTTGGCCATGCACTGGGCCAGGGTCGGCAAAATGACCGAGCAGCCCGCCGTGGTCGGCGCGGCGATGCACTGAGACAGTGTCGGCAGCACGACCGAGCAGCCGGTCAGCGCCTGGTTAGCCATGCACTGCGTCAGCGACGGTAGCACCGCGGAGCAACCGGCCGTGGTCGGCGCCGCGATACAGGCCGACAGCGTCGGCAGCACCACCGAGCAGCCTGTCGTGGTCGGCGCGCTGGTGCAGGTGGCGATGGTCGGCAGCACCACCGAGCAGCCGGTCAGGGTCGGCGTGACGACACAGCTCGATAGCGACGGCAGCACCGCGGAGCAGCCGGCCGTGGTCGGCGCCGCAATACAGGCCGACAGCGTCGGCAGCACCGCTTCGCAGCCCGAAGTGGTCGGCGCGCTGGTGCAGGTGGCGATGGTCGGCAGCACCACCGAACAGCCTGTCGTGGTCGGCGTCGCAATGCAAGTCGTCAGCGAAGGCAGTACCGAGGTGCAGCCGAAGGTGGTCGGCGCGGCCAGGCAGGTCGCCATCGACGGCAGCACGACCGAGCAGCCCGGCGTGGTCGGCGTGGTGGTGCAGGTCGCGACCGACGGCAGCACGGCCGTGCAACCTGAAGTGGTCGGCGTGGCGATGCAGGTATCGAGCGACGGCAGCACGACCGAGCAGCCCGAGGTGGTCGGCGTTGCGGTACAGGTCGCCAGCGACGGCAGCACCGCCGAGCAGCCCGAGGTGGTCGGCGTGGCAATGCAGGTCGACAGCGACGGCAGCACGGCCGAGCAGCCGGCCGTGGTCGGCGACGCCATGCAGGTCGCCAGTGTCGGCAGGACGACCGAGCAGCCGGCCGTGGTCGGCGACGCCGTGCAGGTCGACAGCGACGGCAGCACCGAGGTGCAACCGGTCAGCGCCGGATTGGCGATGCAGTCGTTCAACGACGGCAGCTGCACGTTCTGGTTCGGCAGCTGGGTCGCGCCGGCCGGCACGGTGGCCCCGCTGGCGATGCTGATGCTGTCGCCGGCCTTCAGCAGGACCGAGCCGGTGGTGCTGATCACCGCGCTGGACAGGATCGTCAGGTTGTCGCTGCCGGGATTGGACGCGCCCGCCTCCAGCGTGATCGGGCCGGAGGCCGACGATACCGTGCCCTGCACCGTCAGCGGGCTGTTCGCCTTGACCGAGATGGCGCCGCTTCCGCTGTTGGAGATGGTGCCGACGATGTAGGTCGCGCCGGTGTTGACGACGTTGATCGTGCCGTTGTTGCTGGCATTGGTCTGCTGGATGTTCTGCAGCAGCGTGGTGCCGTTGGTGTTGGCATTGGTGATCGATATGTTGCCGGAGATGCCGCCGTTGTAGGCGATGATGCTGCCGGCGACCGCCGTGGTCAGCGTCATGCCGGTCTTGGCACCGAAGGACGCGCCGCTGGCGGTGATGGTGCCGCCGGACAGGCTGCCGGTATCGGAGGTCAGCGACACCGAGCCGCTGGCCGTCAGGCCGGGCGAAGTCACCGCCAGGTTGCCGGAGTTGTAGAACGAAATGCTGCCGGCGCTTGCGGTGCCCGAGATGTTGCTGACGAAATTCGGCACCGACGACAGGGAAACGCCGGACGGCGCCGTCAGGCTCAGGTTGGTGGCGGTGAGCGTGGTCGAGGCCGCCTGCGAGATGCCGCCGGAAGTGACCAGGCTCAGCTTCGACGCCGGGCTCGTGGCCGAGTCGAACAGGTAGATCGAATCCGCGCTGGTCGCCGTGCTCTTGATCTCCAGCACCGGCGTCGAGGACGACACCGCCGCCAGATCGGTCGAGGACAGCTCCAGGACGCTGTTGGTGAGATCCGTGGGCGAGCCCAGGTAGATCTTGTTGGGCGACTGCAGGCTCACCTTGGTGGTGCCGAGGATCGACCCGCCCAGCACCATCTTGCCGGCGTTCAGCGTCACCGTGCCGGCCGAGATGGTCGGCGCACCGGCGATCGTCAGCAGCGAATCATTGGTGGCCTGGGCGTACAGGCTGATGGTGGGCGGCCCCGAGATGCCCCCCGCCACCGTCATGTTGCCCGGGCTGGTGATCTGCACCATGCCGGAAACGTTGGCCGGCGAGATGGCGGACGATACGTCCGTGGTCCCGCTGTACGAGGTCAGGTAGAGCGCCTGGGTGGTGATGCGGTCGAGTTCGGTATCGTCAAGATAGGCCTTCAGCGCCGAAATGCCGGAGCCGGACGCGCCCAGGTCCAGGCCATTGGCCGCGACGGAAATCAGCGTGGTGCCGCAGGTCGTGCAGCTCGAGATCGCATTGTTGAGCGAGAAATCCCTGGCCGACATCTGCAGCTGGCCAGCCGATGCGATCGTGCCGCTGCCCGCCGTCGAGAGGGTGCCGGCCGAGCTGTACAGCGTCAGGTTGCCGCTGGTGCTGACCGGTTGTCCGATCGACATGTTTGCAGCCGTCGCCAGGTAGACCGGGCCGGTGATGCCGCTGGCGGTCAGGTCGAGCGCCCCCATCACCGAAAAGACGCCGGTGTGGCTGCCGTCGCCGATGTACATCGTGCCGCTGGTCGAGAACGAGCGCAGTTCGTCGTTGGTCAGGCCGAGCTGGCGGGTGCCGACGACGCCGGTGACCTCGCCGGTGGTGCCGCCGATCGAGGTCATGATCGTGTTGGTGGCGGCCTGGAGATAGACATTGCCGCTGCCGGCATTGATCGACGAGCTGGTGATCTCGATGTGGTCCGCCGTCATGCGCACCGCGCCGCCGCCGGAACCGCCGGACGTGCTGTTGATGGACGAGCTGGCAGGCAGGTTGATCGTGGCGTCGCCGTCGGTGGCATACAGATTGATGTCGCCGCCGTTGGAGGTGATCGGCTGGCTGGCGATCAGGCTGACGCCGCCGCCGCTATTGAGGGTGATCGGGCCGCCGTTGCTGTAGACGCGATTGTTGACGCCGATCGATTTGGTCGCCGCCGTGTCGATCTGCACCGCCTCACCGGACGCGAGCTGCCTGATGCCGTATCCCGTGCTGGCGCCGGACAGGTCGGTCAGGCTGACGCTGCCGGAATTCGAGATGCGGATCGGTCCCGAATCGGTGTTCCACACATAGAGACTGGCGACATTGGTCGACAGCGGGTTATTGCTGCTGGATCCGTAAACACCATGCTTGGTTTCGGCCCGCAGGGTGTTGGCCTTGACGCCGCCCGCGGGCGCGTCGATCGACCCGTTGGTGGCCAACAGGATGACATCCGCGCTGCCGGACGCGCCGCACACCCCGGCGGCCAGCGTATTGGCGCAGATGCCGCCGTACGACGACACGCCGTCGTTGATCGTGATGCTGCCGTTGACCGACTCCAGCTTGATGGTCTTGTCGGGCGCGTACAGGCCGCTGCCGCCGCCGTCGGCGAACGCGGCGACGCCGCTGCCGACGGTGAACGACCCTTGGTCGAGGTAACGGAAGCCGGTCGTCGACGACGTGCCGACGTAACCCGCGAGCTTGTCCGTGTTGTTGATGCCGCTTGCGAGCGACACCGATCCGTACACGGCCTGGGCGAGCAGTTCGGTGGCGGTGATCGTGGAACCGGACGCCTGCGTGATGTCGCCGATGCCCGTATACAGCCGCAACCCGCTTGCATGGATGTCGGACGACGCACCGAGCGTGACGCCGCCCGCGGTGCCTACCATGCCGGCCTTGACATTGATGCTCTGCCCGCCGCTGCCGATGGCCGCATTGAGAGTCATCGCACCGTCGGAAAACAGCGAGATCGAGTCCGTCGCGCCGGCGCTGATGTCATGGCTCACCTGCAGCGACTTGGTGCTGCCTCCGGACCCGTCGCCGGCGGTCAGCGCCACGTTGTTGCCGGCGCTCAGCGCGCCGCCGACCACGAGGTTGCTGTTGGTGCGTAGGCTGAAAGAGGTGCCTGCCGAGCCGGACACCGACGAGATCGCGTTGTTGGTGTGCAGGAGCGAGACCGCGCCGGTCGACGCGGTCGCGCTCAGCGTGCTCGCGGTGATGGTGTTCTGCGGGTTCAATCCATGGGGATTCGACTGGGTGATGGAACCGGAAGCGTTGAGGATGACGTCCTCGGCGGCGATGAAATGGTTGAGCGTGATGTTGCCGTTGCCGGCCGTCGCCGTCAGGTCGCGCACGTCGAGCGCATACGAAATGTTGACGTTGCCGTTCGGAGCGTTCAGGACCAGGTCGTTGGCGGCGGCGCCGCCGATCGAGGCGTTGATCGAGACGTCGCCGCCCGCAGCATTGAGGGTCAGCGTATTGGCACTGTACGAGAACGACGAATCGACGCTGATGGATCCGCTGGCGTTGACCGTCACGCTCGCGCTGCCGAGCTGCGTCATGAGGTCGGACGGATCGATCGTCGAGCCGCTGACCGAATTATCGAAAACGTAAGGGGTTCCCGGCGTACCCGGGACATTGGTCGTGCCGGAGACGATCGACACATTGGCCGGGTCGAGCAGCAGGGTACCGGTACGGCCGTTCGCCGCCGAGAGGTCGGCCGCGCCCTTGAAGGCCAGGAACTCCTTGCCCGACACCTCGGCAAAGCCGCCATTGCCGCCGCGCCAGCCGCCGCGCGCGTAGATGTTGCCGTAATAGCGCGTCCCGAGATCGGCCCAGACGATCACCTTGCCGCCGTCGCCGATGTCGCCGGCATCCGCGCGAAGCGTCGCTCCCTGGGCGATGTAGGTCGCCTCGGCATTCATGATCTCGGGATTCTTGCCCTGGAAATCGCCGCCGACCAGCACCGTGCCGCCGCCCTGCTGGCCGCTGACATCGATCGACGCCGTGTCGAACATGCCGACATGCTTGCCCAGCACCGTGACCGAACCGCCACGGCCGGCGCCGGTCGCGCTGGTCATGCTGCCGCCTTCCAGGCGCGTCTCGCGGCTGGCCTTGAAGAACACGCGGCCATCTTCGCCGACCACGGCGCTGTTGGCGCTGACCAGGCCGCGCTGGCTCACCAGCGCGCCATAGATGCCGATGCGGCCGCCCCCGGCGATCACCTGGCCGAGGTTGAGCGCGCGGTCTTCCGGCGCGCTGACCACCACCTGCACGTTCGGATCGGCCGAGTCCACCAGGTGCACGGTACGGCCCGCGGCAAGGATCACGTCGCCCTTCGGCGAGGTGATGACGCCGCTGTTGTCGACCTCCGGCGCGATCAGGAACACGCTGCCGCCGTCCGGGGTGGTGATGCGGCCCTGGTTCTCGACCTTGCCGGCACGGTCGCCGGCCTGGAACTTCATGCGGCCGGCGAGGAAATCCTCGTTGCTGATGTTGAGCGTGGATGCCACCAGGCCGTTGACGTCGACCTGTGCCCCCTGGCCGAACAGCACGCCGTTGGGGTTGATCAGGAACACCTTGCCGTTGGATTGCAGCGCGCCGAGGATCTTCGACGGATCCTGGCCGAGCACGCGGTTGAGGACCGCCGACGAGGCGCTCTGCTGCAGGAAGCGCGTGGTTTCGCCCGGGTTCACCGAGAAGCTCTGCCAGTTGATGATCGTGCCCGGGGTATTGGCGATCGTCAGGACGTTGCCGCTCTGGGTGATCGTCGCCTGGCCGCTGACGACCTGGCCGCCGGTGGGGTTGGCCTGCGCCGCCCCCATCGCGAAACAGCCCGACATCAGTACCGCCAGCGTCTTGCGGCGCAGGAGCGCGGCATCGCCTTGCGGCATCCCGGTCCGTTGTGCTTGCTTGCTCATATGCTTCATCCCCGGGCCGTCAGTACGACAGATTCATGGTGAAATGCATGCGCGAGTCGCCCGTGTCGCGCACGCCGCCGCCCTTGATCACGCGGCCCCAATCGAGTTGCATCATCAGGTTGCGCTCGACCATCACGCGCAGGCCGAGGCCGGCGCCGGCGATGGTCGTGCTGGTCTGTTCGCCCGGCAGCGGCTTGTTGCGCGCCGCATGGGCGGCGTCGACGAAACCGACCACGCGGCACTGTGTCGCGAAGCGCTGGATGCCGCCGCACAGGTTGGGCGTGTAGGCTTCCAGCGAGAGGCCCAGTCCCTTGTCGTTGGAGACCTCGCGCTCGGAGAAGCCGCGCACCGAGCCGCCGCCGCCCGCGCCGAACTGCTCGCCCGGCACCAGCGCATCGTCGGAATACTGCGCATTGGCCAGCGCGCGCAGCTGCCAGCCGGAAGCGAAGCCATGGGAGTAGCTGGCCGCCAGGCGCAGCATCTTGTAGTCGTCCGCGGCGCCGGCGCGGGCCAGGTTGAAATCGGCCGCCCGCCCCTTGTCGCCGCCGGGAATGTTGTGGATCGCCGTGACGCTGGCGCTGGCGTCGCCCTTCGGCAGCGTCCAGCTGCCGCTCCAGGCGACGCTCGCCGGGCGCACCGTCACATCGTTGCCGATCTGCGCGCCGAGCAGCAGCACGTCGTTCTTATATGCCTTGTAATCGAAGCCGAACACCAGCCGGCCGTCGAACTCGCCGGAACGCTCCAGCGGAATCGTGTAGCGGCCGCCGAGCACGGTGCCCTTGCCGCTGACCTTGAGGTTGAACAGTCCCGCCACCACGGTGCCGGAATCGACGTTCGAGTAGCTGGCGAACAGGTCGATCGCGTCGCCCCAGCCGTACAGCGGGATGTGGTAGCCCAGGCCCCAGACGCTGACCTGGCTCGGCTTCTCGAGCGTGGTCGTGTACTGCAGCGTCAGCACCTGGTCGCGGTCGAACATGTTGGCGTTCTGGTAGGTCAGGCCGACGTGCGAGCGGCCGGTATTGCCGGAGCCGGTATTGTCGACATTGGCGCCGACACGCCAGTCCTTGTCGTCGTCCACCTTCAGCAGCGCGTTGACTTCGTCGTCGCGGTCGCCGCCCTGCAGCTGCAGGCTGACCTTTTTCGCCGGGTTCTCGTTGGCCATCCTCAGGCTGGCCGAAATGTCGGCGATGTGCGGCACGCTGCCCTCGCGCAGGCCCGGCAGGCTGCGCCGGATGTTGTCGCTGCCGAACACCTTGTTGCCCTGCACGGTGACCTTGCCGATCTTCGTCTCGACCACGGTCAGTTTCACGACGCCCTGGTTCAGCTCCTGCTCGGGCAGCACCACCTGCACGACGTTGTAGCCGCGCGCGCGATAGGCCGACTCGAGGGCCTCGAGCGCGCGCTGCACGTCGCCGAAATCCTTGCTCTTGCCGGTGAACGGCGACAGCAGCGCATCGACCTGCGCCTGCGGCAGGAGGGTGTTGCCTTCCACCTGGTAACGCGCCACATCGAACCGGCCGATGGGATCCCCTTCCTGCGCCTGGACCACCCAGGAAGCCGCAGCCAGCGCCACGCCGGCCACGACGTGCGAAATATGCAGTGTCATCCGAACCCGTCTTCTAGATATTCGTTCATCGACCGTTCAAGGCGGGTCGCCGGTCGATCCCCTGGGCGAATTGCGGGCGCCGAACCGCGGTGCATGCACGCGCGTTCGTTACGCAACCCGGATCGCCTGATTTACATTGTGCCGAAGTGCCTTGATTTTCCGCAACTATAGCGCTTTTGACCTGCCAGATTATGAATAATTTGTAGTATGGCAATACGTATTTTCAGGTCTGTTGCGCCGCCGATATTGACGCACGGAAACACCCGGTTATGATGGGGACATGGATACCCATCAGCTGCAGGCTTCCCGGGAAGGCAGGTCCGAGGAACGCAAGATCTTCCGCACCTCCGGCACCCTGTTCCAGCGGGGACACGCCCCGCTCCCGATCAAGACACTCGACATCTCCACCATGGGCATCGGTGTCATGTCGCCCGAAGCCGTGAGAGAAGGCACAACCTGCGGTATCGATTTCTCCGGCTTCGCCGGTGACCGGAAGTTGCATGTGCAGGTGATGGCGCGCGTGGTGTACTGCATCTGCGTCGGCACGACCGGGTTCCGGCTCGGCTTCCAGTTCACCGACGTCCCCCCCGACATGCGGGTGGCGATCAACCAGCTGGTGGCCTGAGGCGCCGCCGCCCTCAACCCGCCTGCGGGGCGGCGCCGCAGCGCAGCAGGATGTCGGCGATGCGCCGGCGCATGCGCTCGACATGGGTGCCCTCCCACAACACCTTTCCGCATCCGGCGCAGCGCAGGAAGCGCTCGTAATGCGCCAGGCTGGTCGGCGGTACGCTGCCGGCCACCTCGTCCCTGGCGACCGGGCGCAACCGACCGTTGCACACCAGGCAGCGCGAGAACGGCCGGCAGCGGCCGGCGATGCGATAGCGCCGCAATACCTCGACCAGCTGCGCATCCGTGGCGGTGGCATGCACGTAGCATCCCTGCAGCACGTCGCGCCGGATCAGCAGGTCGCGGTCGCGCGTGAGCACGACGCGCCCCTCGCCGGCGGCGATGCGCGCCACCTCGGCGTCGCTGTAGCTGTTGCGGTAGAGCACGTCGAAGCCGAGCATGCGCAGCCGGCGCGCCAGCCGGCCGAGGTGGGCGTCGGCGATGAAGCGCGGCGTGCCGCCGTCCGCCACCTCCCCACCGGCCGGCGCCAGCGCATGGACGTGCGGATAGGCCGCGATGCGGTCGCCATCCTCGACCCGTTGCGCCAGAGAGGCCGGCGCATCGTTCACCAGCACGAGTGCCACCTCGGTGTGCGGCACGCCGAACACCTCGATCATGTGCTTGACGGTCGCGTCGCGGGCGACCGGATGGGAGAAGGCGCGCTGGCGGAATGCCGGCGCGATGAAGGCATTCAGTTCTGCGTGGAAGCGGAAGATGGCGGTCGTCATTTTCCGGTCAGACCCGTGGCATCGCGCAGAGTTGCCGTCGGGGCCGGCCCCGACGATGCGTTCCGCCGCCGGCGTCAGCCAGCCTGGCGCGCCGCCGCGCCGCCGCGCCAGGCGCCGGGGTTGACGCCGGTCCATTCCTTGAACGCATGGTTGAACGAACTCTGCTCCTGGAAGCCGAGCAGGAAGGCGATCTCGGCGATCGACAGCCTGCCCTGGCGCAGGTAGTCCTCGGCCAGCGCATGGCGGGTCTGGTCCAGCACCTGCTGGAAACCCACCCCTGCCTCCTTGAGCTTGCGCTGCAGCGTGCGCTGCGTCATGCCGAGCTCGTCGGCGATCAGGGGCAGGCGCACCCGGTCCTGCGCCAGGTTGCGCATGATGGCCGCGCGCACCTGGGCCACGACGCCGCCGTCGCGCGCCGCCAGTTCCTTCTCGCGCAACAGCCGCTCGGCATGCTGCTGCAGCACCGGATACAGGCCGATGTCGGCATTGGGCACCGGCCAGGACAGCAGCGCCGCCGGGAAGCGCGCCGCATGCACCGCCGCACCGAAGCGCACCGGTCCGCCGAAGATGCGCTCGTGCTCGCCGGTGTCGTCCGGCCGCGCATGGGCGAACGCCAGGTCGGCCGGCGGCAGCGGCTGGCCGGCCAGCCAGTTGCCGAACACGCGGATGCCGGCGAACACGCTTTCCGCCAGGTGGCGGCTGGCGCCGCGCACCGTCGGATGCCAGCGGTATTCGGCCGTGTCGCCATGGACCGCCAGTTCCGAGCGCCCGAGATCGTGCGCCAATCCCTCGAAGCGCAGCGTCTGCTGCAGCGCCTGGCCGAAATCGCGGCAGGACAGCAGGATCAGGCCATAGACGTTGTAGGTGCCGAGCTTGACCCGCTCGCCCACGTGCAAGCCGAAATGCGGATCGCCGGCCAGGTCGGCGCCGGCGTCGAGCAGGCGGCAGTAGTCGCTGGCGGGCAGCGATTCCGGCAGCGGGTCGAGGGATGCCGCGGGCAGGCCGGCGGCGCGCGCCAGCATGGCGGGCGTCACCCCGCGCGCCGCCGCGGTCTCCAGCAGCGGCTGTGCATACGAGCCGGCCACGCGGCCGTCGCCCGGCGGGCGGGCGGCGGCGGTGGACGGGGCAGTGGCGTCGGTTGGCATGATCGGACAAATCGGCTGGCATGAATTCGCAATACGCGGGCGTGGCTTTTTTCTATCCTGCAGGTTCCGCAAAAGTATAGCCGGGAAGATCCCGCAGGAAAGGAAAGTCCGTGAGACGCTGGAATGGCTGGGGCGACGACAGCATCGGATTCGCGATCAACGACGACGCGCTGGCCTTCCTGCGCGCCCGCATCGGCTCCGGCCGTCCGGCCGCCGATGCGGCATTGCACGACGTGTGCGCCGCCCTGCCCGCGTCGCGCCTGCCGGCCCATCCGCTGGTCGACGCCGCGCCGGAAACCCGGGTGCGCCATGCGCTCGGCCAGAGCCTGCCGGACTGGCTGAAGCTGCGCTACGGCCGCATCGGCAACGCGCCCGACGGCGTCGCCTTCCCGGAAAGCGGCGACGACGTGCGCGCGCTGTTCGCCTATGCCGAAGCGTGCGGTGCCGTGCTGATCCCCTATGGCGGCGGCACCAGCGTGGTCGGCCACCTGACCGCGCCGGCCGGCGAGCGCCCGGTGCTGACGGTCTCGATGGCGCGCATGGCGGCCCTGCTCGACCTCGACCGCGAAGCGCAGCTGGCCACCTTCGGCGCCGGCGTCACCGGCCCCGACCTGGAAGCGCAGCTGCGCGCGCAAGGCTACACGCTCGGGCATTTTCCGCAATCCTTCGAATACTCCACCCTCGGCGGCTGGGTGGTCACCCGTTCCTCGGGCCAGCAATCCTTGCGTTACGGACGCATCGAGCAGCTGTTCGCCGGCGGCCGCGTCGAAACCCCGACCGGTCCGCTGGCGATCCCGACTTTTCCCGCCTCCGCGGCGGGGCCGGACCTGCGCGAGCTGGTGCTCGGCTCGGAAGGGCGCCTGGGCATCCTGACCGAGGCCACGGTGCGCATCACGCCGCTGCCCGCGCGCGAGGAATTCCACGCGGTGTTCTTCCCCGGCTGGGATGCCGCCCGCGAGGCGGTGCGCGCCATCGCGCAGGCCAAGCTGCCGCTGTCGATGCTGCGCCTGTCCAATGCCACCGAGACGCTCACGACGCTGGCGCTGGCCGGACACAAGTCGCTGATCGGCCTGCTGGAACGCTATCTCGCGCTGCGCGGCTGCGGCGACGGCAAGTGCGTGCTGCTGGTGGGCGCGTCCGGCGACGCCGCCACGGTGCGCCATGCGCTGCGCGGCGCCTTCCGCATCGCCCGCGCTGCCGGCGGCGTGCCGGTCGGCCAGGCGATCGGCCGCAAGTGGAAGCAGAACCGCTTTCGCAACGTCTACCTGCGCAACGCCGCCTGGGAGCAGGGCTACGCCATCGACACCGTCGAGACCGCGGTCGACTGGCCGCGCGTGACGCCGATGATGCAGTCCGTCGAGGCGGCCGCCACGCGCGCGCTGGCGGACCACGGCGAGAAGGTCCACACCTACACCCACCTGTCGCACCTGTATGCCCAGGGCGCCAGCGTCTACACCACCTTCGTGTGGCCGTGCTCGGGCGACCACGACACCGACCTTTCGCGCTGGACTGCGCTCAAGGCGGCGGTGTGCGAGGCGATCGTCGCCAACGGCGGCACCATCAGCCACCAGCATGGCGTCGGCGCCGACCATGCGCCCTATCTCGCCGCCGAGAAGGGCGAGCGCGGCATGGAGCTGTTGCGCGCGCTGTGCCGCCATGTCGATCCGCAGGGGATGATGAATCCCGGCAAGCTGGTCGTGTGAGCCAGACGATGACGCCGCGCGACCATCTGCACGCTGCCCTGGCCGAGCGCACCTGGGACGTGATCGTCGTCGGCGGCGGCATCACCGGCGCCGGCATCCTGCTGGAAGCGGCGCGCCACGGCCTCAAGGCACTGCTGGTCGAGCAGCGCGACTTTGCCTGGGGAACCTCCAGCCGTTCCTCCAAGCTGGTGCACGGCGGATTGCGCTACCTGAAGGAAGGCAAGCTGGGCCTGACGCGCGATTCGGTGCGCGAACGCCAGCACCTGCTGCGCGATGCGGCCGGCCTGGTGACGCCGCAGCGCTTCGCCTTCGCCGACTATGCGGGCCGCAAGCCGGGCCGCTGGCTGTTTTCGCTGGGCCTGGCGCTGTACGACCTGATGGCCGGGCGGCGCGAACGGCATTACTTCGCACCCGACGATTTCCTGCTGTGCGCCCCGCACATTGCGCGCGACGGCCTGCGCGGCGGCCTGTGCTACACCGATGCCAAGACCGACGATGCGCGGCTGGTGCTGCGCGTGCTCGACGAGGCGGTCGCCTCCGGCGGCGTGGCCTTCAACTATGTCGAGGCCGCCGCGCTGCTGCGCGACGATGGCGGCCGCGTGCGCGGCGTGCGCCTGCGCGACGCCATGGGCGGCCGGCAATTCGATGCGCACGCGCACCTGGTCATCAGCGCCACCGGCGCCTGGGCCGACGGCCTGCGCGACCGCCCGCAGGTGAAGCAGAAGCTGCGTCCGCTGCGCGGCAGCCACCTGGTGCTGCCGGCCTGGCGGCTGCCGGTGGCGCAGGCGGTCAGCCTGATGCATCCGCGCGACGGCCGCCCGGTGTTCGCGTTTCCCTGGGAAGGCGCGACGCTGGTGGGCACCACCGACATCGACCATCGCGGCGACATGCGCATCGATGCGTCCATCACCGATGCCGAGGTCGATTACCTGCTCGACGCCCTGGCGTTCCAGTTTCCGCAGCTGAAGATCGGCCGCGCCGACGTGATCTCCACCTATGCCGGCGTGCGGCCGGTGGTCGACACCGGCCATCCCGATCCGTCGAAGGAAGGCCGCGACCACGTGGTGTGGCTGGAAGACGGCCTGCTCACCGTCACCGGCGGCAAGCTGACCACTTTCCGCCTGATCGCGCTCGATGCGCTGCGCCACGCTGCGCCGCTGCTGCCGCACTGGCGTGCGGAACTGCGCGCCGCGCCGATCTTCGCCGGCTGCCTGCCGCTGCCGCCGTCGGCCGGCCTGCCGGCGTTCCAGCGCGAGCGCCTGGCCGGCCGCTACGGGCGCCATGCGCACGACCTGGTGCGCGCCGCGCGTCCGGGCGAACTGGAGACGATTCCCGGCACCGAATCGCTGTGGGCGGAGCTGCGCTGGGCGGCGCGCGCGGAAGCCGTCGAACGGCTGGAAGACCTGCTGCTGCGCCGCACGCGTCTGGGCCTCCTGCTGCGCGACGGCGGCGCCGCGCTGCTGCCGCGCATCCGCGCGATCTGCCAGCCGGAACTGGGCTGGCAGGACGAGCGCTGGGCAGCCGAGGAAGCCGCCTATCGCGACCTGTGGCGGCGCCATTACAGCCTGCCCGGCGCGGACGGCGCGGCGGCGCAGGCGCTGGCCGCATAGGCACCGGCCTCACAGAGCGACAAGACGAACGGGAAAACCGCGAGCAGACAAGAGGGGGAGACGATGTCCAACGATTACATCCTGGCGATCGACAACGGCACGCAGAGCATCCGCGCGATCCTGTTCGACCTGCACGGCCACATCGTCGCCAAGTCGCAGGTGCATTTCGAGGCCTACCAGTCGCCGCAGCCGGGCTGGGCCGAGCACGACCCGGAGGAATACTGGCAATCCCTGTGCACCGCCTGCCAGCGCCTGTGGACCGAGGCCGGCATCCCGAAGGAAGCGATCCGCGGCGTCGCCGTCACCACCCAGCGCGGCACCGTGGTCAACCTGGACCGCCACGGCCGCCCGCTGCGTCCGGCCATCCTGTGGCTCGACCAGCGGCGCACCACCGAGCTGCCGCCGCTGTCGCCGCTGTGGCGCGCGGCGTTCAAGGTCGCCGGCGTCGACGCCACCATCCGCTTCTTCCTCGGCGAGGCCGAAGCCAACTGGATCCGCAACAAGCAGCCGGACATCTGGGCGCAGACCGACAAGTTCCTGCTGCTGTCCGGCTACCTGAACTATCGCCTGTGCGGCCGCTTCGTCGATTCGTCCGGCTCGCAGGTCGGCTACGTGCCGTTCGACTACAAGAAGCTTCGCTGGGCCGGCGCGCGCGACTGGAAATGGCAGGCATTGCCGATCGCGCGCGAGATGCTGCCCGAGCTGGTGCCGCCGGGCAGCGTGATGGGCGAGATCTCCGCCGAGGCGGCCGCCGCCACCGGCATCCCGGCCGGCACGCCGCTGCTGGCCGCCGCCGCCGACAAGGCTTGCGAGGTGATCGGCGCCGGCTGCCTGGAGCCGCAGATCGGCTGCATCAGCTACGGCACCACCGCGACGATCAACACCACCAGCCGCCGCTACGTCGAGGTGACGCCGTTCATCCCGCCCTATCCCGCCGCCGTGCCCGGCGCCTACAGCACCGAGGTGCAGATTTTCCGCGGTTACTGGATGGTGAACTGGTTCAAGGAACAGTTCGGCCACCTCGAGAAAGACCTTGCCGCCGAGCGCGGCGTGGCGCCCGAAGCCCTGTTCGACGAACTGGTGAACGCGGTGCCGCCCGGCTCGATGGGCCTGATGCTGCAACCCTACTGGACGCCCGGCATCAAGGTGCCCGGACCCGAGGCCAAGGGCGCGGTGATCGGCTTCGGCGACGTGCACACGCGCGCGCATTTCTACCGCGCCATCCTGGAAGGCCTGGCGTATGCGCTGCGCGAAGGCAGGGAGCGCATCGAGAAGCGCTCCGGCGTGCCGATCACCTCGCTGCGCGTGTCCGGCGGCGGCTCGCAGAGCGACGCCGCGATGCAGCTGACCGCCGACATCTTCAACCTGCCGACGGCGCGCCCGCATGTCTACGAGACCTCCGGCCTGGGCGCCGCCATCGACGCGGCGGTCGGCCTGAAGCTGTATCCGGATTTCGCGTCCGCCGTGCGCGGGATGACCCGCATCGGCCGCGTGTTCGAGCCGCAGGCGCAGCACAGCCAGACTTACGACGCGCTCTACCACCGCGTCTACCGCCAGATGTATGCGCGCCTGCAGCCGCTGTACCGCGACATCCAGGAGATCACCGGCTATCCGAAGATGCACTGAGCGGCGGCGGCCGGCATGCCGGCCGCCGTCCTGCCGTCGCATGAACCGACATCAAACGCAGTTCCATTCCAATCGAGGAGACCCACCATGAAAAGACGCCAGTTCCTGAAGAGCGCGATGTACTTCACCGTCGCCAGCGCCACCGCCTCGCTGGCGGCCTGCGGCAACAACACGATGTCGAGCGGTCCCAAGGGCACGTTCAGCTTCCCGCACGGCGTGGCCAGCGGCGACCCGAAGGACACCAGCGTGGTGTTCTGGACCCGCTGCGTGTCTGCCCGCGCCACCGACACCTCGGTCGGCCTGCGGCTGGAAGTGTCGACCAGCGAGAACTTCGCCGGCCTGGCCGCCGCGGTCGACCTGACCGCCACCGCCGCGCACGACTTCACGGTGCGTGCCAAGGTGAAGGACCTGGCGCCGGCCACCCGCTACTACTACCGCTTCGTGGTCGACCAGGACGTCAGCCCGGTCGGCACGACGAAGACCGCGCCGGCCGCCGGCGGCAGCGTGGCCCAGGTGAAGTTCGCCTGGCTGACCTGCCAGGACTGGACCGTCAACCACTGGGGCGCGATGGAATTGCTGGCCAACGAGGAGGTGGACTTCCTGGTGCACCTGGGCGACTACATCTACGAGACGGTCGGCGCCTCCTTCCAGGCCGGCAAGGCCGAACCGGCGCACGGCCAGATCCGCCTGCCGCACGGCAAGGCGGTGCCGGGCGGCGGCACCTACGCCGACTCGCTCGACGACTACCGCACGCTGTACAAGACCTACCGCAGCGATGCGCGCCTGCGCGAGCTGCACCGCAAGTTCCCGATGATCGCGATCTGGGACGACCACGAGTTCTCGGACGACAGCTGGCAGGACCACCAGACCTACAACAACGGCAACCTGCAGGAAACCTCCCGCCGCCGCAACGCCAACCAGGCCTGGGCCGAATACATGCCGATCGACTGGGGCGACGTGTCCTTCGACCTCGACCGCGCCGGCTACGACAACATCCGCATCTACCGCGATTTCCGCTTCGGCAGCCTGGTGCACCTGGTGATGACCGACCAGCGCCTGTACCGCGACGACCACGTGGTCAACGAGTCGCTGTTCGCCCAGCTGACCGCCGCCGAGCCCTTCCACGGCCAGAGCGCGATCGGCGCCCGCTACTTCGTGCCGCAGCCGCTGCTGCAGGCCTTCGAGGCGCGCGCGGTCGGCGAGACCGGCAAGGCCCCGGCCATCCTCGGCGCCACCCAGACGCAATGGTGGAAGGACACCATGAAGAACTCCACCGCCACCTGGAAGGTTTGGGGCAACGAGGTCACCCTCAACCGCATGTGGCTGGACATGCGCCAGATAGCGCCGGCGCCCTACAACCAGCTGTACGTGGTCAATGCCGACTGCTGGGACGGCTATCCGACCCACCGCGCCGATCTGCTCGGCTTCCTCAAGAACCAGAACGTGAAGAACGTGGTGGCCATCACCGGCGACCTGCATGCCTTCCAGTGCGGCGTGGTGCGCGACAACCCCGATCCCGCGAAAGGCACGCCGGTGGCGGTCGACTTCGTGGCGGCCGGCATCTCCAGCTCGTCGTTCTACGACTATCTCAAGGCCGGTTCGGGCGGCACGCCGCTGGCGCCGCTGGTGGCCACGCCGCAGACCTACGACCAGGTGATCCGCATGAACAATCCGGACTTCGCCTACCTCGACCACAATGCCCAGGGCTACGCGGTCGCCACCGTCACGCCGGCGGCGTTCACGGTGGTGTTCAACAAGGTCGCGCCGCTGACGGCCGCCGGCGCCAAGCCGGCCCAGCTGCTGGCCAAGCGCACCCGCATCACCCTGCAGGCCGGCAGCACCACGCCGACGGTCGAGGACAATCTCGCCTGACGCCGGCGCAGCCACTGCGGTCGCGGCATGGCGGTGCGGCATGTGCATGCCGTACCGGTGTCGCGACCGGCAGCGAGGAATTTTCCTGCCGCGATCCCATCGAACGATGCGCATTGACAGATTCGTCACGATGAAAGGAAGCAATGTCGAACGGCATCCGGCAGGCGGCCATCCGCCACGACACCCATGACGTGCCGGCGCAGCGGCGCATGCCGGTGCGCATGGCCGAGCGCAAGAAGCGTCACCGCATCGTCATCGTCGGCGGCGGGGCCGGCGGGCTGGAACTGGCCACGCGCCTGGGCGACCGCTTTGCGCGGTCGGACAAGGCGGAGATCGTGCTGGTCGACCGTTCTCCCACCCATGTCTGGAAGCCGCTGCTGCATGAAGTCGCCGCCGGCAGCATGGATCCCAATACCAACCAGGTCGAGTACATCGCTCAGGCGCGCTGGCATCGTTTCGTGTTCCAGCAGGGCGAGCTGATCGGACTGGACCGCGAAAGGCGCAGCATCGTCGTCTCCGAAGTGATCGACGCCGACGGCCTGGAAATCCTGCCGCCGCGCGAGATCCGGTACGACACGCTGGTGCTGGCCATCGGCAGCGTCACCAATTTCTTCGACACGCCGGGCGCGCGCGAACACGCGCTGGCGGTCGACACCGTCGGCGAGGCGGAGCATTTCCGCCGCCGCCTGATCGCCGCCTGCATGCGCGCCCAGAACCGTCTCGGCGAGAACGCCGATGCGCTGCGGCCGCAGGTCGACATCGTCATCATCGGCGGCGGCGCCACCGGCGTCGAACTCTCGGCCGAGCTGCGCAACACCGCCCACGTGCTGGGCGCCTATGGCCTGCACCAGCTCGATCCGCGCCGCGACATCAACATCACCATCATCGAGGCCGGGCCGCGCATCCTGGGGCCCTTGCCGGAACACCTGTCGACCGAGACCGCGAAGACGCTCGCCGATCTCGACATCCGCATCCTCGCCGGCGAGCGCGTGGTGGAAGTGCGCAAGGACGCGGTGCTGACCAGGAGCGGCAAGCATGTTCGCGCCGACCTGACGGTGTGGGCGGCCGGCATCCAGATACCGTCGATCCTCGGCGAACTCGGCCTGCCGGTGAACCGCATCGGCCAGGTCAAGGTGACGCAGACGCTGCAGACCGAGATCGATCCCTGCATCTTCGCCTTCGGCGATTGCGCCGAATGCCCGTGGCTGAAGACCGGCAAGACGGTGCCGCCGCGCGCGCAGGCCGCCCATCAGCAGGCCAGGCACCTGTACAAGGCGTTGCAGCGGCGGCTCGACGCGCGCACGCTGCCGGTCTACGACTACGTCGACCACGGCTCGCTGATTTCGCTGTCGCGCTTCAATGCGGTCGGCAATCTGATGGGCAAGGTGGCGGGGCGCTCGATGCTGGTCGAGGGCATGCTGGCGCGCCTGCTGTACGTGTCGCTCTACCGCAGCCACCTGATCGCGCTGCACGGCTTCCTGCGCATGGCGCTCGACACGCTGGCGCAGTGGGCGCGCCGGCGCACGATGCCGCGGGTGAAGCTGCATTAGGCCCGCAACCCGGCGGCGCCTGAATTTCCCCTCCCCCTCGCCGGATGCCCCGGCAAAGGGGAGGATCAGGATGGGGGGTTGTGCGCTTGGATGAACGCCTCCGCTTGTTTGGGCGCATGCCCACCATCCCGGCCTTTCCCCTGTCAGCGGGAAGGAGCTTGCGGTGGCGTCTGTCTGAAACGTCGCCCCGTCCGGTCGCCGCCGTTCATCCGGCAGCACGTCCCCCGGCTCAGCGCGACGCCGGATTGCCCGGATCGATGCGCGAGATCGATTTCACCGCGATCGGATCGCTGGCGGGGAAAGTCAGCTCGACCGCCTCGTCAATCAGGTCCTCTTCCTCGTCCTGCGGCTGATTGGCGCCCGCGGAGGTCGCATCCGCCGCCGCCGTCTTCGCCGGCGGATCGCTGGCCGGGAAACTCAGCTCGGACGCCTCGTCGGCCAGCGCCTCGTCATGGTCTTCGCCGGCGGCGCCCGCGATGTCGCGCCGCGTCGCGTCGGCATACGATGCATGCTCCGGCGAGACATCCTTGGGCGTGGTCTCGCGCGGCGAATCGCCCGGGGAGGATGGCAGGTCGTCGTCCGCGCCGGTGTCGCTGCCGGCGCCGCGCGGTCCGGCCTCGTCCGCCTGCGCGCCGCCGTGCCGGTCGGAGCCGACATCGCTGACCTTCAGGTCGCGGTAACTGGCGTGCTCGGGCGTGACATCCTTGGGCGTCACCCGCTTCGGAGAATCGCCGGGGGAAGACGGCGCATTGGACACCGTCGTCTCCTTCGACGGCTGGTACAGCGTAGCCTGCGGCTTGCCGTGGGTATCTTGCTTGTCGGAAGCTGGCATTCAGTTTCTCCATCCAGGTCTCAAACGATTGTGAACGGCCGTCGCCGCGATGGCGGCGTGCGCTTCGGCAATGCAGATCTGGTTCAGGCCGCTGACCACATCGCCGATCGCATACAGGCCGTCGATGGAAGTTTGATGATGCCCATCTACAAAGAGTTCGCCGTTGTCTTCACAACGTGCATCAAGTTTCAGTGCAAGTTCCGACCGCACCTGCACGCCGAGTGCGGAATAGATGCTGTCGAAGCGCAATTCCTTGCCGCCATGCATGCGCAGCGCCGTGATGCGGTTGCCGCCCATGCCGATGCCGGCGACCGGGTCTTCCACGATCGCGATGCCGGCCTCCTCCAGCGCGCGGCGTTCCGCGGCTTCCAGGTGCATCGGCTTGCCCAGCGTCAGCAGCGTGAGGTCGTCGGTGAACTGGCGGATGAACAGCGCTTCCTTCCATCCGCTCTTGCCGTAGCCGATCACGCCGATCTTCTGGCCGATCACTTCATAGCCGTCGCAGATCGGGCAATGGCGCAGGTAGCCCTGGCGCACCGCGTCGGGCATGTCGGGAATCTCGGGCTCGATGTCGACCAGGCCGGTGGCGAGGATCGCGGTGCGCGCGCGCCAGCTGCGCTCGCCGGCGTGCGCGGTGAAGATGCCGTCGCCATCGCGTTCGAGCGATTCGACGGTGGCCTGCTCGATGCCGTCGCAGTAACGCAGCGCATGGCCGCGCAGGCGTGCCAGCAGCTCGTCGCCGCCGATGCCGTTCGGATGGCCGGGATAGTTGTGGGTGGCGGGAATCAGCGATGCCCTGCTGCCGCCGGCATCGACGATGCGAAAGCTGCGGCGAAAGCGCGCGAGATAGACCGCGGCCACCAGGCCGCCCGGACCTGCGCCGATGATGAGGCAGTCGACCGGATCGTCATGCCCGTTCTTGCTGGATGCCACGCTGTTCCCCTCGCAACGTTCGCCGCGGCGCCGCGGATCGGCGCGACCGAAAGGGTTGGTGCGGATGCCGTGCGGCGAAGTTCAATGCGGCGCGCGGCGACCGCGGGTCGTTTGGCATGCCGCAGGATCCGCAAGTGTTGCGGGAACCGGCGCCGGCATGCGTGCCGACATCATGTTTGAGCCACCTCGCCGCAAGGCGCCAGACATCGACATCCGATGATCCACCACAACAGCGCGTCCGGCGTCGGACGCATAGTGTGCATGTTGTTCACTACCAGCGCGCATGGCGCGCCCCGAAAACGATGACTCCGGAAGAAATCGTTGCCCAGATCCATCGAGAGAATCGCAACATGCTGTCCGGGCACAACGACGTGCGCATGTTCAACCTGGAACAAGTGCTGGAGATGATGGATGCCGCCGCGATCCGGGGCTTCCGCATCGGCAGCGATGTGGCATTGTCGATGATCCAGGGCAGCCTGACCGTCGAGATCGCCCGCGTCCTGGGCAACAAGTCGACCTTGTAGCGGACGGCGACGCCATGCATGCGGCGCCGCGCGAAGCCGTGTGCCGGCTTCGCATCGCAGCGGGCCGGTGCATCCTGCGACGCACCGGCCCGTTTCATGCGCAGCATGCCCGCCGGCGTGTTTCCGTCAGAACTCTTCCCAGTCGCCGTTGCCGTTGGCAACCTTGCGGACTTCCGGCGCGGATGCCGGTGCGGTTGCCTTCAGCGGCACCGCCTTCGCGGGCTGACGGCGCGCCGCGGCCGCCGGCCTGGGAGCGGGCATGCTGCGCCCGACCGGCCGCGCGGCGGAGGCGGCCTGCATCGCCATGCCGTCGAGCTTGAACACGCTCACCACCTGCGCCAGGGTGGCGGCCTGATCCTGCAGCGACTCGGCCGCTGCCGCCGCTTCCTCCACCAGTGCGGCATTCTGCTGCGTGCCCTCGTCCATCTGCGCGATGGCCTGGTTGACCTGCTCGATGCCGGACGTCTGCTCGCGGCTGGCGACGGTGATCTCGCTCATGATGCGGGTGACGCGGTCGACGCTCTCGACGATCTCGGCCATGGTGGCGCCGGCCTGGTCGACCAGCTTGGCGCCGTTGTGCACCTTGTCGACCGAATCGGAGATGAGCGCCTTGATTTCCTTGGCCGCCGCGGCCGAGCGCTGCGCCAGGTTGCGCACTTCCGTCGCCACCACCGCGAAGCCCCTGCCCTGCTCGCCGGCGCGCGCGGCTTCCACCGCGGCATTGAGCGCCAGGATGTTGGTCTGGAACGCGATGCTGTCGATCACGCCGATGATGTCCTCGATCTTCTTGGCCGAGGCGTTGATCGCCCCCATGGTCTCGACCACTTCCGAGACCACGGCGCCGCCGCGGGTCGCCACCGCCGATGCGGATTCGGCCAGCTGGTTCGCCTGGCTGGCGCTGTCGGCGTTCTGCTTGACGGTGGAGGTCAGCTCTTCCATCGACGAGGCCGTCTCTTCCAGCGAGCTGGCCTGCATCTCGGTGCGCGAGGACAGGTCGAGGTTGCCGGAAGCAATCTCCTGCGATGCGGTCGCGATGGTCTCGGTACCGTTGCGGACCTGGGCAACGATACGCACCAGGCTTTCGTTCATGTCGGCCAGCGCGCGCATCAGCTGGCCGACCTCGTCCCGGGATGTCGCTTCGATCTTCTGCGTCAGGTCGCCTGCGGCCACGCTCTTGGCAACGCGCACCGCTTCATCCAGCGGCCGGGAAATCGAACGCAGCAGCCATACGCACACGACGGCGCCGAGCAGGATGCCGAACAGGATGCCGGACGTGCAGCTGATCTGGACGATGCGGTAGATCAGCGCATTGCGCTCGTACTCCTTCTTCGCGTTCTCGAGCTTGAGGGCGATCAGCGCGTCGAGGTCGGCCTGCATCGGCGGCATCAGCTGGGCCATCTGGCCGTGAACGATCGCAATGGCCCTCGGCGCGTCGTTGGCGCGCAGGGCCGCCATGGCCGGCTTCGCGCCATCGTCGATGAATTTCCTGCGGTTGGCGGCGAATTTGTCGGCCAGCGCGGATTCCTCGGCGGTCGCGCCATAGGCCTTGTATTCCTGCCAGAGCGAGTCGATCCGGGCGATGCGCTTGTCGACCTGGTCGAGCGAGGCGGCGACCTTGGCGGGATCCTCGGTCAGCGCCTGGGCGATGGCGTACTGGTTGGCGGCCGCCAGGCGGGCCAGCTTGTCGAGCGCCGCGACCGGCACCAGGCGCTCATCGTAATTGGCCTTCATCGCGCCATTGGCCATGTAGAGTGCGGCAATGCCGATGACGCCGCCCATGAACAGCCAGACGGACATGAAGCCGATCACGAAGATCAGGCGGGTCTTGATGGTGAGATTTTTCAGCATGGAAAGCTTTCCTCCGCTCCTGGGACAAGTGCGTCGTCTTTTCGCAATGCAAGATGCATGCGCGCAAGTCATGCGGCGACACATGATCGTCGGATATTGATCCACGGCAATGTTCGCGAGACTACTGTCCTGAAACATTGATGTGGATCATCTTTGTCCGGAAAGCGAGCAGACAACCACGCGGTGCCGACAACCCAAACTGTCCGCGAAACGATTGCCTGTACCGTGCCGCAGGTGTTGCATTCCCGCTTGCGGGAATCCGTTTGCCGTCTGCGGAAATGAAAAAGGCAGCCCACAGGCTGCCTTGCAGGTTCGTCAAGACCGGCGCCGTGACTGGCCGCCGGCCGGCATGTCAGCGCAAGCGCGGCGTGCGGCTGCGCACGCGCGGCACGCCGGCGCCAGCCATGGCGGGGACATGTCCCGACACCACGCCGGCGGCGGCGGCATGGAACTGCGCCATCAGCGCCTGATCGACCTTGAACACGCCGACGGCGCCGGCCAGGCGGTTGGCCTGGTCGTGCATGGCCTGCGCCGCGGCGGCGGCCTGTTCCACCAGCGAGGCGTTCTGCTGGATCATGTCGTCCATCTGCGTCACGGCTTCATTGATCTGCTCGATGCCGGCAGTCTGCTCCTGGCTGGCCGCGCTGATCTCGGCGATGATGTCGGTCACCCGGCGCACGCTCTCGACGATCTCGTACATCGTCGCGCCGGCCTGGTTGACCAGCCGGCTGCCGCTGTCGACCTTGTCGACCGACGTCTCGATCAGGCTCTTGATTTCCCTGGCGGCGGCTGCCGATCGCTGGGCCAGGTTGCGCACCTCGGCGGCCACCACCGCGAAGCCCCTGCCCTGCTCGCCGGCACGTGCCGCTTCCACGGCGGCATTGAGCGCCAGGATGTTGGTCTGGAAGGCGATGCCGTCGATGACGCTGATGATGTCGACGATCTTCTTCGACGATTCATGGATCGCATCCATCGTCGAGACCACTTCGGCCACCACGTCGCCGCCCTTGCTGGCCACCTGCGACGCCGATGCCGCCAGCGTGTTGGCCTGGCGGGCATTGTCGGCATTCTGCTTGACGGTGGAGGTCAGCTCTTCCATCGACGAGGCGGTTTCCTCCAGCGAGCTGGCCTGGGCCTCGGTGCGCGAGGACAGGTCCATGTTGCCGGAGGCGATCTGCGACGACGCCGAGGCGATCGACTCGGTACCGGACCGGACTTCGGCAACGATCCTCGACAGGCTGTCGTTCATGTCGCGCAGCGCTTCCATCAGCTGGCCGGTCTCGTCGCGCGACGTGACCTCGATACGCGAGGTCAGGTCGCCGGACGCCACGCTGCGGGCCACCTGGACCGCCTCGCCGATCGGCCTGGTGATGCTGCGCGTGAGCCACAGCGTGGTGGCCACGCCGAAGGCGAGCGCCAGCAGGATGTCGATGCCGAGCAGGATGTTGGCCTTGCGGTACTCGGCAGACTGTTCCTGGAGCGCGGCGGCGGAACCGGCACGCGCCTTCTCGATCATCGTGGCAACCAGCACGTTCATCTTCTCGTTCGGTGCGCGGTCCATGCCGCGCACCGCGCCATCGACCACGCTGGCGCTGTCCTTGTTGGCCGGATCGTACTGCTGGAGTGCCGCCAGGTACCTGGCCTGGAGTTCGGCCAGCGCCTTGTGCGTCTCTTCGGCCGGTCCCGCGTCGATTTCCGCTTTCTTCAGCATCCCGGTGAGTTTCGCGAGGCTGGCGCGCGCGCCGTCGCCTTCCTTGACGAACGCCTGGCGATGCTTGTCGAACGCGGCCTGGTCCTGGCCGCGCAGGAGGATGTTCTTCCACTCCTGGATCTGGGTCTTGAACTGGACCTGGGCATAGCGGGCGGTATCGATCGCCTCGTCCATCAGTTCGGCGCGCTGGATGGCCCGCTCCGCCATTCGGTTGGTGTCACGGACGGCCAGGAAGCCCTGGATGCCCACCACCACGATGGCGACGAGCAGGATGCCTGCCAGCGCGGCGAGGCGCGCGCCGATTTTCCAGTCTGCGATTCTCATGCGATTTCCTCTCTGTGCGAAGTGAACGTTGCCGGCGGCCCCGTGGCCGGGGAATCGCCGGCGCCCCTCTGATCGGGCCGCGTCGACGGAATCGCTCCCGCGCGACGGCCTTCGAATGCGCCTGCCGGCTGCCATGGTGCCACGCCTGGCATGGTGTGCGATGTATCGCTCTGTATCGGTCATGCTTGCCGGCTGCATGTGGATGCCGGACTGGTTTCGCGGCCACGCGCGGTGTGCGCGCAGCGGCGCGCCTGTCCGCGGAAGAAGAACCGACAGTAACGCGGAGCCAGGGCGACCGTGGAGAAGGACATGCCTGGGGCGATCGTGCGCGTCACGCGCCGCATGCCGGCAAAGACATTCCCGCAGGCGAACAAGGCCTGCGGGCGAAGAGAACGGTGACGAACGGGAGGCGCCTTCGCGCCGGCGGGGCTGGCGCCCGCCGGCGGCCGGCATTACCAGATGGCCTTGCCGGCGGCATCCTTGAGCTGGGCCTTCCAGCTGTCCTCGACCATCGTCACGACAGCCGCCGGCATCGCAACGTAGTCGAGCTCGGCAGCCATGGCACCGCCGTTCCGGTACGCCCAGGAGAAGAAGTTCAGCACTTCCTTCGCCCGCGCGGCATCGGCCTGGGTCTTGTGCATCAGGATGAAGGACGCGCCGGTGACCGGCCAGCTGTTCTTGCCGGCCTGGTTGGTCAGCACCACGCCGTAGCCCGGCGTCCTGCTCCATTCGGCGCCGGCGGCGGCGGCCTTGAAGGTTTCGTCGTCCGGCTGGACGAACTGGCCGTCGCGGTTCTGCAGCTGGGCATGCGTCATCGCATTGCGCTTGGCGTAGGCATACTCGACATAGCCGATCGAGCCCTTGATGCGCTGCACGTTGGCGGCGACGCCTTCATTGCCCTTCCCGCCGATGCCGACCGGCCATTTGACCGCGGTGCCGGCGCCGACGGTGGTCTTGAATTCCGGACTGATCTTCGACAGGTAATCGGTCCACAGGAAGGAGGTGCCCGATCCGTCGGCGCGATGCACCACGGCGATGTCGTCGGCCGGCAGCTTCAGGCCCGGGTTCAGCGCGGCGATCGCCGCATCGTTCCACTTGGTGATCTTGCCGAGATAGATGCCGGCGACGATCTGGCCGGTCAGCTTCATCTGGCCCGGCTTGACGCCTTCCAGGTTCACCACCGGCACCACGCCCCCCATGATGGCGGGGAACTGCATGAGGCCTTCCTTGTCGAGCTCCTCGGCCGGCAGCGGCATGTCGGATGCACCGAAATCCACCGTCTTCGCCTTGATCTGCTTGATGCCGCCGCCCGAGCCGATCGACTGGTAGTTCAGGCCGGTGCTGGTGGCCTTCTTGTAGGCCTCGGCCCACTTCGCATAGATCGGATAGGGAAAGGTGGCGCCGGCGCCGGTGATGTCGGCTGCATGCGCGGACAGCGATGCGGCAGCGGCGGCGATGGCGGCTGCGGATTTCAGGAGTGCGGAGAATTTCATGGAGCGCCCTTCGGTGGCTTGTTGAAAACGGGCAAACGATAATCGGGCAATATGACGTTGCGATGACGATGGCGCGGCGCCCTTACCTCGCGGTCGGGGAAGATGGTGTACGGGCGGCAGGCGCGCCATGAAGGAAAAAAAAGCCCGGCGCGCGGCCGGGCGAACCGGGTCTTTGGAGATCACGGGTGGATCGCCGCCAGAGTAGCCATCCTGCTTGACAGGCCGATGACATGGGCAATGCCCGCGCCGGCAGGCGGCGGCAACGGCCGCTACGGCCTCGCCGCGGCGGCGCATGCCCGCAGCGTCACGCTGCCGTCGCCCTGCCCTGCGGGACCGGCGAACTCGGTGAACGGACGGCAGGCGCCGTCGCTGCACAGCTGGTAATCCGGGACGAAGGCGGACCGCGCCAGCCGCAACTCCAGAAGCGGCGCGAGGTCAGGCCGGTAATGCCAGGCGCCGTCGCGCAGCACCGCGCCCTCGGGCGGTTCCATGCCGGCGCCGCTGCCGCGGACGCGCGCCGCGGCCAGCACCAGCCGTCCGCCCTCGATGCGGTAATCCTCTTCCCAGCGCACCTTCTCGATCGAATGGGTCCAGGCCAGCGTGAACGACGACAGCGGCAGCGACAGGGCGACGCCGGCAGCGGCGATACACAGGGCGCTCATGCCGCTGCAAGACGGCGCTTGTTCAGCATATGCCAGGCCAGGAAGGCGACAGCCATGGCAAAACCGATCTGGTCGGTCAGCGGGATGGCTGCGACCAGCATCAGGGCGCCGATCGCGGCGAAGATGCGTTCCCACGGACGCAGCGGCATCCACAGGTAGCCGACCGCGGCGCCGCCCCACAGCCCGATGGCAAGCAAGGCCTTGGCGACCACGTAGGACGTCGACAGCAAGGTCCAGTCGCCCTGCAGCATCAGCTCCGGCGAATACACCGCCATGTACGGAATCACGAAACCGGCGATCGCGATCTGGGTCGCCTTGAAGCCGATGCGCATCGCCGATTCCTTGGCGATGGACGCCGCGGCGAACGCGGCCAGCGCCACCGGTGGCGTCAGGTCGGCCATGATGCCGAAGTAGAACACGTACATGTGGCTGACGATCAGCGGAACGCCGAGCTTGAGCAGCGCCGGCGCCGCGATCGAACTGGTGATGATGTAGTTCGGGATCGTCGGGATCCCCATGCCGAGCACCAGGCACACCAGCATCGTCAGCACCAGCGACAGGAACAGGCTTTTCTCGCCGACCTCGAGGATGAATCCGGCGAAGCTCGACGCCGCGCCGGTCAGCGTCAGGACCCCGATGATCACGCCCACGATGGCGCAGGCCACGCCGACCGGCAGCGCCTGCTTCGCGCCGTCGGCCAGGCCGGCCTTCATCGTGTGCAGCGTCTTTCGCCCGCCCTGGACCTTCAGGCAGGCCAGGCACAGCAGCGCGACGACCGCCAGCACCGGATAGATGCCCCATTTCACGAATGTGGCGGCCGCCAGGCCCAGCGCCACCCAGAACACGTAACGGAACGCCATGGCCGAGATGCCCGCGGCGACCGCCGCCCCGAGGATGAGGATGGCCGTCAGCGCCAGGCCGGTCATGCCCGCGAACATCGGCGTGAAGCCATGGAACAGCATCGCCACCAGCGCCGCCAGCGGCAGGATCAGGTACCAGTTCTGCCGGAGGGCCGTCCAGGGATTGGGGCACTGGTCTTTCGGCAAGCCCATCAGGCGCGCACGCCCGGCTTCCAGATGGACCATCCAGAACGCGGTGCAGTAGTACAGCACGGCGGGAATCACCGCCGCCTTGCAGATCTCCACGTAGGGGACATTGAGCGTCTCGGCCATGATGAAGGCCACCGCGCCCATCACCGGCGGCATGATCTGGCCGCCCATGGACGCGGTCGCCTCCACGGCGCCGGCGAAGACGCCCGAATAGCCGAAGCGTTTCATCAGCGGAATCGTGAACTGTCCCACCGTCAGCACGTTGGCCACGCCCGAGCCGGAGATGGTCCCCATGAATCCGGAGGAGATCACCGCCACCTTGGCAGGGCCGCCGCGCGCATGGCCGACCAGTCCCAACGCCAGCGAATTGAACAGGTTGATCATGCCGGCATGCTCGAGGAAGGCGCCGAACAGGATGAACAGGAAGATGTAGGTCGCCGACACCATCGTCGGGATGCCGTAGATGCCTTCGGTGCCGGTGTAGAGCTGGCCGATGATCTGGTCATAGCCGTAGCCGCGGTGCGCCAGCGCGCCCGGCAGATGCTCGCCGAACAGGCCATAGAGCAGGAACAGCGCGCACACGATCGGCAGCGCCAGGCCAAGGATCCGGCGCGCCGCCTCGAACACCAGCACGACGGCCAGCGTGCCGGCCACCAGGTCGGCGGTGCTCGGATCGCCGGCGCGCTGGATCAGGTCGACCTCGAAGATCCAGTGATAGGTGCCGAGCGCGAACCCGGTCGCGGCAAGCAGCCAGTCGTGCCACGGTATCGATGTGCGATGGCGGCCGCGCGCGAGCGGATACAGCAGGAAAGTCAGGCTGACCAGGAAGCCGACATGCAGCGACCGGATCACCAGGCTCGATAGCGGATGGAAGGCCGCCACCACGAGCTGGTAGACCGACAACGACAGGGCGACGGCGATCACGACCTGCGCAACGCGCCCGCCGAGGCGTCGCTGGTGGCCGTGTTCCTGGAATTCCTCCGGTGCGGGATGGCTGGGCGTCATGGATGTCGTCTCCCCGGGACGGGCATGCGGGCGCGGACAGCGCCCCGCCTTCGTTCTTGTGCGGATGCGGGCCGGCGGCGCAGCGGCTGCTGCGCCGCCGCTGGCGCCGCGGCATGGACGGAAGCGGGGCGGAGCATCCGCCCTTCGCCGCCGTCTTGCTTCAGTGCGGCATCACTTGAGGATGCCGGCTTCCTTGTAATACTTCTCGGCGCCCGGATGCAGCGGCACCGGCATGCCGACCGGGCCGGCTTCCTTGCGGATCGACTTGGCGGCGGCGTGGGCGGCGGTCATCTGGTCGAGATTGTCGAACATCGACTTGGTCATCGCGTAGACCACCTCGGTCGGCACGCCCTCGTGCGTGACCAGGAAGTTCTGCACGTAGGCGGTCGGCACGTCGGCGGTCTGGCCCTCATAGGTCTTGGCCGGCACCACGCCGGCCTGGTAGGCCGGGTCGCCGACCCTGGCGATGACGTCTTTGGGAATCGGCACGATGACGATCTTCTGCGCCGTGGCCAGGTCGCGCAGCGAGGCGACGCCCAGGCCGGCCGACTGCAGCGTGGCGTCGAGCTGGCGGTTCTTCATCAGCTCGACCGATTCGCCGAAGGGCAGGTACTCGACCTTGGAGAAATCCTTGTAGCTCATGCCGGCGGCCTTGAAGATCGCGCGGGCGTTGAGCTCGGTACCCGACTTGGGCGCGCCGACCGAGATGCGCTTGCCCTTGAGGTCGGCCAGGGTCTTGATGCCGGAGTCGGCCGACGCCACGATCTGGATGTAGTTCGGATAGATGCCGGCGATGCCGCGCAGCTTCTTGAGCGGTGCCTTGAAGCCGGCTTCCTCGTCGCCCTTCCAGGCGTCGGACAGGGCATCGCCGAGCGTGAAGGCGATCTCGCCGCGGCCGGCCTGCAGCAGGTTGAGATTCTCGGCCGACGCCTTGGTGGCCTGCACCGAGGTCTTGGCGCTGGGCAGCGCCTTGCCGTAGATCTGGGACAGCGCCACGCCGAGCGGATAGTAGACGCCGCTGGTGCCGCCGGTCAGGACATTGATGAACTGTTGCTGTTGCGCCGCCGCCGGCGCGGAAGCGGCGGCCACGAAGGCGACGCTGGCGATGGCGAGCAGGTTGCGGACGAATCCGAGCTTCATGAATGGTCTCCTCTTGTGAACGGGATGCCGGAAAGAACACCGTGCCGGGCTATTCTAGTGGCATTCTTGCCATCCGGTCATGCGGCGCCTGCATCGTGTGTTGCATCGGCGGCAGAACGTCACCGCGCCCTGCCGCAGCGCGCGGGAATGCGTATTGAGGAATATCAGTGCTGCGCCGCCTTGTACTTCCTCAGTTCCATCTTGCCGATCTGGTTGCGGTGCACTTCGTCCGGGCCGTCGGCCAGGCGCAGCGTGCGCGCCAGCGCATAGGCATAGGCCACGTTGAAGTCGCCCGACACGCCGCCGCCGCCGTGGGCCTGGATGGCCCAGTCGATCACCTGGCAGGCCATGGTCGGCGCCGCCACCTTGATCATGGCGATTTCCTTGGCGGCCACCTTGTTGCCGACGGTGTCCATCATGTACGCCGCGTTCAGTACCAGGAAGCGCGCCTGGTCGATCATGATGCGGCTCTCGGCGATGCGCTCGAGCGTGACGGTCTGCTCGGCCACCGGCTTGCCGAAGGCCACGCGCGACAGGGTCCGCTTGCACATCTCTTCCAGCGCGCGCTCGGCCAGGCCGATCAGGCGCATGCAGTGGTGGATGCGTCCCGGCCCCAGGCGCCCCTGGGCGATCTCGAAGCCGCGGCCTTCGCCGAGCAGGATGTTGGACACCGGCACGCGCACGTTCTCGAACAGCACCTCGCCATGGCCGTGCGGCGCATCGTCGTAGCCGAACACCGGCAGGTGGCGCAGCACCGTCACGCCGGGCGTGTCGCGCGGCACCACGATCATCGATTGCTGCTTGTGGCGGTCAGGATTGTCCGGATCGGTCTTGCCCATGAAGATGAAGACCTTGCAGCGCGGATCGTTGGCGCCCGACGACCACCACTTGCGGCCGTTGATGACGTATTCGCCGCCGTCGCGCACGATCGATGACTGGATGTTGGTCGCGTCCGACGAGGCCACGGCCGGCTCGGTCATGGCGAAGCAGGAACGGATCTCGCCGGCCAGCAGCGGTTCGAGCCATTGCTTCTTCAGCTCCTCGGAGGCATAGCGCTCCAGCGTTTCCATGTTGCCGGTGTCGGGCGCGTTGCAGTTGAACACCTCCGGCGCCCACGGCACGCGGCCCATGATCTCGCACAGGGGGGCGTACTCGAGGTTGGTCAGGCCGGCGCCGCGGTGCGAGTCGGGCAGGAACAGGTTCCACAGCCCGGCGGCGCGCGCCCTGACCTTCAGTTCCTCCACGACCTTCGTCGGCACCCAGGCGTTGCCGGCGGCGCGGTTGGCGTCGACCTCGGCGGTGAAGGCTGCCTCGTTCGGATAGACGTGTTCGTCCATGAACGCCAGCAGGCGTTGGCGCAGTTCCTGCACCTTGGGGCTGTACGCGAAATCCATCGAATGCTCCTGTCAGCGGTAGGTAATGAAATCGGGGTCGGCCTCGAAATGCGCGTGGCTGTTCAGATAGCCGAGCGACATGCGCTGTCCGCGGTAGAACAGCTTGGTCAGGCCGCAGTTCACCAGGGTCCAGTTCAGCGATGCCATCGCATGGTCCGGCATCTCGAACAGATGCTGGGCAATGGCGGCGATCGGCCCGCCGGAAGTGAACACCAGCAGGTTCTGCGACGGTCCGGCATTGGCCGCCAGGCGTACCAGCGCGGCGATGCAGCGGGTGCGGAACCGCTCCCAGGTCTCGGCATAGTCGGCGTCGTGGGCGCCGCTCATCCAGCGCGCCATGGCGTCCTCGAAGATCTTCTGGAAGGCGCGCCTGCCGTCCGGGTGTCCGCCGGCCGGCGTACACAGGAAGGCCTTGACCGCCTCCGGGTCGTCGAACGCGGGCCAGTGGCGCACCAGCACCTCGTGGTGGTCGTATTCGTTGAAGTCGGGATCGACGATCCAGGCGTCGCCGCCCGAGAGCGCGGCCGGCATGGCGGCAAGGCAGGCTTCGGCGGTCTGGCGATGGCGCAGCATGCCGCCCGTGACGATGGTGTCGAACGGCTGCCCGCGCTCCGCCAGCCACAGGCCGAGCCGCCGCGACTGCTCGACGCCGAGGGCCGACAGCCGGTCGTAGTCGGCGCTGCCGAAGGAAGCCTGGCCATGGCGCACCAGCGTGATCTGTCCCATGGGAAATCGCCGTGCGTGCGGCGCGAAAGTGAAGGATTGCGGCCAGCGTAACGCCCGGCCTAGAATAGATCAAATGAATAATCGGAATGCAGCCGGATAAATGCCATGCATCTGTCGCGGATCGACCTGAACCTCTTCGTGGTGTTCGATGCCATCTATGCCGAGGGCAGCGTGACGCGTGCCGCCCAGCGCCTGAGCCTGACGCAACCGGCGCTGAGCCATGCGCTGGCCCGCCTGCGCGGGATGTTCGGCGATCCGCTGTTCGAGCGCCAGGGCAATGCGATGGTGCCAACGCCGATGGCGCGCCGGCTGATCGAACCGGTGCGCCACGCCCTGCGCGGATTCGAAGTCACCCTGGGAGGGCTCGCCGTCTTCGATCCGGCCACCAGCGAGCGCCAGTTCAACCTGGCGGTGCGCGATGTGCTAGAGGCGACCGTGCTGCCGCCGCTGGCGGCGATGCTGGCGGACAGCGCGCCGCGCATTTCGCTGGCGGCGGTGAAGGTGGAACGGCGCGAGATCGCCGCCGAATTGGCCGCCGGCACGCTCGATGCCGCGATCGACGTGATGCTGCCGCTGGCCGACGAGATCCGCCGCGAACGCCTGCTGATCGACAAGACGGTGGTGGTGGTGCGCGACGGCCATCCGCGCATCCGCAGGAAGCTCGACCTCGATGCCTACCTGGCGGAGGAACACATCCTGGCCAGCTCGCGCCGGCACGGACCGGGACTGGAGGATTTCGAACTGGGCCGGCTCGGACTGCAGCGGCGCATCCGCCTGCGCTGCCAGCACTACTATGCCGCCTGCCGGGTGGTCGCGCAGACCGACCTGCTGCTCACCATGCCGGAACGCTATGCGCGCGCCGCCAACCAGCAGACCGGCAACCGCATCCTGCCCTTCCCTGCCGACATGCCGCCCTTCGATGTCTACCTGTACTGGCACGGCAATGTCGACGAGGACCCCGCCAGCCTGTGGCTGCGGCAGCAGATGCGGCGCGCCGCCGGGGCGGGAACCGCGCGGCGCGGCATGCGATCGGCGGTCGCCGGGCGCGGGGCAACCCGCCCTGCCTGATCGTCCCGATACCGAACCCCGGACGGAAGCGCGCGGGACGTGCACGCGTTGCGGACTGGTCCGGCCGGCATGGCGCATGCGTTGGTTGTCGTGCAAGTTCCCGATGCGCCATGGACCACGCATCGTGCGAATGCCGGCGTGTCGATGCGCCATGTACATGCGCGGATGTATCCGCCATGTATCGGGGAAAGCCTGCTTTGTATCGCCATGTAGCAGGAACGCGCGCAAGGGCCTGTGACGGAAAGTCAAATCTGTCGCGCCGAGCGCACACGCCGCTGCGACGCATGGTGCAAAGCACCAGGATCTGTTCATAATGCAAGCATGGAAACCAGCAACCGCATTCTCGTGGTCGACGACGACCGCGAAATCAGGACCCTGCTCGCGGAGTACCTCGACGCACACGGCTTCACCACCGTCACGGCCGGCGACGGCGTGGAAATGGGTGAGGCGATACGCACTGCGCCGCCGGATCTCATCGTGCTCGACCTCACGCTGCCCGGCGAAGACGGCCTGTCGCTCTGCCGCAACCTGCGCGCCCGCTCGCAGGTACCGGTCATCATGCTGACTGCGCGCGGCGAATCGTTCGACCGCATCCTCGGCCTCGAGATGGGGGCCGACGATTACCTGACCAAGCCGTTCGAGCCGCGCGAACTGTACGCGCGCATCCGCAACGTGCTGCGCCGTACGCAGGGCGCGCGCAGCGACGGCGACCAGGAGCCCAAGTTCCTGCGTTTCGGCATCTGGCAGCTCGACCTGATCGGCCGCCAGCTGATCGACAACGAGGGCGTCGTCGTCGCCCTGTCGGGCGCCGAGTACCGGATGCTGAAGATCTTCGTCGACAACCCGAACCGGGTGCTCAGCCGCGACCAGTTGCTGTCGCTGATCAACGGCCGCCAGGCCGACCCCTTCGACCGTTCGATCGACCTGCAGGTCAGCCGCTTGCGCCAGAAGCTGCGCGACGACGCTCGCACGCCGAGCATCATCAAGACCGTCCGCAACGAAGGCTACGTCCTCGCCACCACCGTCACGCCGTTCGTCACGCTGCAGCGCGACTGATCCCGGATGGACAAGCGCTCGATCCTGCTGGCGGCGTGCGCCATCCCCGCGGCGATCGTGATCGTGCTGCTGCTGGCATTTCACCAGCGCGGCATCCGCACCGAGGAACTCAAGCAGCGGCGCGCCGCCCAGATCGCCGCCAGCCTGGCATCCGCGATGCGCGGCGCCGACGCCGATGCGATCGACACGATCGTCCGCGTGGCCGGCACGCTGCAGGTGGACATCGCGCCTGTCGCCTCCCTTCCCGCCGATGTACGCCCCGACACGCCGCTGGCAGCCCATGCGCGGCAGCAGCTCGCCGGGCAGGACGGGGTCGCCGTGCGCGGAGAGACAGTCTGCATCGAGGCCGGCAACGCGCACTGCCGCGCCCTGCTGGTCTCGGTCGGGCCGCGCGGCGATTACCTGCTCGCCGTGCACATGCCCGCCGACCTGATCGCCCCGCTGCCGGTGGTCCATCTCGTCGCCTACCTGGCGGGCCTGTCCCTGATCATCATGCTGCTGACCTTCGCCATCGCGCGCCATTCGATGCGGCCGCTGCGCCAGCTGGCCCAGGCCGCCACGCGGCTCGGCGCGGACCTCGATGCCGTGGTGCTGCCGGTGGAGGGATCGGCGGTGGCGCGCCATGCCGCTGCCGCGTTCAACAGCATGCAGACGCGCATCCGCGCCCAGGTGCAGCACCGCACCCACATGCTGGCCGCCATCACGCATGACCTGCAGACGCCGCTGACCCGGCTGCGCCTGCGCGTCGAGAAGGTGGCCGACGCCAGCCTGCGCGAGCGCCTGGTGGACGACCTGGGCATGGTCCAGGAGATGGTGAGGAACGGGCTGGATCTGGCGCGCAGCATGGAGTCGGCCGAACCGCGGCACCTGCTCGACATCGATTCGCTGGTCGACAGCCTGTGCGCCGACGCGTCGGAGGCGGGCATGGACGTGCAATCCGACGGCCGCAGCCATGCCTTCGTGATGGCGCAGGCGACACAGTTGCGGCGCTGCCTCGACAACCTGGTCTCCAATGCGGTGAAGTATGGCGGACGTGCACGGCTCGTCATCGGCACCCGCGACGAGAACGTGACCGTCGCGGTGCGCGACGACGGTCCCGGCATTCCGGAGGAACGCCTCGCGGAGGTGTTCGATCCTTTCGTGCGGCTGGAGCCGTCGCGTTCGCGCGATACCGGCGGCACCGGCCTGGGTCTCACCATCGCCCGCAACGTTGCGCTCGGGCATGGCGGCAGCCTCACGCTCGCCAACCGCAGCGAGGGCGGTCTCGAGGCGCGCCTGACGCTGCCCGTGATGCGCTATCGCCAGGCTGCCTGACGCGCCCCCTTGCGCGCCCCAGGCGCGCCCTCTCTCCGCTCAGCCGGGACGCGTCATCCGTTCCGGCCTGACCCAGCGGTCGAATTCCTCTTCGCCGACATGGCCGAGCGCCAGCGCCGCCTCGCGCAGCGTGCTGCCGTCGTGGTGCGCCTTCTTGGCGATCTGCGCAGCCTTGTCGTAGCCGATGTGCGGCGCCAGCGCCGTCACCAGCATCAGCGAGCGTTCCATCAGCTCGCCGATGCGCGCCTCGTCGGCCTCGATGCCGCGCGCGCAATGCTCGTCGAAGCTGGCCATGCCGTCGGCCAGCAGGCGCACGCTCTGCAGGAAGTTGTGGGCGATCATCGGCTTGAACACGTTGAGCTCGAAGTTGCCCATGGCGCCGCCGATGTTGAGCGCCACATCGTTGCCCAGCACCTGCGCGCACAGCATGGTCAGCGCCTCGCACTGGGTCGGGTTGACCTTGCCCGGCATGATGGAGCTGCCGGGTTCGTTCTCGGGGATGCGCAGCTCGCCCAGGCCGGAACGCGGCCCCGACGCCAGCCAGCGCACGTCGTTGGCGATCTTCATCAGCGAGGCCGCCAGCGTCTTCATCGCGCCGTGCGCGGCCAGCAGCGCATCGTGCGAGGCCAGGGCGGCGAACTTGTTGCCGGCCGCGCGGAACGGCAGCCCGGTATCGGCCGCCAGCGCCGCGGCCACGCGGTCGCCGAACTCGGGATGGGCATTGAGCCCGGTGCCGACCGCGGTGCCGCCGGCGGCCAGCTCGCACACTGCCGGCAATGCGGCGTCGAGCGCACGGCGCGCGAAGTCGAGCTGGGCCACGTAGCCGGAGAATTCCTGCCCCAGCGTCAGCGGCGTCGCATCCTGCAGATGGGTGCGGCCGATCTTGACGATGCGGTCGAATGCGCGGGCCTTGCCGTCCAGCGTGGCGCGCAGTGCGAGCAGCGACGGCGCCAGCGCCTGCGACAGCGCGATGGCGGCCGCCACGTGCATTGCCGTCGGGAAGATGTCGTTGGACGACTGCCCCATGTTGACGTCATCGTTCGGATGCACCAGCCGGTCCTGGCCGCGGCTGCCGCCGAGCAGCTCGGAGGCGCGGTTGGCCAGCACCTCGTTCATGTTCATGTTGCTTTGCGTGCCCGAGCCGGTCTGCCAGACCGACAGCGGGAATTCGCCGTCGTGGCGTCCTGCCAGCACTTCATCGGCGGCGCCAATGATCGCCTGCGCCTTGCGGTCGTCGAGCCGGCCGAGGTCGCGGTTGACCGCGGCGCAGGCGCGCTTGACCCGGGCCAGCGCCAGCACCAGCTCGCGCGGCATGCGTTCGGTCGAGATATGGAAATGATGGAGGGAGCGTTGTGTCTGGGCGCCCCAGAGCCGGTCGGACGGCACCGCGATGGGGCCGAAGGTGTCGCGCTCGGTGCGGGTGTTGCCTGGCGTGTCGGTCATGGCATCTCCTTGGCGTGAGCCGAGATTGTCCCATGCCTGCGGCGTCGGCGTCCTTGCGCGGTTCGCGTTGCCGCGCCGGCGCCGGCGCGGCGATCGCTGTCAGGCCGGCCCGGCGCCGGCCGCCGGTGCCGATTCGACGTCGGCCAGCGTCTTGCCTTGCTGCAGCAGCTGCTCCAGTTCGGTGGCCGGCAGCGGGCGGCTGAAGTAATACCCTTGCATGTGGTCGCAGCCATGCTGGCGCAGGTAGGCGAGCTGGTCGCGCGTCTCCACGCCCTCGGCGATCACCTGCAGGCGCAGCGCATGCGCAAGGGAAATCACCGACAGCACGATGGCCGCATCGTCGGCATCGTCGGTGATGTCGCGCACGAAGGACTGGTCGATTTTCAGGACATGGATCGGGAAGCGCTTCAGGTAGGACAGGCTCGAATAGCCGGTGCCGAAATCGTCGATGGCGATCTGCACGCCCAGCGCATGGAGATCGCGCAGCACCGCGATGGCACGCTCGACGTCGGTCATCACGAGGCTCTCGGTCAGCTCGATCTCGAGCAGGCGCGGCGCCAGGCCGGCGTCGCGCAGCGCGGCGGCCACGGTCGAGACCAGGTCCTGCTGGTAGAACTGCCGCGCCGACAGGTTGACCGCCACGCGCAGGGGGCCGAGACCCTGGCGCTGCCATTCGCGCGCCTGCGCGCAGGCGGCGCGGATGGCCCAGGCGCCCATCGGCACGATCAGGCCGGTTTCCTCCGCCAGGCCGATGAAACGGCCCGGCGGCACCATGCCCATCTCCGGGTGGCGCCAGCGGATCAGCGATTCCACGCCGGTGACGAGGCCGGTGCGCAGGTCGACCTGCGGCTGGTAATGCAGGACGAATTCGCCGCGCTCGACAGCCGTGCGCAGGCTGCCCTCGATCTTCAGGCGCTCGAGCGCCTCGGCATTCATTTCCGGCGTATAGAACTGCGTGTTGTTGCGGCCGCTTTCCTTGGCGCGGTACATCGCGATCTCGGCATGCTTGACCAGCGTGTCGCCATCCTCGCCGTCGGCCGGGAAGGCGGCCACGCCGGCGCTGCAGGTCGGATAGAACTGGTGGCCCTCGATCGACATCGGTTCGGCCACCGTCTGCAGGATGCGCTGCACCGCGCGCAGGCTGAGATGCTCCTCGCGCCGCTCCGGCAGGATCAGGACGAAATCGTCGCCGGACAGCCGGGCGACGGTATCGGTCCCGCGCACCGAGGCCAGCAGGCGTTCGGCCACCTTGTTGAGCAGCGCGTCGCCGGCGCGATGGCCGAGCGTGTCGTTGACGAACTTGAAGCGGTCCAGGTCGATGAACACCACCCACACCGCGTGGCCATAGCGGCTGGCGTAGGCGATGGCCTGGCCGAGGCGGTCGCGCAGCAGGTTGCGGTTGGCCAGGCCGGTCAGGACGTCGCGGTTGGCCTGGTATTCGAGCTCGGCCTCGTAGCGCTTGGTGGCGGTGATGTCGTACTGGTTGATGACGAAATGGGTGACGCGCTCGTCCATGCCGCGCACCGGCGCGATGTGGATGTCGTTCCAGAACATCGTGCCGTCCTTGCGGTAACTGCGCAGCGTCGCATGGCATTCCTGGCAGGCGCGCATGGCCGCGCGGATTTCCTCGATGCCGGGCTGGTCGCGATAATCGGTCTGCACCGTCTGGAACGGCTTGCCGGCCACGTCGGCGGCGGCATAGCCGGTCACGCGCTCGAAGGCCGGGTTGACATAGTCGTAGGGATAATCCGGCGCCTCGGCACGCAGGATGGCGATCGGGTTGGCCGACGATTCGATGGCGCGCTCGCGCAGTCGCAGGGCATCCTCGGCGCGCCGGCGCGCGGCGATGTCGTCGACCAGCAGCGCATTGGCCCGCTGCAGTTCCGCGGTGCGCAGGTCGACCAGCTGCTGGATGCGGCGCGAGCGTGCCGTCGCGGTCTGCACCCAGGCGGTGGCGAACAGCGTGGCCAGCAGGCCCATCGCCAGCGCCGCCAGCGACGTGCTGCGGCCGCGGTCGAACAGGGCTGGCTCGGCCGCGACGACGATTGTCCAGGTCTTGCCGGCGACATCGAAGTTGCGCTCGACATGGGGGATGCCATCGTGCCGCAGCCAACGCCAGACGCCTGCCGGCCCCGGCTTGCCGCCAGCCGTTCCGTAACGGAACACCAGGTGGGATTCGTCCGGTTGCGGCCAGGCGTACACGCTGATGCCGATGCCGGCCCGGTTCAGGAAGCCGCCGCTCTCGAAGATCTTTTCGACGAGATGGCCGACCTTGAACACCGCGGCGGTGTCGCCGATGAAGGCTTCGCGGCGCGCGGCGATATCGTGCAGCGGCGCGCCGCGGCGATAGACCGGCATGATCACCAGAAAGCCGCCGCGCGGCCCGTCGCCCTGCGCCAGCCTCAGCAGCTCGGATGCCTGCGGCCGCCCGCTGTCGACGGCGCGCGCCACGGTTTCCATGATGTCCGGATTGGAGGCGACGTCCAGGCCGAAGGCGCGCTCGTTGCCGCGCATCGGTTCGATGTAGTCGACGATGAAGTGGCGTGCCTTCGGCCGGGCCGGAACCAGGCGGCCATCGTCGTTTTCATGGACACGGAAGTCCGGGAAGCGGGCACGCATCGCTGCCTCGTAGGCGGCGAATTCCTCGCCGCGCACGACACGGTGGAAGTTGAACGCCTGGATGTAGGGATATCGCTCGAGCAGCGGCTCGGTGAAGGCGCGGAACTGCTCGCGATCGACCGTATCGACGGTGGCGAACAGCCGATTGACCGCCTGCATCGCATCGATCGCACCGGACAGTCCCTGGCGGACGCCGGCGATGCGCACGTTGGCGCGCTGGCTGAAATCGAGTTCGATCTCGCGCAGCTCGTGGCCGCGCACCACGCCGAACACGGTTGCCGTGCCCGCCAGCCCGAGGACAAGCGTCAGCACGGCGGAAGCCGACAGGGATGGACGGCGGCGCGTCATTCAGTCTCCGGCTGACGCAAGGTCCGCGCGCGGTGTGATCGGATCGTTCATTCGTGTCGGCGAGTGCATGGGGAGCGGCGGTGCGGCAGGCGCGCATACGGGTCCTGCTGCGCCACAGCGCGATTATGATGTAAAACAAGCGAGGCCGGCACGCCGGGTGGCATGCGCGGGCACCACCGTTAGAATCAGGCGACAACCCGGTCGGCGAAGGCGCCCTGCGCTTGACCTGCGGCCTGCCGCCGCTCCGCGCGACCGTCATGCAAGACCCATGCGCCGTACCGCGCCACGGTGCGCGTCCACTTCGGCGCGGCGCCGGGAACCTTGGCGGAGACGACGCATCGGTATGAAGTGCGGTTCGCGCGGGAACTCGCTGTCCCGCTGAAGTTGGTCTGCCGGGACGGGGCCGGTCAGGTCATCGAGACGATCCTGATCGCCCCCCCGGAGCGCGCCCCGCATTTCCACCGCGATTCTACCGACCGTGAGGCAGCATGACCGAATACCGATTCATCACCCACTGGATCATCGAGGCGCCGCTTGCCGACGTGTTCGCCGCGGTCTTCGACACCGCATCGTGGCCGCAGTGGTGGCATGGCGTCGAGAGTGTTGAGGAGATCTCGGCCGGCGACGCCGCCGGCATCGGCGGCACCATCCGCTATACCTGGAAGGGACGCCTTCCCTATCACCTGGTGTTCGATGCCTGCGCGACACGCATCGAGGCGCCGCGCCTGCTCGAGGCCACCGTCAGCGGCGATGTCGAGGGCACCGGGCGCTGGATCTTCTCGCAGGAAGGCAGTCTCACCACGGTACGCTACGAATGGTTCGTCGACACGGCGAAGGCGTGGATGAAGCTGGTGTCGCCGCTGGCCCGCCCCGTCTTCCGCGACAACCACGACTGGCTCATGGAACAGGGCGGCATCGGACTGGCCGAACGGCTCGGCGCGCGGCTGGTGGGCATCACCCACGGCGAAGCGCCCGGCGACGAGATCCCGGTCGGCACGGCGGCCGGCGCGGCGATGCGCTGAACGCGCGAGCGCCTGCTCCGTCACCGCAGCGGCATGAGGGCGAAAACGATGGAAAGGAATCGACGGGCTGGCAGGGCCGTCCTGGCGGTCACTTCTTCGCGTGGTGCGCAGCGTGCTCGCTGCCCGCGTCCTGACGTGCATCCTGCGGCGCGGCTTCCGGCTCGGGAAGCAGGCAGGCGTCGACCACCTGCAGGTCGTTGTCCTTGGCGAAGTTCAGGACGAAGTGATAGGCCAGCGGCTCCACATCGCGCAGTTCCTCGTTGACGACCACCGACTTGATGCCGTTGAGCACGGTCGGGCGCACATACGGCGAATATTGCAGATGGGCATGGCGCGCGCGGGCGCCCTGCGGCCGGAAATGCGACATCACCCCGCACAGGCGCTCGGCCCAGTCGCTGGGACGGAACTGCCTGCCGTCGCTCGTGATTCCCTGGATGAAGAATTCGCGGGCGGGTGTGCGGTGATGAGCGTGGTCGGCCATGTGTGCTGCGCCATGTGAACGGCGTTTCTGTCGTGCCCCGGAATGATGCACCGGCGAGGCGGCGAGTCGTCGACGGCGGCAGGGTTGGGGCCTGCACGGGTCGGCTACCCTGCGCGGCGCGCGGTTGGGCGCTTGTCCTGCGCCGGGCCGCAGGCCCCGAAATCCTCAGTATTATATCTTATAGAAGACTTGGTGCGGAACAAGATTCCACGATGTGAATTCTTCGACAAGTCCCCCGCCGCGCGCCGGCGGCCTGGCCATTTCGACAACGGAATGCAGGCGTGGTGCCGGCCGGGTCAGCCGATCCAGACGGCGATCGACAGCAGGAGCAGCAGCAGCATCCACAGCAGCAGCGCGCGCCAGACCAGGCCGACCGTGTTCTGCAGGGCCCGTGCCGAGGACTCCTCGCCGGGCGGCACCTCGGTCTCGGGCTGGAAGGCATCGATGCCCGCCGCTTCCATCGGCACCATGTTGACCGCCGTCTGCGCCGGCGCGCCCAGGCGCACGCCCATGGCGCCGCCGCCGGCCGACAGGATGATGCCGATCGCTTCGTCCTGCCAGCGTCCGGCGAAGTTGCGCCAGGCATAGATCGCATCCTCGAAATTGCCGACGATGGCGAAGGCGATCGCGGTCAGGCGCGCCGGGATCCAGTCGATCCAGTAGAAGGCGCGCGCGGCGAATTCGCCGAATTGTTCATTGCGCATGTGCTCCGGCTCGTTCCAGGCACGTGCGACGTACTCCGACACGCGGTACAGGATGGCGCCGGCCGGTCCGAGCGGCAGCAGGAACCAGAAGAACACGCCGAACACGTTGCGGTGGGTGGTGACGAGAGCCTTCTCGACCGCCACGCGGGACAGCTCGGAGACATCCATGGCCGAGGTATCCTGGCCGGTCCATTCGGCCAGCAGCTGGCGCGCGGTCGCGTCGTCGCCGGCATTGAGGGCGACCTGGATCGAGGTGAAATAGTGGCTGTAGTGACGGAAGCCCAGGGTGAGGTAGACGATCAGGACATTCCAGGCCAGCGCCGCCACCGGGCTGATGCGGGCGCAGATCCACCAGATCGCGACGGTCGGCACCATCAGCAGCGCCATCATCACGAACCAGGCCAGCCGTCCATGCCTGGCCAGTCCCGCATTGAACGATGCCTCCATGCGCGCCGCCAGCGACTTGATGCCGACGTACACCGGGTTGTCGGCGCGCAGCGGCTTCATTTGCTCGATCAGCAGTGCGAAAAGAATCGACAGGAAGGTCATGCGGTCTCTTTCTGGAGCAGGGCAGCCGATACGATAACGCAGCAGTTGCCCATAATCAAACTCGTACGCCCGGCACGCCCGCGTCAGGCCCGCAGGAAATGGAACAGGTTGCGCAGCATGGCCGCGGTGGCGCCCCAGATGAAGAAGCGGTCGTAGGGCATCGAGTAGAAGCTGCGGCGCATGCCGCCGGGGATCTCGAAGGTGCGGCGTTCGTGGTTCATGCCATCCATCAGGAAGGATAGCGGCACCTCGAAGATCTCGGCCACCTCGTGCGGATCGGCGGTCAGCTCGAACGGCGGCCAGACCAGCGAGACCACCGGCGTGACCTGGTAGCCGGTGACGGTGAAATAGTCGGGCAGCGTGCCGAGCACTTCGATGTGGCGGCGCGCCAGGCCGATTTCCTCCTCGGTCTCGCGCAGCGCGGTGTCGATCGCCGAGAGATCGCTTTCCTCGCGCCTGCCGCCCGGCAGGCTGACCTGCCCGGCGTGGTCGGACAGGTGGGCGGTGCGCTGGGTCAGGAGCAGGGTCGGCCCGTCCTCGCGCATCACAATCGGCATCAGCACCGAGGCCGGCGTCGGCGGCATCTCGGCGTTGCGCAACGGATGGTCGCTCAGCATCTCCGGCAGCCATTCCGGCGGCGCGGCGAAACGCGCGCGCAGCCAGTCGGCCGCCATGCGGTCTGACGTCAGCGCGGTCTCGCCGGCGATCGAATCGACGGCCAGGGCAACCGGGTCGAAATGCAGTCTGGTCAAGGCAATGTCCTGTGAAGGGCGGGGCGGCGGAGGCCGGTTCCCGTGTTACAGCTTAGTGCATTTTCGGGCGCGCGTTTCCACCGCGCAGCGCGAGGCGCATCGCGGCAGGATCCTCTGCGGGCGTCCGCGCCGGCGCCTGTCTGACAACATCCGGCGGCAACAGTTTCCGCAGCGCAGGGAGCGGCCGCCAATGCAAAAGGGGCACCGGTTGGTGCCCCTTTCGACTCGCTATCGCGAAGCAAGGACCGATTACTCGGCGGCTTGCTCGGCGCGGCGGTTCGGCAGCTTTTCCTTGATACGGGCCGACTTGCCGGAACGCTCGCGCAGGTAGTACAGCTTCGCACGGCGGACGTCACCGCGGCGCTTGACTTCGATCGACGCGATCAGCGGGGAGTACAGCTGGAACGTACGCTCCACGCCTTCGCCCGACGAGATCTTGCGAACGATGAAGTTCGAGTTCAGGCCGCGGTTGCGGCGTGCGATCACGACGCCTTCGTATGCCTGAGCGCGCTTGCGGGTGCCTTCAACGACGTTGACGTTGACGACGACGGTATCGCCCGGCGCGAAGTCGGGGATGTTCTTGCCCAGGCGGGCGATTTCTTCTTGCTCGAGTTGCTGGATCAGATCCATTTTTCACTCCATGTGCCATCGTGCCGGCGCTTGCTCTGACTGACGTCTTGCCCGGTAGAGGATGGGGTTGAACATGCGGGCCGACTGCTCCCGCGCGGTATTGCTGTTGCTGCTTGCTGCTACTGCGTTATCGCCTGCACGCGGCAGGAGATCCGTCGGAAGCCGCCGTCCGTCCGCCGTGTTCGATCAACCGGAACGTCCTTCGCCTTCCTTCATGCTTGCCAGGAACTTCTCGTCCGCCCGCGTCAGCAATCCTGCCTCGCGTGCCGCGACGATCAGGTCGGGGCGTTTCTTGTGCGTCGCTTCGAGCGCGCGTTCGCGGCGCCATTTCGCGATTTCCGCGTGGTTGCCGCCCAGGAGCACCGGCGGTACCGGCACATCCTCGTACACTTCCGGCCGCGTGTAATGCGGGCAGTCGAGCAGGCCGTTGACGAAACTGTCCTCGACCGCGGACGCGCCATCGTTGAGCACGCCCGGCAACTGCCGGATCACCGCATCCATCAGCGCCATCGCCGGCAGTTCTCCGCCCGACAGCACGAAATCGCCCAGGCTGATCTCTTCGTCCACGCAGCGGTCCAGCAGGCGCTGGTCGACCGCCTCGTAGCGGCCGCACAGCAGCACCACGCCCGGCTGCGTTGCCAGTTCCATCACGCGCCGGTGGGTCAGCGCCCTGCCCTGCGGCGACAGGTAGATCACGTGCGGCCTGGCCACACCGAGATCCTGCTGACGCTGCCTGGCGGCGCCGACCGCATCCTCGAGCGGCCGGGCCAGCATCACCATGCCGGGACCGCCGCCGTAAGGCCGGTCGTCCACCGTGCGATGGTTGTCGGTCGTGAAATCGCGCGGATTCCACAGCGCGATGCCGCACCTGCCCTGCTCGAACGCGCGCCGGGTGATGCCCGACTGCGTGATCGCGTTGAACATCTCGGGAAAGAGCGTGACGACATCGAATTGCACCGCGCGCTCCCTCGTTCCGCTCGACACGCCGGGGCCTAGTAATCCAGGCCCCAGTCCACCGTGATTTTTTTCTGCTGCTGATCGACCGTCTTCACGAACGCATCCACGAAGGGGATCAGCAGTTCCTGCGGCTTGTCCGCGCCGGCTGCCGCCACCTCGACCCGGAGGATCGGATGCGCGCCATTGTCCATGAGGTCATGGACGGTGCCGAGGCGTTCGCCCTGCAGGTTGTCGACTTCCAGGCCGATCAGGTCGACCCAGTAATACTCGTCATCCGACAGCGCGGGAAAGTGCTTGCGGGAGATCCGGACGGTCGCGCCCTTGAGCGCTTCGGCCGCGTTGCGGTCGGCCACGCCCATCAGGCGCGCCACCACGTCGCCGCCGTGCGTCTTGGACTGCAGCATCTCGACGTCCTGCAGCTCGGGCTTGTCGAGCCACCACGTCTTCGCATGCAGCATCGCATCGGCGTCGGCCGAATACGGCCGGATTCTCACCCATCCCTGGATGCCATAGGCGCCGGTGACATGACCGACGAGCACCAGGTCGTCGGGGATGCTCACCCCCGAAGCGGTCTTTCCCAACAATCGCTTCCGGATGGATCAGGCAGCGGCTTTCTTGCCGGCTTCCTTGACCAGACGGGCAACGGTCGGGGACAGTTGCGCGCCGACGCCTTGCCAGTAGGTCAGGCGGTCCTGGGCGACGCGGAAAGCCTCGTCCTTGCCGGAGGCGATCGGGTTGTAGAAACCGATGCGCTCGATGAAGCGGCCGTCGCGGCGGTTGCGCGAATCGGTTGCGACGATGTTGAAGAACGGGCGCTTCTTAGCGCCACCACGAGCCAGACGAATAACGACCATGATTATGTTTCCAAAAAGTGTTCGAACACGGAAAAGCCGAGTATTATAGCCCGCGACCTGCCGGACCGCAATAAGACTGGCAATCGCGCGTGGAAGAAGGCCCCGACGGGCCTGCCGGCGGCTGCCGGACACACCGGCCGGCGCCCGCAGGAACCGCATACTCCCATTTGCATGTTTTGCAAGTCAAGCCTGCAGCGGGCCGGCGAGGCGGTTTTTCGACATACTCCCACATGAATCGCACCATGGCCGTCGCACACAAGAACAAGACCTTCGCCACCTTCCTGGCTGCCTTCCTCGGCGCGGCCGGACTGCATCGCTTCTATCTGGCCGGTTTCCGGGATTTCTGGGGTTGGGCGCACCTGCTGGCGACCTTCCTGGGCCTGCTGCTGTTCCTGGCAGGCGGCAACCGGCCGGCCTTCTTCTCGCTGATGCCGGCGATCCTGTCCGGGATCGTGGCCATCATCGAGGCGCTGGTCATCGGCCTCACCCCCGACGACAAATGGGATGCCCGCCACAACGCCGGCTCCGGGCGCCGGAGCGACTCGCGCTGGCCGCTGGCGGTGCTGCTGGTGTTCACCGTCGGCGCCGGCGCCATCGCCGTCATCGGCACGCTGGCGCGCACCTTCGACCTGCTGTTTACAGGCGGTTCGTTCGGCTGATCGCGCCCTGCCGCGGAACGCCGCCTGCCGCCGGCGGTCGACCGCACGCCGCGCGGGCCGTCAGATCGCGATGCTCGGCGTCTCGATCAGCTCGCAGCCGGCGATCTTCCAGCTCTTGTCCGCGTCGCGCTCCATGCGGAACAGCGCCACCCAGACATGGTTGGACGCGTCCGTCACGCGCGCGACCTGGATGGTCTGGTTGCCGATGATCCTCGGTGCCGACAGCGTCACGTCGACATGGCGGTTGAGATAGATCGGACGGTATTCGTCCTTGATCAGCTGCAGGAAATTCTCGGCGCTGCCCAGCTGCTCGCGCGTCTCCGACGTGGCCGCCGCAAAGGCCCTGACCGCATCGTCTTCCGCGAGCGCCGTCAGGTGCGACTGGACGACCGCCTGAATGCTCTTCACATCGCTGGGCGTGATGGTCTCCGCCTGTACGCTGCCGAACGGCAGTCCGAGCGCAACGACCAGGGTGCCCATCGCCAATAACCGGCGTTTCATGATCACCTCCGTGCATGAACAGTCCGTATTGGGAAGAGAGCACGGGAGATCAAAGGTTCCTGCAGTTGTATTGCAGGTTGCAACGGCGCGAAAAACGCCAAGGGCGAGCCAGGCTCGCCCTTGCATACAGGGAACGCGGCCGTCAGAACTGCTCTTCGGCCAGCGCCAGCGTGCCGGCGCTGCCCTCGACGATGGAAGCGCGGATCGCGGCAGCCTGGGTCAGGAAATGGTCCGCGAAGAAACGCGCCGTGGCGATCTTGGCCTTGTAGAAGGCGGCGTCGCCCTCGCCCGCGGCCAGCTTCTTCTCGGCCACCAGCGCGGCGCGCGCCATCTGCCAGCCGCCCAGCACGATGCCGGCCAGCTTCAGGTATGGCACGCTGCCGGCGAACACGCCCTTGATGTCGGCCTTCATGTTGCCGGCCACATACGTCACCACGTCATCGAGCGCCTTCGAGGCATCGGCCAGGCGCGCGCGGATCGCGGCGAGGTCGGCGTTGGCGGACGATGCCAGCTCTTCCTCGGTGCGGCGCACCTGCGCCAGGATGCCTTTCGCGGTGGCGCCGCCGTCGCGCACCGTCTTGCGGCCGACCAGGTCGTTGGCCTGGATCGCGGTGGTGCCTTCGTAGATCGTCAGGATGCGGGCGTCGCGGTAGTACTGCGCGGCGCCGGTCTCTTCGATGAAACCCATGCCGCCGTGGATCTGCACGCCGGTCGAGGCGACGTCGATCGACATCTCGGTCGACCAGCCCTTGACGACCGGCACCATGAATTCATAGAAGGCCTGGTTGGTCTTGCGGGTGGCCTCGTCGGGATGATGGTGGGCCGCATCGTGGGCGGCCGCGGCGACATAGGCCAGCGCGCGCGCCGCCTCGGTCTGCGAGCGCATCGACATCAGCATGCGGCGCACGTCCGGATGGTGGATGATCGCCACCGGTCCGGCGGAACCGGCCAGGTCGCGAGACTGCACGCGGTCGCGCGCATAGGCGACGGCCTTCTGGTAGGCGCGGTCTGCCACCGAGATGCCCTGCATGCCGACGGCGAAGCGCGCGGCGTTCATCATGATGAACATGTATTCGAGGCCGCGGTTCTCCTCGCCGACCAGCGTGCCGATGGCGCCGCCGTGATCGCCGAACTGCAGCACCGCGGTCGGGCTGGCCTTGATGCCGAGCTTGTGCTCGATCGAGACGCAATGCACGTCGTTGCGCTCGCCGAGCGTGCCGTCCTTGTTCACGAGGAACTTCGGCACGATGAACAGCGAGATGCCTTTCACGCCTTCCGGCGCGTTCGGCGTGCGCGCGAGCACGAGGTGGACGATGTTCTCGGCCATGTCGTGTTCGCCGTAGGTGATGAAGATCTTGGTGCCGTAGATCTTGAAGGTGCCGTCGCCGTTGGGCACCGCGCGGGTGCGCACCAGCGCCAGGTCCGAGCCGGCCTGCGGCTCGGTCAGGTTCATGGTGCCGGTCCACTTGCCGGAGATCAGGTTCGGGATGAAGGTGGCCTTCTGCTCTTCGGTGCCGGCCGTCATCAGCGCCTCGATGGCACCGTCGGTCAGGAGCGGGCACAGCGCGAACGACAGGTTGGCCGCGTTGAGCATCTCGATGCACGGCGTGGCGACCAGCTTCGGCAGGCCCTGGCCGCCGAATTCCACCGGGTGCTGCACGCCCTGCCAGCCGGCCTCGCCGAAGGCCTGGAACGCTTCCTTGAAGCCGCGGGTCGTGGTGACCTTGCCGTCGGCCCAGAAGCTCGGCTCCTTGTCGCCGGGGACGTTCAGCGGCGCGATGACCTCGCTGCAGAACTTCGCGTTCTCTTCGAGGACGGCCTCGACGGTCTCGGGCGTGGCATCCTCGCAGCCCGGCAGCGCGTTCACTGCGGACAGGCCGGCCAGTTCGTTGAGCACGAACATCATGTCTTTGAGGGGGGCGGTGTAGCTCATGGTGTCTCCGTGGCGGTGATCGGGGTGGCGGATATGGTGCGCCGGGTGCCGGGTGGATGTTGTCGGGCGGTTGACAATGCGGGGGCTGGGTCAGCCCCTTGAAAGCGGCGGCATGGGGAAAGGCTCTGGCTGCACGGTGCGTGGCCTGGCGCCCCCCCATCCCGTCCCTCCCCCTTGCAGGGGGAAGGAGAACTGCGGTGCTGCTTCGGGTTTAGCCGAGTTCCTTGACCAGTGCGGGCACGATCTCGAACAGGTCGCCGACGATGCCGTAGTCGGCCACCGAGAAGATCGGCGCTTCCGGATCCTTGTTGATCGCGACGATGGTCTTGGAATCCTTCATGCCGGCCAGGTGCTGGATCGCGCCGGAGATGCCGACCGCGATGTACAGCTGCGGGGCGACGATCTTGCCGGTCTGGCCGACCTGCCAGTCGTTCGGCACGAAGCCGGCGTCGACCGCGGCGCGCGAGGCGCCCATGGCGGCGCCGAGCTTGTCGGCCAGCGGCTCGAGGATCTTGAAGTTCTCGCCGGAGCCCATGCCGCGGCCGCCGGAGACCACCACCTTGGCGCCGGTCAGTTCCGGGCGGTCGGATTTGGCCAGCTCGCGCGAGACGAAGCTCGACTTGCCGGAGTCCGCCACGGCGGCGATGTTCTCGATCGCGGCCGATCCGCCCGTCGCGGCGGCGTCGAAACCGGTGGCGCGCACGGTGATGACCTTGACGCTGTCGGTCGATTGCACGGTCGCGATGGCGTTGCCGGCGTAGATCGGGCGCTCGAAGGTGTCGGGCGAGTCGACCTTGGTGATTTCCGAGATCTGGGCCACGTCGAGCTTGGCCGCCACGCGCGGCAGGATGTTCTTGCCGTAGGCGGTGGCCGGCGCCAGGATGTGCGAATAGGCCGAGGCGATGGCCAGCGCCTGCTCGGCGACGTTCTCGGCCAGGCCGTCGGCGAAATGCGCGGCGTCGGCGACGAGGACCTTGGCGACGCCGGCGATCTGCGCTGCGGCTTCGGCGGCCTTGCCGCAGTTGTGGCCGGCGACCAGGACGTGGACGTCGCCGCCGCATTGGGCCGCGGCGGTGACGGTGTTCAGGGTGCTGCCTTTCAGGCTGCCGTTGTCGTGTTCAGCGATGACGAGTGCGGTCATGGTGGGTTCCCGTGAGAGAGGCAGTGTGCGTTAGATGACTTTGGCTTCGGTGCGCAGCTTGGCGACCAGCGTCGGAACGTCCGGCACCTTGATGCCGGCGGAGCGCTTGGGCGGCTCGGACACTTTCAGGGTCTTGATGCGCGGGGCGACGTCGACGCCGAGATCGGCCGGCTTGACGGTGTCCAGCGGCTTCTTCTTGGCTTTCATGATGTTCGGCAGCGTGACGTAGCGCGGCTCGTTCAGGCGCAGGTCGGTGGTGACCACGGCCGGCAGCGACAGGGCCACGGTCTCGAGGCCGCCGTCCACTTCGCGGGTCACGGACACCTTGCCGTCTTCGAGCACGACCTTCGAGGCGAAGGTTGCCTGCGGCCAGCCCAGCAGGGCGGCGAGCATCTGGCCGGTCTGGTTGCAGTCGTCGTCGATCGCCTGCTTGCCGAGGATGATCAGCTGCGGCTGCTCCTTGTCGGCCAGGGCTTTCAGCAGCTTGGCCACTGCCAGCGGCTGCAGCTCGGCATCGGTCTCGACCAGCACGCCGCGGTCGGCGCCGATCGCCATCGCGGTGCGCAGGGTTTCCTGGCACTGGGTCACGCCGCAGGAGACGGCCACCACCTCGGTCACCTTGCCGGCTTCCTTCAGACGGATCGCTTCCTCGACGGCGATCTCATCGAACGGGTTCATCGACATCTTCACGTTGGCGATGTCGACGCCCGAGCCGTCGGACTTCACGCGCACCTTGACGTTGTAGTCCACGACGCGCTTGACTGGAACCAATACTTTCATAGCTCTGCCTTTAGGGAAAAAACAATTGACGTTAACGTAAACTGACCGAGATTATAAGCGAAGCCCGAGCGGCCCACGGAAATTTAGCACGATCGTTCGGTAGGCACGTAGAGGGGATTCACTAAATCGCTTGTCCGATGTCAAATCGGCGACAACCGCCCCACCTGCCACTCCAGCCGCCACTCCAGCCGCCACTCCACCGCCCCCCATCCGGCGATCCAGGCGCAGGAAAGCAAAAGGGGCAATCGCTTGCCCCTTCCGGTATTCCTGTCCGTCTGCTTATTTGCGCTTCATGAAGAAGGTGAAGACGCGGTTTTCCTCGCTGTGCGACAGCAGCTCGTTGCCGGTCTGCTTGGCGAAAGCCTGGAAATCGCGCAGCGCGCCGGGATCGGTGGCCAGCACGCGCAACACCTCGCCGCTCTGCATCTCGGCCAGCGCCTTCTTGGTCTTCAGGATGGGCAGCGGGCAGTTCAGTCCGCGCGCGTCGAGATCTTTCTGGAATTCCATGGATATCCGGTCCGGTAGGTATGGGTATCGGGAAATTCTACTCCACATCGGACTTGCCTGGTGCGGCGCAACAAACACAATCGCCATGCGGATTCGCAGACCTCCCATGAAAAAACGTTCCCGCCCCTCGCGGGAACGGGAACGTCCGGAGCGGCCTGCGGCGGCCCGGGGCCGCCGGTGCGTCAGGCGCGTTCTTCCACCCAGGCCGGGACGCCCTGCAGCGCCGCGGGCAGGCCGGAAGGATCGGTGCCGCCGGCCTGCGCCATGTCGGCGCGGCCGCCGCCCTTGCCGCCCACCTGCTGGGCCACGAAATTGACCAGCTCGCCGGCCTTGACCTTGGCCGTCGCGTCGGCGGTGACGCCGGCGATCAGGCTGACCTTGCCGTCCCTGACCGAGGCCAGCACGATGGCAGCCGACTTCAGCTTGTCCTTCAGCTTGTCCATGGTCTCGCGCAGGGCCGGCACGTCGGCGCCTTCCAGCGTGGCGGCCAGCACCTTGAGGCCCTTGATGTCGACTGCCTTGGCCAGCAGCTCGTCGCCCTGCGAGGACGCCAGCTTGCCTTTCAGCTGCGCCAGCTCCTTCTCGAGCGCGCGCACCTGCTCGAGCACGCCGCCGATGCGCTGGGTGATCTCGCCCGGCGTGACCTTCAGCGTGCCGGCGGCCTGGTTGACGGTCGCCTCGAGCGCCTGCAAGTAGGCCAGCGCATTGTCGCCGGTGACGGCCTCGACGCGGCGGATGCCGGCGGCGACGCCCCCCTCGGACACGATCTTGAACAGGCCGATGTCGCCGGTGCGCGTGACGTGGGTGCCACCGCACAGCTCGCGCGAGGAACCGATGTTCAGCACGCGCACGACGTCGCCGTATTTCTCGCCGAACAGCATCATGGCGCCGGACTTCTGCGCCTCGTCGATCGGCATCGACTTCGCCTCGGTCGCGTGGTTGGCGAGGATCTCGGCATTGACCAGCGCCTCGACCTTGCGGATCTGCTCCTGGGTCATCGGGCCGGTGTGGGCGAAGTCGAAGCGGGTGCGCTCGGCATTGACCAGCGAGCCCTTCTGCTGCACGTGGGCGCCGAGCACTTCGCGCAGGGCCTTGTGCATCAGGTGGGTGGCCGAGTGGTTGCGCATGGTTTTCGCGCGTTTCTCGGCGTCGACCCTGGCATTGACCACGTCGCCGACGCGAATCCTGCCCTCGACGATGCGGCCATGGTGGCCGAACACGTCGGCCTGGATCTTCAGCGTGTCGTCGACCAGGAAGCGCGCGGCGCTGTTGCGCAGCTCGCCGGTGTCGCCGACCTGGCCGCCGGATTCGGCGTAGAACGGCGTGTGGTCGAGCACGATCACGGCGTCGTCGCCGGAACCGGCTTCCTCGACCCTGGTGCCGTCGACGTAGATCGCGGTGACCGCGGCGGTGTCGTGGATCAGCTTGTCGTAGCCGTGGAAGGTGGTCGGGCTGCCGGAGTATTCCAGGCCCTGGGCCATCTTGAACTTGCCGGCCTCGCGGGCGCGCTGGCGCTGCTCGTCGAGCAGCTGGTTGAAGCGCGCCTCGTCGACGGTCACGCCGCGCTCGCGGCAGACGTCGGCAGTCAGGTCGACCGGGAACCCGTAAGTGTCGTGCAACTTGAAGGCGGTATCGCCATCCACGTTGCGGCCGCCTGCAATCGCCTTCTCCAGGATCTCCATGCCGTTGGCGATGGTGCGGAAGAAGGCTTCCTCTTCCTGGCGGAGCACTTCCAGCGCGCGCTGGCCGTTCTGGCGCAGCTCCGGGTAGGCTTCGCCCATCTCGGCCATCAGTGCCGGGACGATGCTGTGGAAGAAGGCCTTGCGGGCGCCGAGCTTGTAACCGTGGCGGATGGCGCGGCGGGCGATGCGGCGCAGCACGTAGCCGCGGCCGGCATTGCCCGGGATGACGCCGTCGACGACGGTGAAGGTGCAGGCGCGGATGTGGTCGGCGATGACTTTCAGCGACGGCGAATTGCGGTCGCAGTCGCCTGCGCCGGCCGCGTCGACCGCCTTCTTGGCGGCATCGATCAGGTTGACGAAGGTATCGATCTCGTAATTCGAGTGGACATGCTGCAGCACCGCGGTGATGCGCTCGAGGCCCATGCCGGTGTCGACCGACGGCTTGGGCAGCTTGTGCATCACGCCGTCCTCGTCGCGGTTGAACTGCATGAACACGTTGTTCCAGATCTCGATGTAGCGGTCGCCGTCCTCGTCGGGCGATCCCGGCGGGCCGCCGGCAACCTCGGGGCCGTGATCGTAGAAGATCTCGGTGCAGGGGCCGCAGGGGCCGGTGTCGCCCATCATCCAGAAATTGTCGGAGGCGTAGCGGGCGCCCTTGTTGTCGCCGATGCGCACGATGCGCTCGGCCGGCACGCCGACCACCTTGTTCCAGATCTCGTAGGCCTCGTCGTCTTCCGCGTAGACCGTGACCCATAGTTTTTCCTGGGGCAGCTTGAAGACCTCGGTCAGCAGCTCCCAGGCGTAGGCGATGGCGTCGCGCTTGAAATAGTCGCCGAAGCTGAAGTTGCCCAGCATCTCGAAGAAAGTGTGGTGGCGCGCGGTGTAGCCGACGTTTTCCAGGTCGTTGTGCTTGCCGCCGGCGCGGATGCATTTCTGCGAGGTCGCGGCGCGCGTGTACGGGCGCTTGTCGAAGCCCAGGAACACGTCCTTGAACTGGTTCATGCCGGCGTTGGTGAACAGCAGAGTCGGGTCGTCGCCCGGCACGACCGGGCTCGATGCGACGATCGTGTGGCCCTTCGATTCGAAGAACTTGAGGAACTTCTCGCGGATTTCAGACGATTTCATGGAAGGTGGCGTAAGAGGTATGCGACAAACCATTGATTATACGTGATAAGCCCGCGCATCCTGTTGCAGCGCAACCTCTAAAAAAGCGGCGCCGCCGGGGGGCGGAAGGATGTCATTCGGACAACGCCGGTGCCGGTGCAAGATGTCCGCGGCGGCCAGGATCGGGCGTTGCCGCGCTCAGGCGAAATCCGGCGGAATCAGGTCGATGCGGTCGGTGCAGAAGCCGTTCACGCCCCAGGAGAACAGTTCGCGGCCGCGCTGCGGGTCGTTGACGGTGTAGCAGAACAAGCCATAGCCGGCCTGGCGGACCACCTTCGCCTGCACCTCGGTCAGGTTGCGGTGATCGACATGGAGCGAGACCGCGCCGAGCGCCACCAGCACGGCCTGCCAGTCGTCCGGCACCTGCTCGGCCAGGAAGCCGCGCGGGATGTCCGGCGCGGCATGGTGGGCGGCCGCGACCGCATCGAAGGAAAACGAGGAAAACAGCGGCAGCAGGGCCGCATTGCCGCCGAGCGCCGCCTGCATGATCTCGGACGAGTACAGCCGCCGCGTCAGCTCGCCGACGGCCTGGCCGGTCTCGCGCTCGGCACCGGGAACCGGCTTGATCTCGACGTTCATCCAGATGCCGTGTTCCTGGCAGAAGCGCGCGACATCCTCGTAGCGCGGCACCGGTTCGCCGGCGAATTCGGCCGCCAGCCAGCCGCCGGCATCCATCGCCGCCAGTTCGGCCGCGGTGTAGTCGGACACCATGCCGCTGCCGGCCACGGTACGGCCGAGATGGGGGTCGTGCATCAGCACGGCGACATGGTCCTTCGCCAGCATGACGTCGAACTCGACCGCGCGGAAGCCGTAACTGTACGCGCAGCGCATCGCGGCCAGCGTGTTCTCGGGGGCCAGCTTGCCGCCACCGCGGTGGGCGACGATGCGGGGATAGGGCCACATGGCGGTCTCCTCGGGTCCGATGGTCAGTGTCTGCCGCCAGTGTAGCGCCCGGCCGGCGCGCTGGCGATAGCGCGCTGCCCGCGGCACGCCGCTTGCCGCGGCCGGGCGAGCGGCTACAATACGCGCCACCGCGCGGGGCCCCGGCGCCCCGTTCACACAGGACCCACCAAGGACCGACCAGACGCCATGACGACCTCACCGCAGAAGACCGCCCTCGGGCATCTCCGCATCCTCGACCTGACCCGCGTGCTGGCCGGCCCGTGGTGCTCGCAGAACCTGGCCGACCTCGGCGCCGACGTGATCAAGGTCGAACGTCCTGGCGCCGGCGACGACACCCGCGCCTGGGGCCCGCCCTGGCTGAAGGATGCCGAGGGCCGCGACACCAGCGAGGCCGCCTACTACCTGGCGGCCAACCGCGGCAAGCGCTCGATCACGCTCGACATCGCCACGCCGGAAGGCCAGCGCATCGTGCGCGAGCTGGCGGCGCAGTCGGACGTGGTGCTGGAGAACTACAAGGTCGGCCAACTGAAGAAGTACGGCCTCGACTACGATTCCCTGAAAGCCGTCAAGCCCGACCTGGTGTACTGCTCGATCACCGGCTTCGGCCAGGATGGCCCGTATGCCCAGCGCGCCGGCTACGATTTCATCGTGCAGGGCATGGGCGGCTTCATGTCGATCACCGGCGAGCGCGACGACCTGCCCGGCGGCGGCCCGCAGAAGGCCGGCGTGGCGATCGCCGATCTGATGACCGGCATGTACGCCACCATCGCGGTACTGGCGGCGCTGGCCCACCGCGACCGTACCGGCGAGGGCCAGTACATCGACATGGCCCTGCTCGACGTGCAGGTCGCCATGCTGGCCAACATGGGCACCAACTACCTCACCAGCGGCCGCGCGCCGCGCCGCTGGGGCAATGCCCACCAGAACATCGTTCCCTACCAGACCTTCGCCACCGCCGATGGCCACATCATCGTCGCGGTCGGCAACGATGGCCAGTACCGCAAGTTCTGCGAGGTCGGCGGACGTCCCGAGCTCGCCGCCGACGAGCGCTTCGCCACCAACCCGATGCGGGTGCAGAACCGCGACCTGCTGGTGCCGCTGCTGGCGGAGATGGTCAGGACCCGCACCAAGCAGGAATGGATCGACCGGCTGGAAGCCGCCGGCGTGCCCTGCGGCCCGATCAACAATCTCGACGAGGTGTTCGCCAACGAACAGGTGGTCGCGCGCGGCATGCAGGTCACACTGCCCCACCCGACCGGCGCCGCCACCCGCCTGGTCGGCAGCCCGATGAAGCTGTCGGCCACGCCGCCACGCCACGAGGCACCGCCGCCGATGCTGGGCCAGCATACCGAGGAAGTCCTGTCGGGCCTGCTCGGCCGTTCGCCGGAAGAGATCGCCCGGCTGCGCGCGCAGGGCGTCCTCTGACCGGGGGCGCGGCCGCCGGCGCTTCGCGCCGCGCGCCCGGCATTTCGCGACAGGTACGCGCGCTTCGTCGCGCCGCGCTTCCGGGGCAGCGTGCCGGCGCGGAAAATCCGTGCCATCGATACAACGCCCCCGCCGCCCCGCCATGTTTACCCCGATCATCCTGGCTCATGTCGTCACCGCCGCCGCCGCGCTGGTCCTTGGCGGCCTCATGCTCGCCCTGCCCAAGGGCACGCCGCTGCACCGCTGGAGCGGCCGCAGCTGGGTCATCCTGATGGCCGCGACCGCGCTGCTGTCGTTCGGCATCCACGGCCCCGACGGCTGGTCGTGGATCCACCTGCTGTCGATCTGGACACTCGTCACGCTGGTCGGCGGCCTGCATGCGCTGGCGCGCGGCGACATCGCTCGCCACCGGTCGCGCATGCGCGGCCTGTATGTCGGCCTGGCAATTGCCGGTATATTCACCCTGTTGCCGAACCGTCGCCTCGGTTACCTGCTCTGGCACACGCTCGCACTCGCATGAATACCTTCTCTCCCGATCCGCCCGGCAAGATTCCCCTGCCGCGCCGCCTGTTCAACGACTTCCTCGCGCTGTCGGTGGTCAGCTTCGTGTGCGCGGCCATCGTCACCTGGGTCATTCGCGCGGGCAGCCCGTACTGGATGAACGTGGTCTTCTCCTACTGCATCGGCGGCATGATCATGGTGTTCATCCAGCTCGGGCGCTGGCTGTTCTGGCGCGAGCGCCGGCCGACCTTCTGGCCGTTCATGGCCAACATCCTGGCCGGCATCGTGCTCGGCTACAGCAGCGGGGTGTTCCTCGCGCGCACCGTGCTCGGCATGCCGATGGAGGCCATGCGCGGCAACTTTTCCGCCGAGGCGGCAGGCATCTGGGTGATGACCTTCCTGGTGGGCGTCGGCGCCACGTGGTTCTTCTGGAACCGCCAACGCGTGGCCCAGCTGGAAGCCCAAGCCGCCAGCGAGCGGGCGCGCGCCGAGGCCGTCGAGAAGCAGGCGCTGCAGGCGCAGCTGCAGCTGCTGCAGACCCAGATCGAGCCGCACATGCTGTTCAACACGCTGGCCAACCTGCAGGGGCTGATCGCGCTCGATCCGCCGCGCGCCCAGCACATGCTCGACCAGCTGATCCAGTACCTGCGCGCCACGCTCAAGGCATCGCGCGCCGGCAGCACCACGCTGGGCGGCGAATTCACGCTGCTGGAAGCCTATCTCGGCCTGATGGCGGTGCGCATGGGCTCGCGCCTGCAATACCGGCTCGACCTGCCGGACGCGCTGCGCGACCTCCCGATGCCGCCGATGCTGCTGCAGCCGCTGATCGAGAATGCGATCAAGCACGGGCTGGAGCCCAAGGTGGACGGCGGCCGCATCGACGTGACGGCGCGCCGCGACGGCGAGCGCCTGTCGGTCACCGTCGCCGACACCGGCCTGGGCATGGACGAGCACGGCATCGCCCGCCATTCGGAGCCCGGCACCGGCGTCGGCCTGGCCAACATCCGCGAACGCCTGGCGGCGCTGCACGGCGCCGACGGCAACCTGACCCTGACCGCCAACACGCCCTCGGGCGTCATCGCCACCCTCACCCTGCCGAGCGCACCATGAACACGACCGTCCGCGCCCTCATCGCCGAAGACGAAGCCATCCTCGCCCAGACACTGGCGCAGTCGCTGCAGCGGCTGTGGCCGGAGCTCGAGATCGTCGGTACCGCGCCCAACGGCTATGCCGCCGTCGAGCAGGCGCTTGCTCTGCGGCCCGACATCCTGTTCCTCGACATCAAGATGCCGGGCAAGACCGGCATGGAAGCGGCGCACGAGCTGACCGACGAATGGCCGGCCCACCTGCCCTTCCCGCAGATCGTGTTCGTCACCGCTTATGACGAATATGCGGTCGATGCCTTCGAGCATGCGGCGGTCGACTACGTGCTCAAGCCGGTCAGCGACCAGCGCCTGGCGCGCACCGTCGAACGGCTGCAGGCGCGGCTCGCGAAGCCGCAGTCAGCCGGCAGCGAGCTCGAACGCGTGCTGGACCAGCTGCGCGCACTGGTGCCGGCGCAGGCCGCGAATGCGGAGCGGCTGTCCATCATCCGCGCCGCCGTCGGCAATCAGATCCGCATGATCCCGATCGAGGACGTCGTCTATTTCGAAGCGACCGACAAGTACGTGAACGTGGTGACCGCGGAAGCCGAATCGCTGATCCGCACCAGCCTGCGCGACCTGATCGCCCAGCTCGACCCGGCGCAGTTCTGGCAGGTCCACCGCAGCCTGGTGGTCAACAACCGCGCCATCGAGCTGGCCCACCGCGACGAGAGCGGCAAGATCACGCTGAAGCTGCGCGGCCGCAAGGAGAACCTGCCGGTCAGCCGCGTGTTCGCCCACCTGTTCCGGCAGATGTGAGGGACGTCGGCAGAGATGCCGGGCTGCTGCTATCCTGCCGGATGCGTGCGCCAGCCGGCGCGCCTGACACAAGATCCGGACACCTCCCCATGACCCTGCAAACCTGGTGGCTGTTCGTGGCGATGACCTTCGTCGTTTCCGCCACGCCCGGCCCGAACATGATCCTCGTGATGAGCCAGAGCGCCCGTTTCGGCTTCCGCTCGGCGATGGCGACGATGGCCGGCTGCATGAGCGCGCTGCTGGCGATGATGAGCCTGTCGGCCGCAGGACTCGGCGCCCTGCTGCAGGCCTTCCCGGCCGTCTTCGACGCGCTGCGCTGGACCGGCGCGGCCTACCTGGCCTATCTGGGATGGAAGAGCTGGCGCGCGCCGGTGACGGCCGGCGACGGCAACGCGGCGGCCTTCGCCGAACCGTCGCCCGGGCTGTGGCGGCTGTACCGCCAGGGCGTGCTGGTGGCGGCGAGCAATCCGAAGGCGATCCTGTTCGCCGCGGCCTTCCTGCCGCAGTTCATCCAGCCGTCGCTGCCGGCGCTGCCGCAGTTCGCCATCCTGCTGGCGACCTTCAGCGTGATCGAGATTTCCTGGTACCTGGTCTATGCCGGCAGCGGCCACAAGCTGGCCGCCTGGCTGCGCCGCGCGCCGGTGCTCAAGGCGTTCAACCGACTGACCGGTGGAGCGTTCATCGGGTTCGCGGGGGTGATGGCGGCGACGAGGAATTGACGGGGCGGGAAGCGCGGAGGCCTGGCACCTTCGCGCCGTCGCCCCTTCCCCCTTGCAGGGGATGAGGGCGGGGTTTGGCAACGCACTGCATTGCGCCGACCGAATCGGAACGGCTTGCAAGCCGTGACGTGGGACGGTCGGGATGGGGGTGGTGCGCATCATTCAACGCATGCGCATGATCAAGCGCCCTACCCCCACCCTAACCCTCCCCCTACGAGGGGAAGGGAATGTCCTGCGGATGCGGGCGTCCCTTACAGCACCACCCGCATCATCTGCTGCGCGGCGATGATCGCCAGCGGCATGAGGGCGACCAGGAACACCGAGAACATCCCGCGGATCACCCCACCTGCCCGGATGCCCAGCCAGGCGGCCGAGCCCATCGCCACCACCGCGTAGAGCACGGTGAACCACAGCGCCGTGAACACGCCCAGCGTGGCCACGCCCGGCGAGACGAACATCATCCCCAGCCCGGTGGCCAGCGCGATCGCCAGGATGCCGGCGAAGTAATACATCAGCCAGGCGCGCTTGCGTCCCGGGCGGGCGCGGCGGTCGCCCTGCTTGCGCGTGGTGACGTCGCGCATGGTCAGGAACACCAGCAGCGAATCGACTTCGGAATACTGCAGAACGCCCGCGTGGGCGGCGGCGACGAGATCTTCACGTTTCACGGTCATCCTGGACTCCCTGTTGGCGCGCAGACCTGCCGCGCGGTGACGGTCGATGCCGGGGCGTGCCGGGCGCCGGTTCCCGGTGGCAAATCCGCCCCGGAACCCTTGTGGCGCCTGGCTTTCCGCCGGCCTGGTTCCTCCCCGTCAGGCATTTATGCCAGCTTCGCCCGGGCGGTTCGTGATGAAAATCAAGAATTTCACCGCGTGCAATCCACGCCGCGCAGCAAAGCCGGGGAAACCGCCGCCGCTACGGTAAAATGCCAGCAAATTCCGCAACTTATCGGGCGCAGACAGACCTTTGCGGCCCCATGAATCCATCCATGAGCAATGACAACAAGGCAGCCGCTCCCGAAGCGGCCGCATCCAATTTCCTGCGCGGCATCATCGAAGCCGACCTGGCCGCCGGCAAGCATGCCGGCCGCAGCGACCCGAACGGCAATCCGCTGCCGACCGTCATCACGCGCTTCCCGCCCGAGCCCAACGGCTACCTGCACATCGGCCATGCCAAGTCGATCTGCCTGAACTTCGGCCTGGCGCGCGACTACGGCGGCCGCTGTAACATGCGCTTCGACGATACCAACCCGGAGAAGGAAGAGCAGGAATACGTCGACGGCATCCTCGACGCGGTGCGCTGGCTCGGTTTCGACTGGGAATACCCGCCCGAGCGCGGCGGCGGCAATCACCTGTATTTCGCCTCGGACTATTTCGACAAGTTCTACGCCATGGCCGAGTACCTGATCACGGCCGGCCACGCCTATGTCGACAGCCAGACGCCGGAACAGATGTCGGCCAACCGCGGCAGCTTCACCGAGCCGGGCAAGAATTCGCCCTTCCGCGACCGCACGCCGGAAGAATCGCTCGACCTGTTCCGCCGCATGAAGGCCGGCGAGTTCAAGGATGGCGAGCACATCCTGCGCGCCAAGATCGACATGGCCTCGCCCAACATGAACCTGCGCGACCCGGCGATCTACCGCATCCGCCATGCGCACCACCACCGCACGGGCGACGACTGGTGCATCTATCCGATGTACGACTACGCGCACCCGATCGAGGATGCGATCGAGAACGTCACCCATTCGATCTGCACGCTGGAATTCCAGGACCACCGCCCGTTCTACGACTGGCTGCTGGAGCGCCTGGCCGAGGGCGGTTTCTTCAGGAAGCCCCTGCCCTATCAGTATGAATTCGCCCGCCTGAACGTGACGTATGTCGTCACCTCCAAGCGCAAGCTGCGCCAGCTGGTCGAGGAAAAGATCGTCGACGGCTGGGACGATCCGCGCATGCCGACCATCGTCGGCATCCGCCGCCGCGGCTTCACGCCGGAGTCGCTGCAGCTGTTCTGCGACCGCACCGGCACCACCAAGTCCGACGGCTGGACCGACTACGGCATGCTGGAAGCCGCGGTGCGCGACGACCTCGACCCGAAGGCCGCGCGCGCCATCGCGGTGCTGCGTCCGCTGAAACTCATCATCGACAATTTCCCCGAGACGCTGTCCGAGGAATGCAGCGCCCCGGTGCATCCGCATTTCCCCGAGCGCGGCATGCGCACCTTCCCGATCACGAAGGAAGTGTGGATCGAGGAAGAGGATTTCATGGAGGAGCCGAGCAAGGGTTACTTCCGCCTGTTCCCGGGCAACAAGGTGCGCCTGAAATACGGCTTCGTGGTCGAGTGCACCGGCTGCGACAAGGACGAGAACGGCAAGGTGGTGGCGGTGCACTGCAACTACTTCCCCGATTCCAAATCGGGCACCGACGGCGCGTCGAACTACAAGGTCAAGGGCACGATCCACTGGGTCAGCGCGGCCCATGCGCTGGAAGCCGAGGTGCGCCTGTACGACCGCCTGTTCACCGACCCGAACCCGGACGCCGGCGGCCGCGACTTCAAGCAGTTCCTCAATCCGCAGTCGAAGGAAGTCATCACCGCCTATCTCGAACCGGGACTGGCGAAGGCGATGGCCGACGACCGCTTCCAGTTCGAGCGTCACGGCTATTTCGTGGCCGACCGCGTGGATTCGGCGCCGGGCAAGCCGGTGTTCAACCGCGTGGTGACGCTCAAGGACAGCTGGGCCAAGTAAGCACATCGTCCCGGCATGCCGGGACCGCCGTCACCGCGACGGCGAGCGGACGTGGGCGCCATGACGGCGCCCATGTTCATTTGCAGACCATGAACCGTTGCCGACCCGACGCCACATGAACATCGTCATCAACGAAAGCCTGCGCGCCTACATCGACCCGCTCACCGAGGAAGAATACGCCGCGCTCGAACGCAGCCTGCTCGACGAGGGCTGCCGCGATGCGCTGGTGCTGTGGGGCGACCTGCTGGTCGACGGGCACAACCGCTACGCGATCTGCCAGAAGCACGGCATTCCGTTCCGCACCATCCAGAACGAGCGCTTCCGCACGATGGACGACGTGCACCTGTGGATGATCGACAACCATCTCGGACGGCGCAGCGTGTCGGATTTCCAGCGCGGCGTGCTGGCGCTGCGCAAGAAGGAAATCCTCGCCGCGCGCCTGGCCGCCGAAGCGGAACAGGCCGCGCAGACTGCCGGCCCGGACGATCCGCCCTTCGAGCCCGGCAGGCAGGCGCCGCCCTCGCGCCCCGCCGCAGTGCCGCTGCGCGACCTGTCGCGCGAATCGCTGGCGCGCGCCGCGCGCGTGTCGAGCGCCACGCTCGGCCAGATCGAGAAGATCCGCAAGGCGGCCGCGCCCGCACTGGTGGAAGCGGTCAAGTCGGGTGTCATCTCGATCAATGCCGCGGCGGCCGTGGCCTCGCTGCCCGAGGACAAACAGCTGGCCGCCGTCGCCGGCGGCAAGAAGGAATTGCGCGAGGCGGCGCGCCAGGTGCGCATTGCCCGCCTGCCGCCGCGCCCCGAACCGGAACCGCCGCCGCCGGACGCCACGCCGGACCAGCTGACGATCCACCGCCTGCGCCAGCAGGTGGCGGAGCTGGTGGCCGAGCGCGACCAGCTGAAGAAGAAGGTGCAGCAGCTGACCATCGCGCTGCAGGAGGCGCGGGCGGAAAAGGATTGAACATGCGCGCTGAATTGCACGCTTGTGTCCTTGCATGCGCACTCCCCCATCCCGACCTCCCCCCTGCGCGGGGGAAGAAGCGACGGCGGCGCTTGCGCTGCCGCCCGGTGTATCCGCCGACGCGGCAAGCTACACTGAGCACTCGCCACGCGCATCCCGTGCGCACCACCACACAACGACGTCGGAATACCCATGAAGAAACTTGTCAGGTCCACCCCCGGCAAATCCGCGCCGAAAGCCGGCGCGCCCGCCGAGCTGCCCGAAGAACTGCTGGCCGACCGCCTCGTCGCGCTGGCCGTCGACCTGCGCGACGCCGATGTCTACAAGACCCTGCCCGACGACCTCCGGCGCGCGCGCGCCGAGCTGCGCCGCACCGTCAACCGTTGCCTGCAGAAGCGCAGCGAGGCGGCGCTGTCCGAGGCGCTGGAGCGCTGCTGGGACGAGGATGCCGGCGCCTGGCGCACGCTGAACGCGACCGTCGAGGAGCTGGCCGGGACGATCATCGTGCGCCGTCCGGACGACAGCGAGCTGGAAGTGAATGCCTTCGCCATCCCGCTGTTCGTGCATAGCCGCGGCGGCCTCGATGCGGCGCAATGCTTCCGGGACGGGGAAGCCTTCGACGCCCTGCGCGCCAGCATCGTGTCCGGCGGGCTGGAAAGCCCGGACGCCGGCGTGGTGCTGGTGGCGCACGCCTATCACGCGGACGAGTTCGACCGCATCGGCCCGGTGCAGCTGCATGCGATGGTGCGGGAAGCCCACGAGGCGATGTCGAAGAAGAAGGCCGCGGCCGCCGAGGCGATCGCCGCCAGCATGAGCGGCTGGCCGCCGTCGGCGTTCGCAGCGGGCGACGAGGCGATGGAGCTGCGCTTCCTGCTCGGCTTCGCGCAGAAATCGCTCGACGATCCGTTCTACCGCATCCCCGAGAAGGAAGCGCTGGCGGACCGCTATTTCGAGCAGCGCGCGCAACGTTTCCGCCGCTGGAGCGAGGACGTCACGCCGCTGCTCAAGCGCTGCCTGGCCACCGACGGCCGCGTGACGGCAATCGACTTCCTCTACCAGGACCTGTTCCACGGCGCGCGCGACGCCGCCCTGCGCGAGCTGGAGATGCTGCGCCTGCTGACCTCGGTGCGCGCGCTGCTGGACGAGCGCGGCATCGATGGCGGCGACGCGCGCGCCATCGTCGGGCCGCTGGAGGCGGAGGACGACGAGGTCATGCGCATCGTCCTGCAGATGCGCGCCGGCGATGCGCCGCTGGGCAGCGTCGACCGGCCGCTGGCGCGCAGCGAGACGGTGGCCGGCGCCGTCGACGACATCGCCGACGGCCTGGACAGCATCGGCATCGGCGAGATCCAGGTGGCGCGCCAGTTCGACATGGAAGGCATGCCGCTGCGCGTGCGTCCCTACGGGCGCTGATCGCCGTCGCGAACGCACGCAACCCGCGACCGGTTCTCGTCACAGCCCGTCGCCATCCGGCAGGTACTTGCGGAAAATCTCCTGCGCCACGCCCTTCGCCTGCAGGTCGCGGATCGCGCGGTTGATCGCCGCATGCAGTTCCTGCGCGCGCGGCGAGTTCTTCGAGATGAAGAAATGGTAGGTGGGATAGCGGTGCCCCGGGAAGGCCACGCCCTTGATGTCCGGCGGGATCGTCAGGCGGCCGAGTTTCTGGGCGATGTAGGTGTCCTCCAGTCCCGCGACCACGAAATCGCAGCGGTCCAGCGAGATCTTCTGCAGCGCGACCTGCGGCGATGCCGCGCCGGTGTCGATCTCCCGCACACCCAGCGCGACGAGCCAGTCGTAGTTGTAGCCGCGCGCGCCGCACACGCGCCAGCCGTCCAGGTCGGCCGGCTTCGTGATCGGGATCGCCTGCGGGAAGCGCTTGACGGAATACCACAGTCCGGTATGGCGGCGGAACACCGGCAGCGAGACCAGGAATTTCTTCGCCCGCTCGTCGTTGAGCGAACCGTTGACGAACATCTCGTAGCCGTCGCCGCCGCGATAGTTCTCCACTTCCAGCGTGCAACGCTTCCACGGAATCAGGTCGTAGGAATACGTCAGCTTCGCATGCCGGAAAATTTCAGCCACCAGGTCGACGGTGGCGCCGGTCACGCGCATGGCGGCGGGATTGTCGGGATGCTTCTCGCGGTAGGTGTAGGGCGGGAACTCGGCCTCGTCGTCGCAGACGGACACCTTCTGCGCCGCGGCAAGCGACGGCAGCAGGCAGGCGGCGAACGCCACGGCGAGCGGCAACCTCATTGACATATTCTCCCTGGGCAGGGCCACGGATCCATGAGCGTCCCGTTCTCGGTGCGGCAGGAGCCGGTCTGCGGCCTGTCTGCATGATACCCCGCGATCGCGCCAGCGTGCCCGCCGTTGCATGCAATCCACGGCGGGTCGCCCCGGCAGGAGACGCCGCCGGCGCCCGTGCGGGGGGCGATGTTGCGGATTGTTCACGCCGGTTCCGCCGCACGATGCCTGTCAAGCAACCAGGTCAAACTGCCGACAGGCCTGCAGCCGCTATACTGGAGCGATCTCTCCAGCATGCGCCGCCCGCCATGAGCCAAGACAGCACCGGTATCGACACCTGGACCGCGACCCTGACGGCGCGCGAGATTCCCGTTCTCAAGCAGACGGTGCGCGCGCTGGAAGAAGCGCGCGCGAAGCTGGACAAGATCGGCGTGCGCGACATCGCCGCGATCTGCCTGCGCGATCCGCTCATGACGCTGCGCGTGCTGCGCTTCTGCATGTGCCACCGCGCGCGGCGCCAGCTGCAGGACATCGATACCGTCGAGCACGCGGTGATGATGCTCGGCGTCGAGCCGTTCTTTCACCATTTCGCCCGCTTCGAGGTCATCGAGGACCGCCTCAAGGCCAGTCCGCAGGCGCTGCTCGGCCTGCTGCAGGTGATCCGCCGCGCGCAGCGCGCGGCGCGCTTCGCCCAGGACTGGGCCATCTGGCGGGTGGACCTGAACAACGAGGAGATCGCGGTGGCGGCGCTGCTGCACGACCTCGCCGAGATCCTGCTGTGGTGCGAGGCGCCGGACAAGGCGCTCGAGATCGCCTCCCTGCAGAAGTCCAGTCCCGGGGTGCGCAGCGCGACGGCGCAGAATGCCGTGCTCGGCTTCGCGCTGATCGACCTGCAACGCGCGCTGTGCGTGCAGTGGGGGCTGCCGGAATTGCTGAAGAACCTGATGGACGACCATCAGCAGGACCGGCCGCGCGTCAGGAACGTCAAGCTTGCCGTCGATCTGGCGCGGCACACCGCCAACGGCTGGGACGACCCGGCGCTGCCGGACGATTTCGCGGCGATTGCTTCGCTCATGAACATCGACCATGACACGCTGATGGCTCGCCTTGGCCTGCAATCGCCGGCAGAGGACGGCGGCGCCTGAGGCCGCCACGGCAGCTCCAGCGTCCCGATACACGGAGAAACCCATGCCATCCTTCCAGCACCTGCTCGTCGGAACCGATTTTTCCGAACCTGCGCATAATGCGGCCGCACGCGCCGCCAGGCTGTCTCTTCTCCTGCAGGCCAACCTGACCCTTCTCCACGTGATCGACTCGGTGGCCCTGCGCGCCCTGGAAGAAGTCTTTGGCAGCGGTGCCGATACTGGCAAGCGCCTGCAGGACAATGCCCATGCCGGATTGCGTGCCATGGCGACTGAACTCGCCTCCGGCCATTTGCCGGACTGCCATGTGCGCATCGGCACGCTGATCGATGAGATCGTGGCGGAGATGACGTCGATGGATATGCTGGTGCTGGGCGCGCGTGGCGACAGCCCGTTCCGTGACGCCATCCTCGGCACGACCGCAGAGCGCCTGCTGCGCAAGTCGCTCAAACCGGTGCTCGTCGTGAAGCGCCCGCCGCAGGCCGATTACCGGTCCGTGCTGGTGCCGATGGATTTCTCGTTGCATGCAATGGCAGCGCTACAGGCAGCCCTTGCCCTGGCCCCGCAGGCCAGCATTTTCCTGCTACACGCCTTCGACGTCCCGTTCGAGGGCCCGTTGCACCGTGCCGGCGTGCCGCAGCACGAGATCGAGGGCTACCGCATGCGCGCACGCACCGAGGCGACAACGCGGCTGGCCGGAATGAGCCGGGATATTGGCGGCCGCCATGTCCACGTGCTGGTCGAACATGGCAGCCCGACCCTGCAGATCCTGTCCAAGGCCGAAGAGATCCGCCCGGACCTGATCGCCATGGGCAAGCACGGACAATCTCTCATGGAAGAGTTGTTCATAGGTAGTGTGACCCGCCACGTGCTGGCCGACGCAGAGTGCGACGTACTGGTCACGCACGGTCTAGCCTGATCCGCGCGGCAGCGCAGGGCACCGGACGCTATTGCCTGTTGCGCAGACGCTCCAGGATGAAGCCGGACATGCCCTGGGCCAGTTCGTGCTCCCCCATGAACACCCTGCCGGCGTTCTCCTTGCGCAACAGTTCCGCTTCTTCCTCGCTATGGGTGCGCACGACAGTGTCGATTCCCGGGTTGAGCGCGCGCGCGGTCTCGATCATCGTGCGCACGTGAAAAGTATCCGGCGTGGCAATGACAAGGAGCGCCGCATTGGCGACATGCGCCTGAATCAGTACCGCGGGTTCGGCCGCATTGCCTGCCACGGCGGGAATGCCGCGCTCGCGCAACTCCTGCACCATCTCGCGATTCTGCTCGACCACCACATGGTGCACGCCCTGCGCAGCCAGCGTGTCGGCGATCCGGCGCCCCACCCTGCCATAGCCCACCAGCACAACCTGCCCGCTGAGCTTTTCATGGTCCGTCGTATAGGGCAGTTCCGACAGCGGGTCGGTGCTGCGCTGGAAGCGCCGTGCCATTTCCGAGTGCGCCTGCAGCCAACGCCGTACCGGATCGAGCGTCTTGAACACGAAGGGATTGAGCGCAATCGAGATGATTGCACCAGCCAGGATCATGCTCTGCGCCTCTTGCGGCAGCAGACCGAGCGAGACGCCGAGCCCAGCCAGGATGAACGAGAATTCGCCGATCTGTGCAAGGCTTGCGGACACCGTCAGCGCAGTATTGAGGGGATAGCGAAGCGCAAGCACGAGAACGAACGCAGCGACCGACTTGCCGAACACGATGATGAACAGCACGGCAAGCACTTCGAGAGGACGCGACACGATGACCGCAGGGTCGAACAGCATGCCGACTGAAACGAAGAACAGGACCGAGAACGCCTCGCGCAGCGGCAGGGAGTCCTGGGCAGCGCGGTGCGCGAGCGCAGACTCGCGCAAAACCATGCCTGCGAAGAACGCGCCCAGCGCGAAAGAGACCCCGAACAACTCGGCCGAGGCGTAGGCAATGCCGACGGCTGCGGCAATCACGCACAGCGTGAACAGCTCGCGCGAATTGGTGCGCGCCACCTGCCACAGCAGCCACGGAAAGAATTTCCGTCCAACGGCCAGCATCAGGCCGATGAACAGCGCGACCTCGCCGAGGGTCAGCAGGAGCGACTGCCACAGGCTGCCGGGAACGGTTGCCGTCGCATCGCTCGCGGCACTGCCAAGCGCACCGGCCAGCGCGGGAAGCAGCACGAGGACGACCACCATCACGAGGTCTTCCACGATCAGCCAGCCGACCGCGATGCGTCCGTTCATCGAATCCAGGATGCCGGCGTCCTCCAGCGCGCGCAGCAGTACCACGGTGCTCGCCACGGACAGTGCCAGCCCGAACACGATGCCAGCGCCGGTGTTCCAGCCCAACACCGCAGCAAGGCCCATGCCCATCAGCGTGGCGGCAGCGATCTGGAGGATTGCCCCGGGTACCGCGATCCCGCGGACTTCCATCAGATCGTCGAGCGAAAAATGCAACCCCACCCCGAACATGAGCAGCATGACGCCGATCTCCGCCAATTGCGTCGCCAGGTGCCCGTCAGCGATGAATCCCGGAGTGAATGGCCCGATCGCCACGCCGGCCGCGAGATAGCCGACCAATGCCGGCAGCTTCAGCTTGGCGGCGACGAAGCCAAGCACCAGCGCGAGGCCAAGCGCCGACGCAATCGTCGTAATGAGCGGGAAATCGTGGGGCATGTGGAAGCCTTGTCGTGAATTGCAGGAATTGTACGATGTGCGGAAATGCATGTCTGTGGTGTCGGTACTGCCATTGCCCCCGGATCCACGAGTGCCGATGAAGCGCTTCATGCCGGGTTATCGGCGGGAACGGACCGGATAATGACACCGGCCCCGAGCCAGTACGGCGATGTCATTGCCACATCGCGTCCGCAGGGTCGTACTGCCAGACGGCTGGCGGCACGCATTGCCCTTGCCATGGCAATCGACCTTACATCACATTACGCTTTTGCACACTCTCGTTACATGATCGAATCTGCACAACGGTACACTGCCGCTGTTCAATTCATTTACATTTCCACGAGGGAAATCAGGGAGAACGGCATGCAGTGGCAACGATTGGCGCGCATCATGATCGGCACAGTCCTGGCGGTGGCGGCGAGCATGAGTTTCGCCGCGCGCGACCCGGCGGACGGCGATGGCACGGAAGAGCACCCGGAGATCGCCCGCTTTCCCGGCTTCTTCATCGACAACAGCCAGCGCAACGATTTCAACGAATTCCGCTTTGCCACGAAGAGCGACGACGACGAGAGCGGCGACGTCAAGGCCGGCAGATACTGGTTCGTCGACTACATCCTCAAGGAAGGCACGCGCCAGCCGAGCACGGTCGAACTGATGCGCAATTACGAGAATGCCTTCAAACAGGTCGGCGGCCGCCTGGTCAAGCGCCATCCGGCGCGCGCCGTCTATCGGGTGCCGATGGCGTCCGGCGGCGAGCGTTGGGTGCAGCTGTCGATCGACAACGACGGCTATCGCTACCAGCTGGCGATCATCGACGTCGCGGCGATGGAACAGAAGGTCGAGTTCAGCGCGTCCGACATGGCGAAGGCAATCCAGGCCAACGGCTTCGTCGCGCTGACCGGCATCGTGTTCGACACCGGCCGTGCGACCATCAAGCCGGAATCGGAAGCGCTGCTGGCGGAGATCGTCACGCTGCTCGGCCAGGACAAGTCCCTGAAGCTGTCCATCGAAGGCCACACCGACAACGCCGGCGACAAGAAGGCCAACCTCGACCTCTCGCAGCGCCGCGCCGCCGCCGTGGTGAGCTGGCTGGTCGGCAAGGGCGTCGACGCGAAGCGCCTGAAGTCTTCCGGCAAGGGCGACAGCCTGCCGGTCGGCGACAACCGCAGCGAGGACGGCCGGGCGAAGAACCGCCGCGTGGAGCTGGTGAAGATCTGACCGGCTCATACCCTGGCACGGCAGCGCTCTCCGGCGCCGGCCATGCTGGCGCGCTCTGCCGAAGCGCAGTAAGCTGCCGTGACGCGGCGTCGCCGACGCCCGCCACGAGGGAGACCGCTTCCGATGCTGCTTCCGGAGTCCATCCACGCCAGGCTGCCGGCAGTCTTGCTTCGCGCAGGAATGCGGGCCGTCGCCATTGCCGCGCTCCTGGTCATCGTGATGGCCGTGCCCGCGCCGGCGGCAACGGCTGCCCCACCGCCGATCCGCGTCTGCACGCATGACATTCCCCATCCACCGTTCAGCTACCCGGACCGCGACGGCATCGTGCAGATCCTGATCCGCATGGCCGCGGCCCGCGCCGGCGTGCAGGTCGAGTTCCGCGTGGCGCCGGCAGAGCGCTGCCGCGGCGAATTGCGCAGCGGCCTGATCGATGCCTCGTCACTGGTGGCCTATACACCCGAGAACGCGGCATCCTTCGCGTTCCCGATGCAGAATGGCGCCGACAATACGGCGTTGTCGGTATTGCGGGTGCGCGCGCTGGCCTATCGCCGCAAGGGGAGCACGGCGTCCTGGGACGGCAAGGAATTCACGGCGCTGCGGCAGCCGGTGCTGGTGCCGAGCGGCTTCGGTTTCCTCACCCAGCGTCTGGCGGCCATGCAGGTCGCCTTCGACGAAGGCGGCAAGAATCTCGAACAGAACCTGCTCAAGCTGCTGGCCGAACGCGGCGACCTGGCCATCCTCCCGGAAGCCGACGGCATCCGGCTGCTGCGCGATCCGCGCTTCGCCGACCGCATCGAAGCCCTTCCCGAACCGTTCGTCGACCAGCGCTTCTATCTGGCGTTCTCCAGGCGTTACCACGCCGCGCACGGCGACGCCGTCGCCGAACTGTGGCGAGCCATCGGCACGGTTCGCCAGTCGCGCGATTACCAGGAGGCGATCCGCGACCTGCGCTGAACCGCGCGCCGCCGTCGCGCTGCGGTCCGGTCAGCGCGCCGACGACGATCCGGCATACAGCCGCTTCACATCCCGCACGTAGCGCCGCGTCTCGCGGAACGGCGGCACTCCCTTGTACTTGCGCACGTTGCCCGGCCCGGCGTTGTACGCCGCCAGCACTTCCTCGAAGGAGCGGTGGCTGCCGAGCAGGTAGCGCAGGTAGGCGGTGCCGGCGTGGATGTTCACGTGCGGGTCGTACAGGTCGCGCGCGTTGCGCACGCCGACGAAACGCGCCGTCTCCGGCGTCACCTGCATCAGGCCGATCGCGCGGCGGTGCGAGCGCGCCATCGGGTTGTAGCGCGATTCCTTCTCGATCACCGCGTGGATCACGCTGGCCGGCACGCCGTGGCGCTCCGAAGCCTTGAGCACGATGTGGTGGTAGGGCTTGCCCTCGCAGGCGCGGCAGGTGGCGTCGGCCATGATCTGTGCCAGCGACAGCGTCAGGTCGGGCTCGTCGAGCACGTCGGTGACGGTGGTCTCGCCGAGCGACTTCTTCTTGCCGAACGGCTTGTCGATGCGCACCGTGGACCACTCCAGCAGGATGTCCTGGCGGCTCATGCGGGTGCGCTTCGCGGGCCTGGTGGTCGCATAGCCGGTGGCGGCGGGTTCGCCGTCGAAGACCGACGGCAGGCTGCCGCAGCCGGACAGTGCGGCCGCGGCGAGCAGGGACAGACAAAAGATGCGGAGCCGGTGCGGAAACAATTGTGACATCGCCATGAAGCCGTTGCGTGACAATGACCATAGCGCAAAAGCTTGCGGACCGGAAACCGAATCGCGCAAACATTGATCGACGCGCCACGGATGTCGCGCAATCCGTTGCGGGCGCACGACCGGTCTTGCCGGTTCGGCATGACTGCGGTCCCGGGAGCCGCCGGTGGCGAGCCGTTATAATCGGCACAATCCAGATCAACGAGGTTGTCCGTGTCCCGCTTTGCCGTCCTTCATCAATACATCCTGCCCAAGGAAGCCCTGACCGAGTTCGCCGGCCGTTTCGCCAGTGCGCAGAACCATCGCTTCGCGCCGTCGGTCATCCGCTGGTTCGCCAAGAAGTACAACGTGAACATGGAGGAAGCGCTCAACCCGGACCTGTCGAGCTATCCGAGCTTCAACGATTTCTTCACGCGGGCGCTGAAGGAAGGCGCGCGGCCGATCGCCGACGCCGACTTCGTCTGCCCGGTCGACGGCGCCATCAGCCAGTGCGGCAGGATCGAGCACGACCAGATCTTCCAGGCCAAGGGCCACACCTATTCCACCACCACGCTGGTCGGCGGGGATGCGCAGCTGGCCGCGCAGTTCGACCATGGCCAGTTCGCGACCCTGTATCTCTCGCCGCGCGACTACCATCGCATCCACATGCCGTGCGACGCGAAGCTGTCGCGCATGATCTACGTGCCGGGCGCGCTGTTCTCGGTCAATCCGGCCACCGCGCGCGGCGTTCCGGGACTGTTCGCCCGCAACGAGCGCGTGGTGTGTGTGTTCGAAGCGGATTTCGGCCCCTTCGTGCTGGTGCTGGTCGGCGCCACCATCGTCGGCAGCATGGCCACCGTGTGGCACGGCGTGGTGAATCCGCCGCGCACGCGCCAGGTCAAGGAATGGCGCTACGACGACCAGGACATCGTGCTGAAGAAAGGCCAGGAGATGGGCCGCTTCCTGCTCGGCTCCACCGTCGTGATGCTGTTTCCGAAGGGCGTGCTGGAGTTCAATCGCGCATGGACATCCGAGCGCGCCATCCGCATGGGTGAGCCGATGGGCCACAAGCCGAAGGCCTGATGGCGACGCACCAGTCCATCCTCGATGTTGCCACGACGGGCCGCGGCACCCGCGACATCACCGGCGCCGTCGGCGCGGCGGTGGCGGCCTCCGGCATCCGCACCGGCGTCGCGCATGTCTTCGCGCAGCACACCAGCTGCTCGCTGACGATCACCGAGAATGCCGATCCCGACGTGCGGCGCGACCTCGAGACCATCCTGGCGCGCCTGGCGCCCGACGGCGATCCTGCCTACCGCCACGACAACGAAGGTCCCGACGACATGGCCGCGCATGCGCGCAGCATGCTGACCGGCAGCGGCATCTCGGTGCCGGTCGGCGACGGCCGCCTGCTGTTGGGCACCTGGCAGGGCATCTACCTGTGGGAACACCGGACTGCCGGGCACCGCCGCAGCGTGGTGGTGACGGTCACCGGCGACTGACGATGGCGCGCGTCCCGCCGCGGCGGACCGGTGCGCCGAGCCCGACATGAGCGATTCGCGCGAGCGCATGGTGGCGGCGCTGCGGGACCGCGTCGTGCCCTGGCTGCGCGCGCGCGGATTCTCCGGATCCTTCCCGCATTTCCGGCGCGAGAAGGAGGGCCGGCTGCACCTGCTCACCTTCCAGTTCGACAAATGGGGCGGCGGCTTCGCCGTCGAACTCGGCCGCTGCGATGCGCGCCCGCTCCTGCTGCCGTCCGGCGAGGAAATCGCGCCGGGCAGGATCACGACGCACCACCTGCCGCGCCGCCTGCGCCTGGGGGCGGCATCGGAAGACGACGATCACTGGTTCCGCTACGAGGGGATCTGCCTGCAGTTCTGGAAGGACCGGCATGCGCAGGCCGCGATGGCGGTGCTGGATCACCTCGATCGCCAGGCCGAAGCCTGGTGGGCAGGACGCTGACCCGCCGGCGCGGCAGGCGGGAGGACGTTCACGGCAGCAAGCCGCGCACCGTCTTCGAACGCAGGATCACGCGGCTGTAGGTATCCTGCACGCCCGCCTTCTCGCGCAGCGTCTCGATCACCCGCATGAGGTGCGCATGGTCGTGGCAGGCCACGCGCAGCATGTAGTCGTAGCTGCCGGTCATCACGGTCGCCTCGATGATGCCCGGGATGGTCTGGAGGGCCGCCTCGAAGCGGTCGGCGGGTACGCCCGGCCGCATCTTCACATCGATCAGCGCGTGCACCGTCAGGCCGAGCGCTTCGGGATTGACGCGCGCCTCGAATCCTTCCAGCACGCCCTCGCCCAGCAGGCGGCGCACGCGCTCGGCCACCGTGTTGGCGGCCAGGCCGACCGCATCGCCGAGTTCACGCCAGCTCAAACGCGCGTCTTTTCGCAAATGCTCGATGATTTCTCGGTCTATCTTATCCATAGCCGACGATTCCTCCGTAGTTGGCCGCAGATTATAGCGATTACCGCGAGTTACTCATCAAGCGAATCGCTACAATGACAGGACAACAACACACATGGAGGACCATGAAATGCCCACTCGCCCCTTGCCCGCTGCGCTGACGGCCCTGGCGCTCTGCCTGGCATCCCTGCCCGCGACGGCCAATCCGCCCGCTCCCGCGGGTGCCGCTGCGCCAGCCGCAGCGAATATGCGCCCGGCCAGGCCGGTGGACGCCGCCACCCGCGCCGCCGTCGTGGACACCTTTGCGCGCAAGCTTGCCGAACGCTATGTGTTCCCCGAGGTCGGCGAAAAGATGGCGGCCGACCTGCGCGGCAAGCTTGCCGCAGGCGCCTTCGATGCCGCGGCCGACAGCAGGGCCTTCGCCGGCATGCTGACCGACGCGGTGCGCGCGGTCAGCAACGACAAGCACCTGCGCGTGATGTACCGCGACGAACCGGTGCCGGAAGAGGCCGCGCCGGGCGAAAAGCCCAGCGCCGCGGCGGAAGCGGCGACGCGCACGCAGTCCGAACTATTCGGCCGCGCCACCAACTACGGATTCGAGAAGGCCGAACGTCTCGACGGCAACGTCGGCTATATCGAGATCCGCGCTTTCCAGGATCCGAAGCTCGGCCGCGCGACCGCCGCGGCAGCGATGAACATGGTCGCTCACGCCGAGGCCCTGATCGTCGACCTGCGCCGCAACGGCGGCGGCGAACCCGGGATGGTCGCCCTGGTCACCAGCTATCTGTTCGACGAGCGCGTGCATCTCAACGATCTCTACTGGCGCGCCGGCAATCGCACCGAATCCTTCCACACCGATCCGTCGGTGCCGGGCCCGCGCTTCGGCGGCAAGAAGCCGGTCTACGTGCTGACCAGCAAGCGGACCTTTTCCGGAGCAGAGGAATTCTCGTACAACCTGCAGTCGCTCAAGCGCGCCACCATCATCGGCGAGACCACAGGCGGCGGCGCCCATCCGGGCGACGTGGCACGCATCGGCGAACACTTCGGCGCCTTCATTCCGACCGGACGCGCAATCAATCCGGTCACCAAAACCAACTGGGAAGGAAAGGGTGTCGTGCCCGACATCGCGGTGCCGCAGGACAAGGCGCTCGATACCGCATACCGGCTCGCCCTGAAGGCGGTGTCCGAGCGCGCGGCCGACGCGCCGGTCCGCGCCCATGCCCAGCGCAAGCTGGCCGAGCTCGAAGGCCAGGCGAAGTAAGCGGTCCGTCCGGGGCCGGCGGCACGCGCCGCCGGCCTCATCACAGCAGCAACTGCCAGTACCCCACGTCGATCCAGCGGTCGAACTTGCGGCCGACTTCCGCGAAGCGCGCCACCGGCACGAAGCCGCAGCGCTCGTGCAGCGCCACGCTGGCCGCGTTCGGCAGCGCGATGCCGGCGATCACCGCGTGCCTGCCCTGGGCGCGCAGGTTATCGATCAGCACGCCGTACAACCGGCTGCCGAGCCCCTGCCCCGCCGCGGCCGGCGACAGGTAGACCGAACTCTCCACCGAATGACGATAGGCGGCCCGCTCGCGCCAGGGCGTCGCATAGGCATAGCCGAGCAGTTCGCCGTCGCGTTCCGCGACCAGCCAAGGCAGGCCGGCGGCCGCGACCTTCGCCAGGCGCGCACCGATGTCGGCCGCGGCGACCGCCTCCTCCTCGAAGGTGATGGCGGTGTGCAGGACATAGTGGTTGTAGAGCGCCGCGATGGCGGCGGCGTCGCCGGCAACGGCGGGACGGATGTCGGTATGCATGGTGGCGTCGTCGTCACGGGAAGCGCGCCGGCATTGGCGCGTGTGCCGTCATGCAAGTTGCAGGCCCGCGCCCGCCGCAACGCCGGGCGCGGCGCCGCACCATGGCGGTGCGCGACGGTACCGTGCATGCGCCGTGACGGTGCATGCGCGGCACATGCCGACGTGGCGCCTTGTCGCAAGGACCATGCCTTGCCGGAACCGCCGGAAGCGCCCGGATCGGCTGCCGGCGACGGAAGCGCATTACAATGCGCGAACTCCGCGCATGCGGGAACCCCGCCGCGGCCGGCCGGCCGCGGCCAGACCAATGACCGAAAGCACGACATGACGCCACGTATCGCCTGCCTCTCCCTCTCGTTCTTCTGTGCCGCCGCGGCAGCCGGCCATGCCCTCGCCGCCGACCCGGCGCCGCTGGCCTCCGCCACCGCGCGCGCGGCCTTCACGCCGATCGAGCTCGGCACCGAGCTCGTCAAGATCGACACCGTGGTCGGCAAGGGTGCCGAAGCACTGCCGGGCAAGCGCGTGGTGGTGCACTACACCGGCTGGTTCTTCAAGCCGCTGGCTGCGAACCAGCGCGGCCGCAAGTTCGATTCCTCGCTGGACGCGGGCCGCCCGTTCGAATTCCAGCTCGGCGCCGGCCAGGTGATCAAGGGCTGGGACCAGGGCGTGGCCGGCATGAAGGTCGGCGGCAAGCGCACGCTGGCCGTGCCCAGCGCACTGGCCTACGGCAAGAAGGGCGCGGGCGGCGGCATCATTCCGCCGGATGCGGACCTGATCTTCGATGTCGAACTGCTCGAAGTGAAGTAACCTCGGCAAACAGTGACTGGCGGCCAGTCAGCCGGTCGCCCCTGCCGCTATACAGTTCGGAATGGCCACCTGCAGAAATGTGCATCCGCTATTGAGGCCGGACGTTCGGCGTGGCACGATACGCCGTTTTTCCGCCATCGTGGCCGGGTAGTCGACTGACACCGGACACGCCGCGCCTCCCATCCGCTGTCGTATCGGAGCACATTCCATGTCCGTCCCACGCATCCTACCCGATAGCGCCTGCCGCTTTCGCCTGCCCGTAGTCGTTCTGACGCTGTGGATTTTCCTGGTCGCCGCCTGCATTCCGAGCAGGGATGCACATGCCGGGAACCATGCGATCGCGCCGACGCCTGGCTGGGTCAAACAAGTCGAAATTCCGCAGCGTGCATCCGGCAGCAATCCACAAGTGCAGGGCGGCCTCGATTACGTGTTGGTCGACGGCCAGACGCTCCTCGATGCACGCGGGAGGACGACATATCGCCGGATCGCGGTGCGTCCGGTCAACGACACGGGTCTCCATGATGCGGCGCGCATCTCGGTGTCCTTCAGTCCGGAATACGAAGTCCTGTCGATCCATGCCATCGCCGTCCATCGCGGCGGCAAGACCCTGTCGCGGCTCGAAAATGCCAAAGTACGCATTCTGCAGCGAGAATCCTCTCTCGAATACCGCATCTACGATGGCCGCAAGAGTGCCGAGATCTTGCTCGACGATGTCCGCGTCGGCGATGTCGTCGAATATGCCTACTCGATACGCGGCATTAACCCCGTTTTCGGACGTCAACTGTTCGGCACCTTTCAACTGCAATCGTCGGTGCCGGTCGCCCGACTGCACGCCCGTCTGTTGACGGCTCCGGATCGCGAGGTGCGATTCCGCCTCGTCAACGGCGCAGGGCCGGCCGAACAGTCGGAGTTTTCCGGTATGCGGGAATATCGCTGGCTTCGCGACGACGTGCCGGCCTTGCGCATCGACACCGGGGCGCCTTCGTGGTTCGACCCCTATCCCCATGTGCAATGGAGCGAGTATCGCGACTGGGAGGCCGTGGTCGACTGGGCCTTGCCGCTATATCGCCTCCCCGACACGCCGGCGGCGGCATTGCGGCGGGAGGTCGACCGCATCGCCGCCACGTCCGGTTCGCCGCGCGCGCGCATGCTGGATGCGCTGCGCTTCGTCCAGGGCGAAATCCGCTACCTCGGCATCGAAGTAGGAGCCAGCTCCCATCGCCCGAGCGCTCCCGAGACCGTTCTGCGTCAGAGATTCGGCGACTGCAAGGACAAGTCCCTGCTGCTGGTCGCCATGCTACGAGCGCTTGGCATCGATGCCGTTCCGGCACTGGTGCATACCGAGAACCTGCACAAGAGCATGGACATGCTTCCATCGCCGGGCGCGTTCGACCATGTCATCGTGCGTGCCAGGCTCGACGGCAAGACCTGGTGGCTGGATCCGACGTTGTCGCGACAGGACGAGAATATTGAGTTGCTGTTCGAACCGGATTACGGAGCCGCCCTGCCCATCGAACAAGGCGTGCGCGCGCTGGAACGTGTCCGGACAAGTGCCGAGGCGTCAATGGCAAGGCGCACCATCCATGTCGTCATCGATGCGCGCAACGGCATCGGCAAACCCGCCTCCATGGAGGTCTTGGGAACCTACCGTCAGCGCGCCGCCGATCAAATGCGTGGTACGTTCGCCGGACGCAGCAGGGACGATCTGCAGAAAAGCTACTTGGACTTCTACGCGCGCCATTTCCCCGGCATCCGACTGCAATCCACGTTCACGGTTGAGGACGATCGTGCGTCAAACACGATCGTCACGCGCGAGCAATATGTCATTCCCGAGTTCTGGAAGCGGTCGGATGAAAAGAAGCGCTTCGAAGCGGAAGTCTATGCCGCCGACATTGATGAGTTTCTCAGGCATCCCGGCGCGGCAACCCGCGCGGCACCGCTCGCCATTCGCCACCCGGTGGACGTCACTCTGACGACCGAGATCCAGCTGCATGAACCCTGGAACACCAAGCCATCGCTGACCACCGTGGACGGTAAAGCGTTTCGCTTCACGCGGAAAATGGAGGAAATGAATTCAACCCTTGTCATCACCGACCAGATGACCTCGCTCGCCGACCACGTCATGCCGGCAGACATGGTCCGCCATGTGAGCGAGATCGAAAAGGCGCGCGGCGCACTCGGGTATTCCCTCTACAGGCATGACATTGGCCCCGACGCCGACGCCAACGCCAACGCCGGATTCTCCGACCGATTCAATTGGCCGGTCGCGATTCTTGGCATGTTCATGTCCGCCTTCTGGATCTGGCTTGCGCTCCGCCTGTTCCGTTACGATCCGGCTCCGCAAGCCGCACTGCCGGATTCTCCGAGCGGTTTTGGTGGCTGGCTGCTGCTGCCCGTCATAGGAATGCTCGCCACACCGTTCGTGACGGCCGCGCATTTCTGGGGAACACTGCCTGCTTATGCCACACACAATTGGGCGGCACTGACCCTGCCCGGTGGCGCCGCCTACCATCCGGCATGGTCGCCGTTGCTTCTTGCCGAATTGTGCATCAACACCGCAATATTGGTGCTGACGATCCTGTTGTCGGTACTGTTTTTTCGGAAGCGAAGCTCGCTGCCGCGCATGTACCTTGCCCTGGGCATCCTGCTCCTCGCCCTGACCTGCGTCGACCTGGCCCTTGCCGTCACTCTGATTCCCGAGAAAATGTCGATCAACGACGATGACCGCCGCCTCGTCATTCAGCAGGTGATCAGTCTGCTGGTCTGGGGCCCCTATTTCCTCCGTTCGCAGCGTGTCAGGGCAACATTCGTGAAGCGCCATCCGCACGCATCGACGCTGGACAAGCGGGACACGGCAACGCAACCCGCGCCCGTGAGCGCGCAATGATCGACAAGGCAGGCCGGTCCCCATGCTGACCTCCCTCGTTCGCCGCTTCGATGCCCGCGTGATGGCCCCGCCCCGCGGCGGGCATGTGCGCGGGATCAGGCGCTTCGTCATCGAGTTCTGGATGTTCGGCATCAAGGAGGCGCGCGCCTGCCTGTTCGCCGGGCTGTTCTTCTGCGCCCTGTTCGCCTCGCACATGCTCCGGCAGTACGGCTTGCCGCGCTATGACGTGCTGCTGGCGATCGCGATCGGCATCCAGGCCTGGATGCTGCACGCGAAGCTGGAGACCCGGGACGAGTTCCGCGCCATCCTCGTGTTCCATGCGATCGGCCTGGCGCTGGAGATCTTCAAGACCTCCATGGGTTCCTGGGCCTATCCGGAACCGGCCATCACCAAGGTGTTCGGCGTGCCGCTGTACGCAGGCTTCATGCATGCGGCGGTGGCCAGCTACATGATCCAGGCCTGGCGCCTGCTGGACCTGCGCATCGAGCGCCACCCGCCGCACTGGATGGCGGCGGCGGTCGCCATCGCGATCTACGCCAACTTCTTCACCCATCATTTCATCGGCGACTACCGCTGGTACCTGATCGCCCTGGCCTGCGGCCTGTATGCGCGCACCACGGTGGTGTTCCGCCCCTGGGACACCGACCGCCGCATGCCGCTGGTGCTGGCCTTCGTGCTGACCGGCTTCTTCATCTGGATCGCCGAGAACATCTCGACCTTCTTCGGCGCCTGGCGCTATCCGAACCAGATCGGCGCCTGGGCGATGGTCCACGTCGGCAAGTGGAGTTCGTGGTCGCTGCTGGCGATGATGACTTTCATCATCGTCGCCGAGCTCAAGCACCTCAAGGCGAAGATCCAGGTCGCGCCGTAAGATCCGGGTTCGCCGCCGCAAGGGCCGTGCAGATCAATTCGAGCCTGGCACCGGGTTTCGCCACCATCATGGATGTGGGATTGCGCAACGGCAGGTAGCGTGGCAGCATGGCGCCTTTTTCTTGTTCGGCCGCCCGGCCGCCCTTGCGCAGGATCTTTGCATGCTGATTTCCCTCCCCCGTCTCGCGGCCCTGGCCGCTGCCTTCGCCTTGACATCCTTTCCCGGCACGGCATCCGCCTACCAGAAATCTCCGCGCGCCGCCTCGGGCAAGGCCGCTTACAAATCGGAGTACGACAGTGCCAGGGGAAGCAAGGCATTCGCCCAGTCCGCCATGAGCAAGTGGGGTTGGTCGGGTGCGCATGCCTCTCCGGCGGAAGCGAGGGAAGCGGCATTACGCGCCTGCAACGCGCAGGTCGACGCCCGGGAGCCTTCCTGCGTCGTATTCGATGTCGATGGCGATCTGCAGAAGGACTATTTCGAAGAGGAACGCCAGATCGTCGATCGCCATGCAGCGATCTATATCGACGGCATCCTTCGTGCAGTGGAAAGAGTCGACCGTCGTGCGATTGCGCAGTACACGGATCTGCTCGGACGCCTGGCGCGGCCGCCGCGGGCATCGTCGGGAAAGGCGATCGACACCTATACCCGTGCGCTCACCGATCTGAACAGCGGCCGCCTTGACGCCGCCCTTCCGGCCTTGCAGGAAATTGCCGCGACACAATCCGGCGTCGAGCAATACCGCTTCGCGCTGGGCGTGGCGCTGTTGCGTGCCGGGCGAAACGAAGAGGCCATCGCCGAACTCAAGGCCTTCGTCGGAATCGACAGGACCAGCACGCCGGGTTGGTCGGCACTGTCCCTGGCGCTGGCACGAGCCGGCCGGCATGACGATGCGCGCGCGGCCTTGCTGGCGGCCTTCGACATGGCCTATCCGCAGGATCGCCCGCATGTCCTTGCCTCCCTGAAGAAGGCTGCCGCGGAAAACGATCCCGCGCAGAAGGACAACTATGCCGCCATCATGCCGCGCCTTGAGGCCAATGCGGCGGCGCTGGACGTGCCGCGCACCCAGCGCATCGCCGACGATCCCCGCGAGGAACCGCCGCAGGCGGCGGCAGACCGTACCAATGAACCGGTGATCGACTTCGGCACCTGTCGCAAGCCGGCCTATCCGCCGGCCGCACAGCGCGCTGGCGCCCAGGGCAAGGTCATGCTGGCATTCCGGCTCGGCGCGGACGGCAGCGTCATCGATACGGTGATCACGCAATCGAGTGGCGTCAGGCTCCTCGACGAGACCGCAAGCGATGCCCTGGAACGCTGCCGCTTTGCGGTGCCGGCCGTCATGCGCGGCTCGGGCGCACAGATCTGGTCCTCGGTCCAGTACATCTGGCGCCTCGAATGAACGGCATGCCGGCCGGCACCTGCTGTCACGTCAGCGCGCGGCCTGCCTGGCGGGCTGCAGCGCCAGCCCCAGCGCGCCGTCCGCCCGGATGGTCTTCTCCAGGTATTGCGCCAGTTCCGGCGACGGCGCCGGCACCTCCGGTCCGCCGAAATGCACGTGCAGCATCTTCTCCAGCAGGTACACATACGCCTGGCGGATGATCGGCTTGCCCGGGTGATGCCCCTCGTCCGGATCGACCAGCAGGGTGACCGGCTTGCCCAGCGTCTGCAGCTTCGCCACGTATTCGGTCACGGAAGCGATCGACACCTTGTCGTCCTTGCCGCCGGCCAGCACCAGCAAGGGACTGGTCACCTTGTGCGGATGGCGGATCGGCGCATCGGCCTCGATGCGCGCGAGCGCCGCCGCATTGTCGAGATCGAGATCCAGGTCGGCGAAGCGGCGCGCATACGGCACGCCGGTGCCGGCATCGTTGCCGCCGGCAGCGGTATCGCGCAGCGAACGCACGAAGTCGGGCGGCGGCACGCCGGCGATCCCGAAGCGGAACATGTCCGGCGTGTGCGTCAGGGCGAGGAAGGTCGAGTAGCCGCCGAAGGAGTCGCCCATGATCGCCAGTTTCGAGCGGTCGCCCACGCCCTGCTCCAGCAGCCAGTGGATGCCGTCGAGGATGTCCTTGTGCACGCGGCCGTTGCCGAAGTCGCCTTTGCCGGCCAGCATGTAGCGGTCGCCATAGCCGGTCGACGCACGGAAGTTCGGCTGGAACACCGCATATCCGCGGTTGACCAACAGCTGGACACGGTCCTGGTAGTCGTTTTCGATTTTTCCCCATGGCCCGCCATGGACATGCGTGACCAGCGGCACCGTTGCCGGGTCGCGGCCTGGCGGCAGGGTCAGGTAGCCATGGACCAGGAAGCCGTCCGAGGCACGGTAACGCACCGGGATCTTCGGTGCCAGGTGCTGCTCCGCAACCGGATTACCGGCAACACGCTCGTCTGCCAGCAGTTCTTCGACATCCCGCTTGCGGCGGTCGTACAACCAGTAGCGATCATGCATCAGGCGCGGTCCGCGCTCGGTCAGCAGCGCCCTGGGGCCGTCCTCCGCAAGCTCGACGGTCACGCCGCCCTCCGGGAAGCGCCGGGCGATATCGCCGGCGATGCTGCGCGCCTCGTCGTCGAGGCCTTCGTTTCGCCGCGCAGGCATGTCATAGACCGCGAACCGTACCCGCTGGGTACGCGGAGTCAGCACGACCGTCCGCAGGTCGGCAATGCCGCGGGAATCCGACGCCAGCAGGCGCTGCCTGCCGGTGGCCACGTCGACCTCGACCAGGGCGCGCCGGTCGTCATCGTGATTGACGATCATGGTCAGCGTGCGACCGTCGGGAGTCACCGACACCAGGCCGCAGGCACGCAGACGCTTGCAGCGGGTGGCCTCTCGCCAGCCGTCGGCGGTGCGACGCATGACCAGCTGCACATAGTCCGGTCCGAGCTCGCGCACGAATGCCAGCTGCCCTTCGGCATCGAGCAGGAAGTCGCGCGCCTCCCTCGCGCTCTCGTACAGGAGTTCGCGGGCGCCGGCGGCGTCGACGCGATGCATGCGGAACAGCGGTTTGCTCCGGTCGAACTCGGTCACCACCACATGCGCGGGGCGCGTCGGATCGACGAAGGCGAATTCCTGCCGCAGCTTGCGATCGAGCGTCGCGATCCGTGCGCCGTGACCGTCGTGCAGCGACACGGCGCTGATGGCGCCGCCCTCGTTGAGGAACAGCACCTCTCCGCCGCTGCCCCAATGCAGCTCGGCGCGTCCGAGATTGCGCAGCAGGACACGTCTTTCGCGCGTGGCAAGATCCATCACCATCACGCTAGCTTTCTGGCCATCGACGTCCAGCCAGGCAAGACGGCGCCCGTCCGGCGACAGCCTGACGTCGCGCAGGCGCGGCCGGCGCGACAGGTCGGCGCTGGTCAGATGCGGCGGCACCGGTAAAGACTTCATGCGCTCGATTTCCGCGCGCAGCGCGCGTGGTTCCGGCGCGGCGGCCTTGCGGCCGGTCGCGTCTGCACCTTGTGCGGGTGCGATGAGCGCCGCTCCCAGCAGGATGCCGCCGAACGCGGCGCGGCACAGCGGCGCCAGCGTGTACTGCAGGAAGGACGGGACGAGCGAAGCCCTCGCCCGACCGGAGGACGGTCGAATGATCATGGAAACTCCAGGTGGATGGAAGGCCGGGCGTGCCGCCCGGTACGATGGTTCAGTGGCGCAGCATCAGGCTGCCTGCGGCATGGCCGGACGTTCCCGTGCCGCGGCGGGCCATGCCGGTGCGCGCGGCTGCAACACCATCAGGCTCAGCAGCGCGGGCGGGCCGAGCGCCGCGCAGCTGGCGAGCCAGGCGATGCGATCGCCGCGCGACAGGCGCGCCCGGCGCAGCCACCACCATCCTCCCAGCAGCGACGCCAGCGAGGCCAGCAGCGCAGCCGCAACGGCATGCGGAGGACGCGGAATGGCCAGGTGATCGACCCGGACGGTGCGGCCCTTGTCGAGCAGCAGGTCGGGAAGCTTCAGCACCGCGTGCAGCGCCGGCGAGATCCACCATGCCTTGTGCTCGAACAGCGTGCCGAAATCATGGGACAGCCGGCGCCGGCCGATCTCCTCGACGCGACCGTCGTCGCGCGCGTGCAGCACGGCCTGCAGCGCGCCCGGCACGCCGTCGTGCATGTCGCGGCCATGGGTGAAGGACAGCAGCAGGCCGTCGGCCAACTCAGCGATATCGATGCGGTCGAGGTTGGCCGGCGGATGCGGCAGCGCGACCGACAGGCGCTCCGCCAGCCGTTCGCGCGGCTGCTCGCCTTCCGGCAGCGGATAGGCCAGCAGGCGGCGGTCGGTCAGCGCGACCAGCTGCCGCCCCGCGCGGCGCGGCGGCGACAGGAAGGTTTCGCCGGCGGGCAGCACGAACACCGCATGCAGCCTGCCGGTGTCGGCGTCGATCGCATGGATGGTGCCGCGCTCGACCAGGAAGCGGTCGTCGACCGGGAACGGCATCGTCGCGAACGGCTCCATGGAACCGATGCCGCCGCGGCCGAACACGCCGCGCGCGGCGCCGGTCTGCGGGTCGATGCCCTCGAAGCGCATGCTGTCGTGGCTGAAGGTCCACAGGATGCGGCGCTGGGCGTCGGTCCATTGCAGCGGAATGAAGTTGCTGGCCTGGTGGCGCACCGGGTAGGCACCGAGTTCCGGCTGCAGGGTGAAAATGTCGCTCAGGCCGACCTGATGATGCCACTGCAGCGCGCGCGGATGCTTCGCATCGCGCAGGAGCAGGCGGAACAGGTCGGCGCCCTCCGCGCGCGATGCCTCGGTATAGCCGCCGGCCGGCGGCACGGCGGTGTTGAGCGGATGGATGCCGGCGAAGATCTGGCCGTACTGGAACAGCATCGAACCACCCCACAGCAGCGCGAAATAGAAACCCACCTGCAGCGGCACCGCGGTGGCCAGCAGCATCGCCGGCGATTCCGGCGGCGCGGTGCGGTCGGGCTTGACGACGCCATAGACGATCACGGCAAGCAGTGCCAGGCAGGCGACGGCAGGCACCAGCATGGCCACGGCCGATGCCAGGTGCAGCAGTGCCACCAGGGGCAGCACGATCAGCACGATGGCGCTGTAGCTGCGATTGAGCACGGTGTAGCCGCCGACCAGCCAGGCGGCGACGGCAAGCACCAGCGCGTGCGCCGCAGCCAGGTAATGACGCAGGTCGATCACGCGCGGCGTGAACAGGTCCGCCGTCGCCAGCGCGACCAGCAGCGGCAGCGCGATCGCCAGCGCCAGCAGCGCGCAGGCAGCGAGGCCGAGCGCCGCGAAGATCGCCACGCGCGACATCGGCCGGTGCAGCAGCCAGATCCACCGGCTGGCCTGGCGCCACGTGCCCCACTGGTAGAGACCCAGCGCCAGGCCGCACAGCATGTAGACGGTGGCGGCGATGAAATGCGGCTGCCACTGCATCTGCGGGAAATCGGCCAGGCGGTTGAGGAACAGCTGGGCCACCAGGTGCACGCCGGCGGCGATCAGCATCACGATGCCGAGACGGCGGCATTCGGAGAGGAACAATTCTTTCATGGCGGCTCCTTCAGGCGGCGCGCGAAGCCGGCGCGGACAAGGTGGAAGCGTGGCCGCGCGCGAGGAATCCGTTGACCGCACGGTCGAGGCTGACCGGCATCGCACCGGCGCTGCGCGCGCCCAGCAGGCGCAGGCGCGAGCCGAATTCCTCGCCCTGGTCGAACACGACGACATGCAGCAGGCCGTCGATCTCGTGCACCTGCAGTACGCCGGGCAGCTGGGAGGTGTCGGGCTTCCGGAACGGGAAATCGGCGATCCACAGGGTGACGCGCTCGCAGAACTCCTGCGGCGCCGACATGTGGCGCAGCGTGCCGCGTTCGAGGATGACGAGGTTGTCGGCGACCCGCTCGATCTCGTCCATCTGGTGCGAGCAGTACACGATGGTGGAATCGTCGCTGCGGCTCGAGAACAGCAGCGCCTCGAGGAAGGCGCGGCGCGCCACCACGTCCAGGCCGAGGGTCGGTTCGTCCAGGATCAGCAGCTCGGGGCTCTGCGCCAGCGCCACCGCGAGATTCAGCCCGGCGCGTTCGCCGCGCGACAGCCGGCCGATGCGCTGCGACGGCAGCACGTTGAAGTGGCGCACGACGTCGCGATAGCGTTCCTCGTTCCAGCCCGGATACTGGCGCCGCTGCATGGCGCAGAGCTCGTCGACGCGCATCCAGGTCGGCAGGGTGTGCTCTTCGTTGACGAAGCCGATGCGGGCGCGCGCGGCGGCGTCGAGCCGCCGGCAGTCGTGACCGAGGATGCGGGCGCTGCCGGATGTCGCGCTCTCGAAGCCGAGCAGCACGCGGAACAGCGAGGACTTGCCCGCGCCGTTGGCGCCGACGATGGAATGGATGCCGCCGCGCGGCAGGCGCAGCGTCAGGCCGTCGAGGGCCCGCTTGCGCGCGTATTGCAGCGTCAGGCCCTCGGTCTCGATCACATGGGGGTGCATGGCGTTCTCCCGGCGGTCGCTCAGGCGGTCTTGCGCGGCGCGCACTGGTCGAGTTCGAAGGCGATCCGGTCGACGATCTCCCGCGGCGGATAGTCAAGGCCGATGACGTCGCCGACGAAGCGCTGCACCGCCTCGTCGAGGCGGCGCGTGCGCTCGGCTTCCGACAGGCGCTGGCGCGGCGGCGCGACGAACACGCCGAGGCCGGCGCGCGACTCCAGCCACCCTTCTGCCGTGAGATCCGCATAGGCCTTCGCCACGGTGTTGGGATTGACCGACAGCTGCTGGGCCAGGCCGCGCACGCTCGGCAGCGCATCGCCGACCGACAGTTCGCCGGCCGCGATCAGGCGGCGCACGCCGTCGACGATCTGGCGGTTGATCGGGCGCGGATCGCCGGTGACGATCTGCAGCATCAGGGGGGCACGGCGGGTCATGTTGGCCTCATAACTGTACTATTACGGATAGTACAGTAGCACCGGCGTCGCCGGCGTGTCAACCGGGCTGTGAAGCAAGTCGCATGGGGCATGCGCTACGGCCGGCCGATCCGGGCTTGCTTCATTTAATGCGAATCATTATCATTTGCGTTCTTGAAAGTGACGTCGCGCCGCGTCGTTCCTCGTTCCCGGCATCGCCATCCGCCAGCCGGGACCATGCGCCTCCCTCCCGTCGCTTTCCCGATTTCCGATCCACGCCTCACCCGGAGTTCCCGCATGTTTCACCTCCAGCCCCTTCCGCGCGCACTGGCATGCGCGCTGCCGCCGGCGGCCTGCGTCCTGGCCTGTCTGCTGACCGCGCCGCCGGCCGCCGCCCAGTCCGCCGCGTTGCCCGATGGCTCCACGCGTCCCGATGGCGAAGTCGTGGTCACCGCCACCCGCACCGAAAAGGCCGTCGACAAGATCCCGGGCGCAGTGACGGTGATTTCCGCGCGCGAGCTCGCACTGCAGTACCAGCTGGCCGACGATCCGTCCGCGGCGCTGGCGGTCTACATCCCCGGCTATGCGCCGAGCCGGCAGAAGATGACCTCGACCGGCGAATCGCTGCGCGGCCGCACGCCGCTGATCCTGCTCGACGGCGTGCCGCAATCGAATCCGCTGCGCGCCGGCATGCGCGAGGGCTATTTCGCCGACACCGCGATCATCGAGCGCGTCGAGGTCATCAACGGCGCCTCGGCGATGCAGGGCATGGGCGCCACCGGCGGCATCGTCAACTACATCACGAAGACACCGCGCGCCGACGGCACTTCGCACACGTTGAACCTGCGCCTGTCCTCGCAGTTCCGGGGCGACAGCCACGACTGGAAGGCCGGCTACACGCTGGCGCACAAGTCGGATGCGTTCGACCTGCTCGCCTTCGCCAGCCTGCAGCGGCGCGGCCTCGGTGTCGACGGCGACGGCCGCCCGCTCGGCATGGAAACCATCCAGGGCGACACCATGGACGCCGGCGGCAACGACGTGTTCATCAAGATCGGCAAGACCTTCGGCGACCAGCGATTGCAGCTTGCCGTCAACCGCTTCCGCTTCGAGGGCGACGGCAACTACCGCAACGTCAATGCCGACCTCGCACGCGGCATCCCGACCTCGGCCGTGCCGGGCTCGCCGCCCGGCCGGCCGCCGCGCAACAAGGTGGACACCGCCAGCCTCGACTACCGCCATCACGCCGTCTTCGGCGGCAGCTTCACGGCACAGGCGTTCAAGCAGGATTTCGCCTCGCTGTACGGCGCGACCAATGCCGCGACCTTCCAGGACCGCGCGATCGCGCCGGTCGGCATGCTGTACGACCAGTCGGAGATCGTCGCCGACAAGGCCGGCGCCAGGATGACCTGGGTGCGCCCGGATGCGCTGGTGCCCGGCCTCGAATTCACGGCCGGCCTGGACCTGTTGCGCGACCGCACGAAGCAGCATCTCGCCGGCACCGGCCGCACCTGGGTGCCGCTGCTGGAGTTCACCTCGGTGGCGCCGTTCACCCAGCTCGAGTACGAATTCGGCGACCTGACGCTGCGCGGCGGCCTGCGCCGCGAATCGGCCGACCTGTCGGTGGACGGCTACACGACGCTCGCGGCCTACGGCAGCCAGCGCGTGCAGGGCGGCGAGCGCTCCTTCACGAAGACGGTGAAGAACCTCGGCGCCGTGTGGCGCTTCGCCGGGGGCTGGTCGGCCTTCGCTTCCAGCGCGGAAGGATTCGGCCTGCCCGACGTCGGCCTGGTGCTGCGCGGCGTGAACCGTCCCAACCAGTCGGTCGCCGCGCTGTTCGACCTGCAGCCGGTCGTCACGCGCAACAACGAGATCGGCGTCAACTGGCGCAACGGCGCCGGCAGCGTCGGCGCATCGGTCTACGATTCGCGCTCGCAGCTGGGCACGGTGCTGCGGATCAACGCGGCCGGCATCGGCATGCTGGACCGCGTGCCGACCCGCGTGCGCGGCTGGGAAATCTCCGGCGAGATGAAGGCGGCGCGCCGACTGTCGGTGTTCGGCAGCCATGCGCGCACGCGCGGCAGGACCGCGGCCATGGCCGGCGCGCCGCTGGATGTCGAACTCGGCGCCCGTTCGCAGGGACCGGACAAGACGGTGCTGGGCGCCAACTGGCAGGCGCTGCCGTCGCTGGCGCTGCGCCTGCAGGCCACGCACCTGGCCGACCGCGACATCAACATCGGCCGTCGCGCCGGCACCGCCATCCTTGAGGAGCATTTCCGCGGCTACACGCTGGTCGATCTTGCCGGCAGCTGGAACACCGCCCACGGCAAGCTTGGCTTCGGCGTCGACAACCTGTTCGACCGCCAGTACGTCGGCTACTACGCGCAGTCGGCCAACGTGCGCGATGCCACCGCGTATTTCGCCGGGCGCGGCCGCACCTGGTCGCTCGGCTACAGCCGCAGCTTCTGACCTCCGCGGCGGGCCGCGCTCCGGCAGCGCGGCCCGCCGCGTCGCATTTCCCATTGGCTCGGCTGTCGATCGACAGTCGACGCGCCGACGACAACACCACGCACGAGACGACGACAACATGAACACGACACACCGCACTTCCCTTGCACGGCCATCCTTGCTGGCCGCCGCATTGCTGACGACTTTCCTGCCGGCCGCCCAGGCGAACGGCGCCGACGCCCGTCCCGCCGCCAGCGCGCAGGACACGGCGCAGACCGGCGAACAAACCCGCGACCAGGTGATGGCCGAAGTCCTGGTCACCGCGAGCGGCAGCCAGGTCAGCCGCTATGTCGGCACCTCGGGCCATGCCGCCGCGCGCCTGCCCGCCGATCCGATGGACCTGCCGGTGGCCGGCGCCAGCATTCCGCGCGCGGTGCTGGACGACCAGGGCGTGATCCGCGCCGCCGAAGCGGTGCGCAACGTCAGCGCGGTGACCCGCAACCCGGCCTACCTCGGCCTGACCGACAGTTATCGCGTGCGCGGCTTTCCGGCCGACATCGGCCTGTGGAACGGCTTCCGCCGCGACTTCTATTATTCCTTCACCGACACCGCCCACATCGAGCGCATCGAGGTCATCAAGGGCGCCGCCTCGGTCACCTACGGCAACCTGGAACCGGGCGGCGTGGTCAACTACGTGACGCGCCGGCCGTCGCGCACGCCGGTCCACAGCGTGCAGCTGACCGTCGGCAGCAACGGCCTCGTGCGGCCGGAATTCGACATCGGCTGGGCCGCGCCGGGCGACGGCAACGTGCGGGTGCGCCTGACCGGCGCCCGGGAACGCGCCGGCAGCTTCCGCGACCATGTCGACAGCCGCCTCGGCACGTTCGGCGCCACGCTCGACTGGGACATCCTGCCCGGCACCCGCCTGGAGCTGTCGGCCTACCGGCTCGAGAGCGAGGTCGTGCCGGACCGCGGCTTCTTCAACGCCGCCGGCCGCGTGGTGCTGAGCCTGCCGCGCGAACGCTTCCTCGGCGAGCCGCAGGACCGCTACACCTTCGACCAGACCGACATCTCGGCCCTCCTGAGCCATCGCCTCGGGGCGCACTGGAGCCTGCGCGGCGGCGTCAACCGCTACCGCGTGGACGACGTGCGCGACAACATCCAGTTCCGCAACCTGCAGCCGGACGGGCGCACCATGCGGCGCCAGTACACCTTTGTCCCGGGCACCAACGCATACCTCACCTCGTTCGCCGAAGCGCGCGGCGACCTGGCCTGGGGCGGCATGGAGCACACGCTGGTGGCCGGCATCGAACGCATCGAGAAGGAGAACGCCTACGATTTCCGGCGCGACCGCAGTTCGGCCTACGCGATCGACATCTTCGCGCCGGTGTACGGGCAGAGCGCGCGCCGGCTGGCGCCGAGCGACCGTTACCGTCTCGATTCGACGCTCGACGGCATCTACGTGCAGGACCTCGTCAAGTTCGGCGAATGCTGGCGCGTGCTGGCCGGCCTGCGCCACTCGCGTTACCGGCAGGAAGACCGGGCCATCGATGCCGGCCGCCGCACGCGCACAAGCCGCTCGGTCAACACGCCGCGCCTGGGCGTGCTGTACCGGCTGTCGGCGGAGAATGCGGTGTTCGCCAGCCTTGGCGAAAGCTTTTCGCCGCAGGTCTACAGCTATGCGACGCTGGCGCCGGGCCAGGTTCCGGAGCCGGAGCGCGGCCGCCAGTTCGAGGTCGGCATCAAGCACACCGCGCTCGACGAGCGCCTGGTCGCCGGCCTGACCGCCTTCCGCATCGCAAAACAGAACGTCGCCACGCCCAGCCCGGCCGATCCGACGCTCAGCGTGCTGACCGGCGAACAGACAGTGCGCGGCATCGAGGCCGATCTCAGCGCCCGCCTCGGCGATGCGTGGAGCGCGATCGCCAGCTATGCCTGGCTCGAGGGCGAGGTGTCGCGCGACAATGCGATCCGCGTCGGCAGCCGCCTGGTCAACACGCCACGCCACCAGGCCAGCCTGTGGCTGCGCCACGACTTCCGCGCGCTGCCCGGCGTGGCCGCCGGCATCGGCGCCTTCCTGGTCGGCCGGCGCGAAGCCGAGCTGCCCAACAGCTGGACCGTGCCCGGCTACGGCCGCATCGACGCCGCGCTGCACTGGAAGGTCGGCGCGACGCTGGACCTGTCGCTGCACGTCAAGAACCTCGCCGACAAGACCTATTTCGATTCGCAGGGCAACCTGCTGTATGCCGGCGCGCCGCGCGCGTTCCAGGCCAGCGCGAAGGTCCGCTTCTGATGCGCCCGCTGCTCGCCGCTCTCCACCGCTTCGTCGGCCTGGTCCTGGCCGGCTTCCTGCTGATCGCCGGCGTCACCGGCGCCCTGCTGGTGTGGTACCACGAGCTCGATGCCGCCCTGGCGCCGCAGCTGCACCACGTGACGCCGCCCGCCGCGGACGCGCGCCCGCTCGATCCGGTGCAACTGCGCGAGCGCGTCGCCGCGGCCTTCCCCCAGGCGCAGGTCAATGTGCTCGAACTGCATGCCGAACCCGGCGCGTCGCTGCGCTTCTGGGTCGAGCTGGGCAAGGATGCCGGCGGCGAGCCGGTGCATGCCGAGGCCTTCGTCGATCCCTATACCGGCGACGTGCTCGGCACGCGGCGCTGGGGCGACCTGTCGCAGGGGCCGGCCGGCATCATGCCCTTCCTCTACGAGCTGCACTACTCGCTGGCGCTGGGCACCATCGGCACGACCGCGTTCGGCATCGTGGCGCTGCTGTGGACGCTCGACTGCTTCGTCGGTGCGGCGTTGACGCTGCCCGCACGCCGGCGGCGCGCGGCGAGCGATCCGCCGGTGCGCCATGGCTACTGGCGGCGCTGGTGGCCCGCCTGGCGCGTGCGCCTGCATGACGGCGACTACAAGCGCAACTACGACCTGCATCGCGCCGGCGGCCTGTGGCTGTGGGCGCTGCTGTTCGTGCTGGCCTGGTCGGGCGTCGGCTTCAACCTGAAGCCGGTCTACAAGCCGGTCATGGAAGGACTGTTCCCGCACCAGGACGAGGTCGCGCGCATGCCGCGCCGCAGCCTGCCGGCGGAGGCGCGCATGGACTGGCAGGCAGCGCTCGACCGGGCCCGGGCGCTGATGGCAGAGGAAGCGAGAACGCACGGCTTCACGGTGCGCAACGAACGACTCCTGTCCTGGGATGCGGGACGCGGCGCCTGGCGCTACCGCGTACGCAGCGACCGCGACCTGGGCACGCAGCGCGGCAGCACCTCGCTGTATCTCGACGGCGCGACCGGCGAGCGGCTCGCGCTGTACCTGCCGACCGGCAAGGCCGCGGGCGACACCATCGGCAGCTGGCTGTTCGCGCTGCACATGGCCGCCGTCGGCGGCCTGCCGTTCCGGCTGCTGATGACGGTCGTCGGCATCGCCGTCGGCGGACTGAGCGTCACCGGCGTCTACATCTGGCTGCGCAAGCGGCGCTCGCGGCGGCAACGTGCTGCCGTGTCCACGGGCCGCCTTGCCGGCGGACTGCAGTCGTCCTGAGTTGCAGGACGCGATTGCCCGCCAGCATGCCCATCGGTTAGCATAGCGCGCGCATCGTTCTTGCTTGCCCGGCAGGCATGAACGCCGCAACACCGGCCCCGCGTGGCGGGCCGGTGTGGCGGCGCGCTTGCAGCTCCGTGTAGCTTTTACCGACCTTCGCCATGCGGCGGAGGCCCTCCACCGTTTTCCCTGGAAGGACCGCTTATGCCGGGTGCCAGCCTGTTCACCTTGCTCGACGACATCTCGACCATCCTCGACGACGTTTCCGTCATGACCAAGGTCGCCGCCAAGAAAACCGCCGGCGTGCTCGGCGACGATCTCGCGCTCAATGCCCAGCAGGTGGGCGGCGTCAACGCCGATCGCGAGCTGCCGGTGGTGTGGGCGGTGGCCAAGGGATCGATGCTCAACAAGCTGATCCTGGTGCCGGCGGCGCTGGCCATCAGCGCGCTGGCGCCATGGGCGGTGGTGCCGCTGCTGATGATCGGCGGCGCCTACCTCTGCTACGAGGGCGTCGAGAAGCTGGCGCACAAGTTCCTCCACAGCGAGCACGAGCGCGAGGCGGAGCACCAGGAGCTGGTGCACGCGGTGGCCGATCCCGCCGTCGACATGGTGGCGCACGAAAAGGACAAGGTGAAAGGCGCGATCCGCACCGACTTCATCCTGTCGGCCGAGATCGTGGTGATCGCACTGGGCACGATGGCCGCCGCCACCTTCACGCAGAAGGTGATGGTGCTGTCGGCGATCGCCATCGGCATGACGGTGGGCGTGTACGGCCTGGTGGCCGCCATCGTCAAGCTGGACGATGCCGGCTTCTGGCTGGCGCGCAAGGGTGGCGGCCTGGCGGTGCTCGGCCGCGGCCTGGTGGCCGCCGCGCCGAAGCTGATGCAGACGCTGTCGGTGGTCGGCACCGCGGCGATGTTCCTGGTCGGCGGCGGCATCCTGGTGCATGGCGTGCCGGCCCTGCATCACGCCATCGAAGACCTCGGCCACCGCGCCGGCGACATCGGCGGCGTCATCGTCACCAATCTCGGCAATGCGCTGGTCGGCATCGTGGCCGGCGCCATCGTGCTGGGCGCGGTGATGCTCGCGCAGAAGATGTTCCGCCGCGGCGCCGGCAAGACGGCCTGAGCGCGGCGCGGCCGCATCCCCGGACAGGGGCGCCCGCGGGCGCCCCTTTCTTATGGGCGGATCACTGGTAGCTCAGCTCGCGCGCCTTGCCCCAGAACACACGGTAGGAATAGATCGTGTAGCCGATGATGGTCGGCAGCACCACCGCCACGCCGACCAGGATCACGGTCAGCGACTCCGGCGCGCTGGCCGCCTCCCAGATCGTGATGCGGTCCACGACCAGGTAGGGAAACAGGCTGTAGGCCAGGCCGAAGAAGGCCAGCACGAAGATGCCGACCGTGGCCACGAAGGGCAGCCAGGCGAACGCATGGCTGCCGCCCGCCAGCAGGCCCGGCAGCTTGCGCAGCGTGTACTCGATCACCACGAACAGCGCGGCGGTCACGACAGGGATCGGCGACAGCAGCAGGATGTTCGGGAACGAGAACCACTTGTCGAACACCTGGCCGCTCACCATCGGCGTGGCGATCGACACCGCCGCCACACCGAGCGCGCAGTACAGCAGGCTGCCGCGCGCCCAGCCGATCGCGCGCCGCTGCAGTTCCCCCTCGGCCTTCATGATCAGCCAGCAGGCGCCCAGCAGCGCGTAGCCGGCCACCAGCGACAGGCCGGTGAAGGCGGCGAAGGCCAGCGACGCGCCATCGGTGCGGAAGCCCGTGATGTACATCCCCAGCATCAGCCCCTGCGCGAAGCTGGCCAGCACCGAGCCGCCATAGAACGCCAGGTTCCAGGCGAACTGGTGGTCGTCGCGCGCCTTGACGCGGAAGTCGAAGGCGACGCCGCGCAGGATCAGGCCGACCAGCATCAGCGCCACCGGCAGGTAGAGCTCGCCGAGGATGACGCCGTGCGCGGCGGGAAACGCCACCAGCAGGATGCCGACGCCGAGCACCAGCCAGGTCTCGTTGGCATCCCAGAACGGGCCGATGGAGGCGATCATGCTGTCCTTCTGCGCCGCGTCGGCGCGCCGCAGCAGGATGCCGACGCCGAGGTCGAAGCCGTCCAGCACCACGTAGGCCAACATCGACACGCCGAGCAGGAAGAAGAACACCAGCGGCAGCCAGTGTTGCGGAAGGGTCAGGTCGGGGAGCATGCGGTCCTCCTCAGGCGTTGGACGGTTTGGGTCGGGGCATCGCCGCCGCGCGCGGATGCGAGCGGCGGTCCGGCGCCGGATAGGGCGTATCGGGTTGGGGCGCCGTCGTGCCGGGTTCCGCCTCGTGGCGGCCGGCCTTGCGGGCGAGATGGAACAGCACGGTCACGTAGGCCACGATCAGCAGCGCATACAACCCGAGGTACATCGCCAGCGTGGTCAGGATCATCGGCGCCGGCACGGCCGAGGCGGCCTGCGCCGTGGTCAGGATGCCCTGCACCAGCCAGGGCTGGCGGCCGATCTCGGTGACATACCACCCCGCCACGGTGGCGACCCAGCCCGAGAAGCTCATCAGCACCAGCACCCGCGCCACCGGCGGTGTCGTGGCGCCGCGCCGGCGCAATTGCCAGGCGGCCAGCCAGGACGTCAGCAGCATCAGGATGCCGGTGCCCACCATCACGCGGAAACCCCAGAAGACCGGCGCCACCGGCGGATGCCGGCCCTCGAATTTCTCCAGGCCCTGGAGTTCACCCTCGAACTCATGGGTGAGGATCAGGCTGGCAAGGTTGGGCACGGCGATTTCCCAGCGGTTGGCGCGCTCGTCGGCATCGGGCCAGGCGAACAGCAGCAGCGGCGCGCCGCGTTCGGTCTTCCAGATGCCTTCCATGGCGGCGATCTTGGCCGGCTGGTGCTTGAGCGTGTTCAGGCCGTGCAGGTCGCCGACCAGGATCTGCAGCGGGATCAGGAAGGCCGCCAGCGTCACGCCGGTGCGCAGCGCCGCCATCACGCTCGGCGCGCGGTCGCCGCGCAGCCAGCGGTAGGCCGAGATGCCGGCCACCAGGAAGGCCACCGTCAGGCCCGAGGCGATCAGCATGTGGGTCAGGCGATAGGGCATCGATGGATTGAAGATGATCGCCAGCCAGTCGGCCGCATGGGCGCGGCCGTCGATCATGGTGTGGCCGGCCGGCGTGTGCATCCAGGAATTGAGCGCGATGATCCAGAATGCCGACAGCGTGGTGCCGGCCGCGACCAGGAAGGTCGCCAGCGTGTGCACGCGGTTGGAGACCCGGCGCGCGCCGAACAGCATGATGCCCAGGAAGGTGGCCTCGAGGAAGAATGCCGTCAGCACTTCGTAGGCCAGCAGCGGCCCCGCGATGTTGCCGACCGTCTGCATGAAGCCCGGCCAGTTGGTGCCGAACTGGAAGCTCATGGTGATGCCGGACACCACGCCGAGCGCGAAGGTCAGCGCGAAGATCTTGACCCAGAACTGGTAGGCCTGCGACCAGCGCGCGTCTCCCGAGCGGTTGTAGCGCAGCTTGAAATACAGCAGCACCCAGCCGAGCGCGATCGAGATCGTCGGGAACAGGATGTGGAAGGTGATGTTGCCGGCGAACTGGATGCGTGCCAGCAGGAGCGGATCGGCCATGAACTACCTCGTGCAGTGTGGCGTGTCGATGATCGGCGCGCGGCGATGTCTTGTGCGCGCCGTCCTTGTCCCCTGCCTGCCCTGTCGTATCGCCGGGAGTCTCTGCGGATTCCGCGGACCTGCTCCCGCCATCGCATGCGGCCTGGCTGCGGCCGCGCCGATGGCGTCGCGGACATGGGCCGGTCGGCCCGTCCGCTGCCGGATGCCCGGCTATTCCTGCTCGCTGCCGCTGCCGGCGCCCTTGCGGCCGGTCACCACGCGCAGCTTGTTCTTCATTTCCAGCAGCTTCTGCGCCTTGGCGCCGAGCTTCATCAGCTGCACCAGCGTCTTGGTATCGAGATGCTGGATGTCGCCGAACCAGTCGGTGACCAGTTCGACCAGGTCATGCATGTCCTTCATGCGCTTCTGCGCATGCCGCTCGGCATCGCTGGCCGGCGTTTCGATGAGCGCATTGCGCAACATGGACAGGGTCGGATCGATCTCGCGCTTGCGGCGTTCCTCGGCCAGCGTGCGGAAGATCTGCCAGACGTCGTCGGGCGTCGAGAAATATTCGCGGCGGTCGTTGGGCAGGTGCTGCAGCCGCACCAGGCGCCAGCCTTCCAGTTCCTTCAGGCCCATGCTGACGTTGCTGCGCGAGAAGCCGAGCGATTCGGCGATCTCGTCCGCGTTCAGCGGGCGCTCCGAAAGGTAGAGCAGCGCGTAGATCTGCCCGACGGTGCGGTTGATGCCCCAGCGGCTTCCCATCTCGCCGAAATGGAGCACGAAGGTCTGGACGAGCGGCGGCAGGTTCATGGCGCGATCCTCTTTCGAAAAGCCTGTCCTGCATCAAAGACATTTTGAATTTTCAGGAATTCCTGAAAATTGTAAACCAATCCGGGCATGCGTGCAGGACGCCGGGATGCGCCATCCGGCGAGGATTGCAGCGCCGGATGGCACATTGCGCCGGGGCAACGAAATTGGCCGTCGAGGTTCTCGTCTGTCCGGCATTCGCGGCACACGCCCGGCCGTCTCCGGACATCCCGCGTTCACGGGATTGCCAGTCGTCATACAGACGGTTACAGTGAGCCACCCCGCACAGACGGGAGACGAAAGAAATGTCCGGGCGGCAACACCACCCGGCGCCACACCATCATCACATGACAGGGAGACGCCCGCCGGTGCGGGACGCCCCGGGGGAAGCCATGAGCGAAAGCAGGTCCAAGAAAGTCTTCATCATCCGGCTGGTGCCGATCCTCATCCTCGCCGGACTGCTCGCCTGGTGCACCAGCAGCAACCGCACCCGCAACCAGAACCTGCCGATCGCCGTCGAACTGCGCGAACTGTTCATGGAACAGGGCCTCATCGACGGCGCCAACCCGAACGTCGACCTCGTGCGCGCCGCCAAGGATGCCGGCCAGCCGGCGCTGAACCGGGTACTCTACGAAGCCGCACCGTCGGCATCGCTGCCGACCCTCAAGTGGCTGATCGACCATGGCGCCGATCCGAAGAACGTCGGCATGCTGGGCGACCAGACGCTGCTGCAGATGGTAGCCGGCCGGCCGCAGCATGAGCGGCTCGAATTCTTCCTCAACCTTGGACTCGACCCGCTCGAACGCAGCCGCGAGCAGATGACCGTGCTGCACTATGCCGCCCGCGGCGGTCTCGACGAGCGCGCCCTGGCCCTGCTGCTGTCGAAGGGATTGTCCCTGAACGATACCGACGGGCGCGGCCGCACGCCGATGCACGTCGCCTCGGTCAAGTCGGTGCGCCCGCTGGTGGCTGCCGGCGCGGACATCAACGCGGCCGATCGCGACGGACGCACGCCGCTGCACCTGGCGGCAAAGGAAGGAAAGCCGGATGTGGTGGCGGAACTGCTGCGCAATCATGCGTCGGTATTCGCCCAGGACCGCAAGGGGCGCACCCCGTTGCACCTGGCCGCGACCGCGCCGAATCCCGAGGCGGTGGTCGACGCCCTGCTGGCGGCGGGCGCGCCGAAGGCGACCCGCGACAACGACGGCCTGACGCCGAAAGAACTGGCGCTGGAAGCCCGCGAGGATCGGCGCTACGGCTACCAGTCGATGATCGACAAGCTCTGAGCGATGCCGCGCTGCGGTCAGCGGCGCCTGACCTTCAGGTCGGGCATCCTGCCGTCGGCCGGCATCGCGCCGAGGCGATAGTCGATCGCCTTGATTTCCTCGGGGGTCATCCGATGCCCGTAGTGAGTCTTCACGAACGTCCACATGTCGGTCGGCAGTGCATTGCACTGGCCGCGCGGCGACTCCTCGGCTTCCTCGTGCCGCTCATCCTCGTAGGTTCCCTGTTGCGCCGCGCGGCGGCGCGCCAGCGCGCGCTCGTGCTCCAGCTGGCGCAACGGCTCCCGGCAAAGCTGGGCAAACGCCTTGGCGACGCGCTCGTCGGTCGACGCATAACAATGCGACCGGCGCGCCGTCAGGGTGGCACAGCCCCGTCCGACCGTGCGATTGCGCTCGCGCGCCTCGGCTTGTGCGATGCCGGTCGGGTCGTTGACCTCGGCCTCCCTCTGCCCGGCTTGCTTGGCGCACGGCTGGTCGGAATAGCTCACCACGCCGTTCGCATCCACGCATTTGTTGATCCCGGCGTGCGCGGGCAAGGCTGCCGCGGCATGGGTGGCAAGAAGCAGTACACAGAAGCGGATCGACGGCATGACGAGGGGAACCGGGCTGGGTGGATCGGGGCGGACCTCCGCGTGGGCGGCCGCCGTGGCAGGTCGAACATAATCGGCGCGACAAAGGATGTCAATTCGCGACGAATATTCCTGCACAACTGCGGCATGGCCATGCCGGGCGCACACCGCTGCCGGAGTCGGGCCGAGCACGCGGCCTGAGGCGTCATACCCTCGTCGCGACAAAAAAATTCGGAATTTCGACAGGCCGCTTTTTCGAAACCTGCATATGCAGGCTCGCCCCACGAGCATGACGGAATCCGTCATTCCGCAGCGTGCTGTGCCGTTTCTCAAGGCGATCAACTGGTGTCGTGCCGAATCGCGCGCCGCTGAGTGTGCCGATTCCAGCGCCAGCGAGTTCGTGCATCGACATGGTGGCACAGCAGGATTTTTTCGCATCGCTAGTATCCGCCACCGGAGCAACCGGCGCGACACGTCCGGAACGGCAGATGGCCGTGACGCTCCGCGAGCGATGCCGACACCGGCCTGAAGGCCGGTGCACGACGGGCTCCGGGGGAGTTCCGGCATCGTGACGATCCATCGATTCGAGACCACCACGATGAAACACGACACCGCCATCAAACTTGCCGCCATTGCCGTCTTCGGCCTTGCCGCGCTCCACGCCACGCGCGCCGCCCATGCGGACGCGCACGATTTCCGCGCCGTCGAGGCGCGCAAGGCGTATCGCGAAGCCTATGCCGCCGCCGGCCACAAGGCATTCGCGCAATCCGCCTTCGGCCACTGGGCATGGTCGGCTGGCCACGCGGATGCCGCCGGCGCACGCGCTGCCGCGCTCGGTCGCTGCAATGCGGCCGGCGGTGCCGGCGCCCCGGCCTGCGTGGTGTTCGATGCCGACGGCAAGCCGGTCGACGATGCCGCCGCGCGCGAAGCCGATGAAGTGGTCAGCCGCCGCGCGGCATGCATGGACCAGCTCCTTCAGGGGATCGGCGCCGACGACTCGGCGCTGACCGCGCGATCGGTCGACTGCCTGGAGCGGTTGCCGCTGCCGGCATCGACGATGTCCCCGCGCTCCCCGCGCCATGCCGCCTTCGGCAACCGTTATCTGGCGCAGGGCCGGCACGAACAAGCCATCACGGCATTCCGCACCGCGGCCGAACTGAGCCCGGGCGTCCCCGACTACCAACGGGCCACGGGCGACGCATTGCGTGCCGCCGGCCGCCATGCGGAGGCCGCGACCGCTTACCGCGCCGCGCTGGCGATCGATCTCGACGACGTCGCGGCATGGCTCGGCCTCGCCGATGCCGTGCATCGCGACGGCAAGCCGGAACTGGCCGGCGCGGCGGTACGGGCCGCGCACCTGCTCGCCGGCAGCAGCGATGCCCGCGATGCGGCACAACGCGCCGCGGCGCGCGGCGCGGCGCTGGAGGCCATCCGCAAGGCGGCCGCCGCGGCCGGCGATGCCGGCGTGCGCACGCTGTACGAGGAATCGGCGACGCGCCTGGCCGCCATCGATCCCGCACGGCTGGCGCTGCCGCATCCGGGCCGCGCCGACCGCCCGTTCGAATGCGCGGCGCCGGAATATCCGCCGCTACTGGTGCGCAACGGGGTCGAAGGCGTGGTGCGCCTGAGTTACCGGCGCGATGCCGGCGGCAAGCTGCAGGACATCGTGGTGCGCCAGTCGAGCGGCAACCTGAGCATCGACACCGACTCGATCGCCGCCATCGCCGCCTGCCGCTTCCCCGCGGCGGCCGCCGGCGGCGACGGCCAGGGCCCCTGGGACAAGGTCAAGTTCGTCTGGCGCATCGAGTGACCGGCGGTCCGGCCGCCAAGGCCGACGGTCAGCCCGCCGCGCCGCCCGCCAGTTCGGCCCGGCGCGAGCATTCGCCGCGCGGCATCGGCTTGTCGCGCTGCGCGGGATCGAACGCGAGCAGCGCATTGCGCGCGCGTTCGAGATCGCGCCCGAACTCGGCGAGATGGCGCGAGCGCTCCTCGCCCTGCCACTCCTCGCCGGACATGCCGCGCAGCGTCTGCGTCTTCGACTGGAACAGCGGTCCTTCCAGGCGCGGCATCAGTGCGCGGTCGGGATCGACGTTTTCCTTGAGCAGGTAGGCCTCGACATCGCGCAGCCGCAACGGCAGCGCCGGCTTCGCATCGAGCAGCAGCTTGCCGAACGCCGTCAGGCGGATCTCGGCGCGGCCCTGGGGCAGCAGGTCGTTGAAGGTGGCCAGCGCGAACGGCTTGCCCTGGGCATCGTCGATGCGGCCGGTGACGATGTAGCGGCCCGGCATGCGCACGTCGGCCGGCAGCACGAAGACGAGCGAACCGTCCTCGACCGCTTCGCGCACCGGGCCGGCCCAGGTCGCGGGCAGCTCCGGCGTATGGATCACATCGAACACCGCCATGCCGTTGCGGCCGCCCGCCGTGAAGCGGACCACGGTGCGGATGGTGCCGGCGAACTGGGCATACGAACCCTGGGCGGGCGCCAGCCGGCCGGTATAGGCCAGGTCGCCGGCCGCGCCGTCGCCGTTGCGGCCGTCGTCGGCGAACGGAATCGCCTGCGGCGGCAGGCTGCGCTCGTTGCGCGCGGCCAGCCCCTGCGCGGTCGCGCCGGTCACGACCACCGGCAACGGCGTGCCGTCGCGGTCGAAGGCGCGCACCGAGAACGTCGCCGCCTCGCCGGCCGCCAGCCAGACGCGCGACTGCGTGGTCTGCACCTGCACGCTGTCGTCGCTGCCGCCCTCCTCGCGCCGCAGCGGACGGGTTTCCTCGACGGGCCGGTTCGGATGCACCTGGTCGGGGTGCTCGGAGATCGGACGCGAGGCATTGGGATATTTCGTCTTCTCGCGATAGGCGCACAGGGTCTCGTCGGCCATCTCGACGCGATTGGCCAGCAATTGCCGCTGCTGCTCGCGCGGGGCGGCGGCCGGCGCCGCGGCCGGCACCACGCCGGCCGACAGGAATGCCTGGCCCGGCCGCGCGGGCGCCGCCGGCGCGGCGCCGGCGATCGCGGCCACGTCCTCCGGCCAGTGCGCCAACGCGGCGATCAGGCCGCCGATCGCGGCCAGCAGCGCCAGCGCCCAGCGCTTGCGCGGCAAGGCGCGCGGCGGCCGGCCGCCGCCGGACGGCAGCGGTGCGGCGGCCTTGCGGCGGGCCCTACGTCGCATAGGCCGCCATCGCCTCCCTGACCTTGGAAATGATCCCGGCCCAGTTGCCGGCGGCGTAATGGTTGTAGGCCTCGCCGTCGTCGCGGAACACCACCGAATGGTTGGCCCACTTCGCCCTGCCCCCTTCATTGGCCGCGGTGCCCAGCGTCAGGTCGTTGCAGAACCAGTCGGACGGATTGCAGAACGATGCGCCCCCCGAGCCCGACACACCGCCGGTGCTGTGATAGGCCACCGCCTCGTCGTCCTGGCCCGGCAGGATGCCGGAGTACAGCGTGCCCTTGGCGCCGGCGTACATGTAGAACATCACGTTGCGCGTCTCGTTGTGGTTGTACATCGCGCGCGCGGTGCTGGTCTTCAGGTCCTTGACCAGCGGCTCCGTCATGGCCCAGGAGCCGGCATCGGACAATTCCGAACCGCCTGCCGCGCCGGAGGCCACGCGCACCCACTTGATGTTCCAGCCGACCTGCGAGGTGCCGTCGGCATTGCCGCACTGCCCCGAGGCGTTCGGCGTCGCGTTCTTCTTCATCCGCGTCGAGCCGCCGTAGTTGGCCAGGGTGTAGCCGAGCATCAGGTCGCCGGCGCTGTGGGTCGCGATGTAGCACCAGTTGCTGCCGGTGCAGAAGCAGTCGAGCGCATCGCGGATCAGGTAGTTCTGCGACGCGATGCTGTTGTAGCCGTCCCAGTTGACCGCCTTCTTGTTGACGCCGGCGGCCGCGCCGGCAGGCCCCCAGTAGGTGAAGCTGTTGTAGTCGCCGATGGTGCCGCCGCCGGTGCGGCCGTTGATCCACAGCGTGTAGTTGGTGGCGCTGGCCACGCCCGATGCGAACATCGCCAGCAGAATGGACAGTTGCGCCAGGCGGCGCAGCAGTTTCGTCATGCCAAATCTCCTCGTCTCGTTTTTGAATGGGAACCACGATGCAACAACCACGGTGAAGCGCCAGGAGCATGCCGATGCGCCGGCTGCCTCCTTGCCGCGGACGATGCTGCCGCCCGCTGCCGAATCGTGTGCACGCGCAGGCCCTTCCGGTCGAAGGGCCGGGCCGTTCTGCGACGGCTGGTGGCGCCGGCTCGTGGCTGGCGACGGAGATGGCGTGCGGCGTCCGGACCGGTGCGGATTTCTGCGACCCGCTGATCCGCCGGACGAGCCGGTATCTCAAGGCGAGGCGCGCATCCTGTCAATCCGCACAGCAGCAAAGATCGCGCAACCGTACGCGGCAATCTTGCGCAAAGCCATGTGGCATCGGGACTTTTGCCCCTTTAGAGCAGTCCCTCTAACCCGGTGCTCCGCGGCATCCCCGCCGCCTCCCGCGGTCCGCCCGGACCACCGGCGAGCGCCGGGAACGCCTGCCGGTCCGGCATATCGAAAAAGGCATGCCTGCACGCGGCAGCGGCCCCGCTGCGCTCGCCTGCGGCCGGCCCCCATCCACCAGTACAGGAGAACGCCATGCTGGCAATGAATTACCGCGGCCCCTATCGTGTCCGCGCGCAACACAAGCCCGACCCGGTCATCGAGCACCCCGGCGACGCCATCGTCCGCGTCACGCGGTCCTGCATCTGCGGCTCGGACCTGCACCTCTACCACGGACTGGTGCCGGACACGCGCGTCGGCATGACCTTCGGCCACGAGTTCACCGGCATCGTCGAGGAGGTCGGCCCCTCGGTGCAGAACCTGAAGGTCGGCGACCATGTGCTGGTGCCGTTCAACATCTTCTGCGGCGCCTGCTATTTCTGCCAGAAGGAGTTGTACGGCAACTGCCACAACACCAACCCGGAAGCGACCGCGGTCGGTGCGATCTACGGCTATTCCCACACCGCCGGCGGCTACGACGGCGGCCAGGCCGAGCTGGTGCGCGTGCCGATGGCCGACGTCGGCCCGACCGTGATCCCGAAGGACATCGCGGTCGACGATGCGGTGCTGCTGACCGATGCCCTGCCGACCGGCTACCAGGCGGCCGAGATGGGCGAGATCGCCGAAGGCGACACCGTCGTCGTGTTCGGCGCCGGGCCGGTCGGCATCTTCGCCGCCAAGTCGGCCTGGCTGATGGGCGCCGGCCGCGTGATCGTGGTCGACCACGTGGAATACCGGCTCGAGTTCGTGCGCCGTTATGCGCAGTGCGAGGTGGTCAATTTCAAGGAAGTCGACGACATGGCCATCCACATCAAGAAGATGACCGACTGGCTGGGTGCCGATGTCTGCATCGACGCGGTCGGCTGCGAGGCGGCCGGCAGCGTGGCGCAGCAGCTCACAGGTCGCTATCTGAAGCTGCAGGCCGGCGCGGCGACGGTGCTGCACTGGTGCATCAATTCCGTTCGCAAGGGCGGCACGGTGTCGATCGTCGGCGTGTACGGGCCGACCTTCAACGCGGTACCGATCGGCAACGCGATCAACAAGGGCCTGACGCTGCGCATGAACCAGGCCAGCGTGAAGCGCCACCTGCCGCGCCTGATCGAACACATCCGGGCCGGCCGCATCCGCCCCAGCGAGATCATCACGCACCGCATTCCGCTGGAGGAGGTGTCGGACGCGTACCACATCTTCTCGAGCAAGCTCGACAACTGCATCAAGCCGATCCTGGTGCCGCCGAACGTGCCGTCGATCGTGCACTGACCCGCCATTTCACCGACATGCGAAGGAGCCATTCATGGAACAGCAATCCGGACACACCCACGGCGGCCAGCGCCTTCCCTTCGGCGGCGAGCAGGCGCGCGGCCTGTCCGCCACGCCGGCCGCAACCCGGCCCGACACCTCGCGGATCGAGGGCTGGGGCGCCGACCTCGATCCGGCCGACCGTCCCGGCTATCCGATGGAACGCACGCCCCCGCGCCTGGACAACCCCTACCGGGACCAGCCGGAGCAGCAGCCGGTCAACATCAGGGTCTACCACTCCAACGAACGTCCCGGCATGACGCCGGTGTTCGGCACCGTGGCGCCGCCGCGCGGCCTGTCGGGATGGATCCGCGACTTCGCCTACCGGATCGCCGAGAACGACATCCGCCGCTGGCTGCTCTTGCTGTTCGCCGACCGCGTCGACGTCGTCGAAGGCATCGGCGAGGACCTGATGCGGGGCCACGTGCCGAACGTCTTCGCCGAGATGGGACTGGCCGCCGAGATGAAGCACAACCCGAAGGGCCTGGCGAAGAAGGCGCTGGTCGTCGGCGCCATTGCCGGCATCGGCTACTACCTGCTCACGCGCGACCGGCCGCGCGTGGAACGCACGCCGCCGCGGCGGCTGCGCCATGCGCACCGCTGACGGCCTGCGGACGGCGGGGGCGGATGCCGGCGTTCTGTAATGAGATGTCGCGTTAATTGACAGTCAGAAATCCTTCGCCGAGACTTGCTCTTTTCCGACAAGCCTCGCGAAGGATTTCCCATGTCGTTGCCGAAACATGCCTCGCTGCCGCTGCTGCTGGCGGCCACCGCGTTCAGCGCCCATGCGCAGACTGCGCCGTCCAACAAGATCCAGGCGCAATACTGGATCGACGTGGCGACCGCCAACATGACGATTCCCGGCATGCAGGACCAGGGGGGCGGTGGCAGCAGCCTGTTCGGCGCGCTGATGGGTGGCGCGATGAGCGCCGCCATGCCGCCCGGCATGGGCGGCGGCAAGTCGATGCATACGGAACTGTGGGTGCGTGCGCGCCCGCAGGGCGTCGAGGGTTCGCACGCGATCCCGGCCGGCATGAACATGGGTGCCGCCCTGCCGCTGGTGCCGATCAAGCCGGTGCAGTCGCAGCCGGGCACGCCGGCCGAGCGCGGCGACAGCCCCGCCGAGAAACCGAAGGGCCGCATCCTGCTGTACTGGGGCTGCGGCGAGGAAGTGCGCAAGGGACAGCCGAAGATCCTCGATCTCGCGTCGCAGAACTACGCCGAGTTCGCCCAGTTCTTCGCCTCCTCGCGCGGCGGCCGTGCCTCGCGCGGCGTGCAGGGCAAACCGGGCGACGCCGTCTGGCCGAACGAACGCGACAACAAGCCGGTGCCGGAGAATGCCTCGCTGGCCGGCGGCCACGCGGTCTCCGGCGATGCCGTGCCGGCCACGCTCAGGTTCAGCGTCGATGCGGCCAACGATTTCCTGCCGAAGGCGCAGCTGCAGGCGAAGGGCGCTCCGAAGGACAGCATCGCGCTGTCGTGGAACACGATGGACCACGCGAAGGGATATTTCCTGCAGGCCCAGGGCGGCAAGGGCGAACAGGGGGACAAGGGCGCCGACCTGATCCTGTGGAGTTCCAGCGAACTGCCGGATGCCGGCTGGTCGATGATGGACTACCAGTCGCCGTCGCAGGTGGCGAAATGGATCCAGCAGAAGGTGGTGCTGGCCCCGACGGTGTCGACGTGCGCCATCCCGAAGGGCATCTTCGCCCAGGCCGACGGCGCGATGGTCAACATGATCGCCTACGGGCCGGAGTTCAATGCCTCGCACCCGGCGCGGCCGGAGAAGGCGCCGAAAGACTGGCAGCCGGACTGGACCGCGCGCATCCGCGTCAAGTCGACCGGCATGACCATGCTCGGCATGGCCGACGGCGGCGACGAGCGCGCCCCGCAGCGCGATGGCCGCCAGCAGGAACAGAAGAAGCAGGAAGGCCAGCAGCTGCCCAACCCGGTCAACATCATCAAGGGATTGTTCGGCAGCTGAACGGCGCCGCCCGGACGCCTCCGCCCTGCCGCTTCCCGGCGGCCGGGGCGGTCATTTCGCGGCGAACGGGTCGAACCAGAGCTCGCGCCGGCCCAGCGGCGTCTCCGGCGTCAGGTAGGGATTCGGGATCCTGAGGATGCGGCGCGTGCCCAGTTTCGCCTGCTCGATCACCGGGCCCTTGTACTTGCGGAACAGGGTCTCGAGCGTACCGTCGCGCAGCATGATCTCCAGGCCCGCCTCGATGCGCGCGGCAAGACGCTCGCCTTCGGCGTCGCGGCGCACGAAGAAATAGCGCGGCAGCGGATAGTAGAGCAGCAGGTGGCTGTCGACCGCCAGGTCCGGATGCGTCGCGCGGCGCTCCTCGACTTCCCGATAGATCTCGTCGACGGCGCGCGGGAACAGGTCGAAACGACCCGCCATCAGCATGGAGAACAGGCCGTCGTAGGACTTGGCCTCGATCGTGTTCAGGCCGGCGGCCCGCAGGATCTCCAGGTCGGCCCAGTCCTTGCCCTGGCCGATGCGCAGCGCGCGCAGGTCGTCCAGCGTGCGCACCCCCTCCAGGCGCGCCCGGTCGGCCTCCTTCAGCAGGAACACCCGGTATCCGAGGATGCCGCGGTCTACCGGGATGCGCACCGGCAGGAAGCGCTTCTCGAGATCGATCGACGTGCCGCGCACGAAAATATTGATGCGGCCGTCGGGACGCGCCATCTCTGCCGTCACGCGTGCCCGCGACATCGGGTCTTCCGCCGGCGCCATCATGAACGGACCGAAGCGCGGCGCCGACTTCTCCAGGGCGATGCGCAACACCGTCCAGTCGTACTTGTAACGCGTGTCGCCGGCCGATTCATTGAGCGGGTGGACGACCCGGATCGCCGTCGGATCGGCAGACGGCGAGGTGGCCGACACAGGCGCGACGGCAAGCAGCGCGGCCCCTGCAAGGCCCGCCGCGATCCATTCCGACACCTGGCGTCTTCCTGCCATTGCGCCCCCTTTTCCTGACGACAACCATCTTAGGGCCAATCGACGCCGGCATCCAGTCCCCGCAAGAAGCCCGTCATTCACGACGGCGTGCGGACCGGCACCGTCACGACCGGTCTGCCGTCCGCCCGTCCGGCAACCACATTGCCTTGCGTCCGGGATGCGGGCGGCCGCCACCGCCTGAATCCCGGTGTCCGTTTCATCCGGAAAGTCTCCATGAAGAGCTTATCAATACTGGCGACCCACCTGCCTGGCCGCCTCCGCGGCCGGGCTGACGCACGCGATGCGGCAGGACGACCTGCCGGGTGCCGCCGTGGTGTCCATCGAGGGCCCGACGCCGACCGCCCTGCGGGAGCGCCCGCGGCCGTTGCGGGCGTGGCCGGATCCTTACCTGCGCGCAGGTCTTGCCGCTCCCGCCCGTTCAGGTCTTGCCGTCCACACCCGTCCCGGCAGAACCCGTGGCGCCGGGCGTGCCGTCGTCGCGCGCGGCATCGCCCTGCTCGCGCGCGGTGCGCCGCGGACTCGCCGTCGTGCTGCGGGTGGTCGCGCCACCGGTGATGCCGTCGCCGGTCTGCGCCAGGTCGACCGAGCCGCCGGGCACGTCATCGGGATCGGTCATCCGCGCGGCACGCTGATCGCCTTCCGGATCGGTCATGCCGATCCCGCCCCGTCCCGGGCGCGGGATGCTCGAACCGGACGAGGTCGCGGTACTCGGCGCGCCATCGCGACTGCCGGGCCGGCCGGTCTGGCCGGTGATGCCGGTCGTGCCGTCCATCGTCGCCACGCCGCCGGCCCCCTTCGGTCCGTCCGGTCCGGCCGCATTGCCGCCGCCGAAGCCGACGTCGTCCAGCCCGGTCGAGCCCGAGCGCGACGCGGTGCCGGCGCCGAGGTCGCGGCCGGCGGCATCGCGCCCCTGGCCGGAATCCTGCTCGGAAGCCGGGATCCGGCCGCCGCCGAGCGGTCCGCGGTCGGACACGCCCTCGTCGGAACGGTCCGCGCGCGCCGGCGAAGCGCGCCGGTCATCCGTCTGCGTGCCCCAACCCGTGTTGGCATTGCGCGCATCGCTCGCCGCGGCTGCCACGTCATCGGACTGGCGTGCCGCCACCACGTCCGACCCGGCCAGGCCGCCCGCGGTGCCTGTCTGCGAGCCGAGGCTGGCGTCGGCGCGGGTCCGGCCGGCGCCGCCGTAGGCATCGCTGCGTCCCGGCATCGCCGCGCCGGCGGCTCCCGAGCGGTCCGGCTCGGACGGCGAGGAGATTTCCTCGATGGTCTGGTCCAGCCGCTCGCCGGTCCCGGCGGCACGCGTGGCGAGGTCGCCGAGCGACACGATGCCCACCAGCCGGTGCGCCTCGTCATGGCTGACCACCGGCACGCGGCGGATCTGCACGTCCGACATCTGCGCCATCACCTCGTCGATCGGCTGGTCCTCGAAGCACCAGCGCACGTCGGTGCTCATCACGTCGTCCACGTGGGCATCGGCCGGCGCCAGTCCCGCGGCGGCGCCGCGCACCGTGATGTCGCGGTCGGTCACCATGCCGACCAGGCGCTCGCCGTCGCAGACCGGCAGCGCGCCGACATCGAGTTCGTCCATCAGCTGCGCCGCGCGCTGCAGGCTTTCATGCGGTGCGACGAACTGCACGTTGCGCGTCATGATCTCGGAAACCGTTTGCATTGCATTCTCCTTTCGTTGCCGTCCGAGACGCCGGCGGCACGGCACGGCGTGCGGCCGCGGCGTCCCTTCATCCCGGTAAGACCGCAAGGACGCAAAAGGTTTTCAACTCTGCCAAGACAAAGCTGCAACAGTGACTTGTGGTTTTTCCTTCCGGCAATTGACACCCGTCGGCATCGCACCAACAATAGGTTGCAACGACAGACCATGTCCGGCCCGCTGCCGTCCCCGGGAAACATGGCGACCGAACCGTCCATTCAGGGAGAGACGCGTGCAAACCTACCGGTGGCTTGCCCGGGCAATCGCCGGCTGCGCATTGTCCTGGTGCGCGGCGGCCACGCATGCCGAGCGGCTGGTCATCGACTACATGATCTCCAGCGGGCAGCAGCGCACCGCGTGGGTCGGCATCCTCAACCGCTTCGCGGCCGCCAATCCCGACATCCAGATCGTCAACAACGAGTACGCGCAGGAACAGTACAAGCGCGACTTCATCGCCCGCCTCGAAAAGGAAAAGGTCGACATCGCTTTCTGGTTCGCCGGAGAACGGCTGCGCGACGCCGCCGAGCGCAAGCTGCTGGCGCCGCTCGACGCCTCCCAGGTCGACGCGATGCTCAAGGCCGGCTTCGCGCCCAATACCATCGAGGCGTCGCGCATCGGCACGCAGGTGTACGGCGTTCCCCTGTCCTACTACGCATGGGGTTTCTTCTATCGCAAGTCGGTGTTCGAGACGCTCGGCATCCGGCCGCCGGCCACCTGGGCGGAGTTCCTGCAGGCGTGCGACCGGCTCAAGGCGGCCAAGATCGCGCCGATGGCCTTCGGCGCGAAGTCCGCCTGGCCCGCGGCCGGCTGGTTCGACTACCTCAACCTGCGCCTGAACGGCATCGAGTTCCACCGCCGGCTGCTGCGCGGCGAGGAATCCTTCCGCGATGCGCGCGTGCGCCGCGTGTTCGACGAATGGCGACAGCTGCTGGCGAAGGGCTATTTCCTGTCCGAGACGATGCACAACGAGTGGGACGACGTGCTGCCCTACCTTTACCGCGGCCGCATCGGCATGACGCTGATGGGTGGTTTCATGGCATCGAAATTCCCGCCGGCGCTGGCCTCCGACATCGGCTTCTTCCCGTTTCCGCGCATGCTGCCGGACATGCCGATGTACGAGGAGGCGCCGCTGGACGTGCTGGTGCTGCCGGCCCGCGGCGAGAACCGGCGTGCCGCGCGCCGCTTCGTGCAATTCCTGGTCGACCAGGGCATCGTGCGCGAGATCAACGACGTGCGCCACACTGTGTCGCCGCAAAAGCCGCTGACCGCCAGCGAGGACGCGATGCAGAGCGCCTCGGTGCGCATCCTCGACGGCGCCGCCGGCCTGACCTATTTCTTCGACCGCGATGCGAAGGCGCCGCTGGTGCGCGCCGCCTTCGAGGGTTTCCGCGCCTTCCTCAAGCCGCCGCATGATGCCGACGCGGCGACCCGCCTGATCGAGGAACTGGCGCGGCACTGATCCGTGCGGCATGCAGACGAAGCGGTCCGATTTCCCGGGGAGGGGCGACATGGCACGCGTTCAAGTCAATCCGTCAGGCGGTACACGTGCCGGCATGCCGGCGCACCTCCGGTCGCGCATCGCCGCGACGGCAGCGGCGCTCGCGGCCCTCGCCGGGCCCGCCGCGGAGACCGCCGCCCAGGCGATCGTGTACGGCCGCCTGGTCGGCGGCATCGAGCATGCGACCCACGTCGTGCGCAGCGACGGCTCGGTCGGCAGCCGCACCAGCGCCGCCAGCAGCCAGTGGGGATCGAGCATGCTCGGCGTGCGCGGCGAGGAAGCGCTCGGCGGCGGCTGGACGGCGCTCTACAAGATGGAAGGCGCCATCGACATCACCACCGGCCATCCCAGTGGCGCGCTGTGGAACCGCTTCTCGTACGTCGGCCTGGCGTCGCCCTCCGCCGGCACGCTCCGCCTGGGCAATTTCCTCTCGGTGTCCAACGACGTGTGGTACCTCGACCCGACCGGCCAGCAATGGCTCGGCAGCGCGGTGCTGGTCAAGGGGCGCAACTGGAACGGCGCCGCCAATGCGATCCAGTACGACACGCCCGCGATCGGCGGCTTCGCGGCGAGCATCCAGCACTCGTTCGGCGACGGCGGCGGCGCGGGCGACCGCAGCGCCAAGACCGCGGTCTCGCTGGTGCATCGCGGCAGCCGGCATCAAGTGCGTTTCATCGCCGATACCGCACGCGACGCCGGCGGCCGCCGGGCCAACCTGTTCGAGCATTCGCACGAACTGACGCTCGGCGCGACATGGGACGCCGGCGACGTCACCTGGTTTGCCGCGGCGCAGCGCCTGCATGCGCCCGATGCCACGGCCGGGCCCGACCGCGCCATCCACTGGTGGGCCGGCCTGCACTGGCAGGCGACGCCGGCGCTGACCTGGATCGGCGCCTTCTACCGGGTGGGACTGAACCGCGGCGGCGGCAGCGCCCGCCTGGCCGTGACCGGCGTGCAATACCGGCTGTCCGGGCGCACCTTGCTGTATGCCACGCTGGGATCGCTGCACAACGGCGCGACGACCGATTTTTCGGAGCGCTACTGGGAACCGCAGCGCCCCGGCCTGGGCAGGATGGTGGGCTACTACGGCATCGCGCATTCGTTCTGAGCGGCGGCGGAACATCCTCCGTTCCCCCGTGTCGCATGGGATTTGGAGGGCATCATGAAACCCCATCTTCCCGCCGACCGCCATCCGTCCCGGGACATCGCCCGTGCCGACGAGAAGCGCAACCACCCGGACGACCGCAACGGCGACGATCCGGCGCTGCTCGACCTGGCGCGCGCCATCGATCCGCCCGGCCAGGAAGTCAGCGACGACGAGCTGAAGGATCCCGGCGCCAGCATCCCGGACGGCGTGCCGCCGGCGCGCGGGAATGCGCGGCCGCCGCAGTCCGGCCGCAATCCCGGGGGCAATCCCGGCCGCAAGCACTGAAGCGGCGCGCCGCCCCCGGCATGGTCAGGAGGCGGCGATGGTGCGCAGCGCCTGCTCGAACACCTCGGGTGGCTGGCCACCCTGGATCAGGTACTTGTCGTTGACGATGATCGCCGGTACCGAGTGGATGCCCTGCTCGAGGTAGAAGCGCTGCTGATCGCGCGTTTCCTCGGCATAGGCATCCGAGGCGAGGATCTGCGCAGCGCGCTCGCGGTCGAGGCCGACCTCGTCCGCCAGCCGCACCAGCACCTCGTGCGAGCCCGGGTTCTCCCCGTCGGTGAAATAGGCCCGGAACAGGGCATGCTTGAGCGGCAGCTGGCGCCCCTCTTCCGCCGCCCAGTACAGCAGGCGGTGCGCATCGAAGGTGTTGTAGATGCGGCTGCGCCGGTCCATGTTGAAGCGGAAGCCGACCGCCTCGCCGCGTTCGCGGATGGCATCGCGCGTCTGCGCGGTCTGCTCCGGCGTCGCGCCGTATTTCTGGCCAAGGTGCTCGTCGATGTCCTGGCCTTCCGGCCCCATGTCCGGATTCAGCTCGAACGGCTGGAAGTGCAGGTCGGCCCGGATGTCGTCCAGGCTGCCGATCGCCTGTTCCAGCGCGTGCAGCCCGATGGCGCACCAGGGGCACGACACGTCGGAAACGAAGTCGATCTTCATGCGTGTCGTCATGGATGCCTCGGCGTCGGTGGAATCAATGGTCGGTGGGCGGCTGGTCGACATCGAGTGCCGCCTTCAGGCGCTGCAGGCGAGCGTACTCTTCTTCGTCCTCTTTCGCCAGCTTGCTCTCGCGCCAGTGATAGAAGGCCGCCAGGCCCAGCATGGCCGCCGCGCCGATGGCCAGCTTGCCCTTGTGGCGCGACAGCATGCCGGGCACGGCATCGGGCGCGCCTTCGACGGCTGCGCCGTCCGCCGCGCCGCGCTCGTCATCGGTCCGCGGCAAGGCCGGCCCGGCGGCCGCGGCGGCGTCCGTCGGCGCCGTCCGCGCACGGACATCCTTGCCGTCGTCCACGGCGGACGGACCGGCACCCGTGGCCTGCCTGGCCATGACGTCCTTGAGCGACGTGAAGTTCTTGTCGAAAAATTTCTTGTTGAACATGGCGATGGCGCCCCTTCCTGATCGGCGCCGCCGATGCGGCGCTATCCCTTAGTCCATCGCGGGCGCAACTGGTTCATTCCGGGCAACAATCCGCAGGCGGCATAGCGCAAGTCGCTTCCGGTTCGGCAGGCCATGGACGGAAAAATGTGGCCCCCCGGGTTCCCGCCGGTGCGTTTCGCCGGGTGGGAAAGCGCAAGCCGCTTGCCTCCCGGAACGGGATTGATTAGTCTGGGAGCTCCCCGCCTCGTCGGCGGCGGCGCAAATGGCAGAACAATGATCGTCGCACTCCCAGGGAGAATCGTCGCCATGTTTTCCTCGCTCCGCAATCGCCTCATCGGCATCTGCGTCCTCATCGTCGTCGCCGCCATGCTGACGATGCTGCTGGCAAATTTCCTCACCACCCGCTCCCGCACGCTCGAGTCGCTCGACATCCAGATGCAGCAGCTCACGCGCAGCCACGCCGCCACCGTGGCGGAATGGGTCTCGGAAAAAAGACGCATCACCGCTTCGGTGAAGCTGGCGGTCGACGCCGCCGACCCGATGCCCTTCCTGAAGTCGGCCCAGGCAGCCGGCGACTTCTCGGACGCCTACATCGGCTACGCCGACAAGCGCATGCTGGCGCTGCAGTCGCTGCCGCCGGGTTTCGACCCGACCGGGCGGCCGTGGTACACCAGTGCCGCATCGAGCGGCAACCCGATCCTCACCTCGCCCTATGTCGACGCCGGCACCGGCAAGCTGGTGGTCAGCTTCGCCGATCCGGTCGGACCGAAGGGCGCCGCCAAGGCGGTGGTCGGCACCGACGTGCTGCTCGACGCGGTGGTGCGCGACGTCTCCGCCATCAGGCCGACGCCGTCGAGCTTCGCCTTCCTGGTCGATGCCGCCGGCGTCATCATCGCCCATCCCGATGCGAAGCTGACGCTCAAGCCGATCGGCGAGCTCGACCGCAATCTCGACGGCGGCGCGCTGGCGGGCATGGATGCATCGAGGCGCAGCGCGGACCTCGTCATCGGCGGCCAGCGCGTGCTGATGACGGTCGCCAAGATCGACACGACCGACTGGTTCCTCGTCGTCGCGCTCGACCGCGGCGAAGCCACCGCAGCCCTGACGGCCATGCTGTCGACATCCATCGTGATCACCATCCTGCTGACGGCGCTGACCGGGGTCATCCTGTTCGTGATGGTCGCGCGCATGCTGTCGCGCATGACGCTGGTACGCGACGCCCTCGAGGAAATCGCTTCGGGCGACGGCGACCTGACGCGCCGCCTCGATGCCGGCGGCAGCGACGAGCTGGCGCAGATCGCCGGCGCCTTCAACCACTTCGTCGACAAGATCTCCTCGGTGCTGCAGACGATCCGCCAGACCAGCGAGGCCGTGCGCGTGTCGTCGGCGGAGATCGCCACCGGCAACGCCGACCTGTCGCGCCGTACCGAGGCGCAGGCCAGTTCGCTGGAGGAGACGGCCTCCTCGATGGAGGAGCTGACCTCCACCGTCAAGCAGAATGCCGACAACGCGCGCCAGGCCAATCAGCTGGCGCTGTCGGCCTCGGGCGTGGCCGGCAAGGGCGGCACGGTGATGGACCAGGTGGTCGAGACGATGGGATCGATCAAGCAGAGTTCGAGCAAGATCGCCGACATCATCACCGTCATCGACGGCATCGCGTTCCAGACCAACATCCTGGCGCTCAATGCGGCAGTGGAAGCGGCGCGCGCCGGCGAACAGGGCCGCGGCTTCGCGGTGGTGGCGGCGGAAGTGAGGAACCTGGCGCAGCGCTCGGCGGCGGCGGCCAAGGAAATCAAGGCGCTGATCGTCGATTCGGTCGAGAAGGTCGACGCCGGCGGCCGCCTGGTCGACGAGGCGGGCGGCACCATGGGCGAGATCGTGCAGTCGATCCAGCGCGTCGCCGACATCATGAGCGAAATCACCGCCGCCAGCGCCGAGCAGAGCGCCGGCATCGAGGAAGTCAACCGCGCCATCACCCACATGGACGAGATGACGCAGCAGAATTCCGCGCTGGTGGAAGAGTCGGCGGCGGCGGCCGAATCGCTCAAGGAGATGGCCGTGAAGCTTGCCGAGGCGGTGGCCGCATTCAAGCTGGCCGAGTCGCATGCCGCCGCGGCGGCCGTCCGCGCCGCGCCGCATCCGGCCACCGTGCCTGCACCCGCCCCCGCCCCCGCTGTCCGCCTGCCGGCGCGCCGCGCCGCGCCGGCGCCGGCACTGCATGAACCGAAGAAGCCCGCCCGCAACGCCAACGACGACTGGGAAGAGTTCTGATCGACACCGGCAGCCCGGCCCCGCTCAGAGCAGGACGGGCTGCAGCAGCTTGCGCGCCACCGCGTCGTTGTCGGTCGACAGCGCCACGAAGCAGAATCCGTCCTGGCGCTGCAGCGTGCTGATGCCGCGGATCGCCAGCTTGGCGTCGTTCAGCTCGCGCGTCACGCGCGCCAGCGCGCCCGGCTCGTCGGCGATGCGGATCGCGATCAGGTCGTCGGACACCGTCTGGATGCCGCGCTCGTAGAGCAGGTGCATGGCGTCGTCGGGCCGGTCGACCAGCAGTTCGATCACCGCCTGGCGGTCCACCGTCCTCGCTTCGATCTTGTCGATGTTGATGCGCTCGTGCGCCAGCGTCTCGGCGATCTCCGCCACGAGTCCGGGGCGGTCCTGGGTGATCAGCTTGATCGGTTTCATGTCGTCTCCTTTTCCATGGCAATCTCGCCGATCAGCGCATCGACCTGCGCCTGCGTCACGCCCGGCATGACGATCAGGTGGCTGACGTCCTGCGTGGCGAGCTGCCATTTGTTCTTCAGCGCATCGCTGACTTTCGGGAACACCACGGTCAGCGCATTGGGGTTGCGCCACGCCGGGATGCCGCGCTCGTTCATCGTCCGCACCGCATACTCCGCCAGCGCATCGCAGGCCTCGTAGCGCGCGCGCAGGCCCTGCTCGCCCATGGCGCGGATCGCATACCACAGCAGCAGCGGCGTGAAGGCGTTGCGCGAGCCGGTGATGGTGGTGTCCATGCTGCCGATGTAGCCGATGGTGCGGCCGATGCGCTCGACATTGCGCTTCCTGGCGATCACGACGCCGCAGGGCATGGGCGCGCCGATGAACTTGTGGCCGGACAGCGCCACCGAGTCGGCGCCGTCGGCGAAGTCGAACGCCGGCTTCGGATCGAGGAAGGGTGCGAACGGTCCGCAGAAGGCGCCGTCGCTGTGGATGTAGCGGTTGCGGATCACCAGGTCGTCGAGGATGCCCTGGATGCGGCGGATGTCGTCCTTGCCTTCCTTCATCGTCGTGCCGATGTTGGCGAAGATGATCGCCGGCACGTCGCGGTACAGGCGCACGCTTTCACGCAGGTCCTCGTAGTCGATCTCGCCGTTGGGCTGGGCGCGGATCATGATGTGGCGCAGGCCGAGGAAGTGCACGTTCTTGGCCACGCTGTAATGGGTGTCCTCGGAAAAATACACGATCCCGTTCGGGAACATTTCGCGCGCCAGGTACAGGCCGTACAGGTTGCCCTCGGTGCCGCCGTTGGTGACATAGCCCCAGTAATTGTCGGCGGGAGCGCGGTACAGGCCGGCGAAGAAGGCGACCACTTCGCGCTCCATTTCGCGCGTGCCGAGCCGGTAGGTGCTGGACTGGAAAGGATCGCCGATGTTGTTCGACGGGAACTGCAGGAAGCGGTACAGCGACGAATAATCATAGTCGCGGGCGACCGGGTAGCCGAGGAAGTGCTGCGACGATTCCCGCATCGAGTCGAACAGGTCGTCGAGTCGCGCCTGGTCGTCGGCGGAGAGCGTGTACTGGGTCATGAGGATTTCCTGCCGGACGGCTGAGACGGATGGCATCCGCGAAGCCGGCATTGTAGCAATGGCCTCCGGTCAACTCCATTCACCACGGGAATATGCGCCGCGGTTTGCTTTTGCTCAAGTTCCGCCCGCTTGCCGCGGGAGGACGCGGTTGCGACAATTTTCCATCGCGCAAGACCGGCGCCATGCACGCCGGCGATAGCAGGGAGACCGCCGTGAACACAGGGCCCGACACCGCCGCCAGCCCCACCGACAGAGCCGCCGAGAAGCTGCGCATCCTGCGCGAGGCCGCCAGCGTGCTGGCCTCATCCACCGAATTCGAACAGACCCTGGCCAACACCATCGGCGCCTGCCTGCCGGCGCTGGGCGATTTCGGCTTCTTCGATGTCGTCGCAGGTGACCAGGTCATTCGCACCGCGCGCGCCCATGCCGATCCCGTGACCGAGGCAATCCTGCGTCCGACCGCATGGGTCCGGCAGGAACGAACCGACATCAACCTGTGCGCCCTGTCGAGCGGCCAGCCGGCGCTGCATCGCAGCATCGACGACGACTGGTATGTCGATGTCGCGGTCAACGACCTGCACCTGGACATGCTGCGCCGCCTGGCCTTCCGCTCGATGGTGACGGTGCCGATGCGCTACCGGGGCGAGCTGATCGGGTCGCTCACCCTGTTCATGGCCGCATCGGGCCGGCAGCACGACGAGGACGACCTGGCCTTCGCCGACGATTTGGCTGCCCTGGCGGCGCCGCTGGTGACCAACGCGCGCCTGCTGAAGGCGCAGCGCGAAGCGGAGGAAGCGCTGCGCGCCAGCGAGGAGCGGCTGCGCCTGGCGATCGATGCCAGCAAGGCGGGCATCTGGGACTGGCAGATTCCCGACGACCGGGTGATCTGGTCGGACAGCGTCTATCGCCTGCACGGGGTCACTCCCGGCGAATTCGGCGGACGCGCGCGCGACTTCCTCGCGCTGGTCCACCCCGACGACCGGCCGATGCTGCAGGACCTGATCGCCGCCGCGATGCGCGGCGACGGCGTCTTCACCGCAGAGTTCCGCACCGTCCTGCCGGACGGCGAGGTGCGCTGGTTCCTGACTCGCGCCAACATGTACCGCGACGCCGCCGGCAAGGTGGTGCGGCTGGTCGGCGCCACCTTCGACATCACCGAGCGCATCAACCTGCTGGCCGCCGAGCGCGCCGCGCGCGCCGAGGCGGAGTCCGCCAACCGCGCCAAGGATGAGTTCCTGGCGATGCTCGGCCACGAGCTGCGCAATCCGCTGGCGCCGATCTCGCTGGCGCTGCAATCGATGGAACGGCGCGGCGACCCGGCCAGCGAGCGCGAACGCGCCGTCATCGCGCGCCAGGTCAATCACATGTCGCGCCTGGTCGACGACCTGCTGGATATCTCGCGCATCACCCAGGGCAAGATCAGCCTGGCGCAGGAAAGCATCGACATCGTCGCCGTGATCCGCGACACGCTCGAGTTCATCGGGCCCGCGCTGGCCGACAGCAAGCTGCACCTGATGTCGTCGCTGCCGACCTATCCGATCCGCGTGCGCGGCGACGGCGTGCGCCTGGCGCAGGTCTTTCACAACCTGCTCAACAACGCGGTGAAGTTCACCCCGCCCGGGGGGCGCATCGGCATCGAGGCGACCGCCGACGGCAGGTCGGCACGCGTCCAGGTCAGCGATACCGGCGCCGGCATCGCAGCCGAGCTGATTCCGCAGGTATTCGATCCCTTCGTCCAGGCGCCGCAGCAGAGCGATCGCCGCAAGGGTGGGCTCGGCCTGGGCCTGGCGATCGCCAGCCGCCTGGTCGCAATGCATGGCGGCGCGATCTCGGTACGCAGCAACGGGCCAGGACTCGGGTGCGTCTTCGAGGTGACGCTGCCGCTGGCCGATTCGGTCCCGCAGGCGATGCCGCCGGACGTAATGCCGCAGGCCCTGCCGCGCCAGCAGGCGCGCGGGCGCATCCTGGTGGTCGACGACAATGTCGATGCGGGCGACATGCTGGCCCAGTACCTGACGGAGACCGGCTACGCCGCCGCCTACGTGTCGGACGGGCCCGCGGCGCTGGCTCGCATCCGCGACGACAGTCCGGACATCGCCATCCTCGACATCGGCATGCCGGCGATGGACGGTTACGAACTGGCCGAGGAGATCCGGCGCATCCGCGGCCGCGACAGCCTGCGCCTGATCGCGCTGACCGGTTACGGCCGCCAACCCGACCGGCAACGGGCCTTCGACGCCGGCTTCGATGCCCACTTCGTCAAGCCGGTCGACATCGGCCGGCTGGTCGCGTGGATCGAGGACTTGCTGAAGAAGGTCCGCGTGCGCGCCGGCACGGCCGGCGTCGCGTCTCAGCGGCCGGACGACTGAGCGCTGCGCGGCGCGGCAGGCTCGTCCTTGCGGCTGGCGGTCTTCGCCGCGCCGTCCGCGGCCGGCTTGCGCGCCTGGCGCGCGGCGGCGGGAACCGTGGCCGTCAGCGCCTGGAACACGGCGAGGTCGCCATGGACGATCTCGCCATTGGCGATCGCCGCCTGCAGGTCGCGGCGGACCTGCTCGCGGGTGAGGCCGCTGCCGGCGGCGCCATCGGTGTCGGCAGCGTGAGCCGCCGCTGCCGCCATCAGGGTGGCGGAGACGAGGATCCGGAAGGTCTTGTTCATGATGCTCTCCTGGGTGGATGATGGGGTTCGCACGCCACCGGATCAGGTGTATCGTGCAATGTAGCTTGCATTCAGCAAGTTGAAGAGCATCTTAGTTTTGCGGGTTGCATTGTGCAATGAAGCAAAAGGAACAATATTGTTTCCACGGGCTCAACAATCATCCATGAAAACTCCCGACACCTCCTGTCCGATCGCCCGCACCGCCCGCATCATCGGCGATGAATGGGTTCTGCTGGTCCTGCGCGAGCTGTTCCGCGAGCCGCAACGGTTCGACGACCTGCAGAAGCGCACCGGCGCGGCGACCAATATCCTGGCCAGCCGGCTGAAACGCCTGGTGGAAGCCGGGCTCGTCGAAAAGGAACCCTACCAGGCGCGCCCGCTGCGCTATGCCTACCAGCTCACGCGTCGCGGGCTGGCGCTGTTCCCCGCCCTGCTCGAGCTGATGCGCTTCGGGATGGAATGGCTGCCGGTCGACACGCCGCCGCCGTTCCGGCTGGTGCACGCGGATTGCGGAAAGATGACCTTGCCCGGGCAGGTGTGCACCGCCTGCGGGCGGCCCGTGAAGCTGGGGAATGTGCGCATGCTGCCGGCCGAACCCGCCGCGGATACCTGCGCGGCGCATGCCGTGGCGGCGGAGCCTGCCGCCACGCCGGAGCGCAGCGGCGCGGCCTGAACGGCGCGCTCAGCGCGCCAGCGGGTTCGGCGTGGGATCGCCGATACGGACCAGGTGGTTGCGGTCGGTATGGTGGAAGGGCTCCGCCTGGCCGCGGATCATCATGACGGTGTCCTCGTCGTAGGTCCAGCTGCCGTCCCCGTGCACCTCCACGCGGATGCGGAATTCGATCGTGTCGAAGGCATGGGCCAGGAAAGGATTGGCGCAGATGCCCCAGTTCGCCGATTCCTTGCGGGCGACCAGCTCGAACGCGGTCGCATCCGACGCGGCCGTGCCCGACGCCATTGCGATCAGGCCGCGCGGAATCGCCAGCGTGTGGATGACGGTACCGGTTGCGGGCTCCCACAGCCAATAGCCGACCTGCTCATGGTAGGTCTTGACCTGGTCCGGCTTGGTCACGTGCGTGTGATAGCGCAGCCCGTAGAGCAGCTGCGGGCCGTTGGTGACGGGATCGACCGGCTGCAGTTCGAGGCGCTCGACGTAGGCCTGCTTGCGCGGACCGTCGGCTTTCGGCTTCACGTCGAGGCCGCGCGTGCCTTGCCAGATGCCGGCCAGCGCGCGCAGCGGACCGAGATTGTTCAGGGTATCGGCATCGATGCCGGCGGGCTCGGTATAGATATCTCGGGCGAATTCACTGGCGGAGGTCATGGTGCGGATCGATACGGTTGCGGTGGAGAAGATGCGGCGCCGCTGCGGCGCCAGCCGGTAGCGTACCGCACACGGCCCGCCTTTGCCGCACGGAACGTGCGAGACGCGTGGCACCGCGCCTGCGCCCCGGGGACCGCGAGGGCGGCGCTTGCAGGAATCTCCGTGCCGCCCGCGGATCAACGCCTGCCTTTCCGGCCAGTCGACGAGCCGCGCGCCGCTGTTCGGGGCTGCACGGAATTTGCGCTGGCACCGGGACCGCGGTTCCGTGGTCTGGTAACGTGGCCCGAAAGGAGGATGCCCATGAAGACGCTCCGCAAGCACACGTTCCGCATGCGAATCCCGCTGGCATCGCTGGCCTTCCCGGCGCTCGCGGCCGCGCAAGGCGTGACCATGCCCGCGCCCGAACCCTTGCCGGATCCCCCCGACACCATCTACCGCCAGATCCTGCCGGATGGCCGCGTGCTGTATTCGGACAAGCTGGCCAAGGGCGCCAGGGTGGATGAAAAGCTGCTGGTGGAGCCGGCCGGCAAGGGCAGCACCTGGTCGGTCAGCGGCGGCACGCCGCCGAAGATGGCGCCCCAGTCGCGCCAGACCGACGTCCGGCAGGTGAACGTGGTGCCCGCTCCCGGCGAGAAGCCCACCCGGATCGATGCCGAGTCGAACGTGATCCGCGCGGAAATGCTGCTGGAGGAAGCGCGCAAGCGGCGCGAGGCAGGCATCGAACCGCAGCCCGGCGAGCGTACCGGCACGACCTCCGGCTATACGCGGCTCAACGAGCAGTATGCGGCGCGCCAGCAGGCGCTGCAGCAGGCGGTGGACGAGGCGGAACAAGCCTTGCGCAGGGCGGTCGCCGAGCGCGATGCCATGTCGTCGGCACGTTGAGCCGGCCGGATCGGGTCAAGCGAGGCGAATCGCGCCGCAGCCGCGCCGCCGCACGATGACGGTCCCGTGCCACGCGCCGCGCCGCGGTGCGGCATGGATGGGCGGAGCTGCCTGCCGCGCCGGCGGCCGCTCCGTCGTCGCATCAGTGATGGCGTTCCTGTTTCTTGCCGCCGCCGGCGCCCTGATGGGTGCCAGCCTTGTTGTGATTCATCGCATCGTGGCTGCTCTTGTTGCTCTGTCCTGCGCGGCCGTCCACCGATTTGGCCTCCGCCTCGGTGCGGGTATTGGATTGATTGTGATTGTTGCGGGTGTTGGACTTGTGCATGGTGTTCCTCGTCTGGCTGCTGTGACTGGAACCCGGTAGACCGGCATTCGCGGCCAAGATTCCGGCACGGTCGGCAAGCGGCGCCGCTCCCGCAAATATGGGATTGCCAGTTGCACCGCCACTGCGGGATAGTTGCGCCATCCCACGTTCCCTCAGGCCTTCCTTGGATCGTTTCCACCAGCTTCCCGCATTCACCCGCGCTGTCATCGCCACCGTCCTGGTGGCCGTGGCGGGGTACGGCGTCGCCGTTGCCTTCTTTCCGGCGGCGCCCTTCGCGCTCGTGCTGGCCTGCATCATCGCTGCCATCGCGTTCGGCGGCTTGCTGGTGGTGCTGTATTTCGTGGTCGTCGCCGGCTGGAACACCTGGGGCCATGACCCGGCCGCCATCGAGAATTCCTGGCTCGCTTCGGATACCGAGATCCGCACGCTTCCCGCCGATGCCGACCGCCATGGGCCGGCCCGCCGCTGACCCGCGATCCGCATGCCGCTGCCGCGGCGCAGTGTTGTCAGTGTTGTTTTCGGGCCATATCCCGCCACTGTTTGCCCCATCCCCGACCGGGATGCCCCTGGCAGCGTCCGCGATTCGGTGATAATGCGGCTCACTGCCCCCGCGGGCGCCCTCCCGACGAGCCGCATCCATGAACCGACAGCGCGTGACGGACAACCTGCTGCACCGTCTCACCGGATTGATGCAGGGCGAGCTGACCGAAGCCGAACTCGGCTGGCTGGTCTCGCCGCGTCCCCATCTGCCCCTGCTGGAACGCCGGCGCGCCGTATTGCTGGTCAACCGCGTCAGGCTGTTCGCGCTGCTGTTCGCGGTGCTCACGCCGATGTGGATGCTGGTGGACCTGATGGTGTTCCCGTATCCGCTGTGGCTGAACCTGGCGCTGATGCGCTGCGCCGCCTCGGCCGCCTTCGTGGCGCTGCTGCTCTACTACAAGCCGACCGGCAACCTGGCCAATGCCTATCGTGCCATTGCCCTGCTGTTCGCCATCCCGACCGTGTTCTACGTCGGCTCGCACACGCTGCTGGCCGGCTACCAGCTGGAAGGCTTCTCGGCGGCGATCGGCGCCGGCTATGCCTTCCTGCCCTTCGTCCTGCTGGCCGGCCTGTCGATCTTCCCGCTGACGCTCATCGAGAACCTCGTCATCGCCAGCCCGATCCTGGTTGCACAGGCGCTGGCCGGCTGGATCCGCTGGACTCCGATGGAATGGCCGTCCTACGCCGGCGCATTCTGGCTGCTGCTGCTGATCACCGGCGTATCCGCGCTGGCCGGCGCCAGCCAGCTGGCATTCATGATCGCGCTGGTGCGCCAGGCCATCCGCGATCCGCTGACCGGCGTGTTCTCGCGCGCGTCCGGCGAAGAGGTGATCGACCTGCAGTTCACGCTGTCGCAGCGCTCAGGCAAGCCGCTGGCAGTGGCCTTCATCGACCTCGACCACTTCAAGTCGGTCAACGACAGGTTCGGCCACGAAGCAGGCGACAAGGTGCTGATCGGCGCCACCGAGAGCATCGGCGCGCACATCCGCCGCGCCGACACGCTGGCGCGCTGGGGCGGCGAGGAATTCGTGCTGATCATGCCGGAGACGGACATCCTGCAGGCCGGCATGGTGCTCGAGCGCCTGCGCGCGATCGGCTTCGGCAAGCGCCCGGACGGCGCGCCGGTCACGGCCAGCATCGGCATCGCCGAGCGCGAAGCCGACCGCACCGACAGCTGGCACATGCTGGTGGAGATCGCCGACCAGCGCATGTACCGCGCAAAAACCGGCGGCCGCGACCGCGTGGTGAGCGGCCACACCGCGACGCTGGCGTCCTGATCAGGCGGCGCGCCAGCCCAGGCGCGCCGACAGCCCGGCCGCCGCGCGCCGCAGCAGGCGCGCCGGCCTGCCGTCGTAGGCGACATCGAGCGACATCTCCGGCCCCACCAGCGTCAGCGCCAGCACGATGCGGCCGCCGGCATCGAACACCGGCGCGGCCAGGGCATTGACGCCCGGCGCATTGAGCCCGCGCACCGCGGACAAGCCTTCCCGCCGCACTTCCTCCAGCACCGCCTGCATCTCCTTCGCGCTGCGCGGCGCCAGTCTGTTGCGGCGCGCCTTGTGGCCGGCCAGTTCGGCATCGAGCGCAGCCTGCGTCTCCGCGGCCGGCAGCCAGGCGGCGAACACGCGCCCCGTGGCCGACATCGTCAGGTTGAACACCGTGCCTTCCGCGATGCCGATCGCCACCTGGCGCTGCGGCCGGCAGGCGCGCACCACGGTGGCGCCGGCGCCGGTCCATACCGCGGCCACGCAGGTCTCGTCGCAGGCGGCCGCCAGTCCGGCCGCGGCCGCGGCGCCGAGCTGCACCGGATCGAGCCGCGCCATGCAGGCGATCGACAGGTCGAGCACGTACGGGCCGATGTCGTAGCTGCCGTCGTCGAGCTGCTTCACGAAACCGGCCTGCATGAGGCTGGCCAGGTAGCGGTGCGCCTTGGCGCGGTGCATGCCGGCTGCGCGCGCCAGGTCCGACAGCGCCAGCGGCCGGCCGGCGTCGGCCAGCCGGCGGAACAGCGCCAGCCCCACCTCGACCGACTGCACCCCGGCGCGGCCGCTCCCCTCGTCGTCTTCCCGAATGGACATTCTTGACTCCCGGCGGGTTCTGCCTTAAGGTTTCCGCCTCGACGTTACGTTTTACGATACTTCGTTACGTATAACGTAACACACCGTCCGACGGAACTGCAAGCCGGGAGCCGACCATGAAACAACCGATCACCTTTCCGAAGTGCGAAGGCGTCTACAACAAGCAGGCGCATTGCGACATCCCCAAGGGCCTGTACGAGCGCGAGCACGGGCGCGACGGCTTCTTCGGCGCCGCCAGCCACATCCTGCACACGCACAAGCCGACCGACTGGATCGACTGGGACGGCCCGCTGCAGCCGCACAGCCTGGACCTGAACAAGCTGGCGGCCACCGACATGTGCCCGTGGACCGCGCACCCGGTGATGTCCAATGCCAACGTGCGCGTGCGCATGTGGAAGGCCGGCCCCGGCAAGATGACCCATCTGGTGCGCAACGGCGACGGCGACGACATGCTGTTCATCCACGCCGGCGCCGGCGAGCTGTTCTGCGATTACGGCCACATGGCTTTCCGCGACGGCGACTACGTGCTGCTGCCGCGCGGCACCGCCTGGCGCATCGAGTGCGACCAGCCGGTCGAGATCCTGATGATCGAGGCGACCGAAGATTTCTACCAGCTGCCCGACCGCGGCATCGTCGGCCGCCATGCGCTGTTCGACATGGCCGTGCTGGAAACCCCGAAGATCGACGATGCCTTCAAGGCACAGCAGGGCGAGTTCGAGACGAAGGTCCGCATCAAGCGCCGCAACCGGCTGACCACCGTCACCTTCCCGTTCAACCCGCTCGACGCGGTCGGCTGGCACGGCGACTGCGTGCCGGTGAAGCTCAACTGGCGCGACATCCGCGAGATGCTCTCGGACCGCTACCACCTGCCGCCGTCGGCGCACACCACGTTCCTGTGCAAGACCTTCGTCATCTGCACCTTCGCCCCGCGTCCGCTGGAATCCGATCCGGGCGCGCTGAAGGTGCCGTTCTTCCACAACAACGACGAGTACGACGAAGCGATCTTCTATCACAAGGGCAATTTCTTCAGCCGCGACAACATCGGCCCGGGCATGCTGACGCTGCATCCGTCCGGCTTCGCCCATGGCCCGCATCCGAAGGCGTTTGCCCTGGCCGAGGCCAACAACTCCGGCGAGCGCCGCTACACCGACGAGGTCGCCGTGATGATCGACACCCGCTTCCCGGTCGACCTCGCGCCGATGCCGGAGGGCGTCGAGGACAAGAATTACCTGAACTCCTGGAAGCAGAAGAAATGATCCCGTCGGCGCGCGACGTGAACGCGCGCCGTTCCCAGCAACCGAACCGAGAACAACGACGATGAAACTCGCCTCCCTGAAAGCCGGCGGCCGCGACGGCACCCTGGTCGTGGTCGACCGCGCCCTGTCCCGCTGCGTCGCCGTGCCGCAGATCGCCCGCACGATGCAGGCCGCGCTCGACGACTGGAACCATGCCGAGCCGCAGCTGCGCGATGTCTATGCCGCCCTCAATGCCGGCACCGTCGCCGGCGCGCAGCCGTTCGATGCCGCGCAATGCCACTCGCCGCTGCCGCGCGCCTACCAGTGGGCCGACGGCTCGGCCTACGTCAACCACGTGGAGCTGGTGCGCAAGGCACGCAATGCCGAGATGCCGGAATCGTTCTGGCACGATCCGCTGATGTACCAGGGCGGCTCCGACAGCTTCGTCGGCCCGCGCGACCCGGTGGTCGCCGTGACCGAGGACTGGGGCATCGACTTCGAGGCCGAGGTGGCGGTCGTCACCGGCGACGTGCCGATGGCGGCGTCGCCCGAGCAGTGCGCGGGCGCCATCCGCCTCGTCATGCTGGTCAACGACGTATCGCTGCGCAACCTGATTCCCGGCGAACTGGCCAAGGGCTTCGGCTTCTTCCAGTCGAAACCCGCGTCTGCGTTCTCGCCGGTGGCGGTGACGCCCGACGAGCTGGGCGACGCCTGGCGCGACGGCAAGCTGCACCTGCCGCTGGTGGTGCACCTGAACGGACAGCCGTTCGGCCGGCCCAATGCCGGCGTGGACATGACCTTCTCCTTCCCGCAGTTGCTGGCACATGCGGCGAAGACGCGCGAACTGGAAGCCGGATCGATCATCGGCTCGGGCACGGTATCGAACAAGCAGGGCGGGCTGTTCGGTTCGTCGATCGCCAACGGCGGCGTCGGCTATTGCTGCCTGGCCGAGGTGCGCATGTACGAGACCATCGAAGGCGGCAAGCCGGCCACGCCGTTCATGCGCTTCGGCGATACGGTACGCATCGAGATGTTCGACGGCGAAGGACGCAGCATCTTCGGTGCGATCGACCAGAAGGTCGTGCCGCTCGGCTGAGCGCGCCGGGTGGTGCCGATGAGCGCCCGGCGGTTCCGGCACACGATGTGCACGGCGCGGCGGCAAAGGTTGCCCTCCGCGCCAATTCAGTTTTTTACGAAGTTAATTGCAAATTAACTTCCTTAAAATCTAATTAATTCCGACGCATAATCGCTGCGCATCTTTCCTCAACCACAACCACAAGGGAGCGCAGCATGATCAATCGCAACGTCTTCAAGGCAGTGCTGTTCGTGGCATTGCTGGTCCTGATCTGGGCACTCGCCCCGTTCGCGACCGTCCCCGCCGGCCATCGCGGCGTGATGACCACCTTCGGCAATCCGTCCAACGAGGTGCTGTCCGAAGGCATTCATTTCCGCATCCCGGCCGCGCAGAAGCTCAACCTCGTCAACGTCTCGATCCAGAAGGGCGAGGGCGAAGGCGACGCGGCCTCGCGCGACATGCAGACCGTGCACACGCGCGTGGCGCTGAACTACCACATCAAGCCCGAGGCGGCGGTGTCGGTGTTCCGCGACCTCGGCAACCAGCCGGGCGAGCGCATCATCATCCCGGCCGTGCAGGAATCGGTGAAGGCGGTGACCGCGCGCTTCACGGCGGAAGAACTGATCGCCAGGCGCACCGACGTGCGCGACCAGATCGTCGCCCAGCTGCGCGAACGCCTCGGCCGCCACGGCATCGTGGTCGACGAGTTCTCGATCGTGAACTTCAACTTCTCGAAATCGTTCAACGACGCGATCGAAGCCAAGACCACCGCCGAGCAGCTCAAGCTCAAGGCGGAGCGCGACCTGCAGCGCATCGAGGTGGAAGCGCGCCAGAAGATCACCCAGGCCAAGGCGGAAGCGGAGTCGCTCGCCGCCCAGCGCCAGCAGGTCACGGCCGAGCTGATCCGCCTGCGCGAAATCGAGAACCAGCGCCTGGCGATCGAGAAATGGGATGGCAAGCTGCCGAACGTGGCCGGTGGCGCAATCCCGTTCATCAACGTGAAGTGACCCGCCGCTGCCCCGCCGCGCCAAGCCGCGCGCGGGGCAGCGCAACCTCCGTGCGGGTGCTTACACTTCGCGACAAAGCATTACGCAACCGAATGTAACCGCGCGGAACCCGCCGCGAGACGGTGTGGAATAATCGCGGCAAATCATCGCCGCGAATCAACGCTGCGAATCATCGCCACGACGGGCCGCCAGGCGCCGCGCATCTCACGGGAGGGATCATGCAACGCACCAGCATCAGACGCTTCACCGCTGCCATCGCGCTGCCGGCGCTGCTGGCACTCGGCGGCTGCGCCACCATGGACCGCAACGAATGCCTCTCGGCCAACTGGCGGCAGATCGGTTACACCGATGGCGCACGCGGCCTGCCGAGCCGGCACATCGAAAAGCACGCCAAGGCGTGCGCGGAACACCAGGTCCAGGTCAACCTGGACGAGTACCTCGCGGGTCGCCGCCAGGGCCTCTTGGCCTACTGCACGCCCGACAACGGCTTCGTCATCGGCCGCAGCGGCGAGCGCGACATCGCCACCGACTGCCCCGACCACCTGCGCCATGCCTTCATGGAGCAGTACAACCGCGGGATGATCGTCCACGCCATCGAATCCGAGCTTGAATCGGCGCGCGAGCACGTGGCCCAGCAGCATCGCCGTCTGCGGCAGAACGAGAAGCGCATCGACGAGATCCGCCGCGACCTCGACAAGAAGGATCTGCCGGCCGAGCGCCGCAAGGCGCTGCTCGACGAATACAAGCGACTGGTCGACGACAAGGAGCGATTGCTCCGCCACGCGGCGCGTCACGAGGAAGACGCCGAGCGGCTGGAGCGCCGGCTGGTGCGGCAGCTGCGCGAATTCGGTCGATGAGCCAGGTCCCGCCGGCAGGTGGCGGCATGGGTGCAGGATTGCTCACACAATCTGTGGACAAACTTGTGGACAACCCTGCCGGATTGCAGGCAAGCCGTTGATTCAAAAGAAGAATCCTGCCTTGATAAAGATCAGGGCAGCGGCCGGCGCCCGCCGGCCACGCCGGCTCATTTCTTCATCATGGCATCCACGGGCGGCAGGTTGCCGCAGTCCGCGCCGAGCCAGCGGCCCTTGCTCTCGTGGCGCTCGCTGACCGGCTGGCCATTGGCGGTGCCCTTGAATTCATAGGTCGAACTGAAGCTCTCGTTGCCCGAGAAGCTGCCCTTCGCGGTGCCCTGCCCCTTCAGCTGGGGACTGTTGCAGACGATGTCGACCGCGTAGCTGTTGCCGCTGCGCGTGAGGTTCTTCGTTTCGCAGCCGTGCTGCGGCTTGGCCATTTCCGGCGTCTGGTCGCGCTCCGCCATCGCCTTCGAGATGCAGACGCGGGTCACCATGCCCTGGTCGCTCATCTGCGGCACGGCGATGCCCATCTTGCGCATCTGCTCCATTTGCTCCGGCGGAATCTTCGGCAGATTCTTCATCGCGTCGGACTTCATGGTCATCTCCCACAGGCCCGGTTTCATCTGCCCGGCGTGGGCCGCGCCGGCGGCGAGCAGTGCGGCGCACAAGACAGGTACGAGGCGTTTCATCGCGGCTCCCGAAAGAATGGAAGCGCCGATGCTAACGCCGAAACCCGCGCGCCACAAGCGGGCCGCGCAAGGCACGGACTTGCGCGGACGCATGCCGGGTGCGCGGAGGATTGTGTTAGCCTTGCAGCCGGACCGACATCCCATGTACACCGACTTCTTCCGTCTGCGGCAATCCCCGTTCTCGATCGCGCCCGATCCTCGCTACGTCTACATGAGCGAGCGGCACCGCGAGGCGCTCGCGCACCTGCTGTACGGCGTCAATGGCGGCGGCGGCTTCGTCCTGCTGACCGGCGAGATCGGCGCGGGCAAGACCACCATCTGCCGCTGCTTCCTCGAACAGGTGCCGGAAAACTGCAACGTCGCCTACATCTTCAATCCGAAGCTGTCGGCCACCGAGCTGCTGCGCACCATCTGCGAGGAATTCCGCGTCGACCTGCCGCCGCACGACGGGTCCGGCGCCACGCCCAAGGATTACGTCGACGCGCTCAACCGCTTCCTGCTCGCGGCGCATGCCGCCGGGCGCAACAACGTCCTCATCATCGACGAAGCGCAGAATCTCTCTGCGGACGTGCTCGAACAGCTGCGCCTGCTGACCAACCTCGAGACCAGCGAGCGCAAGCTGCTGCAGATCATCCTGATCGGCCAGCCGGAGCTGCGTGCCATGCTGGCGCAGCCCGCGCTGGAACAGCTGGCCCAGCGCATCATCGCGCGCTATCACCTCGATGCCCTGTCGCAGCAGGAAACCGCCGGATACATCGCCCATCGCCTCGCCGTGGCGGGCCTGGCCTCGGCATCGCCGTTCCGGCCCAATGTGATCGCGGCCATCCATCGCGCCACCGCCGGCGTGCCGCGCCGGATCAACCTGCTGTGCGATCGCGCGCTGCTGGGCGCCTACGCGGAGAACCGCGCCGAGGTCGACCGCCGCATCGTCGCCAGGGCGGCCGCCGAAGTGTTCGGCCTGGCGCAGGATGCGCGCGCGGGCAGCGTGCCGGCGCGCGTGGCCATCGCCGGCATCGCCGGCGCGCTCGTGCTGGCCGCCGCCGCCGTGGGCTGGCAGGCGCGCGATGCGCACATGGCCGACACGGCCGCCGTCGCCGCGACGAGGCCGCTCGCTGCCCCCCCGGTCGCGGCCAAGCCTGCTCCCGCGACGGACCTGGCCGTGCGCGCCAGCCTTGCGCCGGCGGCGTCCGGCAGCGCCGCCGATTCCCGCGATGCCAGGGCCGGCATGCGGCGCCTCGCGCGCCTGTGGCAGGCCGACCTGGCCGCCGCGGCGGGAGACGCGACGGATCCGTGTGCCGCAGCGCAGGCGCTGCAGCTCCACTGCTATCGCAGCAATGCAGGATTCGCCGAACTCAGGCAGCTCGACCGGCCGGCGCTGCTCACGCTGCGCGACGATGCCGGCCAGCCCTATTACGCACTGCTCACCGGGCTGACCGCGACCGAGGCGCGCCTCGATGTCGGCGCCGAACAGCGTTCCGTGAGCCTGGTCGAACTGGCACGGCATTTCGATGGCGCCTTCGTCACACTGTGGCGCGCCCCGCACGATTTCCGCCAACGGCTCGCCGCCGGCCAGCGTGGCGCCGAAGTGGACTGGCTCGCGCAGCAGCTGGCGCGCGTGCACGGCCGCACGGCGCCGGCCGCCGATGCCAGCTATGACGACGCCTTGCGCGAGCAGGTGCGGGCCTTCCAGTTCTCGCAGGGATTGCGGGTGGACGGCATGGCCGGGCCGCGCACCATCATGCAACTCAATCGTGCGAGCGGCGTCGACGAGCCTGTCCTGACGCGCGCATCCGCCGGAGGAAAGTGATCGCATGTCCTACATACTCGACGCCCTGAAGCGCGCGGAGGCCGAGCGGCGCCAGGACAAGGTGCCCGACCTGCATGCCCAGCCGCTTCCGGTCGCGGCGGCCCCCGCTTCCCCGCGGCGCGCCCTGCGTGCCGGACTGGCGGCGGTGGCCGTCGTCGGCATCGCGGCGGCCGGTGCCGTGTGGTGGCTGCGCGGCGCGCCGGCCACTGCGGTCGGCGCGGGCGCAAGCCCGGCATCCGCACCGCCGTCCGCCGCACCGGCCGCAACTCGCCCCGTCGCCGGCAGCGCCGCGCTGCCGCCGGCGGCTGTCGCCCCGGCGGCGCCCGCCGCCCCCGCCGCGGCGCTATCCGTGCCGCGTGCATCCGCGCGCGACATGGCATCCTCCTCGCCCGCCACCGTCGCGGAGCCGGCGCGCTCCCCGGCGTCGGCGGACGTCGCGCCGGCCGTGGTCGCACGCGCTGCCGAACCCGGTCCCGCGGCCAGCGCCACCGCCGACAAGGCCATGGTCGCGCGTGCCGCCGCGTCCGCATCCGCGCGTACGGCGGACGAACCGCCGCCGCCCTTGCTGCGCGAACTTCCGGAAGCATTGCAGCGCGAAATTCCCGCGATCGCGGTCGGCGGCTATCTCTATGCCGACCGCCCGGCGGACCGCTCGGTCCTGGTGAATCGCCGCCTGCTGCACGAGGGCGACGAAGCCGCGCCGGGCGTCGTCATCGAAAGCCTGCGCAAGTCGGACATGATCCTGCGTTACCGCGAAACGCGATTCCGCCTGCCGTACTGAAAGAACCAGCCGAGGAGCCTTACCATGCCGCGCCTTGCCGCCAACAGATTGCCTGCCGCCTGGCTTCTCGCGCTGCTCGCCGCCAGTCCCGCGCTTGCCCGGGAACCGGCCGCAGTGCGCACCGAGCTTGCGCGTGCCGACGTCTCCACCCCGGGACGCGAAGCGATCGTGACCCGGCTGGAGATCGCGCCCGGCGGCGGTGCGCCGCGCCACTCGCATCCGGGCGAGGAGATCAGCTACGTGCTCGAGGGCGAAGGCGAGCTGCTGATCGATGGCGAGCCGGCGCGAAGGGTGCGTGCCGGCGATGCCTTCATCGTCCCCGCCGGAAAGGTGCATGCGGCGAAGAACACCGGTAACGGCTTCCTGCGCGTGGTGGTCACCCACGTGGTGGAGAAGGGCAAGCCGGTCGCGATACCGGCCCCGTGACACGCTGCGCGTCGGCACGCATCCGCCGACGACGCATGCCGCGACGACGGGCGATCGCCCGGCCCGTCCGCTTCAGTCGAACACGACCCGCGCGCGCTCGAAGCTCGGGCAGCCGTCGCGTCCCCACTTGTCCTCGCAGATGCGCCACTTGCACTGCTCGCGGCGGAACAGGTTGTCCGCCTTCTCGCAGCGGGCAAGCGCCTGCCGGGTGAAGGACAGCGCCGGCGGACGGGTCGCCCTCGCCGCGGCTACGGTTCCCGTCCCTCGTCTAGTCTTTTTTTTTAACTCCTCGTCGGCCTGCGCCTGGATGCGGCTGATTTCGCGGCCGCGCGAGACGCGCTGGGCGGCACCGGACGCCTGCGAGGATGCCGTGCTCGTGCGTGCGGTCTTCGTCCCGCCGTCCTGCCGGTCGCGTGCGGATGAAGATTTCGCGGCGGCCGTGCGCGCGCCTGCCGGTGTCTTGCCGGCGCCTTCTCGCGTCGCGGTCGACTTGCTGCTCTCGCGCGATGCGATCTCGCGTGACGGCACGGTGCGCGCCGGCGTATCCCGGGCGTTGCCGTCCTCGTCACCGCGTTGCGCCTCTCCGCCGCCGCGCCCATCTTCTCGCCGGTTCTCCTGGCCCGAGGCTTTCTCCGTCCGGCTGGCGTCCGCATCGTCGTCGCCGGCGGCTCCGCCCGACGACGCCGCGCCGCCTCCCGACTTGCCGGACGACGCGGCCGGGACGCGCTCCGTCCCGGCGGGCCCGCCCGCGGCGGCGTCCCTGGCGGCGGACGTGCGCTTCGGGGCGGTGGCGGTGATCCGCTTGTCAGGCGCCTGGCGCGACCCGGCGGCGGCCTCGCGCACCGTGTCGCCGTCGGCTTGCGTTGCCGCCGTGCGCGCAGGCGGCGCCTCTCCCTCGTACGGAAGCTCCGCGGTATCGGGCGCCGCGGCGGGCGCTCCGGCTTCCGCGCTGCCGACAGCCGCCGGCGTACCGCGCGACGTCCATGTGGCGAGCGCGGCCTGTACGCCCCCTTGCGAATCGATCCAGTGCATCCCGAACGCGCCGGCGGCCAGTGCCGCGACAAGGCCGGACATCAGCAGCAGGACCCGCGCGGCGCGGCCGCCGGTGCGCGTCCCGTCATGCGCGAACCGGCGCGCATAGTCGTCCGGGTCGATCGCCCCGGCGAAGAACGAGGGCGGCACGCCCGATCCCGCGCCCATCGCTGCGGCGCCGCCGGCAGCCGCGCCGGGCCCGGGTTCCTGTCGACCGCCCGCCGGCATGTCCGGCCGCGAGGAGGCCTGTGCCGATACGAAGGCTTGCGCGGCACGCGTGGCCGGATCCGGCTCAGGCGTGGCGGCGGACGGCGTCGGACCGGCCGGCCCGGCAGCGGCCGACACCGGCGGAACGTACGCCGGTGCGGCCGGCGCGACGGTGTCGGCTGCCGGTCGCGGCGGCACCGGGATGCTCACGCCGGCCTGATGGCCGGCTCGCGGAAACGGTTTGCCGCAGACGGCGCATTCCTCAGCGGAACTGCGGTTCTTGGCACGGCAATAGCGGCAATGCATGATGGTGTGGGCGGGGCGCGGAACGCCCGCCTCGCGGTGTGATGGACATGGCTATCGAGTGACGTTGTTCTCCGGACAAAGTTCGACCGGCGCATGCCAGCGCGATGGGTATCCGCATACTGTGCGACGGCGCGCAACCACCGGGTTGATCCTGCGCAGACGTGCAGCACCATGTCGCATCGCAGCATGCGGTTGGCGGGATGCAGATCTGTCATTCAAGTGCGCAAGTTTGTATCGCTGTGCATCAAAATATTTCCCGGCGTAAATTCGGATGGTAAGCTAGGCTCATACCGTTACTGCGGCTAGCAGGAATCCGACATGCCGATCATCCGCAAACAAGTCAGCCTGGACGAGGCCCAGCCCGGCATGGTGCTGTCCGATGCGCTCCTCGATGCGCACGGCAATGTCATGCTGGCTGCCGGCATGGAGCTGTCGGCGTCGACGATTGCCGCCCTGCGCCGCCACCAGATCGAATCGCTGTCGATCGCCGCCGGCATGCTGAGCGAGGAAGAACTGGAGGGCCGCCGCCGCCGCGACGTGGCGCGTCTGGAGCACCTGTTCCGCAAGCAGGGAGGCGGCGACACCGATGCGAGCGATCTGCTGCACGCGCTGATGCGCCGCTATCGCCTCGGCGAGGAGCCCGCATGAATCTCGCCGCCGAACACGACGCCGACCGCATCGGTCCCGACCGCCTCGCAGAGCAGATCGAGCAATTGCCGGCCCTGCCCGAGGTCGTGATGGACCTGCTGCAGAACATCGACCGCGAGGACGTCGACATCGGTGTCCTCGCGCGCAAGATGTCGCACGACCAGACGCTGACCGCCAAGGCGCTGCGCTTCGCCAACTCGCCCTTCTACGGCACGCAGGGCAAGATCTCGTCGATCCAGCAGGCGATCACGCTGCTGGGCATGAAGACGGTGCGCCAGATCCTCACCGCCGCCGCGCTGGCGTCGGTCTTCCCGGACAACAGGTGCAAGGGCTTCGAATTCCGCGCCTTCTGGCGCCATGCGATGGGCACGGCGATCTGCGCCCGCCTGCTGGCGCGCATGCTGCATCTGAACCAGGATTTCGCCTTCACCGCCGGCCTGCTGCACGACATCGGCCGACTGGTGCTGGTGACGCGCTTCCCGCACAGCTACGAGCAGGTGATCGCCTATCGCGACGAGCACGACATCTTCCTGCTCGACGCCGAGCGCAGCATCCTCGGCACCGACCATGTGGCCGTCGGCCTGGCGCTGGCGGAACGCTGGCGCTTCCCCGAAGTGATCCGCCATGCGATCGCCGGCCATCACACGCCGGAGCCGCTCGGCAGCAGTTCGATCGCCTCGCTGGTCAATGTGGCCAACGGCATCGTCCACGCGCTCGACCTGGCCGCGGTCGACAACGATCTGGTGCCGCCGGTGTCGCTCGATGCCTGGCGCAACGTCGGGCTGGACGACGCCGCCTACCTGCGGCTTTTCCGCGAAACCGAGGTCGAATTCGAGAAGATCAGCAGCATTCTGTGACGGGCCCCATGGCGCCTGTGCTAATCTCTTGCTCGGCCGGCACCAGTCGGTATTTCCAGAACCGCCTTCCGATCCAGACCGACGCCCTAGACCATGTCCGCGCACACCTTCCTCTGGCATGACTACGAGACCTTCGGTGCCGTGCCCCGGCGCGACCGCCCGGCGCAATTCGCAGCGGTGCGCACCGATGCCGACCTCAACGAGGTCGGCGACCCGATCATGCTGTATTGCCAGCCCGCGCCGGATTACCTGCCCGATCCGCAATCCTGTCTGATCACCGGCATCACGCCGCAGCAGTGCCAGGCGCTGGGCATTCCCGAACACGAATTCGCTGCGCGCATCGACGCCGCGCTCGGCGCCACCGGCACCATCGGCGTCGGCTACAACACCATCCGCTTCGACGACGAGATCACGCGCTTCCTGCTCTGGCGCAACCTGATCGACCCATACGCGCGCGAATGGCAGAACAACTGCGGCCGCTGGGACCTGCTCGACGTGGTCCGCACCGCCTATGCGCTGCGTCCCGACGGCATGACCTGGCCGGTCAACCCCGAGGGCCGTCCGAGCTTCCGCCTGGAGCACCTGACCGCCGCCAACGGCATCGTCCATGCGGCCGCCCATGATGCGCTGTCCGACGTGCGCGCGACCGTGGCGCTGGCGCGGCTGGTGCGCGACAACAATCCGCGACTGTTCGATTTCTGCCTGTCGCTGCGCCGCAAGGAGCGCGTCGCCGAGGAGATCGGTTTCCCGCAGCGCCGGCCGCTGCTGCACGTGTCAGGCATGTTTCCGGCCGAGCGCGGCTGTCTCAGCATCGTCTGGCCGCTGGCGATGCATCCGACCAACCGCAACGAGATCATCGTGTGGGATCTTGCGCACGATCCGTCGGAGCTGCTCGGCATGGATGCGGCGACGATGCGACAGCGGATGTTCACCCGCGCCGACGCGCTGCCGGAAGGCGTGTCGCGCCTGCCGGTCAAGTCCATCCACCTGAACAAGTCGCCGATCGTGATTTCCAACCTGAAGACGCTGTCGCCGCAGATGGCGGAGCGCTGGCAGATCGACATCGCGCGTGCGCTGCGCCACGCCGACAAGGCGGCCGACCCGGCGCTGATCGCGGCGCTCGACGCGCGCTGGCGCGAGGTGTTCCAGCGTCCGGACGATGCCGGCCCGGTCGATGTCGATGAAGACCTCTATGGAGGCTTCCTCGGTCCGGGCGACCGCCGCCAGCTCAACGAACTTCGCCAGCTGCCGCCGGCCGCGCTGGCCGCGGCGCGGCCGTCCTTCCAGGACGCGCGCCTGGAGGACCTGCTGTTCCGTTACCGCGCGCGCAATTTCCCCGATACGCTGACCGCCGACGAGCGCCAGGCCTGGGAAGCGCATCGTGCCGCGCGCCTGCTCGACGGCGAGGCCGGCGCCCGCACCGTCGAACAACTCTTCGCCGAGATCGATGCGCTGTCCGACAGCGTCGACGAGCGCGGCGAGGACATCCTCGGCGCACTGTACGATTACGCCGACAGCATCGCCCCGACCCGCAGCAATTTCCACGCCCTGAGCGCCTGACCATGCACGCCGACACCGACGCCACGCCTTCCCGCAGCCTCACTTTCGGCGCTTCCGGCCACGACCTGTCGCAGCTGCAGCTGTTCGAGGGCGTCGATGCCGGCGCGGCCTCCGCCATGCTGGCCTCCTGCCCGGTCCTGCACCTGGAGGCCGGCCAGCCGGTCGCCGGCACGCAGGACAAGCCGCGCCTGTACATCGTCCTGCGCGGCGCGCTCGGCGGCATGACGCGCGACGTCAACGACGTCAACGTCACCAAGGTGCTGCCGGGCGAATGCATCGGCGAGCTGTCGGTGCTGGACGAATCTTCGCCGCCGATGAGCGTGCTGGCGCTGCAGGAGAGCGAGGTGCTGGCGATCGATTCGGCCACGCTGTGGAAACTGATCGAGGATTCCAACGGCGTGGCCCGCAACCTGCTGCGCATGCTGGCGTTCCGCATCCGCGCCGCCAACGCCCAGATCCGCAAGCGCCAGAAGCTCGGCGAGTTCTACCGCCAGCTGTCGATGGTCGACGGGCTGACCGGCCTGCAGAACCGCGCCTGGCTCAACGAGCAGTTGCCGCTGCTGATCGACAATGCCAACGCCGGCGAGAATCCGCTGTCGCTGGTGATGATCGACCTCGACCATTTCAAGCGCTTCAACGACGAGCACGGCCACCTGGCCGGCGACGACGCGATCCGCGCGGCGGCACGCGTGCTGTCCGACGAATTGCGGCCGCGCGACTTCGCCGTGCGCTACGGCGGCGAGGAGCTGATGGTGATCCTGCCGAACACCAACCGCAAGGGCGCGGCCGTGGTGGCCCAGCGACTGTGCGACCGCATGCGCAAAGCGGTGGTGTTCGAAGACATGCGCCTGCCGCTGCCGCACATCACGGCGTCTCTCGGCGTGGCCACCCTCGGCGACGGACAGCGCCCGGAAGACCTGATCGCCGCCGCCGACCGCGCGCTGTACTCGGCCAAGCATGCCGGCCGCGATCGCGTGTCGATAGCGTGAGGAGCGAGGCATGACGACGCCTGCCATCGTTCCCGGCATCTACGAGCACTACAAGGGAAAGCGGTATTACGTGCTGGGCACGTCGAAGGACAGCGAGCGCGGCGAGGTCTGCGTGGTATATCGCCCGCTGTACGAATCGGACTGGCCGCAGCTATGGCACCGGCCGCTGCCGATGTTCTGCGAGGACGTGGTGGTGGATGGCGTCGCGCGCCCGCGTTTCCGCCTCATCGCTGCCTGACCGGCTGGCATCCCCGCCGCCGACCGAGCCGGACGGCGTCGTGTCCGGACTTCCCCGCGCCGTGTCAGGCAAAGGCCTCGGCGAGCGACATCACGCGCGGATTGAGCTTGACGTCCAGCGCGCCGAACAAGTCTTCGAGGGCCTTGAGGTTGGCCTCCTTCTCCGCCGCGGTCCAGCCGTCGAAGATGTCCGTGCCCGGCTTGTGGTAATGCATGTCGACCACGCGCTTGCCGTCCTGGTGGGTGTACGGCGAGGTGACGGTGCGCCGGAATCCCAGTGCTTCGAGATCGGCGATCAGCTTGTCCGGAAGATTGTCGCCGTCCACCGCGATGTAGACGCCAAAGGTCCGTCCCGGCGGCTTGGCGGCGATGTCGACCAGGAACAGGCCGGGAGCCAGCGGGGCGATGGTGCTCTTCAGGAACAACATGATGTCTCCTGTGGTACGGAAGATGGATTCGGACGGCGCGGATCGGTTGGATATGGTTGTCATGCCGCTCCTGGCAACAGATTACCGGAATAGTTGCCCGGAATCCACCTGCGTTCGTCCCGCCACGACGCTTTTGCATCGCAACAAATCACCCTCCGAGCCAGGAATGCCGGGAAATGCCGATTCATGGTGCACCACACCATGCCACCGGCAAGACTGGCCCCTTGCCGCACTCCGCAAATTCGCGGTTCGCCCGCAGCGTGCTGCTACAATGCCGCGTGCCCGCAACCCGGGCGACTGCCTGCGGCTTCGGCCGCAGTTGTTTTTCACGCCACATGCAATCCACTGGACGATAGCCATGAGTACATTGATGTTCTACAAAAAGCTTGTTCCCCTCAATCGCGAACTGCACAAGGACCTGCGTCTCAAGCCGCTGGTGAAGGGATTCTCCTACGCGGCCAACGAGAATGCGCTCCCTTGCGCAATGGCTGAGATGGTCCAGGCCTGCATCGAGTACCCGATCGCCTTCGCCCTGGATGGCGACCAGCCGGGCGGCCCGATCCTCCTGACCGGCATCCGCAACAACGAGAACCTGTTCGTCGGTGCAGACGGCCGCTGGGACGCGGATTACGTTCCGACCTTCGTGCGCCGCTATCCGTTCATCCTCCACGAACAGGATGAAGAGACCTTCGGCGTGCTGTTCGACGAGGACTACGAAGGCTTCAGCCAGACCGAAGGCGAGCGCCTGTTCAAGGAAGACGGCACCGAGACCGAGATGTTCGCCCGCATGGTGGAATTCCTCAGCTTCTTCCGTGGCCAGGGCAATTTCGGCCGCGATTTCGTGTCGCGCCTGATCGAACTCGACCTGCTCATCCCGCAGGGCATCGAGGTGACGACCAACAAGGGCGAGAAGATCACCCTGCAGGGCTTCCACATCGTCGAGGAGAAGCGCGTCATGGCCCTGCCGGACGACAAGCTGCTGCAACTTGCACGCAGCGGCGACCTGGCGCTGATCTATGCTCACCTGGCGTCCCTGGGCAACATCCAGAAGATGATCCGCCGCCTCGAAGACCGCATCAACGCCGAGTCCGCTCCGGCCGCCTGATGTCGTACCTGGCGCTCAAGCACCTGCATGTCACGTGTGCCGTGCTGTCGGGCGGGTTCTTCGCCCTGCGCGGCCTGTGGATGCTCGGCATGCCGCACATGCTCGAGCGCCGCTGGGTGCGGATCGCTCCCCATGTCATCGACACCGTGCTGCTCGCCAGCGCGGTGGCGATGGCGGTGTGGAGCATGCAATATCCTTTCGCCCAGCACTGGCTCACGGCCAAGGTGCTGGCGCTGGTCCTCTACATCGTGCTGGGCACCGTCGCGCTCAAGCGCGGCCGCAACCGCACGGTGCGCGCAGCCGCGTATGCCGGCGCGCTGGCCGCCTTCGGCTATATCGTCGGCGTCGCGCTGACCCGCAATCCCACGCTCGGCCTGTGAGCGTCCCGCCCGCGGGGTTCGCCGCGGGCGCCGGAATGGTCACGCGAACGCCTTCCGGCAGGCCGCGGCGGATATAATCGCGGGTTGATTGCCATCCGATCCGTCCGCACCATGCTCCGCGCTCCCGAACTCCTCCTGCCCGCCGGCTCGCTGGCAAAAATGCATGCTGCCTTCGACTTCGGCGCCGATGCGGTCTATGCCGGCCAGCCGCGCTACAGCCTGCGCGCGCGCAACAACGAATTCTCGACGATCGAGGCGCTGGCCAGCGGCATCGACGAGGCGCATAGCCGCGGCAAGCTGTTCTTCGTCGCCAGCAACATCTTCGCCCACAACGCCAAGCTGAAGACCTACCTGCGCGACATGGAGCCGGTCATCGCGGCGAAACCCGATGCGCTGATCATGGCCGATCCGGGCCTGATCATGATGGTGCGCGACAAGTGGCCGGAGGTGCCGGTCCACCTGTCGGTGCAGGCCAACGCGGTCAACTGGGCCGACGTGAAATTCTGGCACCGCATGGGGCTCACGCGCGTGATCCTGTCGCGCGAACTCTCGCTCGACGAGATCGAGGAAATCCGCCAGCAATGCCCGGAGATGGAGCTGGAAGTGTTCGTCCACGGGGCGCTGTGCATCGCCTACTCCGGCCGCTGCCTGCTGTCCGGCTATTTCAACCATCGCGACGCCAACCAGGGCACGTGCACCAATTCCTGCCGCTGGGACTACAAGGTGAAGGCGGCCGGCGAGGATGCCACCGGCGACCTTCGGCAGGTGCCGGACGAGACCATCGCGCTCGATTTCAACCGCGCGCTCGAGGAAGCCAACCAGTCGTTCTCGGCGCTCGGCGACATGGCGCGCCATCCGCTGGCGGACCGCCCCTACCTGACCGAAGTGTCGGGCCGCCCCGGCCAGATGATGCCGATCTTCGAGGACGAGCACGGCACCTACATCCTGAATTCCAAGGACCTGCGCGCCGTCGAGCATGTCGAGCGCCTCGTGAGGATCGGCGTCGATTCGCTCAAGATCGAGGGCCGCACCAAGTCGCTCTATTACGTGGCGCGTACCGCGCAGGTCTATCGCCGCGCGATCGACGACGCCGTCGCCGGCCGGCCATTCAACGAGCAATTGCTGGGCGAACTGCAGGGCCTTGCCAACCGGGGCTATACCGACGGCTTCTACCAGCGCCACCACACGCAGGAGCACCAGAACTACCTGTCGGGCGTCTCCGAGGCGCACCGCAGCCAGTATGTCGGCGACGTGCGCGGCATCGCCGACGGCTGGGCCGAGGTCGAGGTCAAGAACCGCTTCGCGGTCGGCGACCGCCTCGAGGTGATCCATCCGCAGGGGAACGAGGTCGTGGTGCTCGACCGCATGCAATCGCTCGACGGCGCGCCAATTGAGGTGGCCCCCGGCGTCGGCCACCATGTGCGCATTCCGCTCGACGCGCGTTACGGCAAGGCGCTGCTGGCGCGCCTGCTCTGATCCCGCCGGGAGAACGGCCATGGACTTCGACAACGAACTCGCCACCCTGCGCGCCACGGTCGACGGCGTGCGTCGCCGCACGCTGCCGGCCGCCGACCTGTGCAGCGCATGGCGCGCGCAGGGCGCGCTGCTCGATGCGCTGCCGCCGCGCTATCGCACCGTCATGGAAGACCTGCTCGGACGCCTCGAGGCAGGCAGCCTGTTCGCCGAGGAAAGCTGCTCGTTCAGCCAGGAAGACCTGCTCGGCGGGCTCGACGCCTGGCTCGACAAGGCGCGCGACCTCCTGTCGCGCTGAGCCGCGGGCGCCACGCGGCGCGATTGATCTCCTGCAATGCCGGGGCCGAACCGCCACCGCCATTCCGTCGTCGAACCGGTATCGACGCACCGGAGACCATCATGCGCTGGGAAGGCAATCGCGAGAGCGACAACGTGGAGGACCGCCGCGGCGGCGGCTTCGGGCTGGGCGGCGGCTCGCTGAGCCTGGGCACCATCGCCATCGCGCTGGTGGCGTCTCTCCTGTTCGGCGTCAACCCGATCACCGTGCTGTCGATGCTGGACGGCGGCGGCGCGCCAGTGCCGGCGCAGCAGGCACCCGACCGGGTGCCGGCCAATGACCGCGAGACGCGTTTCGTGCGCACCGTGCTGGCCGATACCGAAGACGTGTGGAGCCAGCTGTTCCAGTCCGGCGGCGCCGTCTACCAGCCGCCGCGGCTGGTGCTGTTCTCCGGCAGCACGCCGACCGAATGCGGCCAGGGACGGAGCGCCACCGGCCCCTTCTATTGCCCGCTGGACCGCAGGATCTACATCGACCTGTCGTTCTACCGGCTGATGGAACAGCGCTTCGGCGTGCAGGGCGAGTTCGCCCAGGCCTACGTGATCGCGCACGAGGTCGGCCACCACGTGAAGACGCTCATGGGCATCTCCGACGAGGTGCACGCGGCGCGCCGCCGCCTGTCCGGCACCGAGGGCAATGCCTTGTCGGTCCGCCAGGAGCTGCAGGCCGACTGCTTCGCCGGCGTCTGGGCCTTCCATGCCAACCAGGCGCGCGGCATCATCGAGGGCGGCGACGTGGAATCCGCACTGGCCGCTGCCACGGCGATCGGCGACGATGCGCTGCAGAAGCAATCGCAGGGGCATGTGGTTCCCGACGCGTTCACCCACGGCAGCTCGGCGCAGCGCGTGCGCTGGTTCCGGCGCGGCCTGGAAAGCGGCCGGGTGGCGGACTGCAATACCTTCGAGGCTCGCCAGCTCTGAGCGCCGGCGGGAGCAGGCGCTCCCTCGCAATCCGCAGCTCCGTCCCGGCCGCACTGGCGGCGCGTGCCGCGCCCACCTCGCAAAGAGCCGAGCCGGGCGGCAAAAAGCCGTTGCACGCCCGTGCAACCCGGTTCATCATTACCCTTTGACAAGACCACTGCAACAGACACCGCATCAAGATCGCCGACGCAATGCGCATGGGGGATCGACGGGCTCACCGGGCTCGCCAGGTGCACGAAAACCATCTCATGCCAGGCAGCATGCAAACCGACAAGGCGATCGACATCCAGGGAGAACTCGCGGCGGCCAACGAACGGCTCAAGCTGACGCTGCAGAGCGGCAGCCAGCTCGCTTTCGACTGGCTCGTCCCCGGCGACCGCCTCGTGTTCACCAGCGGCATCCCCCCGACCTTCCGGCATGTCGCCCTCGACGGCATCGCCACGTCCGCCGCCTTCCAGACCCTGCTGCACGGCCAGGACGGCGCCACCTTCGCGGAAGCGATCGGGCGCGCCCTCGACCTGGCGCGCAATCCGTCCGGCACGCTCGAACGCCTGCCGCTGAGGCTTGCCGACGGCGAGATCGGCTGGCGCTGGGTGGAGCTGTCCGGGATGGTGGTCGAACGCGATGCCGGCGGGCGGGCTCTGCGCTGCGTGGGCATGATCACCGACATCAGCGCGCGCAGGGAAGCCGAGCAGAAGGCAGCGCGCCTGCTCGACCAGTATGCCGCCCTGCGGCGCACGATCCACGCCATCCTGCACATGCAAAGCCCGGAAGGCATGTTCCAGGAGATCTGCCGCATCGCGGTCGAACACGGCAAGTTCTACATCGCCACCATCCGCATCCTCGATGCGGCCACCGGCCTGCTCAACGTGGTGGCCGGCCATGGCGAGAACCGTCCGCTGTTCGAATCGGTGGAGGTATCGATCGATCCCGCGAAGGAATCCGGGCGCGGACCGAGCGGCGTGGCCATCCGCGAGAACCGTCCGAACATCTGCAACGACTTCTTTGCCTCGGTCTATCCCGATGCATGGAAGGAGATCGCCCTGCGGCTCGATCTGCATGCGTTCGCCTCCTTCCCGTTTTCGCGCGGCGGCCGGCCGGTCGGCGTGCTGGTGCTGTATTCGCGCGAGAAGCATGTGTTCGACGACGCGCTGACCGAACTGCTGCGCGAGATGACGCAGGAGATGACGTTCGCGCTCGACAATTTCGACCAGGAAAAGCGGCGCAAGGAAATGGAGGATGCGCTGGCCGAGAGCGAGAAGCTCAAGGAAGCCATCTTCCAGGCGTCCCTCGACTGCATCGTGTCGTTCGACGAAAGCGGACGCATCGTCGACATCAATCCTGCGGCGGAACAGGCGTTCGGCTACCAGCGGCGCGAAGCGATCGGCCGCAGTCTCGCCGACCTGCTGCTGGCGCCGTCCACGCAAGAGGGCGGCATGCAGGACATCGCGCGCTTCCTGGCCGGCGGCAACGACCCGATGCTCAACCGCCGCATCGAGCTGATGGGCCGTCACGCCAACGGCATGGCCTTCCCGATCGAGATCGCTGTCGCGCCGATCTTCCTGGCCGACAGGCGGCTCTACGGCGCCTACATCCGCGACATCTCCGAACTCAAGCAAAGCCAGGCGATCCTGCGCGACAGCGAGGCACGCTACCGCCAGATCATCGAACTGTCGCCGGATGCGATCTTCGTCCACCGACGCAACAAGTTCCTGCTGGTCAACGAGGCCTGCGTCAAGATGCTCGGCGCGAAAAGCGCCGACGACCTGCTCGGCAAGGATGTGCTGCCGTTCATCCATCCCGATCATCATGAAGTCGTGATGGCGCGCGCGCGCCAGTTGCCGATCGGCCTGAACTCCCAGGTGCAGTTCGAGGACGAGGTATGGCTGCGGATGGACGGCACCGAGTTCCACGCCGAGATCGCCGCCACCAAGTTCTTCTATCTCGGCGCGCCGGCGATCCAGAACGTCATGCGCGACATCACGGCGCGCAAGATGGCCGAGCAGCTGCAGCTGGCGCAGAACCGCATCCTGGGCATGGTCGCCTCCGGCGTGCCGCTGCAGGAGATCCTGCTGACCATCTCGCGCTTCGTCGAGACGCATTCGCGCGACGGGCTGTGCACGATCCAGGTGACGGAGGCCGGCGGCACGATGATGCATCCGCCGGTGGCAGCGACCCTGCCCGAGGATTTCTGCAAGGCGGTCGGGACCGTCCACACGGCGTCCGGCGACGGCAGCTTCGCCGCCGCGGCAAGGCGGCGCCAGCGCGTCACCTCGATCGACATGCAGCGCGACCCGCTGTGGGCAGCCCACCGCGACACCATCCTGCGCCATGGCCTCGCGTCGAGCACCTCCTGGCCGATCGCCGGCAAGCAGAAGAAAATCCTCGGCGCGCTCACGCTGTACTACCGCGACACCCATGCGCCGGACGAGAAGGAAATGCAGCTGGCCGACATCGCCGCCAGCCTGGCCGGCATCGCGATCGAGAACAAGCAGTCGGAAGACCGCATCCGTTTTCTCGCGCACTACGACGAGCTGACGACGTTGCCCAACCGCTCGCTGTTCAACCAGCTGCTCAACCATGCGATGAAGTCGGCGCAGCGTCATGGCGACCGGCTGGCGGTGCTGTTCGTCGACCTCGATCGTTTCAAGAACATCAACGACACGCTCGGCCACGATGCGGGCGACATCGCGCTGCGCGAATTCTCCAAGCGGGTGCGTGCCTGCCTGCGCGGCGCCGATACGCTGGCGCGCATGGGCGGCGACGAGTTCTACGTGCTGATCGAGGAACTGGCCGAGGGCAACTATGCCTCGGCGGTGGCGCAGAAGATCCTGCACGAGGCTTCCCAGCCCTATTTCATCCACGGACAGGAATGCCACCTGTCGGCCTCGATCGGCATCGCGATCTACCCGGACGACGGCATCGATGCGCGCAGCCTGCTCAAGAACGCCGACATCGCGATGTACCGCGCCAAGGCGGACGGCAAGAACACCTTCCGCTTCTATGCCGCCAGCAACAACATCCATACCGTCGAACGTCTGGCGCTCGAATCGCAATTGCGCCGTGCGATCGACAACGGCGAGTTCGTCCTGCACTACCAGCCGAAGGTGGAGCTGGCCACCGGCCGCATCACCGGCGTCGAGGCGCTGGTGCGCTGGCAGCATCCGGAGCACGGCCTGCTGTCGCCGGCGCATTTCATCCCGATGGCCGAGGAGACCCGGCTCATCATCCCGCTGTCCCTGCAGATCCTGCGCATCGCCTGCCGTGATGCGCGCGCGCTCAACACCGATGGCGACGAGCCGCTCCATGTCGCGGTCAACCTGTCCCCGCGCCAGCTCGACGACAGCGGCTTCACCGACAGCGTGTGCGCCATCCTCGCCGAAACCGAGCTGCCGCCGCAGCTGCTGCAGCTTGAACTGACCGAGAGCATGGTGATGCACAATCCGGAGCAGGCAGTGCAGGTGATGAACACGCTGCGCAAGATGGGCGTGCGCTTCGACATCGACGACTTCGGCACCGGCTATTCGTCGCTGGCCAACCTGAAGCGCTTCCCGGTCTTCAGCCTGAAGATCGACCAGTCCTTCGTGAAGGACATCCCGACCGGCCCGAACGACACCGCGATCACCAAGGCGATCATCGCCATGGGCCATTCGATGGGCATGCGCGTGGTGGCCGAGGGCGTGGAAAGGATCGAACAGATGGAAGCCCTGCGGGAGTTCGGCTGCGACGATTTCCAGGGCTATTATTTCAGCCGGCCGGTACCGCTCGACGCGCTGCGCGAGATGCTCAAACGCCATGTCGCCAGCGCCTGGCAGTAAGGCCGGGGCAAGGCGCGGAAACCTGCGATGCAGTCCAGAACCTCCTCGCGGCGGCGGGGTCAATGATTCGTCCCCTTTCCTGTTCCGCATAGCATCCTGTCATGAATTCCCGCCACGGCAAGCTGATCTTCGCCGCATAGCATCCTGTCATGAATTCCCGCCACGGCAAGCTGATCTTCGTCGACCTCGAGACCACCGGCGCCAACCACACCTCGGACCGCATCACCGAGATCGGCATCGTCGAGGTGGATGGCGGCCGCGTGTCGTCCTGGTCCACGCTGGTCAATCCCGGCGTGTCGATCCCGCCGTTCATCCAGTCGCTGACCGGCATCACCAACGACATGGTGCGGGATGCGCCGACACTGGAGGAGTTGCGGGACGAGCTGCTCGCGCGCCTGTCCGGCGGGATTTTCGTCGCCCACAATGCGCGCTTCGATTACGGCTTCCTGCGCAATGCGCTCAAGGAGCTCGGCCACAGCCTGCGCTGCGAGGTGGTGTGCACCGTCAAGCTGTCGCGCAAGCTGCATCCGCATGAAGCGCGCCACAACCTCGACGCGCTGATCGCCCGCCACGGACTGGCGGTCGAAGGCCGCCACCGCGCGCTGGCGGACGCGGAGCTGATCCGGCAGTTCTGGCAGAAGATGGAAAGCGAGGTCGCGGCCGACCTGTTCGACGAGGCGGTGCGCGCCCAGCTGCAACGTCCCAGCCTGCCGATGCACATGTCGCCGGACATGCTCGACGACATTCCGGACGCGCCCGGCGTCTACCTGTTCTACGGCGAGAACGATGCGCTGCTGTACGTCGGCAAGAGCATCCATCTGCGCCAGCGGGTGCTGTCCCATTTCAGCGCCGACCACCGCCTCTACAAGGAGATGCGCATCACCGGCGAGATCCGCCGCCTCGAATGGCGCGAGACCGCGGGCGAGATCGGCGCGCTCCTGCTTGAAGCCCAGCTGATCAAGGACCGTCACCCGATCCACAATCGCGCGCTGCGCCGGCAGAAGGAACTCTGCTCGTGGCAGCTCCGTCCGGTGGCCGGCGGTACATTGCAGCCTGCGCTGGCCTATGCGAGCGAGGAAGACTTCGGCCGCGGCGATCGGCTCTACGGCCTGTTCAAGACCAGGCGCAAGGCCGAAACGGCGCTGCGCGAGATGGCCGAGGCGCACCATCTCTGCCTGGTCATGCTCGGACTGGAAAGCCGCACCCATGCCGGCAAGCCTTGCTTCGCGCACCAGCTGCGGCGTTGCCGCGGCGCCTGCGTCGGCACCGAGCCGGCCGCCCTGCACCAGGCGCGCCTGGAGGCGGCGCTGGCCTCGCTGCGCGTGAAGACCTGGCCCTATCCTGGCCCGATCGGCATCGTCGAGCGGGGCGCGCCGCGCGACGGCGAAGCGCGGCGCGAGGTGCACGTGGTGGACAACTGGTGCTACCTCGGCACCGCGCGCTCCGACGACGAGCTGCACTCCTTGCTCGAGGACATTCCCGCGCGTCCCGCCTTCGACCTGGACACCTACAAGATCCTCGCGCGCGCCCTCGAACGCCGCGACCTCGACGTGGTCGGCCTCGCCGCTTGTGGCGCAGAAAGTTTGCGCTAGTCGACATGCCGCCGGCGGAATCGCCGGAATAATGGTCCTCCGGGATATTCGAGCGTCTTGCCTTGTCGAACACTTCCATCACGACCCGGCAACGCGCGACACATGGAGGCCTTATGCAATCGGAGCTGGCGCAGAAATACGGTGGCGACCTGGACGACATGAGCGAGAAGCAGCGCCGGGACGTCATGAGAAGCCTGGAACAGTACGGCAAGGCGAACATGTCGGACATGGCCGCCATGACCGACATCGAGCGGACCAAGTGGTTCTTCTGGAACATGCACGAGAACCTGGAGGGCCTGCGCAAGATGGAGCCGGCGCTCGTGGGCCAGATCATCCGCACCCAGATGACGGTCAGCGACGGCCAGTCGATCTGGACCGAGCAGGGCGGCCTGGAGAAACGCATCGAGCTGCAGTGCAAATGGCAGCTGCTGGTGCGCGACGCCACCTACCAGAACGAGGAACTGTTCCCGCTGACTGCCGGCTGGATCGACATCTTCGTCGGCAAGGCGCCGCCACCGCACCCGGTGCTGCAGGACAAGCAGAAAGGCTACCTGGATGCCGACAGCGCGCTCTACCCGAACCAGATCTTCCTGTACGGCTGGATCACCGAGGGCGTCTGGCAGGAGATCAAGCCGCAGCTCTACAACGCCAGCGCCACCTGCCATACCGACCTGTTCCTGCGCGACGATTTCCTGTTCCCGGTGAAAGCCGGTCATGATTTCGTCACCGGGCCGGTCGCCTCGATCGGCGTCACCAACATGGAATTCCGCACCTCGTCGCATCCGCGCCTGAACACCTGGGTCAATACCTGACACCGGTGCGGCCCGGCAGGCGCAGCGTGCGAAAAAATGCGGAGGGCCCGGCGCAATGCGCGGCGCCCTCCGCGAACGCACGCTGCTCAGCGTCGTGACAGCAGCCGGTCGAGCGAGAATCGCCCCGGCCCGAACACCACCAGCACCAGCAGCAGCAGGCCCCAGTACTTGTGGTCGTTGATGGCCGCCGGGCAATCGAACATGAACAGCTGCGGATACGAAATCACCGCCATCGCATTGAGCGCGAACAGGCCAAGCGCAGCGGGCCGCGCCAGCAATCCCGCGGCCAGCAGCAGCGGCAGGACGATCTCGCCGCCGGCACCCATCAGGGCCGCCAGCTCGGGTGGCAGCACCGGCACGTGGTACTCGTGGCGGAACAGCGTGACGGTGGCGCCCCAGTCCGACAGCTTGACCAGCCCGGCCTTGAAGAATTGCCAGCCGATGTAGAGGCGCAGTGCCAGGCCGAGCACCGCTCCGCCATGGTCGGACAGGGCCCCATCGAACGCGGTCAGGCGCCGATGCAGTTGCAGGAACGCTTGCATGATGTCTCCTAAGATGTCGGTTCGGGCGTGCCGAGCATGCCGTGCAGCAGCCACCGTTGCAGGTGCAGGCCGGCGTCGAAGTCGGGGTCGCGTGCGAGCGCGGCGTCGATCGCCTCCCCCATGGTGGCACCGTCGCGCAGTGCCGCCAGGGCGGCGAATGCCGCCGCATCGAGTGCCAGCAGGTCGGTCCGCCATTGCGGACGGACGATCGCCGCCGCGCTTGCGCGGTCGGGATCGTCGGGCAAACCGCATGGCGGATCCGGCTGATGCGCCAGCCAGATGTCGACCACGGCCCAGGGCGACGAGAACAGCGCGGTCGGCGCCCGCAAGCCGGGACGTGCCATATCGAAGTCGTCGGCAGTCCAGCCGGTCAGCATGGCAGGATCGAGCGGCGCGCCCGCCGCCGCGTAATGCGCTTCGTGCAGTGCCCATTCGAGCCGCGCCATGTCCGGCAGATAAGGATAGGCGGCGGCCGGTGCAAAGCCCGCGAGGAATGCCGCCATGCGATCGCCGAAGCGGTTCAGGTCGCCGGACTGCGACGGATGCGCCCGGCCGTACTCATGCGCCAGGGCGTCGAAGAATTCGTCGCCGAGCAGCTGGCGCAGCACCGGATAGGCGCCCGCGAGCGTCTTGCTCCAGCCGGCGGACAGGTTGCCGCGGTAACGCGCCAGGCGCTGCTCCGCCCGTGCCGCATCGCCGTCGAACATGGCCAGCGCCTGCTGGGTCGCGGCATAGTCGAACAAGGCCCGGCTGAATCTTTCCTGCGCCGTGGCCAGCGGCGTGCCGCCGGGGGCGTCCGGGACTTCTGGTCGTCGGGCGGCCGGCGCCGCGTCGCGCGCGAACACCGTGCGCGCCACCTGCCGCGCGCGGTCGGCCTCGGCCAGCAGGACCTCGAGCTGCGGGATGTCCGTATCCCATTCCACCAGCGTCGGCACGTCGCCGAAGCGGCGCAGTGCGGCGGCATGGAGACTCCACACCGTGTCGGCGACCGGGGCGCCATGATGATCGATCACGGCATCGTCCGCGACGAGGTGTCCTGCGACATGGATTTCGCCGACCGTCCCCGGCGCCAGCGCCAGCATGGCCGCATGCGCATCCTCGCCGTGGTTGCACTGGTTGACGTGCAGGTTGTTCACGTCGAGCAGGATGCCGCAGCCGGTGCGGCGCGCCACCTCCGCAAGGAAGGCGCATTCGCCGGCCGCATCGTCGCGGAAACGCAGGTAGGTCGACACGTTCTCCAGCAGGATGCGCCGCCGCAGGAACTCCTGGACCCGGTCAACGCGTTCGCACACGAGCGCAAGCGCTTCCGCCGTCAGAGGCAGCGGCAGCAGGTCGTTCAGGTGGCGATCGGCGACCGCGCCCCAGCACAGGTGCTCGGACACCAGGAACGGCTCGACGCGCTCGACCACCGCGCGCACGCGCGCGAGGTGCGCCTCCGAGAAGCCGCGCGCGGAGCCGATGCCCAGTCCGACGCCATGCAGGCTGACCGGATAGTCGGCACGCAGGCGGGACAGGACATGGGCATCCCAGCCGCCGGCATCGAGATAATTCTCGGTATGGACTTCGATCCAGTCGACCCGGGGCCGGCGTTCGAGGAAGTCGCGATAATGCGGCGCGCGCAGGCCGACGCCGATGCGGGGCGCGGCGGACGCGTGATCGCCAGTGCCTGCCTCGTGCGGGTGATGTCGGTCCATGCGCGCGCCCCTGCTGCCAGGCGAGAACAGCGATTACTTCGACGGTGCGGTCGTCTTGCCGCCCATCTTTTCGCAGGTGCCCTTGGCGACATACTTCCAGGCGTTCGGATCGTTGTCCTTCTTCGACTGGCCCGCGCACGAATGGGTGCCGTTAGCCGACGCGCAATCGTTCTTGCCGGCCTTGGCGACGCCGTAGCACTTCTCCTTGTCCTTGCCTTCGTCGGCGGCGTGGGCGGAAGTCATGGCGACGGCGCAGGCGGCGGCGAGGGCGGAAGCCAGCAGGGCTTGACGTTTTTGCATGGTGATCTCCTTGTGAAGGTAATGGAATACTGCGGTGAGCCAGTTCATTGGCTGAGCCATAGTCGGCGCATGCCTGGCTTTCCTTACACGGCCGCATCAGAAATTGCATTTCACCCTGTCGACCGCGGCAGCGGCATCGGGCGAAATGCAGCCTATTCTACGGGTTGTTCCGGCTTTCGCCGGCCGGTCCGGCATGAGAAGCTTGCATCATGGCGGTACCGGACCGGCCGGCACGCGGGACGTCTTCCGGGATCCGCGGCACGCCGCCGCGCCTGGTTCCGCCGCGCGGCCACCATCGACAACCTTCAGGGAAGACTCTGCCATGCCCAGTCTCATCTACATCGCCGACCCCATGTGCACGTGGTGCTACGGCTTCGCGCCAGAACTGGTCACGCTGCTGCAGGGCCTTCCCGATTTGCCCGTCGAGATCATCGCCGGCGGCCTGCGCGCCTACAACAAGCAGCCGCTCGAGGACAACCTGTGCGCGACCATGCAGGATCACTGCGATCGCGTGGCCAACGCCTGCGCGATGCCGTTCGCGGCGACGCCGGTGCTGCAGCCGGGCATGGTCTACGACACCGAGCCTGCGTGCCGCGCGCTGGTGACCGCCCGGGTCATGGCGCCGGAGGCGAGTTTCGCGGTCCTCCACGCCATGCAGCATGCCTTCTTCGCCGAGGGACGCGATGTCGGCGACGGCAATGTCCTGGCCGATGTCTGCGCGCGCGCCATGGCCGAATCCGGCTTTCCGGTGGCGCCCGAGGCCTTCAAGGACAAGTGGATGTCGCGCGAGATGGTGCTGGCGACGGCCGAGGATTTCGGCCAGACCCGTCGCTGGGGCGTGAACGGCTTTCCGACACTGATCCTGGAGCGCAACGGCCGGCTCGACCTGGTGACGGCTGGCTATGTCGGGACCGAACAGCTGATCGAACAGATGCAGGCAGTGATCGACGGCGAGACGGTTCCCGCCTGACGCGTCGGCGTCGTCTGGTGCCATGGCATCCCGGGCGATCGTGCAATGAAAAACCGGAACGGCTTGCGCCGGTTCCGGTTCTTTTTTATGACACGCCCGGACGCCGCGGAAGATCCGCGACGTACGGCGATGGCATCAGTACATGTGCTGGCCGCCATTGATGGCGATGTTGGCGCCCGTGACGAAGGCAGCCTCGTCCGACGCCAGGTAGGCCACCAGTCCGGCGACCTCTTCCGGCTTGCCGAGGCGTGCCATCGGGATCTGCGGAATGATCTTACTTTCGAGGACCTCGTTCGGGATCGCCATCACCATCTTGGTGCCGATATAGCCTGGCGAGATGGTGTTGACGGTAACCCCCTTGCGCGCGACTTCCAGGGCAAGCGCCTTGGTAAAGCCATGCATGCCGGCCTTGGCCGCGGAATAGTTGGTCTGTCCGAAAGCGCCTTTCTGGCCGTTCACCGACGAGATGTTGATGATGCGGCCCCAGCCGCGCTCGACCATGCCATCGGCGACCGGCTTGGTCATGTTGAACACCGAATCGAGATTGGTCTTGATGACCGCATCCCAGTTGGCCTTGTCCATCTTCTTGAAGGTCATGTCGCGCGTGATGCCGGCGTTATTGACCAGCACGTCGATCGGACCGACCTCGGCCGTGATCTTGGCCACGCATTCCTGCGCGGAGTTGAAGTCGGCCACGTCGCAGGGATAGGCGCGGAAGCGATAGCCTGCGGCCTCCATCTGCGACAACCATTCGTTCGCCTTCGTATTGCCAGGCGAGTAGGTGGTGACGACCTGATAGTTCAGAGCGGCCATCTTGATGCAGATTGCCTCGCCCAGACCGCCCATGCCGCCGGTGACTAATGCTACGCGTGCCATTTTTTCCCCTTCTCAGTTCATCAGACCAAAACAGAAACCACTCAATCGCGATCAGCGTTCGACCGCCAACGCAACACCCATGCCGCCGCCGATGCAGAGGCTCGCCAGGCCGCGCTTGGCATCGCGGCGAACCATCTCGTGCAGCAGCGTGACCAGGACACGGCAACCGGATGCACCGATCGGGTGACCGAGCGCGATGGCGCCGCCGTTGACGTTGATCTTGCTGGTGTCCCAGCCCATTTCCTTGTTCACCGCGATCGCTTGGGCCGCGAATGCCTCGTTGATTTCCATGAGATCGAGGTCGCTGTGCGACCAGCCGGCCTTCTTCAGGCACAGCTGCGATGCCGGGACGGGTCCCATGCCCATGATGGTCGGATCCAGGCCGGCCGACGAATAGGCCTTGATGCGTGCGAGCGGCTGGAGGCCGAGTTCATCGGCCCTGCGCGCGGACATCATGATCACGGCAGCGGCGCCGTCGTTGATGCCCGAGGCATTGCCGGCGGTGACGCTGCCATCCTTCGAAAACGCGGGACGCAGCGCGGAGAGCGCCTCGGCGGTCGTGCCAGGCTTGATGTACTCGTCGGCGTCGAAGGTCACGGTGCCCTTCTTCTGCGGGATTTCCAGCGGAATGATCTCGTCCTTGAAGCGGCCTTCCTTCTGTGCGGCTTCTGCCTTGTTCTGGGATGCCGCGGCGAAGGCGTCCTGCTCTTCGCGGGAAATGCCAAACTTCTTGGCGACGTTCTCTGCGGTCACGCCCATGTGGTATTGGTTGTAGACGTCCCAGAGGCCGTCGACGATCATCGTGTCGGTCAGCTTGGCGTCGCCCATGCGGAAACCGTCGCGCGAATTGTTCAGCACATGCGGCGAGGCGCTCATGTTTTCCTGGCCGCCGGCGATCACGATGTCGGCATCGCCGCACATGATCGCCTGCGCCGCAAGGTGAGTCGCTTTCAGGCCGCTGCCGCAGACCTTGCCGACGACGAACGCCGGCACCATGTCGGGCAGCCCCGCCTTGACCGCGGCCTGGCGCGCGGGATTCTGCCCGCAGCCGGCCGTCAGGACCTGCCCAAGAATCACTTCGCTGATCAGCTCCGGCTTGATGCCGGTGCGCGCGAGCAAGCCCTTGATGACATGCGCCCCGAGATCCGCCGCAGCGATCTTGGCCAGGCTACCGCCGAATTTGCCGATGGGCGTGCGTCCAGCGGCGACGATGACGACTTCATTCATTTCGAATCTCCAGGGTGGTACGGGACAGAACAGGTGAGAGGCGATGCGCGGCGCTCGATTGATAAACTGCAAAGCGCACACAATAACGGTAATTAGAAATTTATCATTGATTGTGATCAACGCTGCATATTTGCATCGAAAACCGGCACTTCTTGCACCAAGAAACATGCTGCCGACTGTTCTTGCACATAATCAGTGCGTGCCAGTGCTTCAGCGCGATGCATTTATGCAAATAGCAGGAATTAGACCACGCACCGGGGAGTGCGGTTTTATATGGCGGGAAGGAGAATGCAGCGACTGCCTGATAGATGAGATGCCAGAAACGAAAAAGCCGCTTGCGCGGCTTTTCGGATCTGGGTGGTGCCGGTGGACGGAATCGAACCGCCGACCTTTTCATTACGAATGAATTGCTCTACCAACTGAGCTACACCGGCACTGCCTGCGTCATGCCTGTCGACATTTCGCACTTAGCAAAGCCTGAAATTGTAGCAGGGTATTGCGTTCCTGTGAATAGACATATGCTCTTGGCGAATATGACAGCCGTGTAAACGCAAAAAGCCCCAGTCGTGTTGACTGGGGCTATTGCATGTAACTAGCCTGACGATAACCTACTTTCACACTGGTTGCAGCACTATCATCGGCGCAGAGTCGTTTCACGGTCCTGTTCGGGATGGGAAGGGGTGGTACCAACTCGCTATGGTCATCAGGCATAACTTGTAAAGTCGCTTGCGTCACCGCTGCTGCTGGTGTGCGCAAACAACCCAATCCGGAAGAAGCAGTGTTGTAGCGGGGTGCGCTACGGGTATTACTTTGGCGGGCGTGATTGCCATCGAATCTGGCACACGCTACTACTTGCCTATACCTGGTCAAGGTTATAGGGACAAGCCGCACGGGCAATTAGTATCAGTTAGCTTAACGTATTACTACGCTTCCACACCTGACCTATCAACGTCCTGGTCTCGAACGACCCTTTAGGGGAATCAAGTTCCCGGGAAGTCTCATCTTGAGGCGAGTTTCCCGCTTAGATGCTTTCAGCGGTTATCTCTTCCGAACTTAGCTACCCGGCAATGCCACTGGCGTGACAACCGGTACACCAGAGGTTCGTCCACTCCGGTCCTCTCGTACTAGGAGCAGCCCCCCTCAAACTTCCAACGCCCACGGCAGATAGGGACCAAACTGTCTCACGACGTTTTAAACCCAGCTCACGTACCACTTTAAATGGCGAACAG